>Ga0307425_1000289_pt1 | contig 31881 bp, 25 predicted proteins | sample SalMarWE160330MG_FD_202152 | JGI IMG/M metagenome (GOLD analysis project Ga0307425, IMG submission 202152) | Salt marsh sediment microbial communities from the Plum Island Ecosystem LTER, Massachusetts, United States - WE1603-30 | ecosystem: Environmental > Aquatic > Marine > Intertidal zone >...
AAGGAATAGAATTTATCAATCCTTCTTCCGAAGCACTAAAAAAATGGTACAATGACGCTTCGGAAGTCCCCAATAGGCTGGTCAAAGCCGGCAGGTTATCCCAGGAAATGGTGGATACTCTGGAGAACCTTCTTAAAGAATATCGTTCAAAGGAGTCGGGTGCCCAATGAAAAAACATCCTCGCAAATCTTTTTTAGAGCGATCGCAGATGATCATTTACCGGGTGGAAGATTCGATTTTAGTGGGGTTACTGCTGTTTATGATCTTCATGGCGGTTCTTCAGATTTTTCTTCGTAATTTTTTCGGAGGCGGCATTGTCTGGAGTGAAGTTTTGGTACGTGTGCTTGTGCTGTGGGTTGGGCTTATCGGCGCAATGGTGGCCAGTCGTCAGGGGAATCACATTAATATTGACATTATGAATCGGTATCTATCCGGACGTGTAAAAATCGTTGTTACATTTGTCGTTGAGCTCTTTACGGCTGTAATCTGTCTGATCGTGGCCTATTACAGCCTGCAGTTTGTTCAAAGTGAGTTTACCTACGGCGGTGAATCTTTTGCAAAAGTGCCGATATGGCTGTGTGAATCCATCATTCCCTTTGCCTTTATGGTTATTTCGCTTCGTTATTTTTTGTTATCATTTATAAACTTTAAAAACTTTATTGAATTCCGACCGTGACCTTATACCTATCCGCTCTAATATTGTTTTTTCTTGCCATCTTCGGCACACCACTATTTGCCGTGATTCTGGCAGCTTCAATCCTTGGATTTCACTACTTGGGTGTTAACCTGTCGGTAATCGCCATTGAAATTTATCGTATTGCCGACACACCGGTTTTGTTGGCGTTACCATTATTTACATTTGCCGGCTACATGCTCGGGGAAAGCAATACGTCTCACCGGCTGGTAAGGGTCACCAAGGCAATTATTGGATGTATGCCAGGGGGTCTGGCCGTTGTCGCCTTTGTTGCCTGTGCGTTTTTCACCGCTTTTACCGGTGCATCAGGGGTGACCATCGTGGCCTTGGGCGCATTGCTCTATCCGGCATTGACCGAAGCTGGTTACCGGGATAAATTCAGCATCGGTTTGGTGACATCGTCCGGCAGCCTGGGGCTGTTGTTGCCGCCTTCGCTCCCTCTCATACTTTATGGAATTATTGCACAGCAGATGAATATCGGGAAGAATGTGGCCATTAGTGATTTATTCCTTGCCGGTATTTTTCCGGCACTTCTTATGGTATTGATGCTGTCATTATATGGTCTGTGGGAAAACCGCCGAAATCCCATTCCTTGTGAGCCATTTTCATCAAAGGACACTGTTGCTGCCCTGCGTGAGTCGATATGGGAAATACCGCTGCCGTTTTTTGTGTTGGGTGGTATTTACGGAGGGTTCTTCGCCATTACCGAAGCTGCTGCGGTGACGGCCATGTATGTGATGGTTGTTGAGGTGTTTATATACAAAGAGATCAAAATCTCTCAGCTTCCCTCAATTATGCGAGAATCGATGATAATGGTGGGCGGGATTTTACTTATTCTGGGTGTGGCGTTGGCATCTACCAACTTTCTGATCGATGCTGAAGTGCCCATGCGTCTGTTTAATCTGATTCAGGCCCATGTGACCAACAAAATCGTATTTCTAATTTTATTAAATATTTTGCTGTTGATACTCGGTGCCATTTTGGACATTTTTTCCGCGCTGGTTATTATGATTCCCATTATACTCCCTGTGGCGGTCAACTATGGGATAGACCCGGTTCATCTGGGCATCATTTTTCTGGCCAATATGCAAATCGGTTACTTTACGCCGCCTGTAGGCATGAACCTTTTTATTGCCAGCTATCGTTTTGATAAATCCATCACAGAACTCTACCAGGCGGCCATACCTTTTATGATCGTGCTGCTGGCAGCCTTGCTGATCATTACGTACTGGCCGGCATTGAGCCTTTTTTTAATTCAAAGATAAGCATCTTATCTCGTCTGAATCCTGCACGCCAAAATTCGTCACCCACCGACAACTTTCATTATATAACATTCTGATTTATATTATCTTTTTAAATTATGATATAATTTAATAAAAATAAAAGATTTCGTGAGATTTTCAAAGAACATTCTTTTTGTTTAAAATTGTTCAAAACTCGGTTTTAATGAAAATCTATATGAAATATTTAAGAAAAAAATGAAATATAAAAAGGATGTATTTTTGGATAGTTGCCAATTTTAGCTTTAAAATAGCCTATGATATCAAGGAGATATGTGGTTGTTAATAACATGTTGAAAACTATAAAACAATTATGCTTTTGTTCGGATTGACAAAAGACCGATGTCCATTTATTTAATCCAGAGTTTAACAGATGTAGATTCACTGCCATGTTCTTAAACCTGAAAACGACGCAAATCCTAGTCGACAAACCTTGGTGATGCCATGTACCATATTTTGGTCATTGATGATGAAAAGGCGATATTGAATGTTGTTCAGACGGCATTATCAAGAGCCGGTTTTGAAGTTGATATTGCCTTGGATGGTCAAAACGGGCTTCAAAAATTCAATGAAGGTCGATTTGACCTGGTCATCACAGACATCCTAATGCCGGGAATAGACGGTCGGGAAGTTGCTAAACATATCCGTAATTCCGAAAAACCGTATACCCCGATCATAGGCATCTCCGGAACACCCTGGCTCGTCGAGAACAATCAGTTTGATGCTGTTTTCACAAAACCTTTCCCCCTTGAAGATCTGGTGAATTCGGCCCAGCTTCTTTCTATGCAGGCAGGCGCCAATTAATATTATCTAACGTGAACATCCAAAATTTTCTTGTCATGTCGGTTTTGATCCGATATTCTTAAACCATATCTTTTTAAATATATCCTGGATTATGCTAAAATTTTCTCAGCATTTGATGGGGCGTGGGAATAATGAATATGTAGACAACAGTTGTAATAATTTTAATAGATTAGAAAGACTATAGAACTTCAAGCGAATAACATAGGAGAAAACACATGGCCGTAATCACGATCACCAGAGAAATGGCTACCGGCGGAAGAAAACTAGGACGGTTACTTGCAAAGAAACTCGATTACCAGTACGTTGACAAATCACTTTTTCAAAAAATTGCCGAAGATCTGAATGTCTCGGAAAGAACATTGGAATCTTTTGAAAAGAGTAGAGAATATCACATATCCAACACTTTTGCCAAGGCTTTCAGCATATCCTATATAGAGCGAATTGTGGGATACGATAAAAGCGTGGTAGAAGAGGAAGAATATCAAAAAAGCCTGAAAAACCTTATTTTGGAAACAGCCCGAGAAGACAATGTTGTCATTATTGGACGGGCAGCATTCTTTTTCTTAAAAGATATTAAAAACTGCTATCATATTCGTTTGGTTGCCCCAATGGATTGGCGAAAAAAATATGCTATGGAAAACTATAAAATACGTCAGGATCGCGTCCAGAAGTTTATAGAAAAAAGAGATATAAATCTGCATTGGTTCCGCAGATCAATTTGCGGGGCGGGATTTGACGATTCGCTTTTGTTTCACCTGACATTGAACATGAGTAGAACCCCCGTTGAAAAAGCAGTTGAGCTGATCATGTCCACAGCAAATCTTTCGGGTTAACCATTTATCATCTTTAATATAAGCTCTTCAGCTTTATCGATACTCAGCAAACTCATGTTCAAAACAAGATCATAAAGCGTTGGATCATCATAGTCCTTTTTGCCGAAATAACTGTAAAGATTGGCCCTTCTTTTAGCCATTCTTTTTAAAATCTGAATCGTTCTTACCCTTGAAACACGGTAATCATCCTCTATGAATTTAATCCGATCCTCTTCTTTGGCAATAAGGAGCATGTGATAGGTATCCTCAAAACCACGTAAAATATATTGCGCGCCTCTGCCAATGATAACGGCATTTCCCTCCTTGGCAATTTTGGGAATGATTAAGTTTAGCAATTCAAAATACTTATATCCATCAATATATCTCTCTTTGTCACTTAAAGGAAGCTCCATTAAACTCGTTCCAAAGGGATTCAGCATGGAGATAAATCTTTTCAATTTGTCGCCCGGTTCGGCTTCAAAGATTCTTCTCCCCTCAGGAGAGACATATATTTCTACCACAGCTCTTTCGATGATATCTTCATCAGCATAATAGTAGCCCAGGGTGTCTGCAATTCGCCGACCAATTTTTTTCCCTTCGGCACCGAATTGACGTGATATAGTGATAACTGCCATGGTTATCCCCTTCAAGTTTCTTTAGGACTTTTTTGTCCATTTTTTTTTAAGAACATCGAATAAAAAAATAGCGATATAATTTTTTATGTATCTCATATTTGAAATAAACGCCAGAAATTTTTAGAAGGGTGGCCGGACTATCGAATTCTCTTTCTAACTTGTCGGGTTCCTTTTGAATTGCATATGTAACGCGTATCACATAATATTGACATCATTGAGATTTAAACATACTTGCAAGCAACCTGTACTTTGATTTTGGTTAGAAAGCCTCCAGTATTTATGAGGTTGAGACTTAGGAAAACCATTGCTTGTTTTTAGACACACTTCTACCGCAGCAAAAAATAGTTAATATTTATATCTCATCCTATTTCCTCAATTCAAAATTCACCTCTTGAGATAAAACATATATTGCTTGATTAAAATCTTACAATGTGGTAGCTATGGTCTTCGTAGAAATTTTTAATATAAGGTATTTTCTAAAATGGACAGTAAAGAATTTAAAGAATTTCGTGAAAAGTTAAATAAAACACAGAAAGAAATAGCCCTCCTTTTAGGTGTATCTATAAAAGCTGTTCACGCCTATGAGCAAGGTTGGCGAAACATACCGGCACATGCTGAGCGACAAATGGTTTTCCTGCTATCCAGAATGGATGGAAATCTAAAAAACCAAAAGCCGTGCTGGGAGATAAAAAAATGTCACCCTAAAACCAAAATACAATGCCCGGCCTGGGAATTTCAGGCTGGAAAATTATGCTGGTTTGTTAACGGAAACATTTGCTGTGGTGATGCATGCAAGGACTGGAAAGAGAAAATGAAGCTTTGTAGATCTTGTGACGTTTTGAAATCCTTTCTATAAACAAAAAAAAATATTTTCATCCTAAGGATAGACTCAGAAACTGCTTTAAAGCGATTATTTATATCAAAGCATCAAGGTGTGCGAAAAATATTATACGTTATTTATCCGAGTTTTTAATCGTAAAGCGCCATGCGCAGTACCATTCATCGGGATGATCATCCGGTGGGCAGCCGATACACTCGGTATGGATTCTTGGATCAAGAGACTTGGCAAAATACGTATATTCCACAAGTCCTCCTGATTTACATGGATAATCATCAAGCCCTTTTCGTTTTCTTGCAGATTGAACCCGGCATTCATTCATTTGAAAGATAAAACTGTCAGACGCTTCATCGATAATGGAATGGGTGTTGACACGAGCATAAACACGAAAATTCAGGGCCTTTTTTAAACCCTCGAGTCCCGGGTTTTCAGGAAGGTTCAAAAAATTCTTAACGGCCCAGGCTTCGAAAGGAGAAAACTGAGCCCAGCAGGAATCATTACATCGCTTGGCATCATTCATGCCCCTAGTAAATTCCACGGCCTGAAACCACACTCCGTCATTGACCACCCAGTTTGCGGCCACACTATCCATAAGTGCCATCAGAGATTCTTTCGGCATGTTCAATAGGGGCAAGGGAATGTTGTCTTTCATTTCAAACCCAAGAACTTTTGAAAGCCGTTTCATTTGAATGTCGTAACCTCTTTTAGATGCAGTTTGAAGAATATCGAGAGCCTTTTCCATCCCCATCTGATGTTTGATTTCATTGAACCATAAGGCATAGTGGATGATGATACGATGGAACATATCCAGCACGAGCTTGGCGGTGTGTTCGTGATCCAGGTCTTCTATGGAATTAACGTTGCTTAGGTCCAATATTTCTCCTTTCCTGGCAGTTCTTTTCAATTTATCTTGTGGAATTAAGTTTCCACTTTATAAACGAGAGATTTTCTTATTTGAACGGGCCTGAATTTCTCACTGATTGGAGCTTTTCAGGAACAAGGCATTTCAGCGTGAAGACGTAGCACTTTACTTCGAGGGCTGAATAACGCAGTTCCTGTAATGCTCCGGCCAACCTTTGGTGAAAAACATCAAAAACGCTTTTTTTTAAGTATCCAACTTTTGATGTTATTTATGAGAGATTCAGGCTATCCTTCATATAGCACAGCCAGTATCGTCGCTTTCCTTTTTTTCGAAGCGACCAGATGCGGCGTGGTGGACAGATAATAGGCACTGTCTCCGGGTTCGAGGTCGAATGTTTCTTCTCCGATATTCAGGACGATGGTACCATCCAAAACATAGATAAATTCTTCGCCGTCATGTACGGAAACTTCTTTGTCAGGGTTTTCTTCGAGCTGAACGATCAATGCTTCCATGTGGCGTCCCTTTACTTCCGGGGCCAGGCTTTTATAGATATAAACCTGTTTTTTACCTTTTTGAGCAGTGGAGCGAGAGATGATTTTTTCTTCGTTTTTGCGGGTTATGGAGTAGATCCTATCACCGGTTCCTGAAATCAGACGGCTGAACGCACTGTCAAGGGCTTTGGAAAGCTTGATCACCGTTCCGAGCTGAGGTTGTGCCTTATTGGTTTCGATGTTTGACAGAAATTCTACGTCAAACCCCGTCAAGTTTGAAAGCTCTTCTATAGAAAGTCCTTTCTGTTCTCTGAGCATTCTGATCCGTTTGCCGATGCTTTCGACGCCCTCGCAGGTGGCTTCAGAAATATCACCGGTCAGATCTTCAAAAAAATCGACATTGATGTGGGGGGGCTTTTTGTTGCGTTCCATTTTGCACTCCTACCGAGTGTCCATCCATAATTGGCATCTTTCGGCCCAGGCCGGCGTTCTCGCTATTTTGCAATCCTCGACGTAGCGCGCTACGTCTGCGGTTACAAAATAGCTGCGGCCTTGTCCTGTCGAAGATCCCGAGGTCTTTATCGGGGAACCTAAATCTACCATTTCTGGATGGACACTAATTTTAATGTTCTTCATGAGAAATTCGGGTTATATTCGTCCAGTCAACCCCTTGGGTATTCTCCCGGTATGCACACATTCCGAGCGGAGCCGCCGGCCAACAATCTTTTCCATCATACGTCCGATGTTCAGCATCCGGTCCACATCAATACCGGTATCAATACCCATTTCATCCATCATCACCACCATGTCTTCGGTGGAAACAAGGCCCACAATACCCGGATCCTGATAATAATATTTTCCGGTGCCGGGAACCGGAACGCCGTCCATAAAGTTGGCGGGCTGGCCACCGGTTCCACCCATGGTCGATTCAAAATGTGTTATTCCGGCTTGAAGCGCAGCCAGTACATTGGCAAGACCCCAGCCCCGGGTCACATGAAAGTGGGCAATGTGTTTTGACGGGTCCGGGATGGCATCAAGGATCATGGAATAATACTCATACACTTTATTTGGCGGTGCAGATCCGTCATGATCGGCATGTTCGATGTCATCCGCCCCGATGTCCAGCCATCGCTGTGTAAATTCAACGGCTTTTTTCAACTCCGTCGGTCCTTCAATGGGACATCCCCATATGGTGCTCACCGTACCGCAGACCTTCATCCCCGCTTTATGGGCTTTTGGGATATATGTTTCGCACATCTTCCAGTATTCATCCAAAGAGAGCCCGGAGTTGGTTCTATGGTGGGATTCGCTGGTGGAGACCATAAACAAAATTCGGTCCGGTCCATAGCCTTCTTCGCGGGCCTGGATGGTTCGTTCCACCGCCCTTTCCCGGATGGTTATGGCGGTAATTTCCACATTTTTAATTAGATGTCCCACTTTCTTGCTGGTACAAAGACGCTTTGAAAGCTCATCGGCATCCTTAAACTGAGGCATCACCTTGGGGTTGCCAAAATTTGTGAGTTCCAGGCGTTTGAATCCTGCAAGAATAAGCTCCTCAGCCAGCCACAGTTTTGCATCGGTTGGAATAAATTTTTCTTCATGCTGAAAACCGTCTCTGACGGTTATATCTCCTAAAACTACTTTTTTTGGATATTGTAATAAGGCCATCTTTTCTCCTTGGGTAGTTTCCATCCCTAAATGGTCTTTTTGTCCAATCCGCCGGTCGAAGATGCCGCTGGCGGTAAGGCGGACAAGTCTCTGCGTTATGCTCAAAAAATAATCCTCGGAATATTACACATATGCCTATGGTTATTTTTTTCGCATGCCTTGATCTTGAACAAAAATCCTCATTTATGAATGGAAACTAAGTATTTTAGGCTTATAATGTTTTCATCAACGTCAAAACCGAAAGTTCCCAAAAGAAGGCTCACCAATGGGTTTCAACAGACTGACTTCAAATGCCATGGCAAGCCAGTTGCGAATTTCAGAAAATTTTAGAACCCTGTCATTAAACAGGCGAGCGCCGCAGTAGAACGGATGTGCTTCTGTGTCATATTTTTTGATCAACTGTTGACTGAAATCTTCTTTTTCCGATTCGGTCATCGGATTATTCTGTTTGGCCCGTTTTCGCTCTTCAATGGAAAGCAAGACCCCTGCCGCACTTCTTCCGCTCATGACAGACGTCCTTGCCCGCATGGTGGAAAATAGAAAATGGGGTCTGTAAGCCCTGCCGCACATTCCGTAATTGGCTGCCCCATTGTCCGGTCCGATGACGAGCTGGATGCGGGGTACCTGGGCACATGAAACCGCCCTTACCATGTCTGCGCCGTATTTTCCGATTCCCATATGTTCTGATTCCGATCCCACCATGTATCCCGGCGAGCTCTGGACAAAAAGCAAAGGGATTTTCTCCTGACAGCATCGGACAATCCATTCCGTGGCTTTGCATGCTGCTTCAAAAAATATGATGCCCACACTGTTGGCTGCCACAACCCCCACAGTGATGCCTTTAATGCGCATCTTCCCGGTCACGATATTATTTCCCCGGCCCGGGGCGTAGTCCTTTTTATACTCGGAAAAGAGACTGTCATCAGCAATAGCTTCGACAAATGAATGAACATTGATTCCCTGATGAACCGACGTCGGGAAAATATCATAAATGGTATCTTGGGGAACTTGCGGCGGTGTTTCGGCATAACGGTGGAAATGAAGTTTCTGGGCAGGTTCCAGCATGAGAATCTCTCGAACGCGGGAGATCGCCTCATCCTGATCAGTGCAAAAATAATCTGCCCCGCCTGAAATTTGAGTATGTACTTTTGCTCCACCCAGATCTTCAGCGGAGATAACTTCGCCGGTTGCCATTTTTACCAGCGGAGGGCCGCCCAAAAAAGAGTAAGCCAGTTTATCGATCATCACCGACTGACAGGCCATAAAAACGATGTAGGCGCCGCCTGCCGTATTGCCGCCGGTGCTCATGGTAATCTGCTTAAGCCCCATGGCCGACATTCGTGCCATATTATAAAACATGGATCCAAAATGCTGATCGTCAGGAAAAACTTCGGCCTGCATGGGAAGGAAAGCGCCGCCAGAATCCGCAATATAAATACAGTTCAGCCCGCAGTGCTCGGCGATGGCCTGGGCTCTCATGTGTTTTTTTAATGTAATCGGGAAATAGGTGCCGGCTTTCACACGACTGTCATTGGCAAAAATCATGGTCCAGTTGCCGTGAATTTTTCCCAATCCCGTGACCAGGCCGCCGCAGGGAACATCCATAACCCCGGGGTAATCCATTCCAAACCCTGCGATACAACTAAGTTCATAAAATTCGGTTTCCGGATCGATGAGTTTATTGATCAGTTCCCGGACCGGCTGTTTTCCCTGCTTCATCAGCCTTTCCACAGCTTTTTCTCCACCGGGCCACATGGCCTGGTAGACCCGTTCATCCAGTTTTTTTTCTTCGTTTTCCCAGAATGATCGATTTTCAATGGTCATAGGGTTTCCTCTATTTTCCTTTATATACCGGTTTTCGCTTTTCCTGAAAAGCGGCAAGGCCTTCCAGACGATCCTCAGTCGGGATGGTGACCCAGTATGCATTGGATTCAATGCCCAGACCGGTGTGAAGATCGGTTTCAAGGCCGTAATTGATGGCATACTTGGCTTGTTCAATGGCAATGGGACCGGCTTCACAGATCGTGGCTGCCATTTTGAGACATTCATCAAGAAGCGATGCCGGTTCGCATATTTGATTGACAAGACCAATCTGTAAGGCTTCTTGAGCATCTACACGACGTCCTGTAAAGATGAGTTCCTTTGCTTTTCCCCGCCCGATCAACCTCGGAAGTCTCTGGGTGCCGCCGGCTCCGGGAATGATGGCAAGACGGGTTTCTGTAAGGCCCATTAAAGCATTTAAGGATGCGATTCGAATATCACAGGCAAGAGCAAGTTCGGTTCCACCACCCAGAGCGACACCGTTTATGGCGGCAATCACCGGTTTGTTTAAATGTTCAATGGAAGTAAAAAGATTTCTAATGGTAAAAATGAACGTTTTTACCTGAATTTCACTATAGGTGGTTCTTTCTTTTAAGTCCGCCCCGGCACAAAAGGCTTTTTGTCCAGACCCGGTGATGATGACCACACGAATATTAGTGTTGGATTTAAGGGCTTCAATCTGTTCCTTAAGGGCGTGAAGCAAGGCAAAATTAAAAGAATTCATTACCTCGGCCCGGTTTAGAGTCAAAATCGCAATACCATCTTGTTCTTCCACCAAGAGAACTTTGTCTTCCATCGGTTTTATCCTTTACCGGTTTTCATTTGTTTGTTGGTCGTTCGTTCGTCAGAATTTCAAGTTTCTAATCGTCAATCAATCCCTCAATCGTCAATCAACAATTATCAATCCTAACCCGGACATTTCACGTGTGCGAGGCGTTCATTTGCCCCGAGAGTCGGGATTTCCGCTTTGCTCCAACAAGACATTCAAGGGTGCAGCCGTAGTAGACTACTGCAAGCCCTTGATAACGAAGCAAATGGGCGTCTCGCACACGCCCGAAGGGTGAAAATTTTCATGAAATATTCGGGTTAACATCCGATATACCGGGAAATGACGATTCTCTGGACCTCGGAAGTGCCTTCTCCGATGTCGAGAAGTTTCTGGTCCCGGTAAAACCTTTCCACGTTGTATTCCTTCATCAAACCGTATCCGCCATGGATCTGGACAGCATGGTTCGTTACCCGACCCATAAGTTCGGAACAGTAAAGTTTTGCCATGGCCGCTTCCTTTTCAAAGGGCCTTTGGTGATCTTTCAGCCAGCAGACCTTATATAAGAGATTGCGGGCGCATTCAATTTCAAGAGCGCAGTCTGCCAGTTTAAAGGCTACGGCCTGGAACTTGCAAATGGGTTGTCCGAACTGGACCCTGTTTTTGGCGTATTTGAGTGCGGCTTCGTAAGCTCCCTGTGAACCGCCTAAGCCCATGGCCGCAATGGAGAGCCTGCCCCCGTCGAGGGTTGCGAGCATTTGGTGAAAACCGTCTCCCGGCAAACCTAAAATATTATTTTCAGAAATTCTGACATCATCAAAATAAAGCTCAGCCGTGTCTGACGCCCGCCACATCATCTTTTTATGCATGGTTACGGCTTTAAAACCCGGCGTTCCGTGTTCAACCAAAAAGCACGTATATTCCGGTTTTCCGCTGGGTCGGGTGCCGGTGACCGCCTGAACCGTTACCCCCATGCTCATCTCGCAAGCGGCGTTGGTAATGAAAATTTTAGATCCGTTGAGAACCCATTCGTTACCATCCTTTACGGCAGTAGTTTTGCTGCCGCCGGCATCGGAACCGGCAGTGGGTTCCGTGAGGCCAAAGCCCCACAATCCCTCACCGGAACAAAGTTTTGGAAGATACTTTTTCTTTTGTTCCTTGGTACCAAAATAGTTTATGGGGCCGATCCCCAGCGAGTTCCCGGCGGCAACGGTGGCTGCCTGAGATCCATCCACCCTTGCAATCTCTTCGACGGCAATGATGTAGGAGAGATAGTCCATGTCCTGGCCACCATATTCCTCTGAGACGAACATACCGAAAAGACCGATTCCACCCATTTTCCGTGTGAGTTCAGCAGAAAACTCTTCTTTTTCATCGAGTTCCAAAGCCACCGGTGCAATTTCACTCTGTGCAAATTTTCGAACTTCTTTGCGGATCATTTCCTGTTCTTTGGTAAGGTCGAAATCCAATGCCAATCTCCTTGAGATCTTTTTTTATGCCCTGTTTTCGAAACAGTTTCACATGACAAACCCGTTAAAGGTCGTCTGAATGAAGCATTAACATCCCTTCCATACGGGTTCCCGTTTTTCCATAAAAGCGTTAACTCCTTCTATGGCATCTTCAGTAGCGCAAAGTGAAGAGAAGAGTTCATCCATATAGTCGACGGCCTGGTGATAGGGGATTTCCGACATCGCGTAGACGCCGATTTTTCCAGTCTGTACCGCCTGGGGGCTTTTCTTGGCAATTTTTGCAGCAAGCTTCATGGTTTCGGCTTCAAGATCGTCCGGAGCCACCACTTTGTTTATCAAGCCGAATTGTTGGGCTTCAGCGGCTGAAATAATATCTCCGGTGAGGATCATTTCGAGTGCTTTTTTTCGACCGACATGACGCGCCAGGGGTACGGCCGGGCCCAAACAGATTAATCCCACGTTAATGGCCGTGGTTCCGAACCTGGAATTTTCGGCGGCTACCGCCAGATCGCAGGCAAATACAAGACCGGCGCCATTAGCCACTGCTGCGCCTTTGACCGAAGCGATCACCGGCTTTTTCATCCGGGGGAGGGTGTGGTAAAACTCATCCACTATAGATAGAAATTCGCGAAGTTCTTTGGGACTTTTTCCTTGGAACTCAGGGAGAGAGATGCCGGTTGAAAAATGTTTGCCTGCTGCACGGATCACCACGACACGGACTTCGTTATCCTGATCCATACCCAAAAGAGCATCATTCAATGCTCTGGCAAAGGGAACGTTAAAGGTGTTCATCGCTTCCGGTCGGTTCAGCGTAATTACGCCTATCATGTCTTGCTTTTCGGTCAATACGAGGTTTTTTCCCATGATATTACCTCCTTTTATTAAAGCTTTATATCAGTTTAAGCTAAAGAATCATAAAGCATCATAGCATAAATGTTCTATGGTTAAAATCAATGAATTCGCAAAAAGTCAAATTCATCCTGTTTAGCACAATTATCATTCAATAATTATGAACGAGCGCTCGGTCACATGGCTGAATTTATGTGTACCTTTGATAAGGAAATTTGTCAATATCTTTCTTACTGCCTGATATATAAAGCATATTTAATGCTATTGAGTTTTTTTATTCAGAGGAAAAATCTTGACAGTGAAGATGGGAACATGATATCAATTATGAACGAGCGTTCGGTCAGATTGGTCCGGCGTTAACTATCTGCCAAACAACAATTTGGAGTAGTCATGGAACAACGGCATGCAACAAAAGAAATTCCTACTCAAATAAAAAATCCTGAACTTGTGAAACAGCGCCATCGCCAGATCGTTGATGCTGCAGTTCAGTTGTTTATCAATCATGGGTTTCACAAGACCACAACACGGCAGATCGCCCGCTCCGCAGGTATTTCCATTGGTTCTTTGTATGAATATATCGCTTCTAAAGAGGATATTTTGTATCTGGTCTGCGATGCCATCCATGCCGAGGTCGAATCGGGAGTTTCGGAAGCCATGACAAGAGCTTCAGACGGCCGCAGTTCACTGGCAGAAGTGATTCGCGAATATTTTTTAGTCTGCAACCGCATGAGCGACCATATTTTGCTGATTTATCAGGAAACTCAATCTCTTCCACCTCAATGGCGTAAAAAGGTGCTCGAGAATGAAGTGCGTATTACCGGCATTTTCATGGAAGTCCTCGAACGTTTAATTTCATCCGGCGAATTGCCACATTTAAGTGAGCGCTCCATGGAACTTGTTGCACACAACATTTCTGTTTTGGGCCATATGTGGACGTTTCGGCGCTGGTTTCTTGCCCGGCATTACAGTATTGAAGATTATATCGAGCTCCAAACCGAATTTATTTTTGGAATATCAAGGTAGAATCCTCGATAAAAATATAATCAAATAACGGACAATAAGTGACCAGCAATTAAAACTCGATTTAGGAGGATGCATGACGATGACAGTTGAAATCTACAATCCCAAATACCCCATAAGAGTCGTCACCGCAACATCCCTTTTTGACGGGCATGATGCATCCATAAACATCATGCGTCGCATACTCCAGGATGCCGGTGTTGAAGTCATTCACTTGGGACACAACCGCTCTGCCCATGAAATCGTCGATGCTGCCATCCAAGAGGATGTTCAAGGAGTGGCGGTGTCGAGTTATCAGGGTGGTCATATGGAATTCTTTAAATACATTATTGACCTTTTGAAAGAAAGAAATGTTCCGCATATCAGGGTTTTTGGCGGCGGCGGCGGTGTTATCATACCTGAAGAGATAAAAGAGCTGGAAGCATACGGCATCACTAAAATATATTCTCCTGAAGATGGTGCTAAAATGGGGCTGCAGGGTATGATCCATCACATGATAAAACAGATGGATTTTCCTGCGGTTAAAAAAACCGATTTTGACTTTTCAGAGCTGTCACCGGACAACACCTTCATGGTGGCAAACCTGATTACCGCCGTTGAACAGGCCAAAGCACAGGAAAACGGCCACCTTGCCTCACTCAGATCTCAAATCCAAAAAAAAATCGGTAAACGAAAAACACCGGTTATCGGTATTACCGGAACCGGTGGGGCTGGTAAATCATCCCTGACAGATGAAATTATCTTAAGAATTCTAAATGATCTTAAAGATATTCATCTGGCGGTCATCAGCAGTGATCCGTCCCGTCGCAAAACCGGCGGTGCGCTTTTAGGTGACAGAATACGTATGAATGCCATCGAAAATCCAAGGGTTTATATGCGGAGCCTTGCAACCAGAGGATCACAGACAGAAATACCCCATGCCCTGACAGAAGCTATAGATGTTGCGAAAGCCGCGGGCTTTGACCTTGTGATTGCCGAAACAGCAGGAATCGGACAGGGAGATTCAAGTATCATTGACCTTGTTGATGTATCGATCTATGTGATGACCAGTGAATTCGGGGCTGCCACCCAGCTCGAAAAAATAGACATGCTCGATTTTGCCCACCTTATTGTCGTGAACAAATATGAAAAACAAGGCAGCGAGGATGCGGTGCGTGATGTGCGCAAACAGGTGCAGCGTAACCGAAAGGCATGGGACAAATCCCCCGAAGAAATGCCTGTTTACGGAACCATTGCTTCCAAATTTAACGACGATGGCGTTACGGCCTTGTATCATGGGATTATCGATGCATTGTCGGAAAGAACAGGGATCGTATTGGATTCGAGTCTTTCCAGACCAAAAGAAAAGACCTCTACATCCAAAACAATTATCATTCCTCCTGAACGAACCCGTTACCTTGCTGAAATCGCCGCCACAATTAGAAAATATCATCAAGAAACCAAAGAGCAGGCAGATGCGGTCCGAAAGGTCTGGCATCTCAAGGAGACCGCAACGACTGTCGCCGGGGATCGTCTTAAAGACGATACATCACAGGTTTTAAATCTGCTCAAAATGAAAATTGAAAAGGCCGAAATCACACTGCATTCCGAGACGACCCGTCTGCTCGATGACTGGGAAGATATCAAAAAGACTTACACTAAAGATGAGCTTACATACCATGTTCGGAACCGGGAAGTTAGTGTTCCACTTTATACAACGTCATTGGCGCACACGAGAATTCCGAAGATTGTACTTCCCAAGTATAAGGACCCCGGTGAAATTTACACCTGGTTGAGAGAAGAAAATATTCCCGGTCGCTTTCCGTTTACCTCCGGTGTGTTTCCGTTAAGACGAGTTGACGAAGATCCAACACGTATGTTTGCAGGAGAAGGAGACCCTGCAAGGACCAACATACGATTCAAGCTTTTATCTGCCGATGCCAAGGCCAAACGTCTGTCCACGGCATTTGATTCTGTCACATTATACGGGTACGATCCGGACATCAGACCGGATATCTACGGCAAAGTCGGTACGTCCGGGGTAAGTATATGTACCCTTGACGATATGAAGGTGCTTTATGACGGGTTTAATTTGTGCGCGCCCAACACATCTGTTTCAATGACCATCAACGGACCTGCTCCCATCATACTTGCCATGTTTTTAAATACTGCCGTCGATCAACAGGTTGATTTGTTTCGAGCCCGAGAAAAAAGAGAGCCTTCAAAGAGAGAATACAATGACATTCGATCCAAGGCCCTGTCCGATGTTCGCGGAACGGTTCAAGCGGATATTTTAAAAGAAGATCAAGGCCAGAACACGTGTATTTTCTCCATTGAATTTGCGCTGAAAATGATGGGAGATATCCAGAAATACTTTATAGAAAACAATGTCCGAAATTTCTATTCGGTGTCTATTTCAGGATACCATATTGCCGAGGCCGGCGCCAACCCGATTACGCAACTGGCCCTTACGCTGGCCAACGGATTTACCTATGTCGAATATTATCTTTCCCGGGGGATGTCCATCGACAGCTTTGCACCCAATTTATCTTTTTTCTTTTCCAATGGCATGGATCCGGAATATACGGTCATCGGGAGAGTGGCCAGACGTATTTGGTCTATGGCCATAAAGAATAAATACGGCGGGTCCGCCCGGTCTCAGATGCTGAAATATCATATACAGACATCCGGCCGCTCCCTGCACAGCCAGGACATCCAGCTTAACGACATTCGGACAACGCTTCAGGCACTTTGTGCGATTTATGACAACTGCAACAGTTTGCACACCAATGCCTTTGATGAAGCCGTTACCACGCCGAGCAATGAATCGGTCCGGCGTGCTTTGGCTATTCAACTCATTATCAACCGGGAATGGGGACTTGCAAAAAATGAGAATTTGAATCAAGGCAGCTTTGTTGTCGAGGAGCTGACGCGGCTGGTGGAAGAAGCGGTTCTTGCGGAATTCGACAGGGTCGCTGAACGTGGAGGTGTCCTGGGAGCCATGGAAACCGGTTATCAGAGAAGCAAGATTCAAGAGGAATCGATGTATTATGAAAATTTAAAGCATACCGGCGAGTTGCCCCTCATCGGTGTCAATACCTTTCGAGATCCCGATGCCGATTTGGGACAATTGAGCGAGTACATTGAGTTGTCCAGGGCCACTGAAGGTGAAAAGAAATCACAACTTAAACGGCTGGCGGCATTCAAAAAACGAAACAAAAAAGAAGCAGATAACACATTGCGACGTCTTCAGAGCGTTGCCCTGTCAGGAGAAGACATTTTTGAAGAACTGATGGAGACCGTTAAGGTGTGCACCCTTGGCCAGATTACCCAGGCGTTGTATGATGTGGGGGGGAAGTATAGACGAAACATGTAGTGTTTCCAGCTCATAAATAGTCCTTTTTCCGATGAGCAGCGTTCTCCCCGAGTTTCCATCCTCAACGTACGATAAGTACGCCTTGAATGAAAACTCTTGTGCGGCCCCCGTTAAAAACAAACGGGATTTCGTATCTGATTTAAAAAAATATAGGGACTCAACTTGATCATCGAATAAATGCCTTATTTATGATCTGGAAACGTGTTTGGTGCTGTTTAATTATAGATAATTCTAAAAACTTTTTCAAAATCATCCCTTTGAAAGTTTTGAAATAGGTTATAGAAAGAGAATAAAAGGAGATAGACGATATGAAGGAAGCAGTAATCGTGAGTGCGGTGAGAACACCATTGGGAAGTTTCAACGGTTCACTGGGAAATACCGGGGGCACGCAATTGGGTGCTTTGGTGATCGAAACAGCGGTTGAGCGGGCAGGTATTAAAAAGGATGATGTCAATGAGGTGATTATGGGGATGGTGCTTCCATGCGGCTACGGACAGAACCCTGCCAGACAGGCGGCTGTTAAGGCTGATATGCCGTTTGGGGTTGAATGTATCACCGTGAATAAAGTCTGCGGTTCAGCTTTAAAAGCGGTGATGTTGGCTGCTCAGGCGATTCAGGTGGGTGATGCGGATGTTGTCGTTGCGGGCGGAATGGAAAACATGAGCATGGCACCGTATTATCTTGAAAAAGGTCGTTTCGGATATCGCATGGGTCCGGGCACGTTTGAGGATCATATGGTTCATGACGGTCTTTGGGATATTGTCAATGATTTTCACATGGGTGTTTCCAATGAGCTGTGTTCCGAAAAGTACGACATCAGCCGCGAAGACCAGGATCAATATGCAGCAGAGTCGTATCGTCGGACGCTCGAAGCCATCAGAAACGGTCGATTTAAAGATGAAATCGTTCCTGTTGAAATCCCGCAACGAAAAGGCGATCCTGTTATTTTTGATCAGGATGAATGCCCCCGTGATACGAGCTATGAAGCCCTTTCAAAAATGAAACCGGCGTTTAAAAAGGACGGAAGGGGAACGGCCGGCAATGCATCCATCATCAGTGATGGTGCCGCAGCCGTGCTGGTCATGTCAAAAGACAAAGCCAAGGCATTGGGATGCCGGATCATGGCGACCATCGGTGCTCAGGCATCTTTTGGTATGGATATGAAATACCTTCTCGTGGCACCCATTTGGGCCATTCCCAAATGTTTGAAAAAGGAAGGGATTTCCCTTTCCGATGTCGATCTTTTTGAGATCAACGAAGCGTTCAGCGGTTCGACGGCAGCGGTGCTGAAGGCGCTTGACCTGGATCATGCCAAGGTGAATGTAAACGGCGGGAGTGTCGCTCTGGGGCATCCCATCGGTGCCAGCGGGTGTCGAGTACTGGTGACCCTGTTGTATGAAATGATTCGACAGGACAAAAAGACCGGGGTTGCTTCGCTGTGTCTCGGCGGCGGGGAAGGTGTTGCCATGGTGGTAAAACGATAGTGCGTATTCACGGGGTGTGCTTCCCCGTTTCACTCCGGTGTCTACGTGCCTGGTTATTTCAACGACTTAGCAGTGGTGGCATTCCTGCCCCCTCCGCGTTCTCCCGCGAGAAGCATGCGGGAGCCTCGGTCTCCCCCACTGCTAAGTCATTGAGATAACGAAGCCACTCCGCCAACCCGCCTGTCATGCGAAGCACGAGCGGGCAAGTATCGTTACACGAGGAAGCACACCCCGTGGATACATACAAAGGATAAGGAGAAAAACATGGACATCAAAACATTCGGTGTTATCGGTGCGGGTCAGATGGGAAACGGTATTGCTCAGGTTGCTGCTGTGAGCGGTTTTGAGGTCATCATGAACGACATCAAGACTGAATTTGTCGAAAAAGGTTTTGTAAGCATAAAGAAGAATTTAAGGCGAAGTGTCGACAAAGGCAGAATGACCGATGAAGAGATGAATGCTGTTCTGGAGCGGATCAGAACCAGCGTAGATATCCAAGATATGGAATCTGTGGATTTTGTTGTCGAGGCTGCCACAGAGAATGAAACGATCAAGTTTCAGATATTTAACGATCTGGATCAGATCTGCGAACCCCACGTGATTCTGGCCACCAATACATCCTCCATCCCCATTGGACGGATTGCATCTCATACAGGGCGCCCGGATAAAATTATCGGAATGCATTTTATGAATCCGGTTCCGGTAATGAAACTGATCGAAATTATCCGGGGGCTGCGAACAACGGACGACACGTTTAAGACCACATGGAACTTGGCGGTAAAGCTTGGTAAAACGCCGGCTGAGGCGAATGATTACCCCGGCTTTATTATCAATCGAATACTCATGCCCATGATCAATGAAGCGGTGTATTGTCTGTATCATGGTGTGGGTTCCCGTGAAGATATCGACACCGTCATGAAGCTGGGAGCGAACCATCCCATGGGGCCTCTGGCATTGGCGGATCTCATCGGATTGGATACCTGTCTGGCTATTATGGATACGCTTTTCGATGGATTTAAAGACTCAAAGTACCGGCCCTGTCCGCTGCTTAAACGATATGTTGAGGCCGGCTGGCTGGGGAAAAAGACGGAACGGGGATTTTATGAATATAAATAAGGAGGCGATATGGCTAAAAAGAAAGCCGAGGCCGTTGCCCCGGTGGGGACGAAGATAAGAAAAGAACGGCTAAAAAAGAAGATGTCTCTTGATCGTGTTGCCAATGAAACCGGTTTTTCCATCGATTATCTTAAAGCAGTGGAAAGCGGCAAAAAAATTCCGCCGGTGGGCGCCCTTTTGCAGATTGCAAGGGCGATGGAGATAGACTCGGGTTTTTTCCTGAAAGAACAAGAAACGAGCTTAAGACGTCGTATTAAAGCCTATACAAAGCGTACCGAAAATTATGCGTATACAACGCTGACCCCCGGTGCCGAGAATAAACATTTAAAGGCATTCAAAGTCTCCATTGATGCTATGACAGATCATAAAGGGGTGGGATACCGTCACGAAGGTGAAGAATTCGTTTACGTGCTGACCGGAAAGATCGAGGTGATTGTGGGGGATCATATAAACCTGCTCGATGCCGGGGATTCGCTGCACTTTAATTCGGGGATACAGCACAAGTTGAAAAATATCGGAGAAGAAAAAGCAGAGCTGTTGGTGGTTATTTACGGTCCGTAACTTGGAGTACGAATATTAAAGGAGTCGTTCATGTTTTTTAAGCTGACCGATGAGCAGATCATGATTCAGACCATGACCCGGGAGTTTTCCAGAAAAGTTATTGCCCTTACCGCTGCGGAACGCGATCGAACCAAGGAATTTCCGTCTGATAATTTGAAGAAGATGGGAGAATTGGGACTTATGGGAATGATGGTTCCGTTTGAGTATGAAGGGTCCGGAGCCGACACTGTGAGCTATGTACTGGCCCTTTCAGAGATTGCCTATTCATGTGCGTCGACCGCAGTGGTGATGTCGGTTCACAATTCCATCGTGTGTGAAAGCATTTACCGGTTGGGAAGCGAGGATCAAAAGGAAAGATATTTAAAACCTCTTGCAGCAGGAAATATTATCGGTGCTTTTGCCATGACCGAACCCCACGCGGGATCCGATCCGGTGAGACAGTCCACCACGGCTGTGAGAAAAGGGAATGAATATATTATCAATGGTACAAAACGTTTTACTACATCGGGTCGGAATTCCGGCCTGGTAATTGTAACCGCCATCACAGATGAAACAAAACGTCACCATGGTATCAGTGCGTTTTTGGTTGAGAAGGGCACGCCTGGATTTACTGTGGGCAACGAAGAAGATAAAATGGGACTTCGTGCTTCCGATACAACGGATCTTATTTTTAACAATTGCACAGTTCCTGCTGAAAACATACTGGGAGAAGAAGGAGACGGATTCAGAATTGCCATGAAAGCCTTAGACGGCGGACGCATTGGTATTGCAGCCCAGTCCTTAGGTGTTGCACAGGCGGCATTCGATGCAGCTGTTAAGTATGCTAAACATCGAGAGCAGTTCGGGCAGCCGATTTCAAAATTCCAGGGGTTGCGATGGATTATTGCGGATATGGCCACGGAAATTGAGGCAGCCCGGCAACTGATGCTTTCCGCTGCGGCCATGAAGGACAGAGGAGAAAAGTTTACGACACAGGCGTCTATGGCCAAGCTGTTTGCTTCTGAAATGGTCAACCGGGTTACGGCAAAAGCGCTTCAGATGCACGGCGGGTACGGATTTATTAAAGACTATCCGGTTGAACGTTTTTACAGAGATGCCCGTGTTTTCACCATATATGAAGGAACTTCCGAGATACAGCGGGTAGTGATTTCCAACCAAATATTAAAGGACAAACGTCACCCTTCACACAGTTCCGGTTAAAAAATGCTATTTTCACAAATTATTTTTTAAAAATCTTGGCAGCCAGATCGATATCTTCCGGGCAGAAGACAAAAAGACATTTTTCATCGGGAGACGAAACCGTGCCATAAACATAGTTGATATTGATGCCTTCTTCTCCGAATTTGTTGGCAATGGCAGCAAGGGAACCCGGTTTGTTTTCAAGCTCAAGTGTCATTACCGGCATAATATCGAAGAGATAATCGTTTTTCGATAACAGGTCGATGGCCCTGTCGGTCTGGTCAACAATCATCCGAATGAGGGCAAACTGTGCCGAGTCCTTTCGCATGGAATTGTAGCTGGCCACCGAAGCGATCCGTTTGAGTGACTTCCCCCTGGCCTCAAAGAGATTCTGAACATAACTGGAGGCATCCTGTATGGTGAGGGCGTCGATATTGATTTTTTCATTGGAAAAGAGCGATGCCAGCCTCCCGAGTTCACCGGGTATGTTTTTCAAAAACAGTGATATTTCGGTTCTGACCATAATATATTCCTGTATATAATATTATTTAAAGGAGCTCCGAATTGTATTCAGCAATTCAGCCGTTCCGGGATTACTGACCAATTTTTGTTCTGCAATGCCAAGAGGGCTGACCTTCTTTCCATAATATGCCTGGTTCCAATCGTAGTTTGCTTTCACAATGGCGCCTTCCATGGAAACACCGGCAAAAGCACCCTTGGAACGTACGAAAGAAACAAAATCCGTCATGACATCGGCTTTGGCACCTCCGCCCACAGGTCCTGCCGCGATGGAGGCATCGCCGCCGAATTTAAAAGAGGTTGAATACAGTCTTTCCAATCCTTTTTGGGTGAAAACCATCATGATAATTTCCGACTTCTCACCGCCGAATTGAATGCCCAAACTCAGCGATCCAATGGTATAAAAGGAAGGCTGGCTCCAGTCTCCTGTCTTTTTATCCTTTACAACCAGCACGCCCCGTCCTCCGGAGCCGCCGATAAACCAGGCACCTTGGAGCAATTCCGGAATGATCAAAAATCCTTTGGCCTTCTCCATGTGTTCGCGGAACCAGGCCATGTTCTTATCGATCATGAAACTTTTAAAAGTAATCCTCGCCTGGTCTACAAGTAGCTGCTGTTTAACAGGTTCTGCCTGCTGTTTAACAGGTTCTGCCGCATTTAAAGGTGTGATAAGGGCTGCAATAATGGTGGTGACAGTTAAAATAACAATCAGTCGCCTTTTCATTTTTAAAATCTCCTTTCGTCTAAAACAGGCCTATTTAAATTGTAAATGTACAATAAATAAGTTTATCAAGTTTTTCAATATAAATTTAATAGTTCTTTTCACCCTGGGGAATGGGTTGAATGATTTTAACCGGAAGCTGGAGCGTTCTTTTAACAATTCCCAATAATCCCGACCCCACTTTGGAAGGTGGAAGCGGCGTCACTCTCGGATTTTCCAGATGGCCTTTTATGCCAACAGGGATGGAGACAAGTGATCCCTTCAAGATGTCTTTTATCAGAGGTGTTTTTGCAATAAAAAAATCAATGGTTTTTAAAGGTGCGACCAGTGCGGTTATATCCATTTGTTTGTTGACCACATCTATATACCCCTGGCATACGATGTTCATGGAGGTCCCGTCGATGATCATTTCACTTAACGCTATTTTTCCATTTTGAATGTCCGCTTTAGCATGGATGGAGTTAAATGCAAATCCATCGGTTTCAGGATTTGACAGTTTTCCTTTAAATATTTCGGTGACATTAAGAATGCTGAAGATTTTTATCAATATTCTGAAACTTCTGCCGGCGTGAAAACGGCCTTTTGAGGTATAAAACTTTAAATCACCATTGATATTCTGCATCAATGTTTGGGCGGTCCCTTTTGCTTTAATGTTTCCTTCAAGGTTAAATTCTCCGACAATTTTGGCGGATTTATCTGAAAGACATTTAATGCTGGGAGTTAGCTCTTGGTTTTGGGCAGACGGTTTTAAATCGATGGTTACCTCTTGGGGCGTTATTTCCAAAACCCCTAAAGTGGTGATACCGCATACATTGGCATCGGTAATAGAGACCCCTGCGGCCCTGTCGTTAAAACGAATATCGGCCTCAAAGGGTTCCCATGTTAAACTATTATAAGTTAAGTGTTTAATTTTTGCTTTTATCATGCCCCGAACCGGATACGCATATAATTTTTCAGCGGTTTGATCGTCGTTTTTTTTAGTGTTTTTACTCAGATCCAGCTTGAGTTGATCCAGATTTAAACTATCCGCATAAAGGTCCATATTTAAATTGGGCGCTGGGGCTGATAAGGTCACATTTCCTTTAAGATCAAACGTGTTATCCCCCAATGCCAATCTGGCTGATTCAACTTGCAGGACGTCCTTTTTTGTTGTCAGAGACAGGTCATTTATGATCAGCGGCGGTTTTGTCTCTCTTGGAAAGACAAGATTTTTTGCTGCAAGTTCACCCTTAAGCGTTGAGTTAAAGGGTTGATCCAAAAGGACATGCGCATACAAATCTCCTTTCATTTGTCCTTTAAGAAATTCATTTTTTTCTATAATATTATCCAGGGTTTCTTTTTGTAAACTTCCGACAAATAAAACATCCATGATCCGGTTTTTTTGACCCAATTTAATGGATGCGTTGGATACTTGATCCTGAATGATCAGTTTTTCGATGGTCAACTTTTCGGGGTTAACTGAAAAGTTTGTTGTAATTTTAATATCTTTTTTTACAGACAGATCTCCTGAAAAAGTGGTTTGTTGTTGATTGCTCCAGGTCAGATGTGCCGTTGAAACCGATATCGGCGGTTTTAATCGGAAAAGTGGCGATCTAAAAAACGCGTCTTCAACCCATCGGGTGACATCCGGCCCTATTTCTCCCTCGAAGGTCATATCAACAAGGCTTAACCCCTTCAAATAATCTTTTAGGGTTCCGGAGATTTTCAAAGAGGTATCATGAACACGGGTTTGAACATCAGTCATTGAAATATTTTTAGAAGTGATGCTAAAATTTCCTTTTGAAGCTGCTAAAGATCCCGGCAACAGCGACGAGTCTAAATTCAGATTTTGAAACCCACCTTCTATTTGAAACTGATATTTTTTCGGTTCGAGAAACGGGCCGTTTAGACTCATGGAGGATAATGCCAGAATACCTTTGACATTTTTCAGATCCTGAAGCTTTCCAGAAATTATTTTAGAGGATAACAACCATGGATATATTTCTTTCAACTCAATTTTTGCCCTGCCCGACGCGATTTTCAGGTGAGGTATGTCATCCCAGTTAATTTGTCCGGAGACTTCGTCAAACGTCGAATTCCCCATGCTACCACTCGCATTTTTTATGGAGGATGTGTTCCCTTCCATAAAATATCGACCGTCGTTAATTGTCAAACGATGTGGTAATTGCCGGTAATTTGCAGACAGATTGAATTGAGATATGTCCACGAACACATTGATCGATGCAAAGCTTTCTCCCAAAACAAGCCTTCCTGTTGCCCTTCCTTTTACGTTGTCAATGAGGAGATTCTCTTTAATAAAGGCCTCATTATGAACCACACGTTTCAAGATGGGAGGAAGTTGCGACAGATCAGCCTCAAGGGTTAGATCAAGATGAAACAGAGCATCTTTCCCTTCAAGTCCCAGTTCCAAACTTCCGTCAAGACAGTTCGAGGCCCCCATGCGTGCTTTAAGGTTTTTGCCTTTCAAAATGCCTTTTGAAATCGTCACATCACCTGTAACATCCGTTAAATCCAGATCGACTTTAGGAACAAAAATTTCACCATTTGATATGTTGCTTTTGATGGTGATGTTTTCCAGTTCTCCCAGCTCCTCCATTGATTCCCCATGGGAAGTGAACTGAATGAATGGAACTTTTCCGCCGTTTACAATTTCAAATATTTCCTTAACAACGGGACTTTCTCCAATCAGATCCAAAGTCGCTTTCCGGGTTGAACCAACATCCACATCTTTTCCCATTAGTTCCAAATTGACCTTTGGCGATGTCGATGGCAGAGTGCGACGGATATCCAATTTTCCGGATAAATTAAGTTGAGGATTACCTAATTTGAGATTTGAAATGGAAAACAACAGCTTGTCTTTAAATAGATATACAGCACCTTTCAGTAAAATATTTTCAAAGAGGCTGGCGTCACTACTCATATCCAGGCTGATATGATCTTTTGAAACTTCAATGTCGGCGTTCGTATCTTGTAACCAAAAAGCAACTTTGTTTTCTTTGAGAATATTTAACCGGGCATTCTTCAACCGGACACGTAATCCTGGTGCTTTTGATAATGCAGCGCCTATAATAGCGCCTACTTTTTCTTCAATGGTTCCAAAAGAGAACGAATCAGAATGCTTATCTTCTGATTTCGGCTTTCGGTTAATATTAATTTCGATATCAGGCCTGTTTAATGTAATTTTGGAATTATGAAACTTTCCCACCATAAGGGGTAACAGTTTCGGAAAGATGGACAGGGATGCGACAGTTCCCTTGATGGTATCGGGGACAGAAAATCGGCACTGTTGAACAACAAGTTGGGGTCGAGGGAAAAAAGAAACATGAATCTGTTGGAAGGTGATTTGACCGTTAATCGTTTCGGAAACATTGGACTGGATTTTATCTAAAATCTGTTTTTGATTGATGAGTTTATCTAAAGATAAAATCAAGATGAAAATAAGCAAAGCAAACAAGAAAAAACAGGCGGTTATCCAGAGAGATATTTTTTTGAATTGAGTCATTGATAAATGTCGCTTATGGGTGGCGGGATCTTCGATGGGTCTGGATCTTTACTATTGAACTTTTTGTTCCGTTATTTTAACGGTCATTTTTTCTTTGATTGTGTTGCCATTTTGTTTGATAAACAAGAAAATACTACTTTCACCGGTTGGAATTGGACCGGAGGTAATTTTACCGGCATTAAGGCCTCTGCCGGTGACCGGTTCACGCGCCAGGAGTTTTAATGGTGAGATGTCTTTAGTAAAGGTTTGCCCCGCGGGAATGGTATCAGGGGGTATGGTCGAGTTTTTAATGTTTTCAGGTTGAATTCCTTTAAACACAAAAACCCCGATATCCCTTCCATTATAAATATAACGGGTTTTATTCCAATCGATTTCCAAATTTTTACCGGTCTTGTTTACCAGCTTGAGACGAAAACTATCGAAATAGTTTTTACCTTCTGCCAATGGCTCAAATTGGGCGGTATAATGAGAATTATCGACAGTTTGAATTTGAGGGGTGCTGATGGAGACCAATGTCGGCGCACATCCTGCTGCGATAGTTAGCGTAACGATAAATATTAAAATAAAAACTATTTTTGCAAAAGCTTTCATGAGATCAACCTTTCAATGGTGTTTTCGTTTTTACAACCATAGCATGAAAAAGATATTTTTCCAATACGGAATGTGTTTATGAAATTCATCAATTCTATAATACAAAGTCAATAGAAAATGTTTTCCAAATTAATTAAAGAAGAATTGGAATTTGGATCTTTTTATGAAAATATGTATAGTTAAACTGATTTTTCTGATTACGCGATGAGTGAACAATCATTATGAAATACTTTAAATGGGTCTCAATAAGTGTCGGCCTGGTCATTGCCGTTGTATTGCTTGCGGTTCTAGGGGCTCAGTTTTACCTGAATACAGAATCGGTTCGGCAACGGATTCAGACAACGGTGAACCAGGCGATTCCCGGTACGTTAACATGGCAACAAAACAGATTTTCCATCTTAGGTGGACAATTGGAATTGAAACATGTGCTGCTAACCGGTCCTGAAAATGACAAACTGATGGAATTGGATCGATTTTCAATTCGCATGTCCTGGACCGGGCTGTTAAGAGGGGAATTGATTGTTCATGACCTGTTTTTTGAAAAGCCGAATGTATTTCTGGTTAAAGATCGTTCCGGAAACCTCAATCTAATTCAGGCACTGTACGCTCCAAAGGATAAACCATCAGAATCTGGTAAAAGTGGCAGTTTACCGTTTAATATTATTCTCCGTCAGCTAAGAGTGACAAATGGTTTCGTTCAGTACAATTCAGCCGAAGAAACTGCCGAGAACCAAACAGATCATGTGGTGTTTCAAAATGTAAACCTCACGGTCACGGACGGGAATCTTTTAAAACAGAGCGGCCGGCTTGCCTGTCAGGTTATCGGGGGAAAAATTCAAAGCAAAGGGGTTAGAACCACCATCGATCAGTTATCCTTAAAGGCAGATGTTCATAAAAACCGAATTGATGCGCTGCTCTTCGACGTGAACACGGATGGTATTTATGCCGGCATCACCGGAACTGTTAAAAATCTTTTCACAGACCCACTCATTTTGGATCTTCGCTTAAAAAGCAAGGCATCTCTTTCCAAAATCAAGGATTTAATGACCCTTGGATCTGGTTTTTCAGGAGTCGTTCAGGTGAACTCGACCCTTAAGGGAACGTTAGACAATCCCGATATCGATGTAATACTTGGCTACGAAGGAGGAAAACTTGCCGGAAACAAGATCGGTCCGATTCATTTAAATTGCCGTCTGAAAGAAAAAATTCTGGACATCCACGACGCATATTTAAATACTCCTTTGGGTAAATTCACTATTAAAGGTGATGTAAACTTTAAAAAGGCTTTTGCCGAGGGGCTGTTCACCTCAAATCCTGATTTAGATGCAATCTTCTACAAATTTTCCATTCATCAGAAAAACTCGCAGCTTTTGGATTTACCGGCCAAAATATCCGGTTTTAAAGGCGTTGCGAGCGCTAAAATCGAGTTTGAAGGTAAAGGTGTTTATCCAGACACGCTTCGGGCAAAAACCGCCCTTGAACTTTATATCAACAAACTGTCTATCGGAAAAGGGCGTTCACCTCTTAATGTTCATGTGAGTGCACAGGCAGATATGGAAAAGGGACGGGTTACCATTGGGAATCTGACCGCCGGTGCAGGTGGCTCCCGACTTGAGATGGACGGTAATTATGATGTTTTTTCCCATCAGGTAGCGGCTCGTTTTGAACTTAAAACTCCCGATCTGACTGAAGTCATGACGAGCATGGGGATAAACGGCGTGCTGGGCAGGATGAATATAAAAGGAGACGTCTCCGGAACGGTAAGTGAGCCGTCTATGAATGCTCAATTGAACGGGGAAAACCTGGCTTATGAGAACATCAGATTCGGTGAGGCTGATGTAAATATCCGGTTTTCAAACGGGCGTTTTTTTCTGGATCATTCAAAAATTCTTAACGGCAATTCCAGGCTCGATATTTCCGGCTTCGCTCAAATATTTGATCCGGGTGATGGTCAACTTATAAAAAACCCTGATTTTGATGTTGCATTAAAAGGAGACGCCCTGTTCCTGGAAGATTTTGTCCAAAAGATGACGGGCAAGTTTATTTTAAGTGGCCGTGTTAACGGAAGTGTTGACCATCCCAAAGGACAACTTGATCTTAGTGGCAAAAATGTTGATCTCAACATACAAAAGCTTAATGAAATTAAGCTTACATCAACCATTGACGGCCGTCAAATCCATATCGATCCTTTGTCTTTAGTCATTGCACCGGGTGAGAAAATCGTATTGAATGGCTGGGTTTCCATGGACAAGAATTATGATTTCAGCATGATCTCAAATGATATTTCCTTAAAAAACATAAAAAAGACGGCGTCATTGAACATCGACAGCGGAAAAATTTCTTTTGATATTTCCGGAAAAGGCGGGTTTGAAAATCCCCGGCTCAAAGGAAAAGTAGTGTTCAGTGATTTAAGTTTCAACCATCAGCGTCTGGGAAAAGTTCCTTTTGAAATTAAAGTCGAGGATCAGACCGCGTATATATCCGGGGGACAAAACTTTACTCTGGATGCAACATACGGTCTTCAATCACGTTCTTTTTCAACATCCGCTCGTTTTGATAACACGGATTTGACGCCTTATTTACAACTTGTCGGCAAAAAAGAATTTAATGGAACCATTACCGGAAGTGTTGAGTCAAAGGGTAAGTTCGGAACACCAATCCAGATAGAAGGGACAACCCGTATTTCTCAATTGGTAATTTTTTGGAAGGAAATACCATTGATCAAAGGTAACGATCTGATGCTTCTGGTCCATAATGATGACATATCGATTCCCGGAATGCGGCTATCTCTGTTCGATCAAGGCTATGTTACCCTCAAGGGTTCCGGGAAATTAAACAAAGATCTTAATTTAGAAGCCGATGGAAACATTCCTTTTAAAATACTTCCAATGTTTACGGAATCGATTTCAGACGCTACCGGTGAATCACACTTTTCGCTCAAAGCGAATGGAAGCCTTTCAACTCCGAACGTGATCATTCATGCGGATATCAAGAACGGAGGAATGACCATTCCGGGCTTGTTTCAAAAACTGCACGACATAAACGGAGGTGTTCGGATAACATCCGACACCATCGTTATAGACGGTATCAAGGGTGCCATTGATCTTGAACGATATCAACCATCGAACATCGGGCTCAAATTGAACGTTGATGACCTTCCCATTTCGATTCCTGACCTGTTGGACGTCCGGCTGAGTTCTGAACTGGATGTTCGAGGGTCTTCGGAAAAGTCTCTGATAAAAGGATACGTAGAGCTTCTTGAGGGGACATATGATAAAGATGTCCGTCTGAATCTTGTGGAAAGCATTGGTCAAGCATCACGAAATGAGCCCTTGGTGACGTCGAAGACCCCCTGGCCCTTTTTTAACAACATGGTTATTGATTGCAACATCAGGTACAGAGACCCTTTTGTGGTTGATAATAATATCGCTTTATTGACCATCAAACCTGATCTTAATATACGCGGGACGGTGAACCAACCCCTTATCAGCGGAAGGGCAGAAGTCGAAACCGGAACCGTATATTTCCAAAGAAATGAATTTAATGTCAAGAAAGGCGTCTTTGATTTTATAAACCCGTATAAAATTGAGCCGACCATCGATATCCAAAGTGAAACAAAAATTCGGGAATGGACCGTATTTTTAAAAATTTCCGGCACACCGGATACCCTCAGGTTTGATATGACTTCCGATCCGTCCGAGAAAGAAGAGGATATTCTCTCCTTGCTGATTTCAGGAAAAACAACACAGGAACTCATTGCAGGAGAAGGTGGTTCATCGTTATCCCCAAAACAAATGCTTGCCGATGTTCTATCTGAAAACGTTCAAAAAGATATCAAGGATGCCACCGGTCTGGATATCTTGACTCTGGAATATAATGAAGCAAAAGATACTGAGGCGTCGGATGAGGTAAAAGTTACCGTGGGTAAAGAACTTTCCAGAAGGGTGACGGTCAAATACGACTTGCAAACAAAAAACGCCCAGGTCATCCGGAAAGTAATCACGGAATATAAAATTCTTGAAAAACTGTTGATGAACGCCTTTCAAGATACCGAGGGACATTATGGCGGTGGGTTTCAATTCAGACTTGAATTTCGATAAGGAATATTGATTCAGATGACCAAGTGGGAGCAGAAAGACTGGATAAAGATAATTTTATCATTGTGGATTATACTGGTGGGTATTGCAAAAGACGCCGCATATGCACAAAAGGAGAAAGCAGATGAACACAGGCCCATCGTATCAAAGGTTGTTGTCGATGTTCAGGGGATAAATGGGGATGTGAGCCGATGGGTTGATCTGGTAAAGAATCTCATTTTTATCCAGGAAGGAGAACCCTTTTCAACGAAACGTTTCCAGGATTCCCTTGACGCTTTGAAATCGCCGAAAATATTTAAAGCCATCCATGTTTTTGAAAAACTTGTAAAAGAAGATCAATTGGCACTTCATTTTCAAGTAACGCCCTATCCCCGGGTTAAAGATATTAAAATCGAAGGTGCATTTCCCCTGTTAGAACGAGAAATTCTCAATGCCATGCAGCTCCGAGCAGGAGATGCATACGATCCGAATGCGTTTCCCGCCAAGGAGGGTGCCATTGTCCAGCTTTTCAAGAATGAAGGTTATATCGCGCCGGTTGTTAATTTAGGCGCCAAAGAAGATCCTGCTGACGGAGACGTGACAGTTTTTGTCAATATCGACAAAGGTGATTTTTTTCATATCCGGCGATTTGAAATCAAAGGAAACCGGGCTTTTTCAAAGACGCGACTTAAATTGCGAATCAAAACATATAAATCGTGGTTGATTCCGGATTTTATGAGGCGTTTTAAGAAAAAAGAATTTGATAAA
>Ga0307425_1000290_pt1 | contig 31849 bp, 31 predicted proteins | sample SalMarWE160330MG_FD_202152 | JGI IMG/M metagenome (GOLD analysis project Ga0307425, IMG submission 202152) | Salt marsh sediment microbial communities from the Plum Island Ecosystem LTER, Massachusetts, United States - WE1603-30 | ecosystem: Environmental > Aquatic > Marine > Intertidal zone >...
ATCCACTCGTCGAGCGAGATTCCATTGGATGGTGTAGTATCAGTTGATATAGCCAGAGTGTTGCTACGCCAATTTCCTGTCATTGAGTCTGAGGAAAACGTATCCCCAAAAAAGAAGAAGAATTCTGTACCATGTTTTACAATAATTCCTAAATCTGTTCCGCCTACTCCAAAAGCTGTAGAATCAACGGTTGCATCCTGCCCGGTCAATTGTGCGTGCATCTGGTGTGGAAGATTCGAATCAGGACCTGGACCAAATCCTGGCAACCAAAGTCCGATTACTATTAGAATTATAATTAACACGCAGATACCACAGTTCCCTCTCTTACTAGGCATCACAATTTCCTCCATGCATATTCTTGTTTAGGTTCCTAATCACTTCTTCCTTTCAAGATTCAATATTCTACAATGTGTTGTGTTAAGAAAGTTAACCTTGCTAATAACAAACGGCACTAGATAACCTCAAATGATTAGAAAATGCGTTATTCTGGAAGATGCCCTTTAATGAAGCGTGGTTAATATGAGAAAAAGATCAATGGGTATATGCTTTATAGGACTGCTAGTGACTGCTATCGTTATTGGTGGAATGTATGTCTTACTCACCCAAGTAGAACTAGTTGACTACGATGAAACTGTGACAATCAATGAGGCTGCTTATCCAACTGCTGAGAATATTTCAATCTATTACGATGTCTGTTTTCATAATGCAACCTTCAATGTTGTTGAAGATCCTGGCTTCATAATCAGGATAAACTACAAACTTACAGTTCTTGTAGAAGGAGCAAAAGGAAAGAATACGAATCTGCAAGTTGTTCAGAGTGGGTATGATCAATACATTACTATTCAAATATTAAAAGAAAATCCCTCCGACGTCTGTGCATTGAATAAGGGAGATGCAAGGGCAACTGTCAATGTTACCATCAATAGCGCGTATACCATTGATATCGAAGCACTAGCAGGACATGGTAATATGAACATGACTGCTACTAATGCAACCTTTGATGACATCTATTTCCATCATGGTATTAATTGTCCAGGGAATAATGGAATTAACCTAGTAAATTCGACAGTTTATGGGGATATCACTTGTCAAGTTACAACAGGTCAGTATTGGGTTAGACTTGAGAATGTAGATGTCAGAGGAACAGTGGAATGCACACCTGCAAGTCAAGGAACGTTGATAGAACTTTGAAATACGGAAATACTCAAAACGAGTTTTGAACTATCTCAACCTATGACTTCTGGTTCCCAATTCACAAAATATCTCTCAATTGAAACCGCAGGTGGAGCAACTTGGCATCCTAATGGAAAACGAATTGCTTTCGTCTCTAATTCGTCCGGTCACTATCAGATATATACCTGTGAAGTTACGAGGGACGTTACTCACGAACGAAAGCAACTCACTGATGAAACAGATAGATGCACGGACCCTCACTACCTTTCCGATGGGACTCTGATATTCACACGAGATAGAGGTGGAGATGAGAATTTTCAAATTGGACTCATTAATGAGGATAATACAATTCGTTGGTTGACTTCAGATCTTAGTACAAAGCACCGTATTGGACATATCTCAGATTCCTACCTATACTTGAGTGCAAATATTGTAGACAAAGCAAGACTTGATGTATACCGCTGGAAGATTCCACTACAAGAGAATGAACCAGAACTCATCTTTGAACCTGAGAACGGAATCATACAAGTCAAGGGCTGTTCAGAAAATGAGGACAAAGTCCTGATGCTTCAATTTCTAGGAAATATGCATCATCACCTACTTCTTCTTGATATGAAAAGCGGAACAACTGAAGACTTAATCACACGCGTTAGTGGAGATATTCCGACGAGATGGGAAGTCGTTCGATGGCTTGAGGATGAATATATTCTTGTCAATACAGATTTTAAGTCTGATTTCAAGCGACTGGGAATTTTACGAACTAGTGGTGAATTCAAACCACTAGATGATTTGACTGAGAAAATCAAGTTTGAAATCGAGGGTAAATTCACCTATTCCAAAGGTTCTGTCTGGACATATTTCATTGAGAATCAAGATGGCTATAGTGCCATCCATCGGGCAAAGTTCTCCAAATCGGGATTTTCTGATTTTGAGACCTTACCATTTCCCTTGAGAAGCGTGGTTCCATCAGGTGATGCAAGGTCTTGGAATAATGCATTTAGTCTCTCAACAGACGAACATATGTTAGCTCTCACCGTAACTTCCGGAATCCAACCTTACAATGTTTGGATAGTTAATCTGAAGGATATGTATAGTTGGTCTGCAAACGTGAGTGATACATCAGGACTTGATCCAACTAACTTCGTAGAACCAACGCTTCATAGATTCAATAGTTTTGATGGTCTCAGCGTTCCTTATTTCAGATTCATTCCCAAAGGAGAAATGCCAAAAAATGGCTGGCCTGCAGTTCTTCTCATTCACGGAGGACCAGAATCTCAGATTCGGCCAGACTTCAATCCGGTCATTCAATTCTATTTGACAGGTGGTTTCGCAGTCATCACACCAAATATACGAGGAAGTGAAGGGTATGGTAGGAAATATCTAGATTTGGACAATGTCGAAAAACGCCTTGATTCGATTATGGATATTCGCTATCTTGCCCTTCATCTCAAAGATGAGGATAATGAGATTGATGCAAATCGTTTAGCAATCATAGGAGGTTCCTACGGAGGATTCGCAGTCCTATCTGCAATGACTGAACATCCTGATTTATGGAAAGCGGGAGTTGATATAGTTGGAATTTCTAATTTCGTTACATTCCTGAAGAATACTGCATCTTGGCGAAGGTCTCTCCGAGAAGCTGAATATGGAAGTCTTGAACATGATATGGAAACTCTTGTGAAAGTAAGTCCAATCCATAAAATCGACGAAATATCGGCTCCTTTGATGATTATCCAAGGTGATAATGATGAGCGAGTACCTCTGTCTGAGTCTATTCAGATGTATGAGAAACTAAAAGGAAAAGGATTGGAAGTTGAGCTCATGCGTTTTGCAGATGAAGGTCATGGACTTGCAAAACTAAACAATAAAATCAAAGCTTATAGCAGAGTTGTGCAATGGCTTCAAGAAATTGTGTGAGGAAAGAACATTGGATACACTGAAATTAGTTGTCAAGGTTGTGTTACTCGTTGTAGCCCTTATTCTATTCTGGTATCTCTTTGCAACGACTTACATGTAACAACTACCACTACCAAATGAATGAGGAGAGATACAAAATGAATCCAAAGATACGCCCTCTGAAAGAATCAGATATCCCAGATATCATTGAGATATCAAAAACCACTTGGGGTGGTCATGACCATCTTCCTCATATCATTGGAGAATGGCTTAATGATCCACTATGCCACCCATTTGCATTTGAGAGTGATCAAAGAGCAATTGGAGTAGCTAATATTCGAATAATCGATGATGGAAGGACTGCTTGGTTAGAAGGCTTACGAGTGCATGCAGATGCTAGACAGAAGGGACTTGGGGAAAAAATGTCTCACCATCTTGTCGAAGTAGCTAATGGGTTAAATGTTAAGAGATTGCGTCTAGTCACTTCAGGGGATAGTATTGCACCAATAAAACTCGCTGCTGCAATGGGCTTGACGCAAATGTATGTTTACCAAGTCTTCTGGAAAGATTTGCGAAGTAAGATTAATTGGAGATACGATACAATCAGTGTTAATCGAATTGATTCAGAACAAGTATCTGATTTCATTAAGCAGAACCCTAACTTGATGCCACTAAATGCTCTTGTTTTTCATTGGGATGTCTATGAAGCGACACCTCAGAAAATAACGGACATTGGAAATTCATTACAATATTGGGCTGGCTCAGATGAGAGTGGAGCTATTCTGGCAGTAGGGGGAAGGCAACCATGGGAAATGGTCCTGGATGGTAATGGGTCTCAATGGTGTTTTACACTCTATGCAACATGTTCTGAAGCGTTTCTATCGGGATTATCCAAAAACCTAGAAATTGTTGAAGATTTGGGAATTCAAAACATCATGTGTATTCATCCTTCAGAATTCACGACAGATTATAGTTCTATCAAATGGCTTAAGCAAAGAGATCATGAGCTTAAATTAGTCCTTCATGAAAAAATACTATAGAAACCCAAAATTACTATTTCTCTGCCTCGGACAAAGTACTCTTAAGAATCAGTAATTGAAATTTTCTCGGTACGATTACGATGACTGAGTCTGAAAAGATGAGTTGGGATCTCTCCCAAATGGTAGCCTTCGATGATCCTGGATATATTGAAGAACGACTTACAGCTCTTGTCAAAGCAGCTGAGGAGTTTAGAAACAAGCACAGAGGAAAGATTCAATCTTTCGGGGCGAAAGAAGTCTTCGATTTGTATGAGTCACTAAATGAACTTGAACTTCAGTATGAGGGGCCAATCAATTACTCTAGACTGATGTATACTGCAGATATGAATGATGAAATCGCAAAACATCTGTATGATAAGTTTAGGACAGCTTATGCCTTACTTCAGCAAGCAGTAGCTTTCCTCGATCTTGAACTCGGTGCCTTGCTAGTCATGAACTCCGAGTTAATTACAGATCCAATCTTATCTGAATACAAGCATAGTCTGGAGAAAATACAACGTCAAACTCCACACATGCTCACTGAACTCGAGGAGCAATTAGTAATAGGAAAGGATAAGAACGGAGTCCGTGCATGGTCAATGCTCCAAGGAGATTGGCTTGCATCAAGAACTTTTGAAATTGAAATTGACGGTGAAATGAAAACACTCCCTTATGGTGAAATTATTGGGTTCTATGAACATCCAGATAGAGACCTAAGAAAACGTGCGCATAAGATTGTCTATGAAGGTCTCGGAAAAGATCATATTGTCTGGGCTTCTGCACTTCGTTCAGTTTTTGAGGATCACCTCCTTATGTGCAAAATGAGAAAATGGCCGACGCCAATGACTCAAAGCTTCATTTCTAATGATGTGGATGAAGAGACTATTGTTGCTCTTTTGAATACAATGGAGAAAAACGTTGGAGTGTACCAAAATTACTTGAAGCTAAAAGCAAAAGCAATGGGATTTGAGAAGCTCGGTAATTGGGATATTGATGCTCCATTACCTAACAGTCCTGATAAGAAGTACTCATGGGAAGAATCCAGAGAACTGATAGTCGGAGCATACACTGATTTCGATCCAGAAGTTGGAAACTGGATTGATGAGATGTATGAGCGTCGTCACATAGATGGAGTTGTTAGAAATGGCAAGCGATCCGGTGCATTCTGTGCAACATGGCATGCTGGTCAGAGTGCATACATCTTACAGAGTTTCAATGGAATCATGGGTGACCTTTTCACTCAGGCACATGAACTCGGACATGCGATGCATGCATATCTAGGTACACGAGCCCAGAAACCCAACAATTACGAAATTGGTAGTTGTATTGCAGAGACTGGTTCCATCTTTGGTGAACTCCTCCTTGCCGAGAAACTACTCAGAAAGGAAGGTACTAAGGAAGAAAAACAGGCGGTCCTTGCTGCTATCCTAGATGGATTCGGTGGAGCAGGATATCAAGTCACTACACGAGTCTGGTTTGAATCCATGCTCTATGAGGCTTTGGAGAAAGGGAAGTTCCTTGATGGTGAAACTATCTCCAATTTCTGGTTGAAAGCGAGAGAGAAAATGTACGGAGATTCAGTTGAATGGCTCCCAGAGATGAAATGGTGGTGGACTATGAAACTCCATTTCTATATGGCCAATTACAGATACTACAACTATCCCTATGTCTATGCTCAACTCTTTGTCTATGCTATGTACAGATTGTATAAGGAGCAGGGTAAGGAGTTCGTGCCAAAACTTAAAGCTCTTTTATCTGCCGGTTCTAGCAGGTCTCCAAGAGATCTTGCTGCAGATATTGGCTTCGATGTCACAACTGAAGAATTTTGGCAAAAGGGGATTGATCAATTCTCCGAATTTGTCAAGATGTTCGAAGAAACGTTGTAAAAAATAGAGAGGTAAAAACCTCTCTTTCTTTTTCTTTAAGATGTTCACTCTTTTTTCTTAGTGAAATAAACGTAGATTGATTGATCTGTGTCATCGGTGACAATACCGTACTTTACGTTATCAATCATTTCGATATGAAACTTCAATTCCTGCATAGCTGCTTCGGTGTCTTTATGCAGATGCAAGTATTTTATCAGAAAATCAAAAGATACAGCTGTATCTTTGTCTAGAATTTCTTTAATCATTGATTCTAATCGTTCTCTGACTTTCATGTCTATTTCTGTGTTTGTTTTCTTTAATTCGGAGATTTTCTTTGTGTGGTTCTTCCATTCCAAATTATATCACCATTCAAACGATATACATTATCGTTAATCAATTTTAGCTAATAACAATGAATTAAGCGTAAAGCGAAAACCTCATCTGTAGACTTTTTTGTTCAAGACTTTATGATTCAGGTACGAGAAGGTCGAGATGAAGATCGTCCATCAGTAGCGAGGGTTCTATGGAAAGCTTTTGAGGCTCACAGAACTCTAGAGGATGTCGAAAAGGAAGATTGGCTTGCTAGATGGAATCAACCGCAGGACAAGGACTGGGCATATGTTGCAGTTGACGATAACAAGGTCATTGCGAATCTTTCATTCTTCATTACTAGTGATAAAAACAATATCATCAGAGGCAGACCCATACCCTTTGCTGGAATCTGGGCTGTGGCAACCGACCCAGTGTATAGGAAACAAGGTCTGATTCGAGAACTATTCAAAGCAAGCTTTCCAAGAATGAAAAAGGAAGGAGCTGTGCTTTCTATTCTAGATCCTTTTTACAGAGCATTTTATGAAAAATTCGATTATGCTCTTGGAGAAAAACGTGCAAAACATGTCTTCAAGAAAGAAGATTTACGAGTTGGAAAAACTAGGAATGACCTCACTGTTCGCGAAGCTACTGGTCCTGAAGATATATCAAAAATAGTTGAAGTAGCGAAATCAATGTCGCGCTTTGGTTCAAGATTCTGGGGTTTTGAAAAGCCACTGGGAGCGAGAATTAAACGTGGTAATTTCTTCATCTTTGAGAAAGGAGCTAAACCTGTTGGTACGGTTAGGATTATGTTTGAGGGTGGGCACCCGGGCTACAAACTTACTATTGGTAATACTATGTATAAGTCAGATGATGTTTTTCCATCAATTGTCGAACTCGTTAGCAAGTATGCAGTAAATAGTTCTGAAATTACCTGGTACACAGATTATGAAGTTCCAGTACGTCATTTCTTTGATAGCTATAGTACCACCGAATCTCATGTCTTAGGTTCAATGATGATGCGTATTATTGACTTTGAGAAATATTGTAACCGCATCGCGATTCCAGATGCAGCTTCTGATTGGGTTACAATCAAACTAGAAGACATCCTTTGTCCTTGGAATACAGGAACTTACACACTCATTCCGAATGAAGGGAGTCTGCAAGTTGAGAAATCTGAACGTGAACCGGACATTCATCTGAATGCATTCCAGCTCTCTCAGGTGATTTCTGGAGTAACACCTGCGATTATGCTTCATGGTTTGAACGAGATTGAGTGTTCATCTGAAACAGCCAAGAAACTAGAAGCTATATGGCCTGAAGACAACTTTGTTTCATATATGCGGTTTTGATCTATGTATACTTAATTACGAGAAGAGTATCTGCGTAGAATCATTGTTTTCCAGCCCCATCAATGATTGGTCCTTATTTGATATGAATTTCATACACCTAAATTTCGCACAACTTGAAGTAGTATCGATACATTAAGATTGGATGAGAACACCTTCCAATTTATTAAATCACCTGCAAAATAGAACCAAAATCACTTATTCTTTTTCCATTGTTCTGTTTGATACCTTGCAATCAAAATACGTGTGAGTTCTGTGAATGATTCCTGAATGTTCTCACCATTCTTTGCAGATGTTTCAAAAAAGATAGTTGGAACATCAAGGTTCTCACGCAACGCTTTAGTGAATGCTGCACCTTCGTCATAGGAAACTAAGTCTATTGTATTGTCCGGAGTGCGTAGGTCAGCCTTGTTTGCTAGCACTGCAATAGGAATAATTTCTTCTGCATGCTTATAGGACTCTGCCAACCATGCAGATGTATTATCAAAAGAAGTGCGATTTGTAATATCATAAACCATAATTAGAGCACTACAACCTTGATAATAGTGCTTTCGAACTTTCCCATACCCATCTTGCCCAGCTAAATCCCATATAACAAGCTGAACAGGTTGGTCATCCACCCTCACTGTCTTTTGGGCGAAGTCCACACCTATAGTCGCAATGTGGCTTGAGATAAAACTCTTACCTAGATACTTGCGCCGGATAGAAGTTTTGCCCACAGCTGCATCTCCTATCAGAGCTACTTTGAACATTAACGTACTACGTAGTTTAGACGACACCTCAATCAACCTCGACGCGACAAATATACCTTCTAGTTCAGAGTCATTAAAAGAATATCTCGCATACTAATAATGGAATACTTTGTTGGAAAATGGATAATTACTTCTTCTTTCCTTTCTGCTTTTCATTTTCCGCAATCATCAAACGAGTCAAAGTCTCAAATGACTCCTTAATATTCTCACCACTTTTGGCAGAGGTCTCAAAAAACACAGAAGGAATTCCAAGTTTCTCGGTAAACATCTTTGCAAATGCTTGACCTTCTTCAGGTTGAATAAACTCAGTGCAATCACCTGAATCGCGTAAATCAGACTTGTTTCCTAGAATTGCTGTTGGTGGAATTTCTCCTGAATATTTATACGCCTCAACTAACCAGTGAGTTATATTGTCAAAAGTTTCCCGACTTGTAACGTCATAAACAAGAACCAATGCACTACATCCTTGATAGTAGTGCTTTCTAACTCTTTCAAAACCTGTTTGACCCGCAAGATCCCAAATCACAAGCCGGCAAGTAGTATTGTCTACTTGAACGTATTTTTGAGCGAAGTCAACTCCAATAGTCGCTATGTGACTAGAAATAAATCCCTTACCGAGATACTTACGTCTTATAGAGGTCTTCCCGACAGCTCCATCACCAATTAACACTAGTTTAAACATCATAGTGCCAGCTGTATCAGGAGACAATTGCATCATTCCTCAATATTGTTACAAATTGAAATGATTCACGAATTATAATGATTCCTTTACGACCATATAGTTTAATTTAATTAAATGATTTGATAATAAAGCGAACAGAGCACAATGTATATCACCGGCTGATAGACAGTTAGTAGTAATACTAGGGACTTGATTTGTTATGGGTGTAATTTTCAGAAAGACTGGTCGACTTATACAGGGTGATCCCGGTAATGGTAATCAGAAATTTTGGAAAGCTGAAGTAAAAGGCAACTCAGTAACAATTCATTTTGGAAAAGTCGGAACACATGGAACCACAGGATGTCGTGAGTTTACAAGTTATGAAGCTGCTGAGAAATTCTTGGCGCAGCGAGTCCGCAAGAAACTGGAAGAAGGGTATAGACCCGAAGTATAGCTTATTCTATTTCTCTGGAAGATGCACTGCAAAGATGCATTCATCATCATCTTTTGTCAATGACTTTACAATCTTAACTGTCACAGGTTTTTCAAGGATTCCTTCCCAGAGTCGTCGAGACCAGCCAGATCCACAATAACAGAATGATCCAATAATCTCATCCAGATTGTTTTTAATCATAGGACAGAAACAGTAAGCCTTCATCTTTTCTTCTCTTGTTTTCGCCTTATCAAATGCGGCTTTGTTATAGGGCTGTTTTGAGCTATAGAGAGTATTTCCTTCCCTTGTATATTTCGGATAATTCCCAGCATTAGTCATAGCCTCTAGAACCTTATCGACACTCTGTGTTTCAGCATAGACTAGTTTCATATTTTCAATTAGTTCTGGAGGAAAGACATGTGCACATTGAGAGAAAATTTCAAACTTCTGACCTTCCGTTGCAATCTCATCTACCATATCTACAGCACATTTCACGGCCTTTGCACGTTCTTCTACACTCGATTTGCGTGTGATACCATTATAACATTCTAAGATCTTGGTTCTGGCATCTTGTCCTAGCACCTCACCAAGTTGCTTTGAAAATCGATTATCCCAGTCATGTAGTACTTCTTGTACCTCAATGATATTTCCCTCGGGCTCTTCGATATTAATATTGAGAAGAACCTCCCTTCCAGATTCAGCAATAGGTAATCCGTGAGAATAAGTTTCCTTTGTGATCTGTCTATAGGTTTCGTTGATAGTGTCATATGAACCTCGATGAACCATTGTCATTGCCTCACAGCTCTCAAGAGTCATAGTCTTGACTTCATTCTGGTCAATATTTACTGAAATTGGAATACATACATCCATGTCATGTCCATCGTTATCCTGAACAAGCCAATGGTGAACAACTATCGGATCTCCATTAATTTTCGTTCCGATTACTTTCTTAATGATTTCAAGAGTATGAGCAATATCCTCAAAATTTCCGTGTATTCTCATGTAAGCAACAGGTGTTTCTTCAAGCAATTTGTGGACTACAGACATTTTCAATATCCTCATAGATTCTGACTGAGTTTCCATCTACATGATATATCAGGAAAATGTTCGAAGCAAGTTTTTTCAATATCAGAGAATATCTTCGTAGCATTTTTCGTCGTAGTAATTACTTTCATCCTTGTCATGATTGGTATAGTATACTTGAGCGAAGAATGGATTCTTCTTTGCTATTTCATCATAATTCCATGGTGGTGCAAGACATTCTGGACACCAATGACCTGCCTTAAGTATTAGAGTTGGGCTCGCTTTGAATGAATGACCAAAAGCACATTTCCAATCGAGTTTCTCACTCACATCACCAACCTGCAATGAGAGACATTCACCACCTCTGAATTCAGCAGCTTTATTCATATCTTCTATTGTGAGTTCGTTGAATGGAATCTCTTCATTATAACCATGATATAATGGGTATGCTTCAGTATTTGGATCTGGCATATCAGTATCCCAATCTGGAATTTGTTCCCACTTTTCACGAGAACCCCAAAATGCAGAGATGCGTTCTTGATTATTAGTTTCAATCCAATTCATGGTTCCATCTTTGCCCTTCGTCATCTTCTCAGTGAATTGACTTCTCACTATACTCGTTGGCGCATATTTTGCTAATTTGAAATACCAAGGAGCTGCATCTTTCACCTGTTGCAGATGGTCCTCTAGTGTATGTCGCCAATGACCAAGGTAGCTATTGAGTTTGTCACTATCCAAATACCAGCCACAATGAAAATTACGAGTACAAAACCAATTGCGGTCCATAATTTTCCGAAAGTCACCCATACCTAGATTCCTCAAACTCTGTTCCATATATTCAAAGTAAATGAATCTGCAAGACGGTCCTCCACTCATATTGTAGATCCCACCCCAGAAATCTTCAGGGGTTTCTAAGGTCTGTACAAGACCGTACCCAGCATCCTCGGATGTTACCATCTCGATATGCTGATCAATCGGTTGATGATACATTATTGGATCTATCAGACTCATCGAATCTGCAATTGTGATGAATGTTTGCCTGATTGATACCCAGTACTTAAGACCTGATTCAATGACCGCTCGTTCTGCTCTTATTTTTGTAATCGCATAAAAGTCGTATACACTTGGCTTCAGAGGATCTCCTGTTCTCAACCAATAGATAGGAGCTAACCTATCGCCATAGATTGCGACAGATGAGATGTAGACCATTTTGATTCGCTCTGCTCCATTCTCCTGTGCCTTGATTGCTTCAATGATATTCTTCGTACCACCTACATTGATTTTCTCTGCGAGTTCGGGATTATGATCCGCTGCAGGTGCAATGAATGCTGCAGGATGCAGTACATAATCAACACTAGAAACAGCTTCTAAAACGTCTGGATAGTGTGTGAGGTCGCCCCACACAACCTTGAGGCCATCTTCTTGGACAACACCTTTTTGCCCATTTGGAATCTTATCACTTGGAAGATATTTCTTGAAGGCTTTTTTGTTGATTTTTGAAGGTCGGAGGATTAGGACGATGTCGTAATCAGATTGCCTTCGCAATAACTCTTTGAAAGCTTCTCCACCCATCGAGCCTGATGCACCAGTGAGAAGCACGCGCGGCTTTGTCATGGTGAATAGCGACTGAAGAAGAGGTCCTAATAATGATTCATCTCACGTCCTCAATAAAACAATTAGCGTGGATAGAGAACTTCAAGAAGGTGATATCTTCGGAACTAAACGAATTAAAATGGAATTACATTGGATAGGAGAAAGAAATCTTACTGTTGCATTTCAAAAACCATTCTACACTAATACCCACGTGATTTTTGGAGACCATCGCGTCTATGTTTGTGATACATTCATAGGTCCAGATTCTATGGCAGAGATAGCGAGAATAATCAAGGAGAATGGTCATCAAGACAAGCCAATTGTGGTATTCAATTCACACGCAGATTGGGACCATGTGTGGGGAAATTGCTATTTTGAAGGCGCTATGATACTTAGCCATCGAGCTACAAGAACCCGCATGATAAAAGAATGGGATGATGAGCTAAAGAAGAATCAGGAGTTTCAACGGGGATTAGTTATTCTAACACCACCAACAACTGTATTCGATACGAATTACATCTTCGAAGATGATAGAGTAGAGTTTTTCCATACCCCAGGGCATACTATTGACTCATCATCATGTTATGATCATAGAGAGAAGATATTATTTGTGGGGGATAATATCGAGTCAAATGCACCATATGTGAACAGTTTGGATTTCGACACATACATCTCAACCCTTGAAGATTATCTGACTCAAGAGTGGACTCATATTATTCCGGGACATGACCCTGTTCAGACTGATGCTACTCTAATACAGTCTAATTTGGAGTATCTAAAACTCTTGAGAGATTGGAGGCTTGATCTGAATGACCTAACACAACAAGGGCTAGAGGTACATCTCTATACTTTGAGTAAACTCGTAAATCAGATAATTGCGACAGGAATTCAAAATAAGGTTGAGTTTCACTATCTGGAAGCAATTGAAGTTCTCGAAAGTATGGAACCTGATGAGAAGGTTATCAATTACCTGAATCTGTTTAGAAAAATTCTAGGGCAGAAGAGGAATTAGAAGGAATTTACAGCGATTATCTGTAAACTCCTTAATTTGCTCGATTAGTTTAAAATAGTAAAATATTCTTCGAATATTTTTCAATAATGCGTATTTCTCCGTTAGTGATAGAGTTTTTTAAGGTCATTGTATCTGTTATTCTCTAGTCAATAGCTATTGACGTCAATAGCATGCGGATTACATATAATGAATCCGTAGGAGTGACTGAAAATGAATAAAAACGCAATAATGGCGATTGTCATAATCGTAGTCATTGGAGTTGCTAGTGTTGGTGTCTATCTTATAATTCAACCAGTACGCAATCCAAATCGAGTAGCGATTGTTTTCGCAACTGGTGGTTTAGGTGATAAATCATTCAATGACGGTGTTTACGATGGAGCCACAAAAGCAAAAACTGATTTTAACGTTAATTTCACGTACTCAGAACCTTCAGCGATTTCTGACTACGAATCTATGATACGAGGCTATGCCGTTCACGCAGGTTTGATTGAACCGTATGATCTTATCATAAGTGTAGGTTTTGATCAAGCCGATGCGGTCATGGCAGTCGCAAAAGACTTCCCCGATCAAGAGTTTGCTATCATCGACATGTTCATTGATCCAGTAAACTATACTAATGTTGCATCTGTCTTGTTCACTGAGAACCAAGGTTCTGCACTTGTTGGTGCAATTGCTGGTATGTACACAACCACTGGTAAAGTCGGTTTCTTGGGCGGAATGGATATTGACCTTATCAGAAAATTCGCAGCAGGCTACTTCTGGGGAGCAAACTATACCTACAATAACTATACTAATCCTGGTCATTACATCGAAACAACTGCACAATATGTTGGTGATTGGGCAGACATTGCTGCGGGAAAGAGCTTAACTTCAGGAATGTACACATCAAACGCAGATGTTGTCTTTGCAGCAGCTGGAAGGTCCGGACTTGGAGCTTTTGAGGCTGCAATCGAAGATAATGCAACCTCAACTCACCCTCTCTGGGTCATTGGTGTTGACTCACCACAGATGTACTTGGGTTGTGCAGATCCTGATAATCCAGCACCACCGACAGTCTGTTTGACTTCAATGTTAAAACGCGTTGATATTGCAACCTATGATATGATGGAAGCAATAAGTCTAGGTACATATTCGAGTGGTCTCAAATTCTATGACTTATCCAATGAAGGTCATAGTTATGAGGTCAATACAGCGCTACTAACACTTCGGACAGACGTAGTCAATGTTGTCAATATGATCAGAACTGGTATCATTAATGGTACTTTTGTAATACCTACTGATTATTAGAACATTTTTGAATCCAAGAGGGGCTAAACCCCCTCTTTCTTCTCTTTTTTCTTTTACATCAAGATTAAATAATACGTTAGTATTGAGCATTTATAATAAACAAATACCTTAGAGTAGTTCTATGCACTTGGAGGTGCTAAGTATTTACGCAGTAGAGCTCGAAAACATAAGCAAGACATTTCCCGGAGGCGTTGAAGCAAACAAGAACATTACACTCAGAATTGAAAAAGGTGAAGTGCATGGTCTTCTTGGAGAAAACGGAGCTGGGAAGAGTACAGTAATGAACATTCTCTACGGACTTCTTTCACCATCCTCTGGCAAAATTAAGATTAACGACGAAGAGATTGTTCTTCAATCTCCAGAAGATGCAATATCTAGAGGAGTTGGAATGGTTCATCAGCATTTCAAACTCATTCAACCTTTAACTGTGACAGAAAATGTGATGCTTGGACATGAATCACCGGGTAGGGGTTATAATAGAATTGCATTGCTTGTTACTATGTTATTTGCAGCATTCTCTATATCATTATTCTTTTCAGTTATGGACATGCTTTCAGCAATGATTGTTACAACATTGTTTGTCTTGGTCATAATCATCCTTTACAAATCATTTAACATTCTGACATTTCTCTTAGTGAAATTACAACCACACTATGATAAGCCAGGAGTGGTTGGCTATCTTGCAAAGGTATTTTCAGACTTGTTTGCAGGACTTCGAAACGTCGTAAGCCTATTCATTCCTTTAGGAATCGATGAAGCCGCAGAGCGAATCAGACAAATAGCTGAAGAGAATGGTCTCGCTGTCGATCCAAAAGCGAAAATATTAGACATATCAGTTGGTCTTCAACAACGTGTTGAAATCATCAAGGCTCTATATCGTGAAGCAGAGGTTCTCATTCTTGATGAACCAACTTCTGTTTTAACTCCTCAAGAAGTGGACGAACTCTTTGTGACGTTGAACAGATTTAGAGATACAGGAAAGACGATTATTCTCATCACTCATAAACTGCGTGAACCAATGGTTCTCTGTGATAGGATTAGTGTTCTTCGTGATGGTGAACTCGTTGGTACTGTTAATAGAAAAGAAACTTCTCCTGAAGAACTTGCTAAAATGATGGTAGGTCGATCAGTGGTCTTTCATATTGAGAAAGGACCAGCTACTCCGGGAGAGATTGTTCTTAATGTGAATGAGCTCTCTATTGACGATGTCCGCGGGATTACTGTTGTTGATAATATCTCTTTTGAACTCAGGGCTGGAGAGATTTTTGGACTAGCTGGAGTGCAGGGAAATGGTCAGACTGAGCTTATTGAGGCATTAACTGGCCTTACAAAACCAAAACACGGGCAGATTTTGGTTCGAGGTACTGATGTAACAGGTAAGTCTCCAAGAAAAATGAGAGAGGTCGGGATAGCTCATGTCCCAGAAGATCGACACAAACGCGGACTTATTCTACCTTTCACTATTGAAGAGAATCTTGCACTGGGTGACCATTATCTAGAACCGTATGCTTCAAAGAAAGCTGGAGTCAAAGGTTTTCTTAATCTAAATGTCTTCAAAACAAATGCTCGACGACTCGTTTCTGATTACTCTATTAAAGTGGGTAAATTAACTGACCATGCAAATACACTTAGTGGAGGTAATCAACAAAAGCTAGTCGTTGCACGAGAACTTAGCTCAAAACCTATTATTCTGGTTGCGGCTCAACCAACACGTGGGCTTGATGTGGGTGCTACAGAATATATTCATAATGTGCTTGTGAACTTGCGGGATTCCGGAGTAGGAGTATTTCTTATTTCAGCTGAACTTGATGAGATAACAAGTCTATCTGATAGAATTGGTGTAATTTTTAATGGACGACTTGTTGCAATTAAAGACCCAGATACAACCACACCAGAGGAGCTTGGATTGCTAATGGCGGGACACGTCAATCAAACGGAAGAGGTGATCCTATGAATCAAGAACCAATTACGATTGATGAACAATCAAATGAATCGAGCCGCTTCAATCAGGTGTTTGATAAGTTACAATCTCGCGAATTCCGAAGTACTATCTTTCACACAACCATCTCAATACTGATGGCACTGGTTGTTGCTGCAATTATTATGGTTGCTACAGGGTATGATCCGTTAAGTGCGTATTCAGCTCTTGGTCTTGGCGCACTTCTAAACTTCGATCAAGTCCTTTGGAAAGCTACACCATTACTCTTAGCAGGATTATCTGTTGCGCTCGCATTCAAATGTGGGTTATTCAATATCGGTGCTGAAGGCCAGTTGTATATGGGTTCAATTGCTGCAACAGCAGTCGGTTATATGTTTGCCCTTCCACTGGGGATTCATATTATAGCCTGCTTAGCTATTGGAGTTCTTGCTGGATTTCTATATGGACTGCTTCCAGGTATCTTGCGAGCCTACAGAGGTGCTCATGAAGTTGTTACAACAATGATGCTCAGTTATGCTGCTGTGAAATTTACTCAATGGCTTGTGTCTGAAGGCCCTATGCATAATCCTGGGGATTCAAGAAGTGTTTCGCCATTCATTCTCGAAACAGCAGAGATTGGGAAGATTTTCGGAAGTCCCTTCCTTAGCTGGGCATTCGTTATTGCCTTTCTATGTGTTCCATTGGTTGCTTTCTTCATAAACAAAACAGTGATGGGTTATGAGATGCGAGCTGTTGGTCTAAACGAAGAAGCAGCAAGGACTGCGGGTATAGATGCTAAAAAGAATATGGCACTTGCACTTGGACTCAGTGGAGCACTTTCAGGTCTAGCTGGAACAGTGGAGATTCAAAGCTACTACCATCGATTCTATGACGGGTGGTCAGCTGGTCTTGGTTTTGATGGAATCACGGTTGCAGTTTTGGGAAGGAATAGTCCTTGGGGTGTCCTTGGAGGAGCTTTATTCTTTGGTGGTCTTAAAGCAGGTGGCTCATTCATGCAGACAAATGCAAATGTCCCAAGTGAAATGGTTCAAGTTATTCAAGGTCTAGTCGTGCTTTTCGTCGCTGCGCCTAAATTAGTTGATTGGTTATCTAAACATGGAATAGGATTTGCAAGTTGGATAAAGAATAATCCTAAAAGTGGAATTCCAAGCCTCTTCTCTTTTGGTTATGGAATTCTTTGCGCTTTTCTCGGTATTGTTGCAGTCGGTCCTGCTGTTGAAACAAGTTTCATGCTTTTGCTTCTTGGTCTACTTGTAAGTATGGGTAGTATAGCTATAATCGTGTTCAATCTTATCCGAGATCAACGATCATCACAGATTACAATGTTGATATCGATTTGTTGGTTTCTAATCGCCATTGCTGGTTTTACTATGCAATTCGTATCAATAGGAACTACGTCACTAATCCTTGGTTCGATTGGTATTATCATAGCAATCTGGATAATTAAAACACGACCAGAAGTGATTCAAGGTCAGGAGGGAATTGAATAATGCAGTATGACCCATTCTCACTGGTTATGATTGCATGGTTGATTAAGACCACCATTCAATTTTCAACACCTCTTGTTCTGACAGCATTGGGTGGAATGTATTCAGAGAAATCAGGAATTGTGAATATTGGTCTTGAAGGTATGATGCTAATTGGAGCATTTAGTGCAGTTGCTGCGACGTATTTCACTAATAACCCGTGGATGGGTATTTTGGTTTCAGTGATAGCAGGAGGAGCATTGGCGGCGGTGCACGCCATAATTACTGTAAAACTCAAAGGAGACCACATTGTGAGTGGGACTGGTGTAATCCTTTTTGCTACAGGATTCACAACTCTAATGCTTGAAGTGATTTGGGGCCAACGAGGTGTTTCAGAACAAGTCACTCCAATCCCTCAGTTGGTCATTCCTGGTCTCTCAGAGATTCCATTTATCGGAGATATCTTTGATTCACTGTCCCCAATCGTATACATGATGTTCTTTGCAGTCATTATTAGTTGGGTAGTAATGTACAAGACTCCATTTGGCTTACGCATACGAGCTGCTGGCGAAGATCCAAGTACATTGGATGCTGCAGGTGTCAATGTTGAAACTGTAAGAATAATCGGTGTAATCCTCAGTGGATGTCTTGCGGGTCTAGGCGGCGCATATCTCTCAATCGGATATGGTTCGCGATTTGGAAAATTGATGACCTCGGGCCGTGGATTTATAGCATTAGCAGCATTGATTTTCGGAGGTTGGTCACCAATAGGAAGTTTCCTAGCAGGTACATTCTTTGGATTCTTAGAAGCTCTTGATTCATTCATTCAACTGACAATTCCGGCTTTAGCTCCTTACAACAATTTCATCCAAATGACTCCCTATATTCTTGTTGTGATTGCGCTTGCAGGAATAGGTCGTTCACGACCACCGAAAGCTGTTGGAGTTCCATATGAGAAAGAGAAGAGAGCCTAACGATGAGTTCACGCGTTGCGTGATACGAAAAGTACAAAAATGACCAAACGTAATTCTTTGGTTTAAGGATTGTGCGAGAAAATGAAGGAGAATCGCCTTATTCTAGGAGTCGGGTTACTAACACTACTATGTGTTCTCTCTTTTGCTCCAGTACAAGTATCAGGAGCATTAGTATGGTCGGAGACCTTCGATGAACTGGACCCAGCTCTATGGGAATATGATTCTTGTCAGGTTATAGACGGCATCTTACGTGGAGTGCAAGGTGATCATATTTCCGCTGTTCGTGCATATTATAGAAGCAATGTAACTGTCGGAACATGGAAATTTGATTTAGTTGAAGTCGGCGGTTGGGGTGAAGAATTAGATATCATGAAGATCTACTTCATGAGTCCTGAGAAACCTGATTATTCAGTATCATATGCATTAAGCCTTGTACAATCATCAGGTCCCGATGGTGATAGTTATTCATACACAATTGAGAAATGGTATAATAGCTTCAAGACAAATCTTGTCAATTACATAGGTGAGCCGCACCCTCTTCTAACCGGGATGTTGCAGCATCTTGCGATTACAAGAGATTCAAGTGGGCTAATGTCTGTCTATCTTAATTCTACACTTATCCTCCAAGTAACAGACACTGATATTACAACAACATCGTACTTTGGATTCTACACATGGGATGACTGGGCTTTCGACAACGTTTCCGTGTATGACACGATTGAGATTGGTGGAGGGTTACCTCTCATTACTATTGGAGTAATAGCAGCTGTGCCGATTGCAATCATTGCGATAGTCCTTATTCGTCGCAAATGAATCTAAACAGTAATCTACTATTTTGTTTCATTATTCCAAAAGAATCACTGTAATATGTGGAATAAGATTTCTTTAAATGATTGTAAAAGTAACGCATTGTGGTCCTCTTTTGAGTCCCTCTGTTGTGACCACATGGAGAGAGCCTGCGTAGTGTGTTTAGGTTATATAGATACTAGATATCCGTATTGATGTGAGAAAAGATGGTTATCGATCACACATTACCTAACAATAATGATCTAAAAAGTAGATTATATGAAATGGTTGCGGTTGGAAAGATTAGTTCTCTGGAGATGATCAGTAATCTTACCGGATTGGATGAATTACTTGTTCGTGAAGCAATTGAAGAATTAGTAAATGAAGGTACATTAGAAGGTGCATTTGCTGAAGATGGTAGAAGATTCTTTCTAGCAGATGTAACGACTTCTGTTGCACCAATAGCAGGTGCTCGTGATCAAGACCTCGAAATTAAAAAAGCGAACACCAAGAATGCAAAATATATTGGAATTATTGGTGTAGTAATGTTGATTTTTGGACAGATTTTACGTAGTCTTGTGGCACTTCATCCTGGTATGGAAAATGCTGGTACGACTTTTTTTATGCTCGGTATGGTGGTAATGATTGTTGGTTGGTATCAATATAGTCGACTTGAACCACCAAGCAATATCAGAGTTTAGAATTAGAAGAGTTTGACCTTATACTTCTCCGACATAGAGAGCAGGATTCAATTTCAGTTTGAAAGGGGAGTATCATCAAGGTAAAAAAGCGTTTCTCGGAACTCTGACATAGAAATCTTACATTAGCTTCTATTGATCTCGGATGTCCTTCGTGGATAGAAACAATCGATTGGATTATGATTGGAGCTATAGTCGAGGTTGTCGTGGTCGTAGATGTCGCAAAAATATACTATTTCAAACAGCAGAAAGAGCTTTCAAAGAAGCGTAAAGCAGATTTAGGAGAGCTTTTTGACGATCTCTTTGAAGATGCCTAAGCCTGATGCCTCTGCCTCTCTTGCGTTCTTCAGAGATTCAACAGTTTTTCTAGTTCTACCATCAATTCCCAACGGTTTATTATCTAGTGTTGGAGCGAAAGGATAATCCATGGAAATACTCTCAAGATTAGTTGCAACAATATTGTATTGTTTACGAGCATCATCCAATAATATCTTAACATCATCAGTTACATGCTTTCTCGCTTCTTTCAAGAATTGAGCTGCAAATTTCCTACATTCTGTCCAGACTGCTGCATTATACGAATGTCCCATTCCTACAGCAGAACCATCTTCTATTGCCGATATCCACCAATCATAACCCTTGAGACCAGATCTATAGTTAGGATAGATAATATCATCAGGGTTAGTAGCATGATGTAGAGTTTTCTCAAATGATTCCTTAATTGCTTTCACGGGATTGGCTGTATCACTTGGATGCAACGAGTACACTTCAAGAATTCCAATGCTAGTGTTTCCTAAATCTCGCCAAGGCTTAGGTCCCTTTCCGTCCTCACAACTCGGGCCTGAGAAATAATATCCCACATCATTATACCCATTGATGTTGTAGAACTCGGGAGCTTCAAGTTCCCATCCATAACAAGGTATTTCATTGTCAATGCATTCCTTTACATGATTCCAACCTTTTTCCTGTAGTCTTGGAAACTCAGGATTTGATTTCTGTGCAAAAACTCCATCAACTTTGTAACCCAAATTAGGTGCAAGTTCATACAACATCATGGTTCTCCATGCGGTTGGTCCACTTGGACAGAGATCTTTTGCAATATTGATAATAAAAGCATAACCTGTCCCTCCATAGATCCATGCTGTAGAGATTTTTTGTTTGAGAAATTTAAGAGATGCTTCAACAGCGCCTAAGTGTGATACCCAACGTGGTTTCCATCTTAACTTCTTCATTATTACCAATTTACTTCCTCCTTTCTCTGCTCGAGCAGCATAGTTCTTGAGTAATTGAGTCCGTTCAAATTGAGATCGTGCTTTTGATTTTAAATAAATGCGCATAATAGAACCATAGAAAGACTCTCCATCTTCAGTTAGTAAGTAGGATCCACGTTCCTTTCTTTCTATCAGACCATTTTCCACAAGCATATTCAAGTGATTAGCCAAAGCTGTTTTGCTGATTCCTGCATTACGAAGAATAACAGAATATTCTTGCTGAGATATGTGTAGTAATGATAGAATTTCTATTCTCTTAGGGTGACCGAGTGTTCGAAGTATTTTCGCTAGATTCTGTTGTGAATCTTCATCAAGTGCCGTTGTAATACTTTTAGGAGGATCGGACATAGAGAGAATTCCTCTATTTATATCAATGTTTTTTTATGTAATATATATTTTCGTGAATTAAATACCTAAAATTCATGAACAATTATACTATGTTAAGAAAATTATGGTTACTTGAATCAAAGAGAAGGTATAACGATATCTTGAGTGCCAAAATTGACAGGAAAAAGAGTGGAGAGGAGGAGGGGGCGACCTTCCTCACACTCGTGAATTAAACAAAAGGTGCGTCGTCATCTAAGTAAATCTTTGTTTCACCTTTAACAGGTTGTTTCACCTTAATAAGGAGAAGTAGAGCCACAACAAAGAATAGAAGGATACTAAGCATCGCCAATCTGTGTGCTTCAACTATTCCTAATCCGCCTGCAGCGAAAAGGACGGTACCATAGATGAATGGACCTAGTATTGCAGCAACTTTTCCTGTAAGTGCATAAAATCCATACATCTCAGCTTTCTTTTCCTCAGGTATATACTGGCCATACATACTTCGTGCAGTACTTTGTGCGGAACCCATTCCTACTCCTGCAAACATTCCAACGATCCAGAATACAATAGGATCTGAACCAAGATACGCAACTGCTAGAGTTGCAACCCAGATAAGTAAGGTTATCATCAAAGTATGCTTAGTCCCTATTCTGTCAGCAATATATCCAAAGATGAATGCACCTGGGATTGCAGTAAGTTGAGTTACTGCAAAGAAGATTAGTATGGATCCTGTATCGAAAGCATAGACATTTTGGCCATATATTGCTGCAAAAGAAATCACTGTGTTAATCGCATCTGCGAAGAGGAAGTAGGTCAGTAGGAAGAGTGGGACTCCCTGATATTTGCGAATATCATGAAAAGTCTGGCGTACTCTTCGAAAACCAATTGTGACATATGAAAGACCCTCCTCATGCGGGAGTTTAGTTGCAGGTCTGTTTTTTAATCCCATAATACTAGGAATAGCAAACACAAAGAAGAATATCGAGCTGAACAAAAATGGAAGTGTCGGATATTCAGGAATCATGATATACGATGCAAGTGCGATTAGAATTGTCAACATTGCACCAACATATCCAGCTGCGTAGCCGAACCCACCGATTCGCCCAATAGTTTCTTCTGTACTAATCTCCGGCAACCACGCGTTGTAGAAGGGCAAACCGCCTTGAAAGCCTATATTTGCAATGACAAAAAGTATGAATGCCCACATCCACATGTCAATTCCAAGAAATTGTGGTAGGTCATCTCTTAGAAAGAACATGAAAGAGTTAAACACAACACATAGGGCAGTATAGAAAATTAGGAATTTTTTCTTAGATCCAGAATAATCTGCAACTGCTCCTAGAATAGGTGAAGAAATCGCAACAATAACCATTGTAATACTAGTAGCGTACCCCCACAGAACACCTCCCATTACACCATTATCCATAAAGACTAGAGTAGCTAGGTCTTCAAAATATAACGGGAAAAGAGCGGTGATGATAAGTACTGTGAAACTTGTATTAGCAAAATCATATAGATACCAAGCAAATCTTTCCTTACGTGTAGAAGGAATTGGTTGGGACCCTTCACTAGATATAGCATCAGCCAAATTTCTTTCCTCCTGAATTGAACAAATTAAGTAAACACAATTGGATAATTATCTACTATATAACAATAGAGGATTTCTCCCATAAATCGCAAAATGGGTTGCTATAATAAGTAAAGGATAAGAGGAATGATAATCGTAAAACTAAGTGCCTTAATCTAAATTGTGACGTGATTGGATAATGAATGAAAAGGAACTTCTAGACTTCTGTACAGAGTGGCTTGCAGCATGGACTGGAAATGACCCAGATACACTAGTATCATACTATGATGAAAATGCATTATATTCGGACCCAGCACACCGAACTGGACTGAAAGGCAAAGAAGATATCAGACGTTATTTTGCAAAACTTCTTGATGTCTATCGGCATTGGAAATGGACACCAGTGGAAATCTTCCCAATTTCATCTGGAGCTATTGTGAAATGGACTTGCGAAATCCCAGTAGGACCAGAAGTAATTCATGAAATCGGTCTTGATATCGTAGAAATCACAAACAAGAAAATTACTAGAAACGAAGTGTTCTTTGATCGTACACGACTTGTTGCTTCAGTTGAGAAACGTCGTCGCGACCAGCGCTTAATAAATCTCTAAGATAGTGTCTTCATCCAATCCTCTACATGAGCATTGAATTCTCGAGGTTGTTCAAGCATCACGCTATGACCTGCTTTTTCTATCACATGCATTGTGGAATTTGGAATGTTATCACGAAGATAATTCGAATATTTCACTGGAGTCATGATATCTTGTCCTCCAACTATAATTAATGCAGGGAGTGATAACTCCGATACCTTATCCATAATATCAAACTCATTACACGCGACAAAATCTCTTCTGATGATTGAAGGTTTACATTTTCGGATTTCTTTCTTTGAAGCTTCAATCAATTCTTTTGAAGTGTCCTCATAGAACATGAAACTACCTGTACCTTGTACGTACTCCTCAAAATTACTATCTATAGTTTCGAAAATAAACGAGGCAACTCTTAACCTAGCACCCGTTCCGACTAGAATAATACCGCTTATCAAATCGGGATATCTCAATGCAAAGAGCTGAGCTAGCATACCTCCCATTGAGTGACCACCAATAACGGGTCTGGTATACCGTCGGACAATTTCTTCAATATCTGATAGATATGATTCTGTTGTATTTTCTTCTGCTCTATCTGGAGATTTCCCATGTCCGTTGAGATCAACTGCTACAACATGATAATTATCGGAAAGTCCTCTAAGTTGCATAAACCAAGTAGCTGATGATCCACCAGATCCGTGAATGAAAATAATGGTCGGGGCATCTTCATTTCCAGCTCTTTCCGTATTAATCGACATACTCAATCCTCATTAGATCTACCTAAAGATGTTACTCACAAACCAAATAAACAACAAATTAGTCTAACAAAGCTACCTTTAAATCTGGTATTCAAGCGAAGGCTGAACTTGATGAAGATCCACAACAAGAATGCACTCCTGCTTTCGATACTTGGAGGAGTGTTAATGATTATATCAGGTGCTAGTGGTGCAATAGCTGTAATAGATGTCCTAGAAGAAGCACTTACTGCAATGTTTGGTCTTTCAGTCGTTCTTACATTTGAAGCAGTAATGGGTTATCTAGCAATTATGACATCAATGGCTGGTGTGACAGCAATCATTGGTGGATTTATGCTTACGACTGATCGAGTATGGGTTGGAAGAATCATCCTACTTGGATCAATAGCAGCAGGAGTTCTTGGTCTCATGATGTCTTTGGTCCAACTAGTAATGGCAGGAACTCTCAATATGAACCTCACATTACAATTACAGCAATCATTGGGATGGATAGGAGCAATCGTTGCATTTGTAGCTAGAATAATCGCTGATCAGAAACCCCTCGTATCTCCAAATACTTAGATATCGAAAATGGAAACAGAAGTTTCTAGATTCTTTGCGGCTTGCAAGCATTCTCGAAGAATTCCATTTTTATCAACATCCATTGGCGCAAAGACTGCAACGAACCAGACACCTTTCCCTGTTGCACAGATCAGGCTTATAGCTCCTTCAGGGTTTATTGCAACGAATCCCTGTTCTGTTGTGAGGGCGGATATGAAAGAAACGCCTTTTAGTTGAAAACTCGGATATTGACCATTCCATGCCTGAATTATCGTGTTGATTTCATTACTGATATCCATGTTATCACTAGCGTAAGCTACACGTCCCTCGTAAGTGAACACACTGTAGCCTACAATCTCTGTATAATTACTCATGACAATATCGATGGTTCGTTTTACTCTCATAACCATTATTGAATCAACAGAAAATATCTATGTCTATAGAAATACCTTTCTTGAATGGAACAGGTATTTGGTAAAGCGTATATCTTCTTGAGTCCAATATAACATGATTAGGTATGGCGCACAAAACACATAATCATATGCATAATCACACCCATAAAAAGAGATCATCGCTTGGTAGCTCAATTCCTCCCAGGTATACACAAGCTGGTATGTGGACACATTATTTGTTTCAGATTGATAACTATGCACGCAGTAAGAAGCATAAGACACCCAGAGCGCTACGACATCATTACGACTAGTTGGATGGTCCCATAAGCATCATTGCTTGAGTTAATAGAAAAGTTCTGAGGTGAAGTTCATCATTGCTGACACTGGCTACAAGACGACTATCTTTCACACCAAAACCATGTCTCAGTGCAATGTTTCTCAATCCCTCACTTTTCATTTTTGCTGATATTAAGCGATATGCAAACCACTCACCAGTATCCTTCTCCCTTATATTGCAGTTCACATCAAATTGAAGGCCATTCTCCAGTGTGACTTTGAATCGCTTTCCTAAAGAAGGTTTGATTACAGTTTGTGAGCCAAGTATTCCTCTAAGTACAGCCAATGTAAATGTTGAAGCAGGTCCCGGTAAAAATGCCCATGACCAGAATCTGAAGATTAGTGCCATCAATGCAATCGTAGAGAAAAATCCAATTGTATTGACAGAAGTTACAACCGCAAATCCTTGAGTCCAGCCATTGGGAATGACAGCAGTGGGTGGCACTGTACCTAAGGTGAATATCTCGGGACTGTAGAATAAGTAGAAAGTGATGGCAAAGACAAATATGAATGCAGCTAGAGCAATTCGTAGGCGATCTTTGTATAACGCCCGTGCCTGCTTAAGCAGTATGTCTTCCATCGTCAGTCTTCCTCCAGCGCTTTCAGGTATATCTTCCGAGCACTCTCACCGTGCGCTCGACAGAGTTCTACGAGCACAGATAGGAGCGGATGCTCATTGTTTACCCGAATAGCATAGAGCTTTGGGGTAAGTTGATCTATCTGTATCAACTCGTTCTCTTTCAGATGTGATATTACACCCCTGTAAAGACTCCGTGATTTACCGCTGTACCCAATCAATCTACTGAGTTGAACGCCGCTAACACTTCTAGGATATATGTGTGCTAGTGCTAGTAAAATGGCCCTCCTTGTATCATTCAAGGACGACATCAGCTGCAGTAGCTCATATATTGATGTGGTTTCAGCGTCATCCTCCACTTATTATCCAACCCCACTATTACTTGCTTGTGTGCGTGTAAGCACATCTGAAATAGCATTCTGACTTATGAATCTGTAGGAATTCCACAGATATAGAAAGGAAAAATCACTATTTCTCTCTTCCTGATGTAGTAATCGGAATTACTTCTGTTAATTGCCATAAACATCCGCCAAAGTGTTAATAGGCATTGATAAGCAAATAGTTCAGAACCTATTCATAAGGAGGAAAAAAAAATCTCATCATTCAGCAGTAAATATTTTGGCTGGCTCTTAGCGCTACTCATAGTCCTCCTCGGTGGCTGGTTCCTTCTGCCAGAAGGATACAATAGTGCAATTGCAATTCTGGCACCTTCACTAGGTAATTTCGTGAGGCCAACACTGGTCATGGTGAATCTACTCCTCGTTAATCCGATGAATAGTTTCATGATGATCGTAATTTGGGCTGGAGCTGGATTCGTCGGAGGTATAATGGCAGGCACAAAGAAAGGTGCCTTTGTCGTGGGACTAATGGTATGGCTTTCCTGCCTTGGTATTATCGTCTTGTGTATATTCCTTTTAATTCAAACAGGTCTTTCACTCGGTGCATTGGTAATCCCACCTGGATCCTCTCTAATCGATCTTCTTGGAATTCCATTAGTTCAAGGTGCAATTGATCAGATCTTACCTATGATTTCAGGTCTTGGTGGAGGATTTGATATGTCCAATATCATGACACTCATTATGCCTTTACTTATTTGGTTCTTTACACCAATTATCATTGTCATAGTGTCTGCAATACTCGGAGCAGTTGTTAGACCCAAGGAGGATTAATTCAATGAAACTTAATTATAAGCACGCATTCGTCATTTTGGCGATGACATTCCTATTTGCATCACCAGCTATCGCAGCAGCAAATGCCGGCGGATTTGTTATAGCTCAAGATTTTGGAGAAGAAACTATATTCAATCTGATAGATAACGGTGCAGAAATCGTCTTTACATCTATCGACCCAGAAGGAGCTCCTTCGGTTGTATATGGACAACTGGGTATCCCATCAGAAACACTAGGTCTAGATCAGACTGGATCTGGTCAGATGTATGAGGGATGTCTCGCGATGGCTCTACTTGCAACGCAAGGAGAACTGCTTGATTATATTCTCGACCTTGTTGGCGGTCCCCTATTGAATCTCACTGGTGATGGTGGTGCTATGAGTGCAACCCAATTCGGTGAGGGTGGATTCGATATTAACTCGATTCTTGATATGATTGGTACAGATTTCAGTTTACTCATCAATATTTTTGTTGACCTAACTGAAGCCGAAGCAGCCGCTAATATGGGCGCAATTCGAGCTCATCTCAACACTCAATTTGGTTTCGCATTCGCAGAATTATTGACATTGAGAGTTGATCAGTCTTTATTCCCACCAGACATGGATGTTACTCTTCCATTTGATGCACTAGACCTTTTCATCTATCAAATTACAAATCCATTTGCAGACGCTGTAGGAAGTGTACTGGGCGTCATGGATGATAGTGGTTTTCTCGGTGCAATTGACCAAAGTGTTTTCACTGAGGCAAGAGCATCCGGAGCTGGACTACTTGCGGTACCTGACATGGCTTTACTTATGGACTTGATTGGAGGTTTCGGTGGCGATAGCACACCTTCATTTTCAGCATCATCTTTCCTGCTATCTCAAATGCCGGACCTTACAGGCCCTGTAGCAATTGCGGGAGCAGGATATATCGGAGATCAGATACTTTCAACAACATCAGATGAGTTAAAAATCTTTGAAAAACTTCTAGGAAAAGCACCTCTAACAACAGTCCATGGCTTGGATACAGGTCAATCACTAGTTGTAGCTATGCTACCACCAGATGTCAATGTTACTGGATATACTCCTGAAGATGAAGCTCTTAATCGTACTTTTTACGATGAAGAGTCAAATATGATCTTCTGGAATGCAACAGCATACACAAGCCAACCAGATTACGTTATCAGTTTCGTAGAGGGAGCATTCCCGCCATTGATAACAATACATAGAATCTTCTCGCCTGCAACTCTAACAGCAGGTGGCACAGTAACAGTAAACGTTGGTGTACATAACGAAGGAGTGGAACCAATCTATAATTTGACATTGGAGGATACCTCAATAGGTGACACATATCCTACTCTGGCAATAACTGGAACTCAAACTGCAACTTCAGCAGTGTTGGATGCAGGTGAATGGTTGAACATCACTTATTCTGTGACTTTCGTCAATGAAGGAGGATATGTCTTCTTTCCCGCGACATTGGAATATGAATTTAATAATCAAACTTATTCCAAATCGACTCATACTGATGGATATACTGTCAGTCCGGATATTATAGGACTATTGTCACAGCTAATATCTGAAGGTATGCCATACACAGGTATTATTATTGGATTAGTTGGGCTAGGTGCCATCATTAACATAGCCCGTATGGCTCGTGGAAGAGGCACTGGCGGTTCCTACCAAGTCTAAGCTAGAACATTGATAGTCCCTGAGGGTTCAATCTCTCGTGGGATTATCTTTCTCTTTCTTTTTTTGACTCTGTTCAAATTACAGCATGTTTATTTTGAAATTATCGTTCCTTTCATTATGCCTCTCAGAGAAGTATTGAATGGTTATCTTCGGTTACCAAGAACATTCTTCGGAATTAAAGGTCCGAAGACTGGCGATCCAGATGTAGGAATACTTGGAATCCCTTATGATATCACTTCTAGTCATACCCCAGGAGCCCGTTTTGGACCAGACGCTATTCGAAATGCTACAGATTCAGAGAGGTCTCATAGTTACCCGCTAGGAATTGGAGATGGGACAGTACCCAAAGAACCACTCTCGAAACTAATCTCATTGGAAGATATCGGAGACCTCGAAGTTGTTCAAAGAATGCCAGATGCCGCAGCTATTGATATCTCAGAAGCCACAGCAAAATTGGGAGTCAAAAAGAGCGCAATGGTTTTTCTTGGAGGTGACCATTTCATAACTTATCCAATTCTAAGAGGGCTCAGCAGAGTACAAAGAGGCAAATGGGGTATTCTCTATCTGGATGCACATGCTGATCTTTACTCTGATATGGGAGGATATCAGCTCTCACACGCGACGACACTAAGAAGAATTACTGACGAGAAGATTGTTGATACTAGTGATGTGGTGGCTTTTGATATTCGTTGTGCTCTACCAGAACAAAAGAAGGAACTTCCTGAAGTCACTCATGAAACAATAGTCAATGAAATTCGTAGCCTAGCTGAGAGAATTGATAACCTGTATATCTCAATAGATCTGGATGTAATCGATCCGTCCATTATTCCTGGAGTCAGTCACCCTGAATCCGGAGGTCTCTCAATAGTAGATTTGATTACGATACTTCGCACTGCGTTTTCCACAGGCAAGGTTAACTATACTGATATTGTTGAGTTGAATCCACTCATTGATAAGTCAGCAATTAGTACGATTGCCGCTCGAGACATTTTGAAAGAAGTTCTCACTGGGTTTGCCTCAGAGAAATGAATATTTTCTTAGAGTTGAAAATTCACTCGTTCATAACGAGTGAACATTATATCGCTAGGAGAGTAACAAGTATTTAGATGGTCTGTTTAGGAGCCATATGAATGATATCTCGAGTTGCACTTATTGATATGAAGAAGCATAAGGATAATTCATTATCAGTAGCCTTGAAACTACTGGGAGGTATTTCAAAGCTAAACAGGTTGAATCGAGATGTCATTCTGAAGGTGGGTATATATTCAACTAATTCTGATCACCACACAACTGTAAATGTAACCGATCAAATAATCAAAGCATTCGATAAGGCTCGTAAAATCTACCTCACCGAATCAGATAGTTACAACGGAACGGGTACCGAAAGACTCCAGCTATGGAAGAAATTGTTCTCTGACAGAGTAATTCCATACAATCTCTCTGAAGATGATGTTACACAACCAGTCAAGATCAACACCGAGGTTAAGGACCTCACACTCAATTTACCTGAAAGACTTTTCAAACCGAGAATTTTTGTAACAACTCACGTACTACGGACCTATAGCAAAGGTAGCGTTCTTAAGAATCTCTTTGGTTTAGTACCAATGGTAGAGAAAGCAAAATTCCATAAGAATGAGATATTTAATACAATGCTTCCAGATATTACAGAAGCTATTGGAGGAATCGATTTAGCTGTTTTAGATGGAACATATCTTCATGAAGGTGTAGCAAAACCAGTCAAAGCTAGGACTGATATTCTGGTTGTTGGTACAGATGCAGTAGCAGTTGAAACATTAGGGTACAAGCTCTTGGGAATGAACCCGTACAAACTTGCGACAATCCAGTCTTTTGTAAGGCGTGGACTTGGCGTTGGAGAATTTGATGATATTGAGGTTCTTGGAGAATCATTTGCAACAATGAAAGAACGAGTTGCAGGAGCGCTTTCCAAAGCAAAAGAGAAAATGGCTGATCAACCAAGAAGATGGTCACCATCACTTGCAGCTAGCCTTCTAATTCGAAGTGGATTTTTTAAATTGCCAAACACAAGAACAATCGAGGATGTTCTTCAAAAGATGGAATTTGATGATCCTAGATCGGTAGGTAAGAAATCTGAAATCATAGCAGTATTAAGAAGAAGGATGAAAATGAAAGTACTACAGGGCGAAAAGGGTTCTTCGGGATGGACCTTTTGCACATAATTTCATGAGATAAATGACCCTTTCAAGCGAGAAAACTGCAGAGGTAATCAGTGCCAGAGCTAGCTCCTCATTGCGTGAGCTAGGATTTGGTGTGCATGAAACTGCAGTAATTCTTGCTCTAAATCAACTAGAATCGGCGTCAGTTGCGGACATTTCAACAGAAACTGGGATTCATCATGCAAATTTGTATGCGGTACTTGATTCCCTTGTTGGAAGAGGAT
>Ga0307425_1000293_pt1 | contig 31750 bp, 27 predicted proteins | sample SalMarWE160330MG_FD_202152 | JGI IMG/M metagenome (GOLD analysis project Ga0307425, IMG submission 202152) | Salt marsh sediment microbial communities from the Plum Island Ecosystem LTER, Massachusetts, United States - WE1603-30 | ecosystem: Environmental > Aquatic > Marine > Intertidal zone >...
AAGTCAACACTCCCTCAGGGCCATTCGTTTGGTACGTGATATAGTGATCTACCTTTACGAGATCTGATTTCACGGCTTTGATCTTTTCCCACATCTCCTTATCAGAAAAGACCACTACCCTTGCGTCCGAATTATCAATAATGTATTTGATCTGTTCGGGAACAAGGGATGTGTAGATCGGAACAGTCACACACCCAACGCACAAGTTCGCTAAGTCCGTCATCACCCATTCAGGCCTGTTTTCAGAGAGAATGATCAGCTTATCGCTGGCTTTATGATCCAGATCTCTTAAACCGAGAGCGAAATGTTTCACCTGCTTTTCAAATTCTTCAGTCGAGATTGGTGTATAAGTTCCATTCTTTTTGTATAGCATCAGATCGTTTTTGGGGTAAGACTTGATCGTATTCATAAAAAGCTGACTTAAAGTTTCGACCATAATACCCTCCTACAGAACAGTTGGCTAAATTTTATGAGTATTGGTTCCCTAAAGTCAAGCCATGCCGGTCTTTTTTGCCTGTTACAATCTTTAAGTGTAGGGACTCTTCCCCGAACGATCAGCTCGCGGAACGTATCGCATATCGGTCAGCTCGGGGAGCTGACCCTGCATCGGACAGTACGGGAAGCAGTCCCAACAAAAAAATCGGACTATACAAGGGAGAGAACTAGGATTCTTGGACTTTAGCAATGGAAACAACTTTATCGCCCTTTTCGAGATTTATGATCCTGACTCCCTGAGTAGCCCTCCCTATGGGACGGAGTTTCTCGGTCTTAAAACGAATGACCTTTCCTGTCTCGGTGATCAACAGGATCTCTTCATCCGAGATGCCAACCATTCCGATGGCATTTCCGATCTTTTTATTGGCCTTCAGGTTGATGACTCCTTTACCGCCCCTGTGGTGGACGGAATAGAAGCTCGTGTCTGTTTTTTTCCCGTATCCCTTTTCGCTCGCTGTGAAGGCATACTTCTCTTCCTCTCCGATAACCAGCATCCCGATGATCTGGTCCTTCGGGCTGAGTGTGATTCCCTTCACTCCTGCAGCCTGCCGACCCATAGGCCGGATCTCGCTTTCTTTGAACTTGATGGCCTTGCCCATCTTGGTGCCGATGATGATCTCTTTGCGGCCATCCGTGAGTTTCGCCTCCAACAGCTCGACTTTTGAATTCAAGGTGATAGCAAGAATGCCTCCCTTTCGGATATTCTTAAAATCACTGAGCCGAGTTTTTTTAATACGCCCATTCGAGCAAAGCATCATCACATAAAGATCTTCAGAAAATTCTTTAACAGCAACAACAGAACTCACGCATTCATTGGGCTCGAGCTGGACAAGGTTTTGAATGGACTTCCCCCGGCTTGCGACACCCACATCAGGAATATACATCGCTTTTAGCCAGTAAAGCCGCCCCTTATTGGTAAAGAAAAGCATGTAGCTGTGTGTAGAACAGATGAAGAGATCCCGGACCACATCCTCAGCTTTCATGCTGATGCCTCTTTTTCCCTTCCCTCCACGGATTTGGAACCGATAACTGTTCAGTGAGGTCCTTTTGATATAGCCGGATTCTGTGTAGGTGATGGCCACATCTTCTTCTTTGATGAGGTCTTCTGCAGAGATCTCCGTAATACTCCCCTCCATGATTTCTGTTCGTCTCTTATCGGCGTACTCCAATTTCATCTGTCTCAACTCATCCACGATAATGTCAAGGATCATCTGCTCGCTTTTAAGGATTTTTCTCAACTTTGCGATGAGCTTCTTCAGCTCTTTGTATTCCTGGACGATTTTTTCCCTTTCCAGCCGAGTCAATTTCTGCAACTGCATCTCCAGAATGGCCTGAGCTTGGATTCTTGACAGACGAAAGTTAGTGATCAATCCATTCCTCGCCTCGTCTACAGTCTTGGATGCACGAATGAGAGTAATGATCTCATCCAGATGATCCAGAGCAATGGTCAATCCTTCGAGAATGTGTGCCCTGTGTTCTGCTTTTTTCAACTCGAAGCGCGTCCGGCGGCGCACCACATCCTGGCGATGAGAGATGAAATAGCGCATCATATCGATCAAGCCCATCACTTTGGGCTGCTTTTCTACGATCGCCAGCAGAATGATCCCGAAAGATGTCTGAAGAGATGTGTGTTTGTAGAGGTTGTTCAGAATGACTTCTGGTAATTCTCCCCTCTTGATCTCAATAACAGCGCGCATGCCTTCCCTGTCAGACTCATCCCTGATGTCTGCAATACCTTCAATCTTCTTGCTGTTCACAAGGCTTGCCGTGCTCTCTAAAAGCCTGGCCTTGTTCACCTGATAGGGGAGTTCAGTGATGACGATGCGATCCCTCTCGCCTTTGGCTCCCCGCTCGATAATGGCCTTGGCCCGCAGGTTTATGATCCCCCTTCCCGTTTCGTATGCACTCTTTATCCCTTCTAGCCCGAAGACATATCCCCCGGTAGGAAAATCTGGCCCTGGGACATAGTGCATGAGCTTCGCTAAAGCTGCGTTAGGATTTTTGATCAAGTGGATGATGCCATCTATCACCTCTCCCAGATTATGAGGCGGGATGTTTGTCGCCATCCCCACAGCAATGCCGGATCCCCCATTGACGAGCAAATTCGGAATTTTGGCCGGGAGGACGTCGGGCATTTTCAGGCTTTCATCATAGTTTGGAACAAAATTGACAGTATCTTTGTCCAGGTCAGCAAGCAGTTCCTGGGTGAACTTTTCCATCCTGATCTCGGTATAACGCATGGCCGCAGGAGGGTCACCATCTATGGAGCCAAAATTGCCCTGACCATCGACCAGGGGATAACGAAGGCTGAAGTCTTGGGCCATGCGCACGATCGTGTCGTACACAGCCACATCGCCATGCGGATGATATTTTCCGATCACATCTCCGACGATGCGGGCAGACTTTTTATAGGGCTTGTTCCACGTATTTCCTGCCTCGTGCATGGCATAGAGAGTTCGTCGATGAACGGGCTTCAATCCATCCTTGATATCAGGGATGGCACGTCCGATGATGACGCTCATCGCATAATCCAGATAGGATTTTTTCATCTCTTTTTCAACACTGACAACAGAGATGTTGCTGCTCATCAATCCGTCTTTTGTAGAATTGGAATTTTCCATAGGTTCTCTTTACACATCCAAATTTTGAGCTTCCAGAGCATTAGTCTCGATAAAGCTCCTGCGAGGCTCGACTTCATCTCCCATAAGAATGGTGAAGGTCTTGTCAGCCTCCACAGCATCAAGGATCGATACCTGGAGAAGATATCTTTTTTCAGGGTCCATCGTGGTTTCCCAGAGCTGAATGGGGGTCATCTCTCCTAATCCTTTATACCGTTGAATCACGATCCCTTTCTTACTGTTATCATAGAGGTATTCGAGCAGTTTAGCTTCATTCTCGAGCTTGATCTTGTCTCCATTACTAAATATAAAGAACGGAGGCTTGAAATCTCCGAGCGCTTTGCAAGTTTTATAGAGGGTTTGGTACTGGGCTGAGGTGATCAGGTCCATGTTCACTTTTGAGGTCACGACCATTCCATTGACCTGGAAATTGACCGCAAGCTCGTAGAGGCCGTATTCTTCGTCCTTGCTCAGGACAGAAACAATCCCCTTCTCTGTAAGAAGGTTCTGGATCTTCTGCATGTTTTTGGAATTACGCAAAAATTCCAAATCTCCCACTTCATTCCTCATCAAGACCTCAATGAGAAAGAACGGATAGTTTTTTCTCTCCATGACCTGGATAAAGTTCTTTTTGGTGATGATCCTCTGGAGGAATTTTCGGAATTTGTCCCCTTTGATCACTTCCTTTTGCCCTTTGACTTGGAGCTGAAATTCTTCGGATATTTTTTGTATCATGTATTTCTCGAAATCCCTCTCATCATTCAAATACTGGAAAGACCTGCCTTTGGAAATTTTATACAACGGGGGTTGAGCGATATAAAGGTGACCTTTTTCAATGAGTTGAGGCATTTGTCTGTAAAAAAAGGTCATCAGCAATGTCCTGATATGAGAGCCATCCACATCCGCATCTGTCATGATGACGACCTTGTGATAGCGCAGTTTATCGATGTTAAAATCCGATTGCTCCACACCCGTCCCCAGGGCTGATATTATTAAGCCGATCTCTTCGCTCTTTAGAACTTTATCGAAGCGGGCTTTCTCGACATTGAGAATTTTACCCTTAAGGGGGAGCACTGCTTGGAATCGCCGATCCCTCGCTTGCTTGGCTGAACCCCCTGCAGAATCACCCTCTACGAGAAAGATCTCACTATGGGCGGGGTCCCGCTCTTGACAATCTGCCAGTTTGCCTGGGAGCGACGTGGATTCCAGAACACCTTTACGTCGAGCCAGTTCTCTCGCCTTGCGGGCCGCCTCCCGTGTCCTTGCCGCTTCCAGAACCTTCAGGATGATCTTTCTCGCGACGGTTGGGTTTTCTTCAAAATAACAGGAGAGCTCTTCGTTAACGATGGAATCGACAATTCCTTTGACATCGCTGTTGCCAAGTTTGGTCTTTGTTTGCCCTTCAAATTGAGGGTCTTTCAACTTAAGGCTCAAAACGACACATAAACCCTCGCGTGTATCATCTCCACTCAGGTTCTGTTTCAAATCTTTGATCAGGTTATTGGCGTTGGCATACTGATTGAGCGAACGCGTTAACGCCGATTTGAAACCGATGAGATGGGACCCCCCCTCGGTGGTGTTGATATTGTTCACAAAGGAGAAAATGGTCTCCGAATAGCCCGTGTTGTACTGCAGGGCCATTTCCACAATCATTCCGTTTTTATCGCTTTCAATATAGATAGGTTTCGGGTTGATGACTGTTTTGTTCTGATTGAGATACTGGACGAACTCCCGGATCCCTCCCCTATACTGGAAATCATTTCGAGTATCGTTGCGTTCGTCCAGAATGGAGATCTTTAATCCTTTGTTCAAGTAGGAAAGCTCCCTCAATCGTTGACTCAACGTATCGAAATTGAATTCAAAGGTTTGGAAAATCTCACTATCAGGTTTAAATGTAACTTTTGTACCGGTCTTATTGGTTTTTCCGATCTTCTTGAGCTTTGTGACCGGTTTTCCTCTTACATAGCTCTGGGTAAAAACCCCACCTTCCCTTTTAATCTCAAGGTCAAGCTCCTCTGAAAGCGCATTGACGACCGAGACCCCGACACCATGAAGGCCCCCTGAAACCTGGTACGATTTAGCATCGAATTTGCCGCCGGCATGCAGGGTTGTCATGACAACCTCAGCAGCAGGCTTTCGCATTTTTTTGTGGATCCCCACTGGAATACCCCTGCCATCATCGATGACTGTCACCGTGTTGTCCACGTGGATGAACACATCGATCTTCTTGCAGTATCCTGCGAGAGCCTCATCAATGCTGTTGTCCACGACTTCATAAACAAGATGATGTAATCCTTGAGGTCCGGTGCTTCCAATATACATGGCCGGTCGCTTGCGAACAGCTTCCAACCCCTTGAGTACTTTAATGCTTTCTGCAGTATATTTTTTTGTTGTCATTTTCCTGTTTTTTTGGAAAAAAATGGGGTTATTAAGGGAGGATTTTCACATAACCCAATAGGCATATTTTTTTAGATTTTAATTATATCATTATATGGGGAAAATAGCAAAGAAAAATCAGCTGGAAATGCTTTTTTTTTAACGCGCAAAAACACCGAACTTCCTTTCATTTTCTCGCTGTGAGCCCCGTCCCCAAATGTTCGGAAATTTTTACCATTCGCGCTCCTCCGGTTTTTAAAAATATTCACATAGAATTGACGGAGAGACTGGAAAAAAATTCTCGTTGAATCCAAAAGATCTATCGGAAAAACGAGACAGTTGAGATGTTTTCCGGATACATCTCCCCGCATCGTTATGGGTTGCATGAATAAATCCAAAGGAGAAGTTTTTCCAAATCCGTGATCGTATGAACACAAGTGGCATTATTGAGTGTCCCAATTGTGTGGTGGAGAAAACCGTGAGAAGGGCTGGACGGGCATGGCACATCTCCCATGGGAGATGTGAGGCAAGCCCGGATCCGAGCGAAGTTTCCTCGCTGGGGAAACTGAGCGTGTTTTCGCAATCACCAATTGGGACACTCGGGTAGCACTCATCACGGATTTGGAAATACTTACATCCAAAGCTATTTTTTGAATTCCAAAAAAGGTTTGGATATAATTACGCAGTAAACTGGAGTATTCGACATGCCAGCCAATTTGCCCCCTCAATACTTCGAAACAGAAAAGAAATTGAAAACCGCGAAAACGGCTGAGGAGAAAATCGCCGTAATGGAAGAACTCCTCTCAATCATCCCCAAGCACAAGGGCACAGAAAAACTCCAGGCACTGTACAAGACAAAAATCTCAAAGCTCAGGCAACAGGCGCAAAAAAAAGCGGCTATTTCCCGGCACGGACCGACATTCCACATCGATAAAGCAGGAGCAGGTCAAGTCATTTTGACAGGTCTGCCAAATTCTGGGAAATCGTCACTGATAAAGACCCTGACCAATGCCACTCCCGACATCGGCGACTATGCTTTCACGACGCATACCCCATCGCCCGCAATGATGATGTATGAAAATATTCAGATCCAACTCATCGATACGCCACCCATAACTCAAGAATATTTTGAACCCTGGCATGCAGAGCTTATCAAAAGTGCAGACGCCGTTCTGCTCCTGATGGACGTGAGGAGCCAAAACCCTGTGGCAGATTTAGAGATGATCAGAGGAAAACTGAAAGAGAGGAACATAGAGCTCGTGCCCGAGGAGCAAGAGGTCTACCTCGAAAAGCAATTTTTTTGGAAGCGAACTCTTGTGGTCGCCAACAAAACAGACCTCCCCGGCACAGATGCAAGCCTGTCCGCATTGAGAAACGCCGTCGATCCTGCATACAATCTTATCTCTATCTCTTCCTTAAAATCGACCGGACTGGATGAACTGAAGAATCGAATCTTCGCGATTCTGAAAGTAGTCCGGGTGTACAGCAAGATGCCCGGGAAAAAAGCGGACAAGACAGACCCTTACATCTTCAAGGTCGGGGACACGCTGATGGACATGGCAAAAACTGTCCATAGGGACTTCTCACAAAAACTCAAATTCGCCAGGATCTGGGGACAGGATAAATATCAGGGTCAGAAAGTCAACCACGATTATGTTCTTCAGGACGAAGACGTCATCGAGCTTCACCTTTGAACCTCAAAATGTGAGGAAGAGAGAAACCCCCTCCCGCTTCTACGACTGGAACCTCACCTTTTTGATACGACGCTAACGAGTATCATTAAATTTATGCTTTATTGAAAGAAAGTCAAGGTCAGTGCCCTGATTTGATACATTTTGTCGTATTATGTCGTTTATTGTCACCTTTTTTTAACCTGGATTATTCATAAAAGTTGCTGACAAATTTCTATTACAAAACTTACATTAAAAGAAAATTCAATATCATATTGTCAGCATCTTTTACCCTTCGGGCGAGCTGATCTCACTACAAAGTCTTCGTTGTAACGCACTCGCAGGTGTTCACTGCAGCTTCGTGTGCCACTGCCTCGCCTTTGCAGCAATCTCAACACGTGAATAATCCAAGTTAGAAAAATCTGCCTTTTTTTTAAGATGTTTGGATGATGTTTTAGGAAAAAAAATCGGGGCGGTGGGATTTGAACCCACGACCCCAGCGTCCCGAACGCTGTGCGCTACCCGGACTGCGCTACGCCCCGATAATACCGAATCATTATAGCTAGTCATTATAACCAGAATACTCATATGAGTAAAGCGAGATAAGCCATGGATAAAACAGGAAAAGCCGCACTATTTCTCTATGTTCGTGAAGAATTATGGACTGGAACACCGTGCAGGATGGGGATCACTCAACTTTGATCAACTCATAATCCATTTGACCGAGCCCGATCTGATGTGCATGCTCGAGTTGAATCGACCAATCGACGTTGTGGACTTCTCGCAAAAGATCCCTGTGGCTTCGCTCATTCACCATGTCAACCGAAGCCTTATCGATGGCCACGGGATCGACAGAACCCAGAATTCCTATGTCCTCGACTATTGCCGGTTCATCCTTCGCCATACAGTCGCAATTTTTTGTCACTCCGACCACAAAGTTCAAGCATGCGACATTGCCACCTATAATCTTCCAGAGGCTGTAGGCGTATTCCGCCATCTTTTCCTGCACGCGGATACTGTCCTCATCCCAGCGCATCTTGACGGCTCCGACGCTGCACACGACAAGGCATTCTCCGCAACCGATACATCTCTCCGAGATGATCCGGACGCTCCCCCCCCCCTGTTCGATCGCATCCGCAGGACAATAGTCCAAGCAGACCAGACAATTTTTGCATGCCTTTGGATTAACCCAAGGGCGCACATCTGAATGTTGTTCGAGCTTTCCTGCTCTTGAAGCACAACCCATCCCGAGGTTCTTCAGAGCTGCGCCAAAACCCGTCTGAATGTGCCCCGTAAAGTGACTCAGACACACGAGAAAATCCGTGTTCAAAAAAGTGCTCGCCAATTTGGCTGTTTTGATTCGGGGCAGATCGACCTCAACCTCATCATCGTTACGGCCGATGAGACCGTCTGCTATGAGGACAGGGATCTGAAGTCTATCGATCGTGAATCCATGATCGGCAGCCAATTTCAGATGTGCAGTTGCATTGGATCGATTCCCCACATATAGAGCATTGGTGTCAGTGATATAAACCCTGGATGTTTTTGTCTTTATCCGATGTATAAGGAGTGACAACCAGGAGGGTCTTATATATCCTGTATTTCCTTTCTCGCCAAAATGGATCTTGAGCCCCACAAAGTGTTCTCGTTCCACCCTGTTTTCCAACCCAAGCTGGAGAAATATCTTTCTCGTTTTTTCGGCAATGGATTCATCCGGTTCTCTGCGGGACGCAGCTATGAAGTAAACCTTGCTCGACATCTTGTATCCTTTGTCAGTTCGATAAGGACTCCAGAATCTCCCGAGCCGCTTCGACACCAGAATGAGGTTCGAAACCGTAGCCCAGAGTAAAAAGTGTGCTTTCCAGGCTTGCTATGGCAAACTGAACTTGAGACGAGGACAGATTTCCCATATGTCCCATCCGGAACACTTTGCCGGCAACCTCCCCCAATCCACCAGCGACGATAACACCATTTTTTGCATAGGTGGCCCTGAAGGCCATATCCTCGATTCCCTCCGGATAATAACAGACAGAGATTGTATCCGCAAGAAAGCTCTCATCTGTAAAAAAGGAGAAACCCAGACGCCTCAGTGCGGCCCGAATAGCCTTAGCGAATCCTTTATGACGGCGAAAACGTTCTTCCATCCCTTCTTCAAGAATCAATTTTGTGGCTTCGTTAAAGGCCCTGATCTCATTCACACAGGGAGTCGAGAAATACTTTGACGGGTCTTTCATAATGGGCAGCCACCTCATCAAATCCGCATAGTACGCAGGGACCGACTCCATCTTCAGCCTTTTGTCCATCGCCTTTCGTGACAACACAAGGACAGCCAAACCTGGAGGAACACCGAAACATTTTTGGGCCGCCGTTAAAACCACATCCACTCCCCAATCGTCCATCCTCTCTTCTATCCCTCCTGTCGCACAGACGCCGTCAAGGATATAGAGAGTGTCAAAATCCTTGAGTTTCGTTGCATATTCTCTGACCGGTGCACAGGCCCCGGTGGCCGTATCTACATGTGTTGAAACGACAGCAGCATAGTGATCTTGTGACAATTTATCTGCCAACTCTTCAGTTAAGACAGCTTTTCCCCAGGGGCTCTGGATAATATCACAGGCCAGATCGAAACTGTGAGCGATGTCTTTCATCCGTTGCCCAAAATATCCCTGCGAGAGGACCAGAATTTTTTCTCCCTTTGAGACAGTGTTGAGCAATGCCATTTCCATGGCAAGCGTGCCCGCTCCAGCCACAATAAATGGCTCACCATCTCGGCAGTCAACGATCTCCTTCAAATTCACAAGCGCCTCTTTCATTTCATCCACGAAAACCGGACTCACATGTGAAACGGTAGGGAGAGACAGGGCGTTTAATATCCGGGGGTGAACGGGCGTTGGCCCGGGTATCAGAAGCAATTGTTCTTTCTGCATATCCTTCTCCTTAAGGCCGTATTGACCGTATATTTTTAACCATTAAACAGCATAAATCAAGCCTCAAGCATAAGTGTTGGCCTCTTCAAATCGGTAATGATAGCTGTTTCGAATAATGAGATCGGTGATTTCGAAAAGAAACATTGAGATCAGTTTCTTTATGTAGGGTCCGTTCCCCGAACGGACCGTTTGGGAAACCATCCCAACATTTAAACATGTTCTCACACATCAGGAGCTGCCCTCGTGTTAGGTAGGAGCATCCTTGTTTCCGTGATGCTCTCAAGTCAAATGATATTAGCAGGAGTTCGTCACAATCCATATTCGTCGAAGACCCCCACCCACCACCATCCGACTCATAAGGACAGGGACTCGCTCTTTTTTACCTCTAATGCCCTTATCACGGAAATAAGGATGCTTCCGTGTTAGGTAAAAGGTTTTTTAAATCGAAGCAAAATGTGGTAAGTTAATGACGCTTTGAGCTGTATGCTAGGTTGAGGAGACCGAAGATGTTAAAAATCGAACACCTATCAAAGGCGTTTGACACACTGAAAGCCGTCGATGATATATCTTTTGATGTGGCGGAGGGGGAAATACTTGGATTTCTTGGGCCTAACGGCGCAGGGAAAACGACAACCATCTCTATGATCGCGGGGCTGCTTAAGCCTGATAGCGGAAAGATCTTCGTCGACACACTCGACCTCGATGGGAATTTGAAAAAAATCAAAAGATTGATGGGGGTTGTTCCTCAAGAGATGGCCTTTTATGAAGAGCTGACAGCCAAAGAAAACCTCGTCTTCTGGGGAAAACTCCAGGGAGTCAGAACAAAAGACCTGGATGAAAGAGTGCATTATTATCTGGAGAAAACAGGCCTGATAGGCAGAGAGAATGAGGCCCTGAAAAAATATTCAGGAGGAATGAAGCGGAGGATAAACCTGATCATCGGATTGATCCATCAGCCGAAGCTGCTGCTCCTGGATGAACCGACCATAGGCATAGATGTCCAGACTAAGCTGAATATCTACGAGATCATCCATGAAGCGTCGGCAAAGGGAACGACTGTCCTCTACACAACACACAACCTTCAAGAAGCCGAAGAGCTCTGCCACCGTATCGCGATCATGGACATGGGAAAAATCCTAGCCTTGGGGACTTTTGAGGAACTGATACAGATCGTTGGAGAAAAAGATATTGTCATTATCACTGGGAAGTTCAGCATCGACAAGGCACGATCGATCATATCCGCGTTTGAACAGGCTGCCTTATTGTCTATCGAAGAGGGAAAAATCGTGCTCTCTCTGGAAGCATCCAAGAATATATCAACAATACTTGAGGCATTCTTCAAAAAAGAGATCACGATCGATGATGTGTCCATCAAACAGCCAAACCTTGAAAGTGTTTTCCTCAAGCTAACAGGAAAGGAATTGCGCGAGTGAGAAACCTCATTCAACTCGTCCGGAAAGATTTTAAGAGAAAGTGGAAAAATCCGGTTGTTATTTTAGGCTTCCTCTTTATTCCTATTGTGTTTACTGTTATCTTCGGGTTTGTTTTCGGCGCCCAAGGAGAGGAGGCCCTCCCAAGGATTAAAATCTTGGCCGCTGACAAAGACAAAAGCTTGATCTCCGGATTTGTCCTCGGGGCTTTAACTCAAGGAGGACTCAACGAACTCATCGAACTGGAAGAAGTCAGCGAGAAAGAGGGGACCAAACTTCTCGATAGAGGGAAGGCTTCGGCATTGTTGATTGTCCCTGAGAATTTCGGGAAGAACATCTGGAATGGAGAAAAAACAGAGTTGCTACTCATCAAGAATCCCGCGGAACAGTTTCTCCCGCAAATCGCAGAGGAAATACTAGACACATTAACGCTCGGCTTGTCATCATTGAGACACATCTTTGCGGACGAGTTGAGCACAATACACAAGCTTACAGATCTTCAAGAATTTCCGGACGAGGCAATCTCAGCCCTCTCGATAAAATTTAAGGACCGCATCGATGGGGTATCCAAGTATGTTTTCCCTCCTGTCATTTCTTTGAAGCAAGTTACGCTCTCCGAAGAAAAGAAAGAAGTCTCTGATTTGAGTATCCAAGCCTACATCCTTCCTGCGATCGCTGTGATGTTCCTGCTTTTTATCTGCAATACCGTTTTCGAAGATATCCTCAGGGAAAAAGAGACGGGAACCCTTAGGAGAATACGCATTTCACCGGTGAATATGACAGAATACATCTGGAGCAAAATTGTCACATCCGCTCTGATCGGGATCCTCTGCACCGCTGCGCTGATCATTCTGGGACTCGTTTTCTTTTCCATTCATTGGGGAGATCCTGTTGCTGTTGCACTTATCGTCCTCTGCCTCAACATTCTGATCGCCGGTTTCATCTCTTTTCTTTACGCATTCGTTCGGACAGAGAGACAAGCCGGAGCGCTCCTCACAACAGTGTTCCTTCTGATGTCCATGCTCGGTGGAAGCATGGTCCCTGTAGAAAACTTCCCGCCTATGATTGCCAAGTTTTCTAAGCTGACACTGAATTACTGGGGAATCACCTCATTCAAAAAACTCATGCGGGGCGAATCCCTCGCGGCAATCTTCCCGATTCTGATATTTATGGTCGTTGCGGGTATCGTTTTTTCCATTATTGGCTCTTACTTCTTGAATAAAAATCTCAAAAAGGGAACCGTCCAGTGACGTTCTGGATCATCGCTTTCAACGACCTGAAGCTGACCGTTAGGGACAGGATGTTTTTCTTCTGGCTCCTTGTCTTTCCTCTCCTTTTCGCTTTTATATTTGGCATGGCTTTTCCCGAATCAAAAGGAGAGGTCCGGAAAGTCACACTGAATGTATTGGACCATGATCAGAGTTTTCTCTCCAAAAAATTGATGAGTGAGCTGGAAAGCGAAAAGTATTCGGTGCATGTCCTGGACAATGAAACCGAGAAGAGTTTGAGGACACTCATCATTCCTCAGAATTTTCAAAGGGATATTTTGTCGGGAATACAAACAGAGCTCGTCCTCGAAAAAGAGGCATCGAGCAATATGGAGGCATCTCAGGCTGCTTATTCCAACACGCTCAAAGCCATAATCAAAATTATGTCCAAGATCATCTCCATTGTTCCCCAGGATGAAAATGAGCTCGAAGCCGAATACGACCTACAGGATTTCGAAAGGCTCATCTCTCTGAGAACAGAAACCGGGGGAAGGTTACAGGTCATCCCGGCGGGGTTTAACCACTCCATCCCCGCCGTCACCATCATGTTCATCATCTTCAACATTCTCATGTACGGAGGGATCATCCTCCTCCAGGAGCGCAGGCACGGCCAGCTGGAAAGAATATTTTTGAGCCCGGCGACATTTGCGACAATTTTAGGGGGAAAATGGATCAGCCGAGTGATCCTCGGCATGGTCCAGACGATCTTCCTTCTTGCCATAGGGAAAATCCTGTTTAAGATCTATTTGGGCCCTTCTGTGCTTTTGATCCTCTTGGTCACGCTTTTTTTCTGCGGAACGATATCCGGAATGAGCATCCTTTTCGGGAGCCTGATCAGGAAAGAAGAGATCATCATTATCCTCAATATCCTCGTCGCGAATATCATGTCTGCGCTCGGCGGATGTTGGTGGCCTCTGGAACTTGTCCCACGGGGGGTCCGCAATCTGGGCTTTATCTTCCCCACCGGATGGGCCATGGACGCACTTCACAAGTTGATCTTCTTCGGCTATGGATTCTCATCAGTCCTGCCTAACATTGGGATGCTTTTTCTTTTCACCTTGGTTTTCCTCATCCTGGCCATTAAGTTCTTTAAACTCAGGAAGAATTGATTGGCTCTCTGGTATTTTGTATGGGTGAAATAACCCCTATGATTCAAGTTGAAGATATGGAAGGATGTTTTCGAAATGAGAGAAAAATCCGTGCTTTTTACGCCCGTTAAGATCGGAAGGCTTGAAATTCCAAACAGGTTTGTCCGCACGGCTACACATGACTTTATGGCCGAAGAGGACGGCTCCATCACAGCCAGGCAGATCTCTCTCTTTAAAGAGCTGGCGGAAGGAGAGGTGGGATTGATCATCACAGGCCATGCCTTTGTCAGCTTTCGGGGCAAGGCCAGCCCCCGCCAAATAGGCGTTTATAGCGACACTCTCATACCAGGGTTGAAACAAATCCCAAAGACAGTCCATAGATTCCCATCACGCATATTCCTCCAGATTGCCCACGCTGGGCGTCAGACAAAAGAAAAGCTGTGCAAAAACAGACCACTGGCTCCTTCTGCCGTGTATGATCCTGTATTCGATGTCCATCCCCATGTTATGACTGTGAAAGAGATCGAACAGACTATGGATGATTTTATCCAAGCTGCCCGAAGAGCGAAGGAATCGGACTTTGACGGTATCCAACTGCAAGTGGCACATGGTTATCTCTTGAGCAGCTTTATCTCTCCCTATACGAATCAAAGGACGGATGCTTACGGGGGAGATCTCTTCAACAGGCTTCGCATCGTGGTCGAGATCCTGCGAGGCATCAAAAGACTGCTGGGTAGAGAGTTCCCCGTCATTGCGAAACTCAACTCGACGGACTTTCTCCCCAAGGGGTTGGATATCACAGAAAGCACACAAATGGCTGAGATCCTCGAAAAAGAAGGAATAGACGGCATTGAGGTCAGTGGAGGGATGTCCGAAGCTGGAAAGGCTTCAGTCTGGAAGGGGCCTTTTTCTGAGGAGGAAGAAGGCTATTTTGTGAACAATGCATCGATAATCAAGGCAAATGTCTCCGTTCCAGTGTTCGCGCTGGGAGGCCTCCGGACATTTCGAGTCATGGAGAAAATTGTCCAGGACGGCAAGGCAGATCTCATCTCTATGAGTCGTCCTTTCATCAGGGACCCATTACTGGTGAAAAATTTCCGCCTCGATAAAAAAGAAAAGTCAATGTGCATATCATGCAATAAATGCTTCAATCCGCGAGGAATCAAATGTGGAGACCTCTATCCACAACGGATAAAAAGGATATAAAGGGCTTAACAATCATATGAGGGTCTGAATATGCTGCTTGAGGGTTTCCACATCTGCGAAGACCTTCGCTGGCGTCGATGAAAATTTTTTTCTGTCTCTGTTCAGGATAAAAATTTTATCGATTCCCACATCCTTAGCCGCATCGATGTCAAAAAAAGTATCGCCGATAACACAACACTCCTCTTTCTCCAATTTCAATTCCTCCAGAACAGCCATAAAAGGTGCCCCAGACGGCTTCCAGAGTCCGCTTTCGCGGGAGAGGACAAGATCAAAGGACAGATCGAATTTTTCGAGGAGGTAGAGGACATTTTTTCTCGAATTATTTGTGACAAGCGCCACCTTTAAGTTTTTCTTTTTTAAAAAAAGCAATAACTCCCGTGCGCCGTCTTTGAGAACCGCCTTTGCGGTTGCTTCCCTTTCATAACCTTCCAGTTGTTTCCATTTCTGCGTCTTTTCCGGTTCTTTGAGACTCTGGATATAAGAAAGGATCGGATGTCCCTGTGTGTTCAATTCCTCCTTGATCTTCCTCCAATCGTAAGGGGCCTCGACAACGGTTCCATCCATGTCGAAGATGGCGCCTTTAAGTTGTGTCGTCACAGATTCCTCTACAAATCCATCATTTTTCTTGAATTCTTCCAACTTCAAACAATGGCTCACCCTTATTGGCCGGAGGAGTCTCTATGATGTAAAGAATGATCCCCGTGAACGGAGACCTGAGCTCCTGCTTGATATTTCCCAAATAATCTATGATGATGCCGACTTTTTCACCTTTGGAGACATAATACCCCATTTTTGTTTCCGGGTAGAACAATCCATCGACATCGGAGTAGATGACCTCATACTTATCGATCCACACCGGTTCGGGAACAGATCCCGGCTCCCCGTCGATCATCTTGAAATATCTCATAACACTAAGGATCCCTTTGACATTCCGCTCTATAGATTCTTTATCGGTATTCCCGAGGTAACCGGACTCAGTGGTGATTGCAGGCTTTCCATTGAGGACAGCTGTATTCCCCAAATATATAGATTCTGTTTTATCTTTTGTGCGTGATTCATCGATAATGATATGCTTGATCCCAAAAGCCAGGACCATCTCTTTGGAGATCTTATCCAGCTTTTGATCTCCACTGAGCATCCAGTAACAATACGGGATGAGCGCCTCGTTTCCATCCCCACAGTGAAGATCGATGAGGCAATCGCTCTTTTTCACGATCTCTTCAGTCAGAACATGGGCGATCCTCTGTGCGGAAGTGCCCTCCGGGTCGCCAGGAAACACCCTGTTCAAATTTTTCCAATCGTAGGGATTGTAATAGATCATTCTTCTTTGAAACCCAGGAAGGTTGGCGATGTGCACTAACACGAGTATTCCAGATAAATGCTCAGGATCAATCTCCTCTTTTATGCGGTACAGCGAAAGAATCGGGGGATACTCGAAGCCATGCACACCCGCTACAAGAGCTAGGATCTTGCCCTTTTTTTTGCCATTGATAATCGTCACAGGGATCAAGCAGCCCGGATCTTCCTTATCCGGAACAGTCAGATATCCAGACCTCATTTCTCCAGGTGAGACTTTCATATCTCCGATAACAAATGTTTCATTCTCGTTACTCAGAAGGTATGGAATCCCTATCAATAAGCCAACGATGAGAAAAAAGATGATTCTTTTTGTACTGTTCGTTTTCATAACACGGCCTCCCTTGAATCAGGAATAATTTCACCTATTCTAACTCTTTCCATTCCTCAGGTCTACACCACGCCTGTAGATTTGACTGTTTTCAAAACCAGGATGACATGAAAAAGACGTTGTCTTTACCAATTGCCCGGATTGGTGAAGTGTCCAGCACAAAGATATGGAAATATTCCCTACTTAAAGTATAGTGACAGGAAAGGAGCGTTCTGTTATAATTTTAAAATACGACATGATTTAGACCATCGGGAGGCTAAGCAATGGGAAAGATTTTCGCTATTTTTTGTGGAGTGATCATGATCTTCGGAGGCCTTTGGCTTGCGATATTCGTCTGGAGGCAGGAATTTATCGAACTAGTCTTCGGCTTTGTACCACCTCTTCTCTTCCTCGTCGGCCTCATTGTTTTAATCGCTGGAATAAGCAGTATCAAAGATGCCCAAAGGATAAAGAAACTTCAAGAAGAAAATCCGCTGGAGGAATCAGAGGCCGTAGCGCCTGAAGAATCAGAACAAGAAACAAAAGAAGCCTAAGAATCTGTCGTTCTGATTGTAAGGTCTGCAGGCCTTTTCTTTGAAGCCAGTTTCTCCGTTCCATCCACGCTGCCTGGACTAGTATGTTTTTTCGTCTTTTCCAGGCAGATAAACAAATGAAAATTTATATTGACATATTTTTTGTAATCTTGTAGTGTGTAATTAAATTACGAATAACGGGAGAAGCTAATGATGAAAAACAAAGATATAAAAAATAATAAGCCTCCTGCAGTAAAAAAACAAACGACAGGCGTAGAGCAGAAACAAACAGAGGGCCCCAAAAAGAAAGAAGAAAAGAAGCTCGAACAACAACAGCAACACAAAGAAAACCGCGGAAAGGAACACACAGAAGACCAAAAACGGGAACACACAGAAGACCGAGAACAAGAACAGCACAAGAAACACCAGAGCGCATTCGATGATTTCAGCAACCACGTTGAAAAAATCGCCGTCAAAACAGCTGAATCCATACGGAAGGTTATAGACAAAGCGCTCTCCTCCAGGAACACGGTTCTAACCATCCGCGTGAACGATGAAAGTAACAGAAAAATGAATATGCTGGTTGAGGCAGGCCTTTTTAAAAGCCGGTCAGAAAGTGCGGCCTATCTCATCCAAGAAGGTATAAAAACTCAAGACGCGCTCTTCAAAAAAATTTCAGTCAAACTGGAAAAGATTGAAAAGCTCCGGGAAGAGCTGAAAGAAGCTGTCTCTGAAGAATTCATCTCCAAAGACGGACCGGAATAAACTTAAGACAATCGACATTCTCTTCCATAGGGTCAAGCTTTGATGCCGAACAGCCGTGAGCTCTGTCTCATGCTCAAGGCTTGACCCCAATAAGCTCACTCTATTTTTGCTTTCAAGAAATCAACTCACTATTTTCTCTTAAAAGCATGGCCAAATCCGTGATGGCAAGGATATTTACTATGAAGGAAGCCCGGAACCGAGCCTAAAGACAAGAAGCCATCCCCTTTGATGTAGGGTCCATTCCCCGAATGGACCGAGTCCGCTTCCCGAGCAGACCTTTGGGAAACGGCTCCTACATTTAGCCCGTCGCTGTTTCGCTTTTGATTCCCGCAATCACCAATTAGGACACTCGGGTGACACTCATAACGGATTTGGCGATTCTTGTATTCTCGTTTTACGGCTATTTTTTTTTATGGTAAGATTTGAGACGTGGGACATCTAGCCGTCATTCTCCTGTCATTTCTTCCGATTCTTCTCCCGTCTACAACACAAAATATTGAAAGAGCTTTTCTCCAGAACGATCCCCACATGCTTTATTCCCTCTTTCCTTCAGAGAGCTATATCAATATATCCCTGCCCGATCCCATATCTTTCTCCGACCAAGTTTCTGATCAACAAGCCTATTTCCTCTTTAAAAAAATATTTGCGTCGTTCACTACTTTTGAATTCTATTCAGAGAACCATTCTTCTTCACTCGAGGAAGAGAGCACAATTATTAAAGCGAGATGGTCTTTCAGGGATCAGAAAAACAGCAACCAATACGTTTTCAATATTTTTTTCTATCTAACAAGACGACCGCTTCAAGCTGGCGATAAAAGCGGTGACGCGTGGAGAATTACTGAAATAAGGGCAGCCAAAATTTGAATCTACTCAAATCCATCAGAAATAAAGACAAATTCTTTATCGCTTTTCTCGTGGGAGGATGTTTGTCTGCCCTCTTTTTGATTCTATCTCAAATCGTTCCGCTCTTCACGTCCCACAACTATTATGAGAGAGGACTGAATCAACTGCGAGACAAAGCCGGATCCATCAAGAGTGAATTCGCGGAGATCATCGAAGAAATGGATAAGACATACGAAGTCCTCCGCGGTTCAGCATTCCCTACCAGAAATGATGAAGTCTTTTCTCTCTTTAAGGACTTGCATATTGACCCTAACAACGAGGGTATCGCCTATTATGACAGCGATCACAGGCTCGTTTTGTGGTTTGGTCAAGTCATCGACTTAAGTGCCATCACGCTGGCTGACGGGACATATTTTTCCTTAGACGACAAAAAATCGTCCTTTCTCATCCAACACAAAGCTTCAGCCTATCTTGTATCCATTAAAGGGATAGAAAAGGACCAGTACATCGTGTTTTACCGGCTCCTTGCTTTCCTCCCCCAATTCAAGACTCCCTATCTCAAAGAACACCACTTCTTAAACGAAAAATTGTTGGAGCACTGCAGCATAACCTACCAGGATTTCCGCGAGGATGTTTCGGGTTTCGATCGCATATTCTCAAGATACGAAGATGAATACATCGGGCAACCGCGACTCCAAGCTCAAGTTCAAACACTGTTCTTTCCCCTGCGCAATGAGAGCAACGAGATCATTGCCTATGTAAACCTCAGATCCCCTTCACTCCGCTCCAAGATCTCATCTCAAAAAGAAGATTTTCTATTGATATTTTATCTTTTGATCGGCGTAGCCCTGGCGTGCCTGATCATCTCCATTGTGAGATCTCAGAGTTTTCGAAAAGAACAAAAACCCTTCAGTTTGCTCTTGATCCTCTGCACTCTTCTGTTATTGAGATTTATCCTGTTTCCATTGAGCGCTCTCGGGAAGATCCGATCGCTCTCTGTTTTTTCTCCATCCACGGCCAGCTTTATTTCCATCAGCGATCTCACGCGATCCCCAGCAGATATTTTTCTCACGGCCTTCTGTCTTTTTCTCATCGTGGCCTGTCTAGCTTTTGTCATCGAAAAGCGTGTGGGGAAAACAGAAAAAAAGGCTCCCATGCGGATATTTCTTATCCTCGCCCTCCTAGCTGTTATGATCGTCATCAGCATGATCTTCATTTTCCAGGAGATCCTTTTTCGTCTCGTTTTCCATTCCAACCTCAACCTGCTCCGCTTTTCCCTTAACCCATCGTTTATTCTCATCCATTTCAGCATCATTTTATTCTTCCTCATCATTCTCCTGACGAGCTTAGTGGGACTCAGGCTTGCCCTTTTCCATACCTCCAAAACCGTCTATGCCGCTGTTATCCTCCTTGTGGGATTTGTTGTGTATGCGTTATCTTTCAGGGACAGATTCGCCTTCTCTCTTTTCGTGTGTCAGGCCTTTATTCTTGCCCTTATCTTTCTCACCGCGTATGTTCCATGGGTCCTCCAGAAAAAGAGATTCTGGTTCTCCGCGATCGTGCTCATCACTCTTTTTATCTATGCCTCTCTCCATTTCGCTTCATCCGAAAAAGAACAGATATTGCTCCAGGATTCCCTCCAGAACATCATAAAATCCCAAGTGACTTGGGGTGCCTTTCTGATAAATCGGTCATTTCCTGAAATCGATTCACAGCAGGACTCCATTATCTCTTCTCTCAACAGCGGGGAATTCTCCGACCTGGCGCATGTGCTCTGGCAAAACACTCTGCTGGCAAAATTCAACTGGTATTCCAGTTTAGAGATCCTCAATACGGAAGGAGTTCTCCAATCCCGTTTTTCACTCAACGTCCCAGAAGTTTTTCGCATCAGCTTTTACCCTCCAGAGAGCCCTGGCTGGGCCATCTTCAAACAGCGGGTCCATTACATGGGTACAAACAAGGATTTCCTCATCGCCTACAAAGATTATTTTTCGGAAGAAAATCCCGTTGGACGGATTATGATCTACCTTTCTATAGATTACGATATGCTGCCTTTTCTCTACTCGGCCAATCCCTATTTTGAACTTCTAAGATTTTCATCCATCCCATCATTGAATCAACTGGACCTGGGTTTTGCTATTTTTAACTTAGATGGAGAATTGATTTTTAATCCCAATAAGATCTCATCAGGACTCCCGTCGGACCTCATCACAAATATCCTTGCATCTGAATCGAGTATCTGGTCGGTGTTCAAGGAAAAAAACAGACAATTCAAAAGCCTGTATTTTAAAAACGATGACAGGATCTATGCCCTGTTTCTCCCCCATAAAAATTTCTTCAAATATTCTGTGGAGATTTTAAAGCTCTTTTTTATCTACTTTGCGGTGTTTCTGTTATTTGTCTTACTGGCCAGGAGCTCTATGCCCCGGCAGGATACAAAAAGCCCTTTTTGGTCCTTCTCCAATCGTGTCTACGTAACAATGATCGCCATTGCGTTGATTCCTCTCTTCCTCTTCACCTTCTCCAGTCGCTACTTTTTCGCTCAAATTTTCTCTCAAAAAGTCACCGAAGCGGCGGAAGTGAAGGCAGATTTCGCCAAGCGCTTCATGCAAGACTACATTTATTTTCAGCAGGAAGAACGGTACTCTCTGACCACGCCCCCAGATCAAGTCGTATTCTGGATTGGCTCAACGATATCCAATGACGTAAATCTCTACCAGGATGGGCAGCTCATCTCATCCAGCCGCCGTGAATTCTTTGATTACGGGCTGCTCCCTGAGATCATCAACGGAGAAATCTACTATAAGATCCAGTACGAGAACAATCCCTTCTACACCGATATTCAGAAAATCGGGAATTATTCATTCCATACTTTAACAATCCCTTACGCTTTTCAGGATTCACTCATCCTTATTTCCCTTCCATTCCCTCTGGAACAGCAGGAGATATCTGAGGCTACAATACAGCTTATCGAATTTTTGCTCTTTGTGTCCGTTTTTTTCATAATCTTGGCCCTTCTTTTAGCCCGTAGCATTGGTGGCATGATCGTCACTCCCATCCAAAAACTCCTGAAAGGGACTAAAGAAGTGAGCTTGGGGAATCTTGAGACTCGCATTGATTACGGGCATCAGGACGAAATGATGACCCTTATCGATGGTTTCAATGCCATGGTCACAAGCCTGAAACATCATCAGCAAGAGCTGGCCGATATGAGTAAAAAAGTTGCCTGGACGGAAATGGCCCGCAAAGTGGCCCACGAGATAAAGAATCCACTGACACCGATTCAACTATCAGCGGAGCATCTCTTGAAAGTCTATGAGGACAAGACGGAGAATTTTGACGAAGTGCTGAAAGAATCTGCATCCTACATCATCACTGAAGTCGAAAACTTGAGGAATATTGCTCATGAGTTTCTCCAGACTTCAAAGGAAGCTTCACTCAAAAAAGAAGATCTAGACCTAAAAGACCTCACGCAGCAGACCATCGATCCCTACAAAAAACTCTTAGCTGGAAGGATCGAATTCGAAGAAACCTACCAAGAGCAAGACTTTCCCTTTGTCGGAGATAAAGGAAAAATGAGAATCGTGTTGAGGAATATTCTGAATAATGCCATTGAATCCATCCGAAACAAAGGACGAGTATCTGTCACACTGAAAAAAGAGGGTGCGACATTTCACCTCGAGATCACCGACTCAGGGACAGGAATAGACAAAGAAATGATAGAAAGAATTTTTGAGCCGTATTTCTCGACAAAAGACGCAGGCACAGGTTTGGGTCTGCCCATCGCAAAAAAAATCATTGAAGACCATGAGGGCACTATCCACGCAAGAGTCCGAAAGGAAGGCGGTGTCACGATATCCATCAAATTGCCGCAATCCGGTTGACAATCTCTCTCCCTTTTTTGGATCAAAGCCAAGGAGCATTCCACCCTTCTTGGGGTTGGATCGACTAAAAAGTCTCAGGCGAGTCATAAAAATCTGGAATTTTATCTGAAATTATGGGAGAATGACTGTCCAATGCGCGCAAAAAGAATGCCGGCACTGATAGTGTTCACTCTTGCTCTCACTCTGTTTTTCTCACATCCGGTGCGTGCAGAAAAAATCAGCCTCAAGCTGAGCTTCAACACAAATTCGTACAGTGAAGGCGACCTGGGAACCTGGATCTCATCCTTTAACTCTCAGTGGCAAGACTACGCAACGGAATATCCCGGCACTTTATCAGGCAAATTTGTGGCTCCCAGCTACGGAACCAACTTTGAGCTTGAATTACGAATCCCGATCTACAAGGGATTTGGTTTGAATTTTGCCGGAAGCCGGCTCTCAGGATCGGCGGGGGGTGAAGTTACCTACACAAGAGAAGGAGGCACACAAACAGAAGACCAGTATCTCCTGAATGAGGCGAGCGGTCTCAACCTAAAAATTGGCTTCAGCTACGCCACAGAACTTCCTTTTCTCAAGGGATTGCATCTTTTTGGCAATGTGGGAAGACAGTTGATGTATGCAAAATACAATGTTGTCAATAACTACACTGCAACAACCGAAGCGCTCGATAGAGAATTCCAGTATGAGTTCAAACAAGAGAATTCCTTCAAATCGGACTCCCTGGGATGGTACGCGGGACTAGGTGTGGAATACGATGTGGCCCAATACATTGCGGTCGTGGTCGAAATTGAAAAGATCTGGTCAAAAGTGGACGGCTTTAAAGGGTCTCATTTGTATCAATTTATCCAAGATGGAGAGTTGGTGATCGACGAATCGGGGAAAGCTTCTCTCTATTACTACGAAGATCAAAAGTTTGGTCTCGACAAATACTATGAAAATCTCCAGGGACATATCGATAAGCCTGACAATGATTCGATCAGGAATCTTCGATCGGGAGAATTGAATTTCAGCACTTTTTCAGTGAAGTTTGGTATCCGATTCAAATTTTAACCTGGATTTTCGACGTTGAAAACGCTCGTCATTTACTTCAGCCTCACAGGAAACACCCAGAAAATCGCAGAGGCAATTTTTGAAACTTTGGGGGGTGACAAAGAGATCAAGACCATAGAAGAGGGTGCCGGTCTCGATGAATACGGCCTGCTGTTCATTGGTTTCCCTGTTCATTCCCACAGTGTGCCCTTTAAAGTCGAGACCTTCCTGAAAAGCATCCCCCAAGGAAAAAAAATCGCTCTCTTCTCTACACACGGATCGTTCACAGGGAGTCGATTGGCTAGAGAGGCCTTGGAACACGCCACAGTTCTTGCTGCAAAAGCTAAAGTGCTGGGAACTTTTTCCTGTCGAGGAAAAATCGCCCATCAGGCTCTTGAAGTGCTGGCGAATTCTCCCGAACACGCAGCATGGACAGATATGGCCGTTTCCGCTCGAAATCACCCCGACCAAAATGACCTGGAAGATGCGCGGGCATTCGCCCGATGGATTTTGACCCTGTTTGCCCAACCCAAACCTTTTTGATTGGTGCGAATCCGACGCAGAGAGGTGAACGGGGGTTAGTATCTCTTTAGAGACCCGATGATCTGTTCAGCGATCGTGTAGGGGTCTGCGGAGTTGTTGTACACATCGTCCACATATTCATCAAAATCCACACTTTGAATGCTCTTCATGGCTTCTTTGAAGAGCTTATCGCTTATGATCTCTTTCAGCAAGAACGATATCCTCTTTTTTCTTCTTTCAGCCCTTGCTATCTTACCTCTAGACTCAACGATTCGGTTGATAGCCTCAAGAAGAGGCTTGATGCCCTGGCCTTCACTGGCCACAGTTTTCAGAACAGGAAGAGTAGCCTCCCCTTTTTTCCCAAAATCTAGCATGGCATTGATCTGGTGTTCGGTTTTTTCGGCATCAGGAAAATCGGCTTTATTGATAACGAACACATCAGCGATCTCCATGATCCCTGCTTTAAAAATTTGGATCTCATCTCCCGAGCCGGGCATCAGGACAACAACGATGATATCCGCCAGTTTGACTACCTCGATTTCATCTTGACCAACTCCCACGGTCTCGACGAGGAGGATATCCTTGCCAGCAGCTTCCAAGATGTACAGAGCCTCACCCGACGTTTTAGCCAAACCGCCCAAATGTCCTCGTGTTGCCATGCTCCGGATAAAAACATCGGGATGAACGCTGTGCCGCATCATCCTTATGCGATCCCCAAGTATGGCCCCCCCAGTAAAGGGACTTGAAGAATCTACGGCAACCACACCAATTTTTTTCCCGTCTTTGACCAGAGTGTCTATCATCTGATCGATGAGCGTACTCTTCCCCGTGCCGGGAGCACCGGTGATTCCCACAATAATGGAATTTCCTGCATGACGAAAGATCTCTTTCATGAGGGTTTGCCCATCATTTGGATTGTTCTCGACTAAAGAGATCCCTTTAGCGATAGCTGCAGAATTTCCTTTGAGGATCTTTTCCACCAATTCTTTCATTGCCCCGAATCTCCCTCAAACAGCATGGAAGATACACTACAGACGTTGTCGCTTTACCCAAGTCAGTAATCGGAGAGAACCTTCTGTGCAATGATCCAACGCTGGATCTCAGATGTCCCCTCACCTATCGTAGCCAGCATACAATCCCGGTAATACTTCTCAACAGGATAGTCTTTCATGAAGCCATAACCTCCATGGATCTGGACAGCGGTTCTTGAGGCTCTCACGGCGAGCTCACTGGAAAACAGTTTTGCCATTGCCGATTCTTTCGGAATCTTCTTCCCCTGATCCTCGAGAAAAGCGGCACGATATGTCAACAACCGCGCAGCCTCTAAATCTGTAAATCCATCTGCAAGCATCCACTGAATGGCCTGAAAATTGGCAATGGGCTGATCGAATTGTTCCCTTTCTTTGGCATATTTGAGGCTCGACTCCAAAGCTCCCGCAGCAACACCCAAAGAGAATCCCGCGATGCTCACGCGCCCCCCGTCCAGAATAGTCATCGATTGTCTGTAGCCTTTTCCCTCTTCGCCGATCAAATTTTCAGCCGGGACCTCAACATCTTCAAAGATGAGTTCAGCCGTATCCGATGCTCTGATACCGAGCTTATCCTCCTTCTTTCCGATAGAAAATCCTTTCATTCCCTTCTCCAGAATGAATGAAGAAATCCCCTTTCTCCCCTGCTCCGGATCAGTTACTGCCATTACGACCAAAATATCTGCGAGAGATCCGTTCGTGATGAACATTTTTGACCCGTTCAAAAGCCAATGATCGTCCTTTTTTTCGGCTTTTGTCTTTAACGCAGCCGCATCCGAACCAGCGCCAGACTCAGTGAGACCCCAAGCTCCGAGTGTTTCTCCGGAAGCCAATCTGGTCAGATATTTCTTTTTCTGCTCTTCGCTGGCAAAAAGGTTGAGGTGATTGGAGCACAGCGAATTATGTGCGGCAACGACAAGTCCCACGGCGGGGTCAACTTTGGCTATCTCTTCCAAGATGATCACATAATCCACATTGGAGTATCCAGCACCTGAATATTCGGTGGGAATTACGATTCCCAGGAGTCCCATTTCTCCCAGTTTTCGAGTCAACACCTCCGGCCAGCAACCTTTTTCGTCATATTCTTTGACCAAGGGCTGAATTTCTTTTTGTGCAAAATTTTTGATGGATTCCTTTAAAATTTCTTGATCTTCAGATAGCAAAAAATCCATGTCATCTCCTTATGCTTTGTATCCTTCGAGCCCTTGAAAGGATCGCGATAACAGAACTCTTTTATTCCAGAATATTTCAATTTTTTGTTTTCGAACACTTATCATTTGAGGACAGCCAACGAGTTCACATATTACTGTTTAGCTTGCCTTTAATCAAGAGAAAAAACTCAACGGGCCCTCGATTGACAAGGTCGGCGAAATCATCTACAGTGAGTGTGATGTTTAGCGGACTTTTTCGGATCATTGTGTATGGATTGGTTGCTTATCTTGTCTACCTGGTCTACCGTTTCTTCAAGGTGATCAACCAGGGGAGCGAGAGAGGCCGAATAAACAAGCAGCCCTCAGGAATCATGGTCAAAGACGAAACTTGTAACACCTACTTACCCAAAGAAGATGCCATCAAAGTCCTGTTCGAAGGGAAAGCCCGCTATTTTTGTTCACAGGAATGCAAACAAAAATTCCTCAACTCTCACAAGCCTCAATAAACACGCCCTATCAGCCGATAATCCCAAATGATTGACACATCCTGAAGACCACAAAATTTTTCTCGTTTCCACTGCTTGGTTGAAATCGCATCCTTATTGCCGTGACGACATGATGCTTCTTTACGTTATTGAATGTTCAGATTGTGTGCTGGAGAAAACCATGTGAAGGGCTGGACGGGCATGGTGCATCTCCCTGAAGGAGATGTGAGGGAAGCCCGGAACCGAGGCCCTGTCCGTCTGAGCCATATGGTGGTGGGTGGGGGGGGTTTTTGGCGAAGACGGATTGGGACTCGGATCAAAAGATCAAATTCATTGGATCCGCGACAGTATGGGAAACAGTCCCTACTGAGCGTGTCTTCGAAATCAGCAATCTGATCATTCGAGACATCTATCATTATGGAGCCAAACTCCATGCATCTATCGTGACAGCTTCTTTGATCGTGATCTGTTCATGGGAAAAATTGGCGGGTACAATGTAAGTATCGCCTGCTTTGACGATAAGCTCCTCAGTGCCATCCTCACCCTCTATGATGACTTTCTGCTCTCCTTCAAGGATTGTCGTCACTTGTTCATAGGAGTGTTTATGGAGAGGAACAGTCGCTCCCTGTTTGTATTCGAACCGAGCCATTAAAACATCTTTGCCACAGGCAAGAGTATGCCGGATCACGCCCTCAAAGACCTCAATCCTGTGTTGATCTTTTTTATTGATCAAATACATCCTTTCCCTCCGAAACGATCTCTTTCATTTAATTTTTTCTGACGATCTTTATTATCTGCCTAACATATTTGGATTTTATGCGATCAAGAGCTTCCATAAATTTAGTCAATCGTATCGCCTCTTGTTGAAAATTTTCGTTCATTCTGTTCCCTTCGAGGCATAGCGTGTGCGTATTCTCAAGATCGTGGAATTTAAAAAATATGAACCCCTTAACGATCACCATGTGATTCGAAAACCAGTGAATTCTCCTTGATACTCATCCCAACTGACTTCAAGATGTATCACCTCCGCCATCGGCGGACCCAGCTTCAGTTTGGCTATCAATTTCTCGATTTTTTCCTTATCACCCTCAACGACAACTTCCACTCGACCATCCAGCACATTCCTCACCCAGCCTGATAAACTGAGGGAGGATGCCCATCTCTGGGTATGGTCTCGAAAGAATACGCCCTGAACGCGGCCTGAGACTAAAATGTGTGCCCGGATTTCCATCCACAGATCGCCGTAATCTTAGCACATCTGACCTCAAACGTAAAATCACGGAACGACCTTTGATTCGCCTGTGTCGCATCCCGTTAGTGCAAATGGTTTTTGGGTCGACCGACAGAAAGCATTGCGCAAATCTGAATGAGTGCTTAGAATAGTACTTTAGGCGATTGTAAAGAGATTTGTTTTGACACTCGAGACGTCAATGAAAAAGAAAAAAGTGCTGTTATCCATCGCCGGGTATGACCCCACAGCTGGAGCAGGCATTTTTCTCGACATTCAAACGTTCATGGACTTAGGCTTTCACGGCACCGGCATCGTCACAGCCCTGACAGCACAGAATACAAATGAGGTCAGAAATAAATTTTGTCCTCCCCCTGATTTTCTCCTCGAACAGTATCAGGCTCTTTGTGATGATATCACAATTTCCGGAATCAAAGTGGGAATGCTGGGATGCCGTCACAATATCCCTGAAGTCGCTCAGATTCTTTCTGAATATCCCGAAATACCCATCGTTGTGGATCCCATAATAAAATCCAGTTCAGGTTTCTCCATCCTCGAAAAGGAAGATATTTCCGTATACACAGAAATGGTCGGTTCAAAGGCCTCTCTCCTTACACCGAACATCTATGAAGCGACCGTGCTTTCAGGCATGGATATCCATAACATCGGCGACATGAAAAAAGCAGCCGAAAGGATCTTCCACATATGCAAAACTCCCTGCCTGGTCAAAGGAGGTCATCTCAAAGAGTCCCCTGTTGATGTTCTATTCGATGGGAAACGTCACTTTCTGTACAAGAAAGAAAAAATCCAAAAAAGCGTCCATGGAACAGGCTGCTTACTCTCTTCCAGCATTCTGGGTTACCTCGTGCAGGGACATTCCATCAAATACGCCTGCGCCTTAGGAATCCAGCTCACGAGTCAGGCCATAAAGAATGCCATCCCCGTTGGCCACGGACAACACATTTTCCAATTCAGCTAGTAAAGACTGAGCTGTTTTTTCCCCACTTCCTGGACTCTGATGAGGAGCTTCTGAAGCAAAACCGGCCCTATGATCTGATTGATAGCGATAATGGCAAGCACGAGGGATAAAAACACCCCCTGCCATTCTGGAAAGGTTTTTTCTACAAGAATCGCGAGCCCCAGGGATACCCCGGCTTGAGAAATGAATCCAGCCCAACTGTATAGTCTCACTCCCCGCTCCTCTTTGGCGAGGGAAGCTCCCGCGTAAGTTCCAAAAAATTTCAGAACTGTTCTCCAAAATACACAGATGAGCGCCAGGACCCAGCTGCTCCTCAAGGCATCAAGATCGAGCGATGCCCCTGATATGGCGAAAAACACAACATAAACGGGAAGAGACGTCTTACCAATAGCCTGGATAAATCTATCCCCGTGAGGAGAGAAATTTTCCACAATAAATCCTGCCACAAGACATATGAGTAATGGATGATAGCCGTAACTGTGAGAGATTTGATAAGTGAAAAAAGCGACGCTAAGAACAAAAACAGTCATCTCTCTCCGGATGTACCTGAGATAGAGTATGATACCGCCTCCAACCACAATCCCCAGGAGGACCGACCCTCCAACTTCTCTCAAAATTTGAAAGAAAAACCTGGCATCAAAACCCTGATCAGGGGAAAAAACAGGTTTTGATAGTGATATAAAGAGAGCAAAAAGGACGATCACGATAAAATCTTTGACCACGGCTACGCTGAGTACAAGATCTGTGTATTTCCCTTTCGATTTCGTTTCGGTGATGATGGCGATGGTCGTGGCCGGAGATGTAGCGGTTGCCAGAGTCCCCAGCAGTAAGGAGACCGCAGCAGTCTGAACAATGGTTAGATCCGAAAAGAAAGGAAAAAATTTGCGCCCGAGAAATCCGAAGACTAGAAATCCCGGAATGATAATGAGTGTTTGAAATATGACGAGTGCCGATATCGATCTAATCTGTGCTTTCAAGCGGCCAAACGCCATCTCTCCGCCTGCCGTTAATGCGATCAAGCTCAATGCCAGACCGTCGAAGAGCTGCAGATCACTCACCTGGTCCGCACTTAAAAATTTGAGAATAAAGGGTCCACACAGAATACCGGCGAGGATAAAGCCGGTAATCTGAGGAAGTTTGATCCGGTTTATCCGTTTTCCAAAAAGAAACGCAAAAATAAGGATAAATCCGAGGGCAAAAGAGGTGCCTTTCTCGGGATTGGCGAAGGGGAAAAAAGCGGACGTCTTCAAGAGGAGCATCAAAAGAAAGATCACAACCAGGGTAATCATGATCGCTCCTCGGACTCCAGTTTCACAAGAGAGACCTTTAAGAGCCAAGGACTAAAAAAATCACTGACAATGATGGATATCAAGGCAATGGATAAAAATATCTCCATCAGATCTGTTTGGTAGGTTAATTTTAAACTCACAGCAAAGGCCACACCGATCCCTCCGAACGAGAGAAAAGAGAATCCAAAAAGAAGCGGGAGCGGGAAGGGAAATCTGAGTAAAAACCGAAAAGAAGTCAGGGGCGATACGTAACCAAGAGCTCTAGAACCTAGGAAAGCAAGAATCAAAAGAGCAATGGTCAAGTCGAATTTAAATTCCCACAGGGCTCCGATGAGAATAAGGAAAACAATATAAAGCGGCTTTTCCGCAGCAAGGAGAAGTGGATAGAGTTTCTCATGAATCCGAGTGAGGTTTGAAAACGTGATTCCCATAACCATAGACACATAGAGCGGAGACATGTTGAAGTAAAATGCGGCACCGGATACAAAGAATACAAATCCCAAAAGATAGACAAGGACATCTTGCTCAGGAGTCTTTTTTTTGGTCGATAGATAAAAGAGATATCCGAGCATGATGGGCACTACTGTGGAGACCAAAAGGAGAACAGATCCCACTAATATTATCTGTGAATCAAAAAAAGGGAAATGCCAAAAAGAGAATAGGACAGCCAGCCCCATAATTCCCCAGAATCCGCTCACGCTGGTCAAGAACCGAGCCAAATAGCTATACTCCCCTCTGCTGGGCAAGGCAAATGAAGCCGCGTTTAAAAGAGTCGGTGAATTCACAGTCGCGAGCAGGCCAAAGGATAAGGCCATGCCATAGAGGAGATGATGAGGCTGACCGGGATACAGCTTCCGAACGACAATAAAAAGAACGGCAAAGACTAAAAAAAACACGAACGTGGATTGGAGGAGCGATAGCGCAAAAGATTTTTTGGAAAACCGGCGCAAATATTTGGCTTCGAATTGAAACCCGAACAAAAATCCAATCCAACCCAAGCCAAGGCTGATCAAAGGAGTCAGAGCATCCAACACTTGAGGGCTCAATATATTAAGCCCATGTTTTCCTAAATAGAGACCCAGGAAGATATAAAGGAGGCCGGAGAGGAAAATGAAATGGAGCGGAGACAGCGTCTTTCGACGGACTATGAGCCGAGAGCCAAGGAAAGCCAACAGGATGAGGAGGCCAAAGGCATATATGGCTTTCATAAATTCAGATTTCTGGCTTCAAGCCCACGACACGGTCTATGGGGATCATAAACAGAATACCCGTA
>Ga0307425_1000295_pt1 | contig 31696 bp, 24 predicted proteins | sample SalMarWE160330MG_FD_202152 | JGI IMG/M metagenome (GOLD analysis project Ga0307425, IMG submission 202152) | Salt marsh sediment microbial communities from the Plum Island Ecosystem LTER, Massachusetts, United States - WE1603-30 | ecosystem: Environmental > Aquatic > Marine > Intertidal zone >...
AGCGCAGCGGGAATTAAATCCGATGGATGAGAAGGATCTTCCTTCCAGTAAATATCATTGAAATCGAGTGCACGAATCATTAATGAATTCACGAATGTGGCATTAACAGCAGGAATTTTATCACCAAAACCAATTACCGTTGCTTCTTCTTTGCCTCCCATTTCAAGATAAATGTCTCGGAGAATTTTTACATCTTTTGTATGATATCCGCCGTAAGCACAGCCGATTGAATCGTATAAATGTTTTTTTACCTGGTTGATGACTTCATTTGGTAAGTCTTCGTATTTAAGATTTACAGAGAATTCTGAGATTGTTCTTGAAATCGATTTATTCATCATAATTTAGAATTAATTGAAAAAGTTTTCGAATTTATGTTCATTAGAATAGATGGATTTGAAATCCTCTTTAAGAATATTATAAAATCCTGATAGAACAACTTTTTGAAGATTTACAAGCTTTGGCATCTCTTTTTTCAATTCAATATCTGGGGCAATTTTTCCGTGAACAATGTCTGATCTCAATTCATAAATTTTACTAAGTTGATTTTTAATACAGACTGAATCTTGTGAAATAAGCTTCATAATTCGATCAATAATTATTGATGTGATTTTTTCAGATCTAATATCTGGTGAAACCAAGGTTTCTAAAGCTGTCATATATAATATAAAAGCTTGCATCCAATAATTTGAGATATATCCTAAATATAGAAATTGAATACTGTGTTTTGTTCTTGGTGAAGTAATGTAGAATGACTTTAACTGATCGTATCTTATTTTTATTATTTGAAGTTCCTCAATGTTTAATTCAGTCTTATTCTGTTTGTTCGCAATTGCCCACTTCCAATTATTGTCTTCTTTAACACTTAAATGAGGATTAGTAACATTAAGTAAATATATCCCACTACAATCTGATTGGTTAAATATTCTAAAGGTTAAAAGTAATAAATTACATTTTTCTAAATATTTAAACTTTTCATCATCAAAGCAATCGAATCTTAATCCCCACCGATATTTCATTGCCAAATCAATTCTATCTTGTTCAGAAAATTGATCAGAGTCTATTCTTTCAATATCGCGATCATACTCGAATGTCTTTAAGTAGATGTTTTCTGTTTCGTCAATTACTAAATTGAAATTTGGATTCAGTACTTTTAATGAAAAATTCTTAAAGGGGAAAATAAAATGACTAAATTTTTTTGTATTCTTTTTCATTTCAGATTCTTCTTCACCCACTCTTCTAATCCGCCAGAAATAATTAACTCCTGTGCTGCTTCACCAATCGGATCGATAGAGTATTCTTTTCCATCAAAAGTGATTGAAGAATTTTCAAAATCTATTTTTACTTTTTTGTTTGTTTGAACAGTAAGTATTTCTTTGCCATATTTTTCTTTAAGATCATTCACCAAATCAGGACATTCAATCGAAAGGTAGCCATTGTTAAGTGCATTACGTTTGTATGTTTCGTTAAATGAACCTGCAATAACCAACTGAATCCCTTTATACTTTAATGATGTTGCTGCCTGTTCTCGTGATGATCCCGTACCAAAATTAAAACCACCAACGAGTATATCACCTTTCTTTGCTATCTTACCAAATTCAGGATCGTAATTTTCCATAACAACACCGGCTTGCTGTTCAGGAGTAAAGTCATCGATGTATGTGTACTTGCCGGGATAAATTCCATCAGTATTAAGATTATCCTGTTGACAAAAAATTATTTCACCTTCAAGTTGAACAGGAAAATCATCAATTATTTTTACAGAAGATTTTTTCCCATTCGTTTTTGTGTTTACTTTGATCGTTCCTTTAACTTTTGTTGCTTTACCATTCCAGGGATAATCAATCTTGCCGGCAATTGCAGAAGCAGCAACAACAGCAGGAGAAGCAAGATATGCAAATGCTTTTGGTGAGCCCATTCTTCCTTTGAAGTTTCTGTTTGTCGCCGAAATTCCGACCTCTCCGTCTTCGAGCAACCCTGTTCCAAGTCCTATGCAGGGACCGCATCCTGCCGGGAGAGGAATTGCACCTGCTTCCATCATCGATTGCCAGCAACCTGCTTTCTCGCTTTCTTTCTGTACTTCACTTGAAGCTGCAGCCACATAAAACTCAACACCTTCAGCGACTTTTTTACCTCTTACAATTTCTGCTGCTTCTTTAATATCATCGAGTCTGCTGTTAACGCAGGAAACGAGATAAGCTTTGTTTATTTTCAAACCTTTCTTTTTCAATTCAGAAACTGAGTTCATCACTTTTACAGAATTCGGTCCGGACACATAAGGTTCAATTGTTGAAAGATCTATTTTTAATTCTTTTGAATAAAATGCATCTTTATCTGCTTTAATAACATTTTTTTCTAGTTCTGAAATTCTATTTTTATTTATTCTCGGATGTTTTCCGTTTCCATCGGTGTCAGAGAAAACACCCTCAAGTCCCCTTTTCTGAATAAACTTGTCTCGTGTTCTCAGCCATTCAATAGTTTTTTCATCGATAGGGAATAATCCAACTAAAGCGCCCCATTCAGTTGTCATATTTGCAATTGTTAATCGTTCTTCAATTGTGAGATGTTGGATTCCATCACCAACAAACTCAATTGCGTGATTTAAAACTTCATCATTATTGAAATATCCGCAAAGAGAAATGATAACATCTTTTCCGGTTACGCCTTTCTGAAGTTTGCCGTTCAGTTCAACTTTTGCAATTGGGGGAACTTTCCACCAGGTTCTTCCGGTTGCCCAGATTGCTGCAGCATCAGTGCGGACAATCGGCGTTCCCAAACATCCTAATCCGCCGTACATATTTGAATGCGAGTCGGAAGCAACTGCCATCGTTCCGGGAAATGCATAACCTTCTTCGCACATAATCTGATGTCCGATACCTCTTCCTGCAGGATAAAAATCCGCACCCATATGTTTTGAAAACTCTTCAATCTTTTTATATTTCTCTAAATTTTTCTCACTTTTGTTTTGAATATCATGATCGAGTGTATGAACTATTTGTCTCGGATTAAAAAGTTTTGTCGCACCGATTGATTCAAATTTTGGAATAACTGCACCGGTGTTATCGTGCGTCATCACGTAAGCAGGCTGGATCATTAAGTAATCTCCAGTGTGAACTTCGTGGTTTGGTGATAATCCTACTGCATATTTCTGGGCTATTTTTTCTACGAGAGTTTGCGGCATGTTACCTCCGAAAGACGAGAGACGAAAAATGTAAAACGAATAACGAAAATCATTTGAATTCTTTTGAAAACTTTTTAATCAGATTTGTTAACATTGCAAAAATATGATTTGAATTTTCTTTTAAATTTTTAATATCCTATTCAGTCAAATATTTAAGGGTAATAGAAATTTCGATTTGAGTGTCAACTTCAACCAAAGAAGACCGTGCTATTTCCAGAAACCTTCTTGTCTCAATTTTCGAGGAACGTGCAAATCCTTCTGCAATATTAGATATAACAGAAACAGATGCTCTTCTAAGCTGAGAAGTAAGTCCAAATTGTTCTTCACGAGGGAATGTCTGAGTAAGAGTGTAAATGCTTGAAACAAATTCCAGGCTTTTCTTCCATACATCTAAAGTCTTATGGGCTAAATCTAACATATCAGATAATTTCGTTTTCTCATCTTTCGTTTTTCGTCTTACATCTTACGCTTTAAACGGATCAAACGAAACAAAATCTGCGTGATGAACAATAATAGCTTCGGTACTTCTCTTAGCCAGATCACCTTCTTTCGAATGATAAGCAATTATATGCTGAACTTCAGGTGGTAAATTAAATCGGTCTGCAATAGATACTCCGCTGAAAGGATGACGTAAAAGTTTTCCTTTTTTGCTGGTCGTTAGTTCTCCGTCAACTTTGTCATATTCAATAAGTTTACCAACATCAACAAGAATTGCCCCGGATATCAAAAGATCCATATCGATTTTTATTTCATCACCAAAATTTTCTTTCATTCGTTTTGCTATATCGACGGAGAGTTGAACTGTTGTTCTTTTATGATTCATGAATGAGATTTTGTAATCTTTTATCAATAAAGAAAATGGAATTACGTCTAGATCTTCCGTTGTTAAAACAGAATTCTCAATTGCATAAACCCAGCAATCGAGAGTTTTTTCTCTTAATTCTTTGCTTTTAATCCAATTTATTTCCGGCCAGATTTTTAAGATTTGTTCACGCATGATTGCTCCGTAAGATGAAAGACGTAAAACACAAAACGATAATCATGCCTTTTCATCGTTTTTAATTTTTTGAATTAATTTTGATAGCATAGCAAAAATATGATTTGCCATTTCACTTAATTTTTCAATCTCAGAAGAATTTAAATATTTGAAATTAATAGCAATTTGAATCTGTGTATCCAATTCAACAAGAGACGATCTGGCTATATCAAGAAATCTGATTGTTTCTAAATTGAATGACCTTGCCATACCTTCGGAAATATTTGAAGGTATTGAGATCGCTGATCTTCTGATTTGTGAAGTGAGGCTAAATTGTTCTTCTCGTGGAAAACTTATTGTTAGTTCATAGATCTCTGACACTAGTTCAATACTATTCTGCCAAACATCTAAATCTTTATGTTTTAAAGTAAGCATAAATTCAAATTCGTCTTTCGTCTCTCGTTTTACTCCTTACAACTTTGCAATCACTTCATCGGTCATTTGCTGAGTTGTTGCTGCACCTTTTTGAAAAACATCCCTTCCGCCATGCAGTTTCATCATATCATAAGTTCTAACCTTTCCTTCTGCTATAACTTTTGCAATTGCTTTTCTTATTCTATTTGCTTTTTCCATTTCTGAGGTATGATCGAGCATCATACACGCACTTAAAATCATAGCAACAGGATTAACGATTGATGGATTCAGCTCCTGGTACTTTGGTGCGCTTCCGTGAGTTGGTTCAAAAACTGCCACTTCTTTTCCTATGTTTGCACTGCAGGCAAAACCTAACCCACCAATCAATCCGGCAAATCCATCACTGATTATATCTCCAAACATATTTTCTGCAACAAGTACTCCATAATTTTCAGGATTTTTTGTAAGCCACATCATTTGTGCATCGATGTTAGTATCCCACAATTCAACATCAGGATATTCCTTTGCAATTTCTTTTGCAATCTTGTACATCATTCCAGAGGTTTCTCTAAGCACATTTGGCTTTTCACAAACAGTTACATTTTTATAACCAAATTTTTTCGCATAATCGAAAGCTGCTTTGATAATTCTTGTACATCCGTTTTTTGTAACAATTCTTGTGGATATAGCAAGTTCTTCACTTGGCACTTGCCTGAAAGCCTTCATCTTTGGATGTGTTTCGAAAGCATCTCTAACAACTTTTGGCGGATTTGTCCATTCAACTCCCGAATACAATCCTTCCGTATTTTGTCTGAAGATCACAGCGTTAACTAATGGTTCTTCAAACCCTCCTTTAGTGTCTCTTCTTATAAAATTTAAAGGATTTCCTTTAAAAGATTGACACGGACGAATGCAAATATCCAAATTAAAATGTTGCCTTAATCCAACAATAGGACTGAAGTAAACAAATCCTTTATCCTTCAGCGAAGGATCGATTTCTTTATCTGCTGCATCTTTAGGTTTTGAAGTGATGGAACCGAATAATCCGATTTTATGTTCTTCTAACAGTTTAATAGTTCTGTCCGGCAGGGCATTCCCTTCTTTACACCAGAATTTCCAGCCGATATCAGCGTGAATATACTCTGCATCAAAACCGACTTCGTTTAGAACCCTGATTGCTTCAGGAAGCACAGTTTTTCCGATACCGTCACCGGGCATAATTACAATTTTTTTACTCATTTACCTCTTTCGGATTTTTACTTTTATGTTTGCTCAAACTTAGATAATTGCTTTTAGGTAAGCAAGACTTTTTATTTGTTTTCAGTTTATTTACGAACTTTTTTGAAAAGTTTTTGGTCTATAACTTCATTGTTTAGAATGAGTTAACAGTATTTATTTTCAAATAAAAGTGTTAAATTATATGGAAAATATTTAATCCCTAAACATTAACAGCATAATTACTAAAGTGGTGACTGATATCTTGGATGAAAACAAACTTAGCGTAAAACCTGCAGAGGTAAAAGAACTCAGACAACTACTTGATAAATTAATTGACCAGAACATACTTAGTGAAGAATATCAGAACCTGCTTAGCAGACTTAGTGAATCATTTTTTAAACTCGCCTACGAAAACACCGACTTAAAACACATAATAGCATCGTCTCCTGATACTATTTTTCGGGTATCCAAATCAGGCAAATTGATCTACATCAGTCCTTCTTGTGAAGAAATGTTTGGATACAATTCTGATGAAATGATCGGGAAGTCTATTACAGATTTTGTCCCGCAGGATAAATTATCTTTAGCCTTTAAATCGATAACTGATTTATTTCAAGACGAAGAATTAAAAAAAATTAGCACTGAACTATTTCATAAGAACGGTAATAAGATCCCGGTCGAAATTTCTGTTGGTGTAGTTGAAATTAATGGGCAGGAAATGGGACAGGGAAGCATACATAAAATCTATGAGAAAAAATTAACTGAGGGCGAACTTCAATCTACTGAAGATACTTTTAAAACTATCTGGGAGAATTCGTATGATGGAATGAGGCTAACAGATGAAGAAGGAAAGATTTATATATGTAATGAATCATACGCAAAAATGCTGGGCAAATCCCGTTTTGAAATAGAGGGGCAATCCATATCATCAATTTATGATTATGAACATGGATTGAAATTATTAAAACAATATAAAGAAGAGTTTAAAACGGGAAAAATCAGGACTAAGTTTGAAACTACGGTTCATCTCTGGAATAATACAGCTAAAAATTTTGAAATCACGAATTCTTACGTAAAAGGAGAAGACGATAAAAAATATCTCTTTAGTATATACAGAGATATTTCTTCGCGAAAAGAACAGGAAGTAATAACGGGTAAAAAAGATAAGTTATTACAAGGCATTGCAAATGCAACAAAAACGCTGATATCTGCAAAGAACAAAGAAGAAGGATTTAACCGGGCTTTGCAAATTCTTGGTCTGGCTGCTGAAGTTGACCGAATTTATATTTTTCAGCATTTGGTAAACAAAGAAACCGATGAGATGTATTTTAGTTTGCTTTACGAATGGGTTTCTGATGGAACCGAACCACAAAGTCGTAATCCTGAATTTGATAAAATTTCATACTCACGATTTGCCTCACTTAGATTCTATGAAAACTTTTCGATGGGTAACACCTTAAAGTATGTGATAAGCGAACTGCCGCAGCGCGATCGTGAAAACTTCATCGATAAAAATATTAAATCTATCATTCTCGTTCCGATTTTGATTGATGGAAATTACTGGGGTTTTATCGGTTTTGATGAATTAAAATCCGAAAGGATCTGGTCTTCCAATGAAGAATCGATATTAATTACAATGGCATCAACTATCGGTTCGGTTATAAGAAGAAACATTTTTAAGGATGTTCTGATACGGCAGAATGAAGAGCTGGATAAAGCCGTAAAGAGAGCTGAGAATGCAATTAAGGCTAAAAGTGAATTTCTGGCATTGATGAGTCACGAAATAAGAACACCGATGAACGGTGTTATTGGAATGACAGGATTACTACTTGATACGGTGCTTGATGACATCCAGAGAGAATATGTGCGTACAATTCGTGTTAGCGGTGAACAGCTTCTTAAAATTATTAATGATATTCTCGATTTATCAAAAATCGATTCTGAAAAACTTGATGTTGAATTTCAACCTTTTGATCTTAGAGAGTGTATCGAAGATTCACTCGATCTGCTCGCTTCTAAAGCGATAGAAAAAAATATTGAATTACTTTATTCAATTAATGATGACGTTCCTGTTGCAATTAGCAGCGATGTAACAAGATTAAGGCAAATAATAATGAATCTTGCAGGTAATGGAGTGAAATTTACTGATACAGGTGAGGTGTTTGTTTCTGTTGCCTGTGAACCTGAAGATAACGATCATATATCAATCAACTTTTCAATTAGAGATACTGGTATTGGTATTCCTGCAAATAAATTGGAAAAACTATTTAAACCGTTCAGCCAGGTTGATTCTTCAACTTCAAGAAATTATGGCGGAACAGGTCTCGGTTTAGTTATCAGCAAACGACTTGCAGAAATGATGGGCGGATCAATGTCGGTTGAAAGTGAAGAGAGCAAAGGCACGACTTTTTACTTTAACATTGTTGCTGAAAAAGTTAAGGATGAATCGAATTTTTATCAGTACAAAGCTTTACCGGCATTTAAGAATAAAAACATTCTTCTACTGGAAGAAAATTCTACTGCATTGAACACATTAGAAACAGAACTCGAAAGCTGGGGAATGTCGCCGATCAGCTATTCATCACTTAGTGCTTCTCTTGAATATGCTAATAGTGAAAATGAAATTAATTGTGTTGTTATCGGTATGCAGGTATCGAATAAAGATGTAACTAAATTAGTTGCGAAAATCAGACACAAAAACGAAGGCGATAAAATCCCGATTATTATGCTCGTTCCAATTGGTGAGCAAACGGAAAAAATATTTAATCTAAATGATAAGTACCTGCAGGTTATTTCCAAACCTGTTAAAAGGAAAACTTTGCATCAGGCATTTTTCAAGTTTTTTGTACAGCCAGCTGAAGTTGAAAAAATTGATTTCAAATCTCCATTTGAAAAGACAAAACAAGTCCAGACAAATTACGATCCTTTAAAAATCTTACTTGTAGAAGACAATATTGTAAATCAAAAAGTAGCTCTTAAATTTTTAGAGAAGCTTGGTTACACTGCCGATATAGCTGATGATGGAATGGAAGCGATTGAGAAAGTAGAATCCAACGATTATCAAATTGTTTTTATGGATTTGTTGATGCCGAAGTTAGACGGTATTGAAACGACTAAAATGATAAGAGAAAAATTTAGTGGGAAGAATTCCCCTAAAATTATTGCTATGACTGCCGATTCTATGGTCAATGACAGACAGACATGTATTAATGCCGGAATGGATGATTATATTAACAAACCCGTACGTATTGAGGAATTAAAAGATATTTTAACAAAGTGGCGCCACACAATTAATAACGAATCCGAGTTGAATGTTGAAGAAATAAAACAAACAATTGTGAATTCGGATTTCTTAAATGAAGAAAACATTACTTTTGTAAATGAAATTCAGACACAGGAAGATGTCAATTTTCTAATTGAGTTATTTGATATTTATATAAGGGAATTACCCGTACTGATATCGGAAATAACATTTTCAATCACTAAAAATGATTTTGAGAAATTGAAATTTTACTCTCATAAATTGAAAGGAAGCGCTCTCACACTTGGTGTTGAATCTATTGCGAATTGTTGTATCGACCTTGATAATGCAGTAATTTCTTCTCAATCAAGCGATGAAGTCAATTCAGTTAGTATGAAACTTGTAAAAAGTGTGGAAAAGGTCATTGAAGAGTTGAAACTTCTGAGGGACAAATACATTAATTACAAAATATAATTCATTAGTTGAATACTTCCCGCCTCATTAATTATTAACTTTGATTATAATGAAACAAAGAGTTTTAGAGCGGGCTCTGTTGAACAGGACCATAACATTAACGGGCAAAGAATGCAGACTTTTTAAAAAGAAATTAGTTCTTCTTGATAAAAAAACATCTGTAGATAAACTCAGTAACAAAATAATATCTCAGAAAATTGAAGATGTGATAAACTTCCTTCCTGAAAAATTTGTTGATCTTTTATTCATCGACCCACCATACAATCTTAACAAAAAATTCAACAGGATTGCATTCAAAAGCATGAGTTTAAATGAGTACGAGAGGTGGTTTGAAAGCTGGTTTTCGAAAATGCTAAAAATACTCAAAGAGACCTCTTCTGTTTACATTTGCGGCGACTGGAAATCATCACAAGCGATATTAAATGTTGGAATGAAATATCTAAATGTAAGGAACAGGATAACCTGGGAAAGGGAAAAGGGAAGAGGCGCTAAAAAAAACTGGAAGAATTGTTCTGAAGACATCTGGTTTTTCACAAAAAGCGACAAGTATACTTTCAATATAGATGAAGTTAAAGTAAGAAGAAAAGTTCTGGCTCCTTACCGCGATGAAACAGGATCACCAAAGGATTGGATAAAAAGTGGAAAGGAAAATTATCGCGATACGGCTCCCTCAAATATATGGACTGACATTTCGGTTCCTTTTTGGTCTATGCCGGAAAATACTGATCACCCAACGCAAAAACCGGAAAAACTCCTGGCAAAAATAATATTGGCAAGCACTAATAGGGGTGATTTGGTATTTGATCCCTTTCTCGGTTCGGGTACAACTGCTGTAGTTGCAAAGAAACTGCAAAGAAAATTTACGGGAATAGAAGTTGACGAATATTACTGTTGTCTTGCTCAGAAAAGATTAAAGTTAGCAGTAAAGAATAAATCAATACAGGGTTACAATGAGGGAGTTTTTTGGGAGAGAAACACTTTAAGAGATCAGAAAAAAAATAATTGATATTCTACTTCTAATATTCTTGATTAACTAAATATTTATTGAGAGGTTTGAATCCTGTATTTATAAAAATTTGGGTGCCGGTTAACAGGTGAGTGCCCAACTCCGTCAGGTCCGGAAGGAAGCAGCGGTAAGCATGATATTTGTGTAGCCGGTTACCCTTTTTGGTTAACAATGGGAGGTAGAAGAAAAGCCAGTACACCTTTTCCTATCTTTGGATTACCATCAAACGAAATTTTAGCAACAGAACCGGGAGAAAACTTCAGGCTCACTTCTGCCTTGGTGATAAATCTTGATAAATGAAAACTTAAGTCTGGTTGGTGTGCGATAAAAAAAATATTTTCAGCATTCAAAGATTTGCTCAGTTCTATCAGGGAATTTGTACCGCTTCCTGGCAACAATAAATTTTCTTTTAAGATGCCATCTTTAAAACTCATAACTTCTGCAATGATTTCCGCGGTCTGAACTGCTCTGATAAGTGGTGAAGTTAATATGAAATCCGGTTGTTTAATCACACTTTTCCATAACTCCGCAGAAGACCTTAATATTTTTTCACCTTCGTCGGTTAATTTCCTATCTTTATCGTTTACAAAAGGTGATCTTGGTTCGGCTTTCCCGTGTCTTATAAGATATATATTCATTTTTCCTTGTTATAATCCACTGTTATAACAGTTATATATTTATGGAATTCCATTAAATCTTTGTTCAATTCTTTTCCGGCTTTACAATTCATAAGTTTATCAAGTTCATCTTTTGTATTGACACTTAGTTCACAAAAATGGCTGTACTTTTGTTCTAGCAGAAGATTGCTTTCAACTTTAGCAATCTGGACTTCACTTTTTGTAATTTCTTTAAGATAATGTACCGTGAAATCAACAAAGTGTTTGAATATTTCTTCATCCTCACTTTTATGTAAGAAGAAAAGCATCTTATACATCAACACTCTACAAAAAAGGAATTGATAATATTATTGTATAAATTTTTAAATTTATTATATGTCTGGGTAGGTGCTTTTAGCAAAAGAAGGTAAGATTTTTGTTCGCACGAATGTTCAAAAATTTGTATTTGATAATTATCAATCTCCATTAAATCGGTTTGTCTTACTTTGTAATCTCCTTTGCTTGGTTTACCGAATTTATATTTTACAAATTGCGCAGAAGTGCTTCCTTCCGGAAGCGGGATTACCATAATTTGCGCTCCAAGTTTTGCATTAACATATTTAAATCCATCCAATCTGCTGATCAGGTATTCTGTAATCGGTTCGCTCACTGGTGCTTTCCAATCGGAATTCAACCAGATCTGAAATCCGTTTGGCTTTACAGTTACATCATTTTTTTGAGGTGGCGTTTCCACTTTTGATTCTTCTTTTTCGTCTTTTTTGTCATTCCCATCATTTTCTTTTACAGGCTGTTCAAGAGTTGCTTCTAATAATTCCGGTTTCTCAAGCTTCCAGTCAGCTTTGTTAATTTCATTCTTTATAAAATTTTTGAAAGTATCCTGTGAACTGACATATTTATTTTTTGAAGCATTGAAATAAAAAGTATCTACCACATTATTCAACTTTGATTTTTTGTCTGCAATAATATGAGTAACGATCCTAAAGCTGTCGATGTTTTCAAGATTCTGTTGATATACTTCACCGGCTTTATCGAATTTAGTGAAAGTTCTGAATAGCAAATAGAATTTCGAATTGACGAATCCATAAAGTGAAATACGGCTGAGCTTTAGAAAATCTTTTGCAAGAAAATCTTCCGATGCAACTAGATATTTATTGTCGGAGTAGGTTTGCCATTTAGTTGAAATGTTTCCATTAAGTGAATTATCCTGGAGATAAAGGTCAAGGTTTTTATCGTAAACTGCGAGAACATTATATAACGGATTAGGGCTTTCAATTAATACTGAATAAAGTGTTTTATCTTTCTGATAGTTAGTACTGTCGATAAAGATCCGGTTTAAATTATCGGGTGAAGGTGTTTTAGGTTGAACCAATCCCGATAGATTAAAATTAGCTTTTTCGCTTCCCCACAAAGCTTCTTCCACCGTTTTTATTAGATTTTTCCCGTCAACAGGATGAAAGCTTTCAACTTTTTTCTTTTCACTACAGGTTGTGAAAAGAATTATTGTTGAGAGAAAAATTATAAGCTTGTGTTTCATAAATCCCATATTGTAATAAGGCAACAAAAATAACAATTATTTTTGAATTATTTTTTCAAGCACGTATTTTGTAACCGGTACCGAAAAGAATAATTTTTTCTTAAAAAGTAAACGCAAAATATTGAAAAACATCCTTTTCATTCCTGTAATTTTTTTTCTCTTTAGCAGCTTACTTTATTCTCAGCCGGATTATTTCCCTTCTTTAGTTTTAAGTAATCACGAATTCACAATAGCTGGTGAAAATTTACCCGAAAATATTTCTTCAGTTGAAATGATCGTCAAATCTGATGAAGGGATAAAAATTTATAAAATTAACGTACGCGGTGGTAATATCGATACTGTTTTTTCTCTTGCTGAATCAGGTGATTATTATTTTTCATTTCGGGGATTTTCAATCCCAGCAGAAAAAATAAGAGTAATTCCCGGCTGGCTAAGTATTGTTCCACCGTTACTTGCAATTTTGCTGGCACTTCTATTCAGACAGGTGATCCTTTCATTAATTCTGGGAATTTACGCCGGCGCAGTTTTCATTTATGATTATAATCCAATCAATGGATTTCTACGTTTGCTCGATGTTTATATTATAAATGCTGTTTCAGATGTCTCTCACGTTCAGATAATCATTTTTACTTTGCTCTTTGGCGGAATGATCGGGATTATGTCGAAGAGCGGGGGAACGAGAGGGATTGCAAATGTAATTACAAAGTTTGCCAGGACAAGAAAATCTACATTAATCTCAGCATGGTTTTCAGGGCTTGTAATCTTTTTTGATGACTATGCAAACACTTTAATTGTCGGTAACCTGATGCGACCCGTAACTGATAAAATGAAAATATCCCGTGAGAAACTTTCTTTTATTGTCGATGCAACTGCTGCACCTGTTGCAAGTATTTTTATAATCAGTTCCTGGATTGGTTATGAGGTTGGATTGATACAGGACGGATTAAAAATTATCGGATCGGATGCAAATGCTTACTCCACTTTTTTAGCTACAATTCCATTCCGGTTCTACCCCATTATGATGCTTGTATTCGTATTTATGACCAGCTATTTTAAAAGAGATTTTGGTCCGATGTATATAGCGGAAGTAAGAGCTATCAACGAAAACAAACCTGTTGCAGATAATTCAGATTCCAGCCGAGAACTTGAAGAAGCATCGAAAATTTTTGGTAATGAAGAAAAAGCAAAGTGGTATAACGGTATTATTCCTGTTGCAGTAATTATCATAGGTACTATCGTTGGGCTGATCTACACAGGTATCGATTCACTTAACTCACAAGGAATAACCAATTATGGAATACGCGAAATAATAAGTAACTCGGATTCTTATCTTTCGTTATTATGGAGCAGCTTTGGTGCATGCGTTGTTGCTGCGGTAATGGTTTTATCACAAAAAATTATGAATTTAAGTGAAACAATCGAAGCATGGATACTTGGTATTAAATCGATGTTGCTTGCAGTTCTCATCCTAACACTTGCATGGTCAATAGGATCGATTACGGTTGAAATGAGAACAGCAGATTTTATTATCGGCTTGATCAGCGATTCTATTAGTCCTCACTTTTTGCCCGTGATTGTTTTTCTTGTTTGTGCATTAACAAGTTTTGCAACCGGAACAAGCTGGGGAACAATGGCTATAATGATGCCTATAGTTATTCCACTTTCTCATACTGTATCGGGATTTTATAATTTATCACCCGTGGATACGACCTTAATTCTCAATGGTGTAATCAGCTCTGTGCTGGCAGGTTGTGTTTTTGGTGATCATTGTTCACCAATTTCCGACACAACAATATTGAGTTCTATGGCTTCAAGGTGTAATCATGTAGATCATGTGAGAACACAACTTCCTTATGCAATTGTTGTAGCTTTGTTTTGTATGCTTCTTGGTGATATCCCAACCGCATTTGGATTATCACCATATATTTCACTTGTGCTTATAGGGATAGTTTTATTTTTGGTTTTATTTACGGTTGGTAAAAAAGTCGGTACCAGCTAAACATCACTTGATTATACTATTTGTTCCTTAGGAATTAATAACAATTTCCTATCTTATGGAACGCAATTTTCTATCTCAACTTTTTTTAGTGGAAAGCATCCTATTCGCAAAAAAATTTTAATATGCTAAATACAAAAGTTACTTTTTTATATTGAATATACACTAAGTACTACATGAAATTCCCGCAGCGGAATAAGTAAAAAAAAGTTGTCCCTTTTTTAATGCAGGCTATGTTTTATATCATGAATCTTGAGTAGGTATTAACTAAAATAAAAATACCTTGTTAATTATATTTTACAAACAGAATTCATTTCAAACAAATTTACACTTTTTATTTATTTAAGAAAGAACTCACGTATGAGGAATACTTTTAAAAATATTCTCATTCTTCTAATTATAGTGTTTGTTAGTGTTGGGATCAGTCAGGATAAAAATGGTTCAGCAGCACCAAATTTTGAAGGCAAAACATCAAAGGGACAAGATATAAAATTATCCGATTATCTTGGCAAAGTTGTATTGATCGATTTTTGGGCAAGCTGGTGTTCGCCCTGTCGTGAAGAAATGCCAGAGTTAATAAAATTTTATAAGTCACATACAGATCCCAAATTTGAATTGATTGCAGTTAATATTGATAATGATAATGACAACGCAAAGCATTTTCTCGATCAACTTTTTCCTGAACCTGCCTTTCCGATAGTCTTAGATGATAGCCAGAAGATTCCGGCTTTGTTTGATATTGAAGCTATGCCTACCACAATATTTGTTGATAAAAAAGGTAAAATACGTTATTGGCATGATGGATTTAAAAAAGCATATGTAAAAGAATTTAATGAAGAGCTCTCTCAATTATTAAAAGAGGAATAAAATAAAAATGAGAATTCGAATTTTGTTGTGGCTTTGTACAGTTTCACTTTTATATGGATGTGCTACAGTAAAACCATGGGAAAAGGAAGGTCTAGCAGATCCGATTATGATTATAGATGAAAATCCAATTAACACAGGTATTAAAGAACACTTTCTGGATTACAGGGAAGGTGCAGTAGGTGCAACTGGAGCAGAAAGCGGTGGTTGCGGGTGTGGTTAGAAAGATAACGTTATTTTTTCTTCTTCTTTTTAACCTGTCCACGATAGATTTTGCACAACTTTTACCGGGCAATGAAACCCAGGTAAATTTTAGCGGCTATTTTGATAGTTTCAATGTTTCCGTTATTTATCCTAGTATCTCAGTAACAAAAAAAGTATCTGAATCAACGAGTTTAACAGCGAGATATTTGGTTGATATGATAACTGCTGCGTCTATAAAAAACGGCAAGTCGAATAGTACTTCAACTAATACTTCTCTTTCAAAAGTAGATGCAGTAACTGCAGCATCTGGCCAAACGGGTGGCGGTGAAGAGGGTAGGATCGAGAGCGAAAATATACTCCCAAAATTTGATGAGGTGAGGCACGAGTTTAATCTTGGTATTGCTCAATTAATTGGTGGAGGCATTATAACTTTTGACGGATTGTACAGCACTGAAAGCGATTATACCTCTGCAACAATCATTGGAAATTTTACACAATACTTTGCGGAAAATAATACATCTTTACAATTGGGAATTGTTCGAAGCTGGGATAAAGTTTTTCCAAAGACTAAAGACTGGAAAAAGAATAAGAACGTTACAACCATTAATGCAAACTTTACACAAATCATAAGTAAGGATTTAATCCTTCAATTGCTCTCTACTTATACAGATAATAGCGGACTGCTGTCGGATAATTATAAATTAGTTCCAATTACAGTTAACGGAAAAGATAGTCTTTTCGATCCCATTCATCCCGATTTAAGAATCAGACGTGCAGCAGCTTTATCACTCAAATACAGACTTACAGAAAAATCATCTTTACAATTAGGTTACAGGTATTATTGGGATTCATGGGATGTAAGATCGAATACCTACTCTGCTAACTATCAAAGATATCTATCCAAACATGTTATCCTGGGTATTGGTTTTCGAAATAATGTTCAGACCCAGGCATTTTTCTTCAAGCCAAATTATTCAGCTCCTGAAAAGTATATGACTACAGATATAAAACTTGATTCCGGATTTTCGAATGAACTTCAACTGGAACTTATTTTGAGAGGCGGTGACAGGCAAAACTTTCTTCCGTTCTTAAAAGATGAACGGGTTCAATATATTTTTGATTTAAATTTTTACCTGAGACATACAGACTCTCCTTACTGGTTTAATAATTCGAATAAATTATTTGCTACTAATTTTAATATTGGAATCCGGTACAGATATTAATTATTTAAAATGAGATTTATAATTTGGTTTTACGAAATTTTGATAAAATAAATTTAACAGGAGTAAACAAATGAAGAGACGAGAGTTTCTTAAGTATAGCTCTTTGATTATACCCGCGTCTGCAGTAATAGGGACGATCAATCCTTTCACAAAAAAGATATTCGCTGCAGAAAAGAATAATAAATCGTTTTCATTGTCCGTGATTACTGACCAGCCATCAAAAACAATTCATTTAATAGAACAGGCGATTAAATACTCCAAATATGGAAAAGATAACTTGCAATTCACAGAATATTCATTGAGAGGCGGGCACATTGGTGATATTGCTTATGTAAAGTCACAATCATTGATTGATTACCATAAAGCAACTGATGAGTTTTCACAATCACTTTGCGAAAGTGCAAATTCTCTTTCACTTCCTAAAATAATGCATGATCCTGTGATGCTGAGATTTTCATCCTACCAAACCTTGCTTGAGCCGGATAAGGTGAACATCTTTAGGGGAGATACACTAGTAAGTCAATTGTCCCTGAATAAAGATTTAGAACATTATAGAGTTGAAGGATTAAAAGGTTACATTGATGTTCGGGTGAAGGAAAAGTCAGTAAAAATCATTTCTGCTACTTGCAAGCATAAGACTTGTATGAATATGGAACCAATTTCTAAACCGGGTCAAAACCTGATTTGCATACCAAACCAAATCAGTTTAACGGTTGCCGGTAAAAGCACATCAGGAGTAGACAGCATTACTTTCTAAATAATTAGTTGAATGAAAATCCCTGTTAAAAAATATTTCCTGATAGTTCTCTTATTTTTATTTTCAGCAGTCTTGTTTGCCCAGCAGGACAGCACTATGTATAAGTTATCGGTTAAGAAATATTTAATGGGTACTACCGTTGAAACTACCGCAAGAAGTACAGATATTAATTATTGTAAAAAAGCTCTGCTGGCTGCGTACAAGGAGATGCAGCGTGTGGAAGATTTGTTGAGTTGTCAAAAAGATAGCAGCGAAATATCAAAAATAAACCGAGCTGCAGGGATTTACCCCGTTAAAGTCAGTTTTGAAACTTTATCAATTTTAAAGCGTGCGATAGATTATTCAAAAAAATATAACGGAATATTTGATGTCACAATTGGTCCGCTTTCCAGTCTTTGGGGCTTTAATGAAGATTCAGAGATAATCCTGCCGGAAAATCAAACCATACTGAAATTAATAAGACTGGTTAATTATAAGGGCATAATCATTAATGAACAGGACACTTCAGTATTTCTAAAGGATAATGGCATGTCAATCGATTTAGGTGGAATAGCAAAAGGATATGCAATCGATAGAGGATCACTTGTTTTGAAAAAGATGGGCATTAATAATTTTATCCTCAATGCTGGTGGGGATATTTATGTATCAGGTACAAAGGATGGTGAGGACTTGTGGAAAGTTGGTATTAAGCATCCGAGAAATTCAAACGAACTGGTTGCCGAATTTAATTTAAAAGATTATGCCGTTGCTACAAGCGGAGATTATGAACGATTTAAAATAATAGATGGCAAGCGGTATCATCATATCTTAGATCCAAGAACAGGCTACCCGGGAACTCTGTCTGAGAGTTCAACAATCCTTGCAACTACTGCTGAGGAAGCAGATGCTACAGCAACATATATTTTTCTTTTGGGATGGAAAAAGGCACTAAGTAATAAAGATATTGATTTCCCATTATTGATTCTAGCAGCAGACGGAACCATTCATTACAATCAGACCTTTGCAAAAAAGTATAATCTGAAAATTATAAATTGAAACCTTTAGATTTTATTTAATGTGAGTAAAAGGAATTTAACAGAGTTCTTTAGGACTTTTTATCGTTTAGATATTCTAGTTGTAGAGTTTTAAATTAGCATATTAGACATTCCTAAATTCTTCTAACCCTGTTTAGCGTAAAGTGAATCCAGTTTAGGACTAAATGACAATCCGGATTTTACAGGGAATATTATTTCAGGAAGAATATCAAGCCTGTCTGTTTCAACTTTTTCTGTATCATCAAAAATATTTGTAGGAACTATAAATTGTTTAGAAGGAATTCTTTCCGAGTTTCCTATCATAAATCCATCGGCAGTAACGTTGTGTTCATCTATTAATATTTTCTGATTGTTGTTCAGAAAGTGTCGTCCGTTGTAAAGGTTTTCATATCGTTCAGATAAAATATGTTTCATTTCTTTGTATGAATAATATTTATAATCTTCCCCTGGTTTCCCGAATCCTATTTTAACAGCACTTTCACCGTAATGAACCAGTACAGGAGTTCCTCTTTCTATAAGGCTGTATATCTCTTCAGCATCTTCACGGGACATTCGAACACAACCGTGAGATACATTCTTTTTTCCTAAATATTTATAGTAGCCCCTTGATGTTAATGCATGAATTCCTATACCAGCGTTAAAGCTCATCCAGTTTAGCATAACTGTGCTGTCGAACTGCACAGAATATTGTTTTTTGCTTTTCCACTGAAGAACATACAAACCTTCTTTTGTTTCGACACCATCTTCAACTTTACTCGTACCTCCTGAAATAGGAAATTGTTTTACACTTCCTGATCGCGAATGTAATGTTGCTTGATGTGTATTTAAATTAACTTCAATGAAATGATCTTTCATTGTGTAAATTGTGTCGCGTAATTGAGAAAAATCTGTTAAAAGAAAAGAATTAAAGTTTTGATTTGTTGTTTGAGGATTAAATGATTGTTTTTTTAAGTAACTGCCGTTAAGAATAAGCACAAAAACAGATACTACAATTAAATGTACCTTTAACATTTTTCATTCTCGTTGAAAATACCTTTTGATCATAGCTGCCTTTTTTTTGCCCACGACAGCTGATAGTGTTTCTTCAGCAGCATTTTTAATTGCATTAACGCTGCCGATCGATTTAATCAACTTCTGTGCCGTGGAGGGACCTATACCTTTTATTTCGTTTAGCTCAGAAGTAAAGGTTCTTTTCGAACGACGGTTTCTGTGAAATGTTATCGCAAAACGATGTGCCTCATCACGAATTTGTTGTAATAGTTTTAAACCTGAAGATGTTTTAGGAATTGATTCAGGATCAGATTTTAGCGGAAAGAAAACTTCTTCAAGTCTTTTTGCCAGTCCGATAATGGGAATTTGTTTTAAACCGAGATTGTTTAATATTTCTACTGCACTTGAAAGCTGTCCCTTTCCGCCATCAACCATTATCAAGTCGGGAAAGTCGTTGTTTTCAATTGCCCTTGTGTATCTTCTTCTGATCACTTCCTGCATACTTGCAAAGTCATCCGGTCCCTCAACTTCTTTAATAATAAATTTCCGGTAAAGACTTTTCTTTGGTTTACCATCTACAAATACAACCATGCTTGCAACAGAATCCGTTCCCTGAAGGTTGGAGATATCAAAACATTCAATTTTCTTAGGAAGGATTTTTAAACGAAGGTCTCGTTGAAGGGCTGATAAAGAATAAGGAACATTACCTTCACGTTTCATTTTTTGAATTTGTATTTCTTTTAGCTGAAGAATAGCATTTTCTTTACACATTTTAACAAGCGATTTTAATTCACCGCGTTGTGGAATTATAAATTTTACCTTTTTTTCAGCCCTGAGATCAAGCCAGTTTTTAAGTAAATCGGCATTGGCAGGCTCAACTTCAAATAACAATTCTTTTGGAATTTCTGTTATTTCATCATAATAAAACTTTATCAACGACTCATAAATTTCAGGTAGTTCTTCAGCTCCTTTGAGATTAAGCCGCAATTGTTTCTTACCAACAAGCTTTCCATTTCTTATATTAAAAATAGAACAAGCAGAATCTTTTCCTTCATATGCAACAGAGATTACATCCCTGTCTTCAAAATCGTTGCTAACTATTTTTTGTTTGGATGAGATTATTTTTAATTGTTTAATCTTATCTCTTATCTCAGCAGCTTTTTCAAATTGAGTTTGCGAAGCAGCATCCTCCATTTTTTCATCAAGCTCTTTTATCAGATCATCAGTTTTACCGCGGATAACCTTAACAACTTCCTGCACCATATCCTTGTAATCTTTTTCAGAAACCAAACCTTCGCAAGGTCCGTCACATTTTTTAATGTGATAATCGAGACAGACTTTAAACTTTTTCTTTGCAATCGATTCATCATTAATGTCGTATTTGCAGCTGCGTATTTTAAAAATCTGGTTGATCATCCTGAGAGCAGCTTTCATACTTTTTACACTTGTGTAAGGACCGAAATATTTTGATCCGTCTTTAATGACTCTTCTTGTAGAGTAAACCTGCGGGAATGGTTCGTTCGTAATTTTGATGAACGGAAAAGATTTATCATCTTTCAGATCGATATTGTAACGCGGCTTTAATTCTTTTATAAAATTGTTTTCAAGAACAAGCGCTTCTATTTCCGAATCGGTAACAACGAGTTCCAAATCATTAATTTTCTTTACAAGTGCTTCAGTTTTTGCATTTGTAACATTAGTGTGGAAGTAACTTCTGACTCGGTTCTTTAAGTTTCCGGCTTTTCCAACATAGATTACCTTATCTTTATCGTTCTTAAACTGGTAAACACCTGGTTTTGAAGGAAGGTTTTTTATTTTATTTTCTAATACAGAATTCATTTTATAATTACATTCGTGAATTGTAAAATGTAATCAGCAAAAAATATGGAAATTAATCAATGGTGAATAGTGACTGGGCTAACTTCTTAATTAAGCAAGCTTTGCATTCTTGGCAATGACAACTATACCGGAATCAGAAACGCTGAATTTTTTTCTGTCACTTTCAGGATCAAATCCAATCTCATAACCCTCAGGTACATGAACATTCTTATCTATAATTGCTCTTCTTATTCTTGCATGTCTACCGATGTTACAGTTGTTCATAATGATTGAATCGGTTACGTAAGCAAAACTATTAATTTTTACATTCGGTCCTATCAATGATCTTTCAACCAGACCACCTGAAATAATTGATCCGTCACAGATTAGCGAATCAAGACTCCTACCAACTCTTTCACCTTCGTGAGAAATAGTTTTAGCAGGAGGAAACTGGAACTGATATGTTCGTATTGGCCAGTCTGTATCGTAAAGATTAAACTCCGGGTTTACCTGGATGAGATCCATACTTGCATCAAAGTAACTGTCTATTGTTCCGATATCTCTCCAGTAAGGCAGAGCTTTCTTGTTTTTATCTTCAAATTTGAATGCACAAACCGATAGATGTGATTTTACCATGTAAGGAATTATATCATTTCCAAAATCATGTGCCTGGATATTTTTACTTTCCATTTCAGTTAAAACATCTCTTAATATCTTTGCGTTGAAAACATAAATTCCCATATTTACAAATGAATAACCTGATTTATTGGGTATTACCGGTGGATTTTTTGGTTTTTCAAGAAATGATTGTACCTGGTATTCGGAATCCACACCAACTATTCCAAAACGACTTGCATCTGCTTGCGGAACTTCTATACACGCGATAGATAAGTCTGCCTTTTTATCGAGATGATATTGTATAAATTGCAGGTAATCCATTTTATAAATATGATCTCCGCCAAGTATGAGCACCCATTGTGCTTTTCTTTCCGAAGAGAATAAATTTTTATTCTGGTAAATGGCATTTGCAGTTCCAAGGTACCAGTCGTTATTCATTTTTCTTTGTGGAGGAATCGAGTAAATGAATTCACCTAATTCAGGATTAAAAATACTCCAGGCTTCAAGAAGATGCTGGTTGAGTGAATCCGATTTATATTGTGTGAGAACGTAAACTCTTCTCAAACCGGAATTGAGACAATTTGAAAGGGCAAAATCTATTATCCTGTATTTGCCGCCAAACGGAACAGCTGGTTTGCTTCGGAGATTTGTAAGAGGATTAAGTCTTTCACCCTGTCCACCTGCAAGAATCATTACAATTGTATCGCGAACTATTGATGATCCTGGGAAAGGCATATTATTTCCTTTTTATTTTTAACAAACTTATATAATTATGATTTGATTGGCAATTAAACTTGTTGTTTATTGCAATGTCTTAATAATTTTTTAAAGCACATAACTCTAATGTTAAATAAGTATTGGGAAAATTTTTGATGAAAATCAGTTCAATGATTTTTATTTCCATAGTTGCTTTCCTATGCAGCGGTACAGCAAAGTTTACAAATAAAAACATAAAAGATCATTCTAAATCAAATGAAAAATACGAACTACGAGGTTTAGATGAATATCAATTCAATTATAATGATGAAACTGATGCGGAAAATTTTCGAAAAGTAGATATCCTGCATTATGATTTATTCTTTGATTTACATACGGATAAAAAAATGTTTTATGCTTCTGCAGAAATTAAGGGAATAGTAAAAGATCGGAAATCTGAAACTATCGATCTTAATTTTTATGATAATTTTGAAATCGAATCAGTTACTTTGAATGGAACCAAAGCTGACTATACAAATAAGGGGGAAAATTTTTCAGTCAAATTAAATGAACCGGTTATTGATACCTTCTTACTTAAAATTGATTATTCGGGCACGCCGGAAAAAGCCGGATTTGTAGGATTTGATTTTGGTGAATATAAAGGTACCTCTCTGGTTTATAATCTCAGTGAACCAAATTATGCTTCATCTTGGTTCCCTTGCAATGATTCTCCTTCCGATAAAGCATTGCTTGATATGAGAATAGAAAATGATTCCTCACAGGTTTCAGTTTCAAATGGAATTCTCCTCAATGTAATAGATAATAACACGAGACGTATTTATCACTGGAAAACTATCTATCCTATTTCCACTTACCTTATTGCTATCTATTCTTCCAATTATTCTCATTTCAGTGATACCTATATTTCGTTGAACAAACAGGATACTATGTCTATCGATTATTATGTTCTACCCAAAGATCTTGAAAATGCAAAATTGGATTTTAAGCAGCATCCGGATATGATCCGATTTTTTTCAGAAACCTTCGGGGAATATCCTTTCATAAAAGAGAAGTACGGAGTCGCAGAATTTTTATGGCAATTGGGTGCTATGGAGCATCAGACAATTACAGGGCTTGCTTCCAATATGATAGGAGGCAAGAATTATTTTCTGGATGTTTTGGTTCACGAACTAGCTCATCATTGGTGGGGTGATGCAGTAGGACCTAAGTACTGGAAAGATATATGGTTAAATGAAGGCTTTGCAACTTATTCTGAAGCATTATTTTATGAATTCCGTTCTGGTAAGTCTGCACTAAAATCGACAATGCTCAATAAAAAACAACGTAATTTCCGCGGTTCACTTGAGAATCCCGGTAACTTTTTGTTTACCAGCACTGTATATGATAAAGGCGCCTGGGTTTTACATATGCTCCGGTGGGAGCTTGGCGATAAAACGTTTCTTGAAATTCTAAGGAAGTATTATGAAAAATATAAATATTCCAATGCTTCAACCGAAGATTTTGAAAATGTTTGTGAGTCTGTTAGTGGTAAAGATTTAACGAAATTTTTCAATCAATGGATTAAAGGTGTAGGGGATATAGAATTAAAATATAGTTGGATTGTTAAAAACAAATCATCCGGTAAATTCGGTGTGAATATAAATTTGCATCAGGTTCAAAGGGAATACGATGAATATCATTTCCCTCTGGAGATTGCATTAAAATTTAAAAACGGAAAAACTGAGATTCATAAAATTGAAGTTAGTAAGAAATCGATGGAGGTGAGTTTTAATTCTAGTGATAAACCTGTTGATGTAATACTGGATCCAAACGATTGGCTACTGATGTATGCAGAAAAAGAGTAGTGTATTTCCAGTATATTTTATTTAAAACAGGTTATCTGTAATTTTAATAATAACAGATAAACATTTATTGATTTTGGATAAACGATACCTGTTCATTTCCGACCAGCATCTTGGTCTTCAAACTAAAGAAATTGAAGATAAGAAAGAACGCAGGCTGGTTGCTTTCTTAAAATTTGCCGAAGAAAATTGTGATGAACTTTTTATGCTGGGCGATCTTTTTGATTACTGGTTTGAATACAAACGGGTTTATCAAAAAGGTTATTTCAGAACTTTAACTGCACTGCAGGATGTTTCTGAAAAAGGAATCAAGATTCATTACTTTATTGGTAATCATGATTTTCTTCACAAAGATTTTTTTACAAAAGAGATTGGTGCAAAAGTTTATTACGATTCTATCGAAATAAAATTGAACGACAAAAAATTTTTTATCGGTCATGGCGATGGTCTGGTAAAAAACGATTACGGTTATAAAATATTAAAAGCCGTACTGCGCAATAGATTTACTCAGTGGTTGTATACATGGATTCACCCAGATATAGGAGTTGCAATTGCAAGCAATGCAAGTAAATCGAGCAGGGAATACACCAAGAAAAAAAATTATGGCGAATTAGACGGTATGCTCGAATCTGCAAAGCAGAAAATAGATGATGGCTTTGATTATGTAATTTTCGGACATTCACATGAGAGGGCATTCCTGAATTATAAAAACGGAAAGTATATAAATCTTGGTTCATGGATTGATGTGCCGTGCTATGGGAAATTTGATTCAAATGGTTTTGAAATTGTAGACTGGAGTTAATATGGCAAAAAAGAAACTTGGCGATGATGAGTTAAAAAAATATTTCTTCGATTCAAAACACAGAAATAAAATCTTAAAAAAGAAATTTATTCAAAACAGAGTTAGTTGGTTAGTTGGTGGGGGAATAGCAATTGTATTGTTCATTGCATTCATTATTTACATTTACAGTGGTCTTCCTTCACTTGAAGAACTGGAAAACCCAAGACCGCAACTTGCCACAAAAGTTTATTCTGCAGATGGTGAATTGATAGGTAAATTTTATATAGAGAACAGAGTCCAGACAGATATTGACAGCGTTCCTGAATATCTTGTGGATGCTCTGATCTCAACTGAGGATAGAAATTTTTATGACCATTGGGGAGTTGATCTTTCGCGTTTTGTTAAGGCTATGATCAAAAATATTTTTACTTTTTCACGTGAAGGAGCCAGCACGATAACACAACAACTCGCAAAAAATCTTTATGATCTGAAAACACGAAGAGAAAGTCAGATTGATGTAGCTGTAAGAAAATTAAGAGAATGGATTTCCGCTGTTCAGATTGAAAAAAGATTTACAAAGAAGGAAATCCTGGAACTATATCTAAATGTTTCTTACTTCGGGAAAAGCGCTTATGGAATAGAAGCGGCAGCAAGAGCTTACTTTGGTAAATCAGCAGCCGAATTAACTTTGCCGGAAGCTGCATTGTTTGTTGCTCTTCTCAAATCCCCGCGTGATTACGATCCGGCCAGAAATATGGACAGAGCGATCGCAAGAAGAAATCTTGTTATGCACAATATGGTTGTAACCGGTATGCTTTCTGCTGATAAATATAATAAGTTAAAACAGGAACCGATAGTTCTCGCTGAAGGTCATTCAAATGTCGCAAATTCCGAAGCTCCATATTTTCTTGAATATGTAAGAAAGCAAATGGTAAGTATAAGCGATAAGCACGGGTATGATCTTTATAGAGATGGTTTAAATATTTACACAACTCTTGATCTCGGAATGCAGCGAATTGCAAACAAAGTTGCTGCACAACATATTGAAGAATATCAAAAATTATTTGCAAAATACTGGAAGTGGGATAAGAATGCTGCTTTGTTAACGGAGTTGCTGGATGTAGCAATAAAAAATTCAAGGGAATATATTACAGCCGAAACTTCCAAAGATAAAGCTGAGATATACAATAAACTTAAATCGGATAAAAACTTTATAGACTCTGTAAAAACTGTTGCAACAAAAATTGAAGTTGGTTTTGTTGTGTTAGATTCTAAAACCGGTTATATCAAAGCGATGGTAGGAGGAGCTAATGTGGAGTTCGGAAGAGGTTTAAATCATGTAACCGGTATCAGGCGGCAACCGGGATCATCATTTAAACCGTTTGTATATACGACCGCGATTGAAAACGGCTACTTCCCGGCATACACTCTTCTCAATCAAAAATTTGATTTTAATGGCTGGTCTCCCTCGAATTCCGATGGTGAGTACAGCGGATATGAAACAATGCGGTGGGGATTAGCACATTCTGTTAATGTTATGACCGGAAGAATGACAATAAGCGATATTGCACCGCCAAAACAGGTCATAAAAATAGCTCAGAGAATGGGAATACATTCACACCTGGATGCTGTTCCGTCAATCGCTCTTGGAACATCGGAAGTAACCCCGCTTGAAATTACTTCTGCTTATGGAACTATTGTTAACAATGGAGTGCATGTTGAACCTATTTCAATAATAATGGTAGAAGATCAGAATGGAATTGTTATAGAAGAATACAAACCCGAACATGTTCAGGCGATCTCTCCACAAACCGCTTCTATTATGACAAATATGCTTGAAGAAGTTGTAACATCCGGAACCGGTATAGGAGTGAGAAATTATTTTCAATACCCGGCTGCTGGTAAAACCGGAACAACTCAAGAATATTCCGATGCCTGGTTTGTTGGATTTACACCCGATTTAGTTGCTGGTGTTTGGGTTGGTTTTGATGATCATCGTGTTAAGTTCACTGACTGGTATGGACAAGGTGCAAAAGCTGCATTACCAATCTGGGCGATGTTTATGGAAGGGGCATATAAAGAGTTTAATATCCCGGTTTCCTATTTTGAATTAGCAACTGGAGTGGAAGAAGCAACTTTTTGCAAAACCTCGATGGATCAGGGAGACAGCAGGTTGGCTACTCAGTATTGCACAGATTCGGTTTATGTTGATCTGGTTAATGTAAAGAAAATGCCGCAGCAATGTGATATTCATACGAGCAAGAATAAAATTATTCAGGAAAATAAACAGGGAGAAACTGATTGGTGATTTTTGTTATAATAAAGAAATTTGTTTAATTAAATTACGACTGAAAATATTCTACATTAATTGATATCATGCCCGGATGGTGAAATTGGTAGACACGCTAGCTTCAGGAGCTAGTTGGCGCAAGTCAGTGCAGGTTCGAGTCCTGTTCCGGGCACAAATGGTATTATCAAAATTCACGTAATTATTTTTTTCGTTTATATTATTCAAAATTCCTCCCTTTCCTAACTAAACCTCATTTTAACAAAAGCATAAAGCTCTCTTAACATTCAGGTAACATTCCTGAACTATGTTTGTCTCGGGAAAAAGTAATTAACTAATTCATTATCTGAGAGAGAGAAAATGTTACAATTCAGTCACCATTTGGATCAATTGATCAAAATTAAAAAAATAGGAGTATTATTTTTATTGTTACTCCTCAGCCATGCTATGCAAGCACAAAATACTAGCTCGATCTTCGGAAAGATTGTGGATTCTTCTACAGGCGAAGAATTAATCGGAGCCAATGTTTTTCTTAAGGGTACTACAATTGGCGCTGCAAGTGATCTTGAAGGTAATTTCAGGATAGAAAAGATTCCAGCAGGTACTTACACATTAATCGCATCGATGGTCGGTTATACCAAATTGACGGTTGAGCAGATAGAGTTGAAGCCCGGTGATTCTAAAAAGCTTGATCTTGCACTTATCTCTGAAGTATTTGAAACAGATGAAGTAGTAGTTACTGCTAAAATGCTTGAAAACACGGAATCGTCGTTATTAAAGATGCGTCAAAAATCAGAAGCAATCAGTGATGCAATTAGTTCGGAGTTTATTTCAAAAAGCGGCAGTAGCAATGCAGCTGATGCTTTAACAAAAGTAACAGGGACTTCTGTTGTAGATGGAAAATATATTTATGTACGTGGTTTAGGTGATAGGTACACAAGTACTCAATTGAACGGTGCTGAAATTCCCAGTGTTGATCCTTATAAAAGAGGTGGATCAATAGATATTATACCTGCAGGATTGATTGATAATATCCAGGCTGTAAAAAGTTTTACGCCGGATAAACCGGGGGATTTTTCCGGTGGTAGTGTTGATATAGCAACTAAAGACTTTCCGGAAAAATTCACTTTAAATCTTAGTGCTGCCAATGAGTACAATTCAAGTTTAAGTTTTAATTCAAAAGGGCTTTCATCATCAACAAGCTCAACAGATTGGTTAGGCTTTGATAATGGAAAACGTTCAATACCTGGTATCATTGGAGGAAATATATGGGAACCAAATGTTGGCAAAGCTCAAACCAATAATGAACTTGCACAAAAGATAGATGTTGTAACGAAATCTTTTTCAAGCGAGATGATTCCGGTTGCGAAAACAATACCTATGAATCAGAGCTATTCAATATCGATGGGAAACCAGGTTTCATTGTTTGGTAATCCGTTTGGATTTATTGCAAGTATGACTTATAAAAACAGGAACAGTGGTTATATCGATGGCGAATTAAACAGATGGTCCCGTGGTGTTGCAGATCCGAATAAAACTCAGCTCGATGTTGTACTCGATCTTAAGGATACTAAAACTACTAATGATGTTTTACTTGGCGGTGTTGTAAAAGGTTCATACAAATTTCATCCCTATCATGTAATAAGTATAAATGGTCTCTATAATCAGAATGGTGTGAATACGGCAAGGCAAGTAACCGGATCGTTTCCTTATGATCAACCTGCCAGTTGGACTTACCAGGCAAGATCGATTGAATATAAAGAAAGAACATTAAGTTCAATCCAGCTAGATGGCGAGGATTCATTCCCTGAAATATTCGGCATCAAATTTAACTGGAAAGCTTCACATATTAATTTAGATCAGGATGAACCTGACTTAAGATATTTTTACAATTATATCGCTCCCGCTAATGTTCAGGATTCGGTTCTATATGGAATCAAATCTAATCTTCCCCCGGAAAGATATTTCAGGAATACTTCAGAAAAACACAATGAGTTTCAGGCTGACCTTACTATTCCATTTACACAGTGGTCCGGCAATACCGGTAATTTCAAATTCGGAAGTAATTATTCTGAAAAAGATAGAACGTTCAATGAAAGACGATTTGTTTATTCACCTTCTAATTATATCGGTGTATATCTTAGAAATGAAGGAGGAGATGTAAGTCAACTTTTTTCAGATAAATATCTTGGCTGGACAACATCTGACACTCTCAGTAGCGGAACAGTATTAAATAAAATACCGATATACATTCAGGAAACTGATCAAACTTCTAGTGACTATAATGGTGATAATTTCATCAGAGCGGCTTATGCAATGGTTGATCTTCCGATTTATTTGGACCTCAGACTTATTACGGGTGCAAGGTACGAAACAACATATATGACGGTAGTAAGTAAGAATACGGAAATTGAAAAAGGTAAAATAGATACGAAGGATGTTCTTCCATCTGTTAGTCTTATTTATAATGCAATGGAGAATATGAATCTCCGCTTCTCTTATGGCAAAACATTAGCAAGACCAAATTTTAGAGAGATTGCACCATTTAAGAATTATGATTTCAATGGTGGTGATAGTTATGTAGGAAATCCTTCTTTAAAGAGAACGCTAATAGATAATTTCGATCTTAGATGGGAATGGTTTACAAGACCTGGTGAAATTTATTCGGTTAGTTTATTCTATAAAAAATTCCATAACCCGATTGAAGCAAAAATTCTTGATGGAGTTAATAAAGTTATCAGTTGGGCAAATGTACCACACGCTGATGTTCAGGGTATTGAACTTGAAGCAAGAAAAGATTTAAGCTTTATTGATCCTTCATTATCCGGTTTCGTATTTGGAGGGAACTTCTCATATATCTGGTCGAAGGTGGATATTGATAATAAAGAGCTTGAGGATATTCGAGCTTATGAACCGAATGCCTCTTCGACACGACCTTTCCAGGGACAATCACCTTACTTAGTAAACCTTTATGTAAACTTTGACGATGAAGATGCCGGCTGGTCTGCGAGTGTCTTCTATAACGTATTCGGAAAAAGATTAGCAACAGTTGGAAGCGTTGGTGCACCGGATGTCTATGAAAAGCCATTCAATATGCTCACCGCAAGTATATCAAAGAAATTATTCCAGGATTTATCTCTTAAGATCTCAGCGAAAAACATTCTTAATTCAAAGATGGAAAAGTATCAGGAATTCAAGGGTACAGAATTTATTTACAGCAGCTATCAGATTGGAAGCGGAATTTCTTTAGAACTTAAATATGATTTATAAGTGATTTTATGAATGTAATTCTAAATGTAATAATCTATAACCAATATAATTCTCCAGGAGGGAATAAATGAGTAAAAAATCTATTATACTTTTTTTTCTTCTATCCTTTTTCTCTGTCGCTCTATTTGCACAGAATAATGAATTTATGGATAAGGTAAACTATAAGGGAGCATTCGGAAGTTCAAACTGGTTAAAGGGCTGGACAGCTCTTGATCATTATAGCTTCTTAGCACCGGATAAAACTCTGGGCAGTGGCAGCACAATAACTATAACTGATGCCACTATTAATGCCGGCGATGTAGTTTACTGGACTGCAGATAATACCTATTTGCTTGATGGGTTTGTATATATTGAAGATGGAGCTGTTCTGAATATAGAAGCAGGTACAGTCATAAAAGGCAAACCGGGACAAGGTGAAAGTGCAAGTGCACTGATAATCTGCCAGGGTGCTAAAATCTATGCTGAAGGTACAGCTTCAAGTCCGATTATTTTTACAGCAGAATCCGATGATGTAACAGATCCGAATGATTTGGTTCTACCCGCAACAAATCTCTGGGGCGGAGTTATTCTTCTTGGAAAAGCAAAGATAAATACTACTGCAGGTGTAGGAAATATTGAAGGACTACCTGTTAATCCTA
>Ga0307425_1000296_pt1 | contig 31689 bp, 32 predicted proteins | sample SalMarWE160330MG_FD_202152 | JGI IMG/M metagenome (GOLD analysis project Ga0307425, IMG submission 202152) | Salt marsh sediment microbial communities from the Plum Island Ecosystem LTER, Massachusetts, United States - WE1603-30 | ecosystem: Environmental > Aquatic > Marine > Intertidal zone >...
GCCTTGATTAGACTCGGTTATAATAGGTATTAGGATCTAATTTCAAGCCCAATTTCAGATTATCCTGTTTTTACCCCGGATATGAGTGTACATGACATGTCCCGCAGAAAAAAGAAAAAGAGGCATTTCCAGGGAAAAAACATCTCCAGACAGGAACCAGAGATATTCAATCCAGCCTTCGAGGACCTGGGGACATTGAATAAAAAAGACGAGAAGATCTACAAGACACACAAACGGGAACAAGCAGATGTGCATGAAGGACGACAAAATGAGGACTTGTACTTCCTGGAGGCCATGTCGGGAGTAGAGCCTTTACCCGGGAACAAGAAAAAGGTCACACGGATTCCCACGCCTGATATCAGGCCTGCTCATCCAGTGAGAGATGGAGAAGTGGAGGCCATGGCACACCTATCCCATCTAGTCAAAGGACTCGCTGAAATGGACATCACCTTTAGCGATGAATATGTGGAAGGATCAGTGCATGGCTTTGACCGAAGTCTGATGAAAAAACTTAAGAAAGGCAAATTTCCCATACAGGATTATACGGACCTCCACGGTCTGACAAAAAAAGAGGCGGAAATAAAGGTAAGGGATTTTTTGTTGGCGAGCCACCAGCTTGGACTGAGGTGCGTGCTGATTGTGCACGGCCGCGGACTCAATTCTGAAAACCATATCCCTGTGCTAAAGGAACGACTGCCTGTTTGGTTAAACCGCGGGCCTATAAGAAAAATCGTCCTGGCCTTTTCTACTGCCATGCCATATGATGGCGGGACAGGGGCCATATACATCTTGTTGAAAAGACGAAAAGGTAGCCCATAGCAAACGTAAAGGAGGATATCCAAGAACCATGAAATTGGGCCTTATAGGTCTTCCTCATGCGGGCAAAAAGACTGTATTTGCAGCGCTTACAGGGGCTAGAGGGGACAAAAAAGACTACCCCTCGAGTAGAGGTGAACCCACGATTTCAACTGTAACCGTTCACGATAATCGTATCGACTTCTTGAGCAAGATTTACGAGCCAAAAAAGACAACATATGCCAAGATGGAATACCTACTATCTGGCGAAATACCGGATTCTTCTGTTTCAAAGTCAGAAGGGGGAATGTGGAGCCAGATCCGTAATTGCGACGGGCTCTTGTATGTTGTTAGAAATTTCATGCAACCAGGAGGAGACATCCCAATGCCAGAGAAGGATTTCTGGCTACTCGAAGAGGAAATAATCATGAATGATCTCCTGGTCATTGAGAAAAGGCTCGAAAGGATCGAACTTGACAATAAAAGGGGAAAGAAGCCGGAAGGAGAAGAACACTCTCTACTCAAGACCTGCCACGATGTCCTGGAAAGGGGTGACCCACTTCGGAAAATACCTGAACTGTCATCAAACCCGGCCCTTAGGGGTTTCACGTTCCTCTCTGCAAAACCTGTTCTTGTAATAGTCAATAATGAAGACGAAGACGATTCATTGCCAAAATGGAACCGATATCCTGAAAAAGTGGAGCTTATCGTAGTTCGAGGCCGGATCGAGATGGACATAGCTTCCATGTCCCCCGATGAAGTAGATGAGTTCCGCGAGGCCTATAAAATCTATGAATCGGCCCTTGATCGTGTGATAAATAGTTCTTACCTGCTTTTAAATCGTATCTCCTTTTTTACTGTCGGACCTGATGAAGTCAAGGCGTGGACCATTGCAGCGGGTACCCCGGCCCTGGAGGCCGCAGGAGCGGTACATTCCGACATGAAAAAGGGGTTTATCCGGGCTGAGACCCTATCCTATGAAGATCTAGTCAAGCACGAAAGCTTTCAGAAGGCGAAAAAGGCGGGTGTGGTTCGTCTAGAGGGGAAAGACTATAAAGTAAGCGATGGCGATATCATAAACTTCCGATTCAATGTGTAGGCAAGAGGATCTCTCATGGACAAGATCAAGGTGGGCGTTATTGGAGCTGGAGGTTATGGCGGATGTGGCGCGATTGAGCTTCTCTTGAGGCATCCATATGCCGAAATTGGAGCGCTTATAGATAAGCAGGATGTGGGCAAACCGATAAGCGAGATATATCCCCACCTGACCGGTTTTTGCGATTTGCCCGTCATTGACCCGGACGATCCTGGCTGTCCCGATGACTTTCAGGTGGTCTTATTTGCCACCCCTGATGGTGTGGGACAGAAGGCGGCACCTTATTGGCTACAAAAGGGGGTTAAGGTCATAGACTACAGTGGAGATTTTCGATTTAACGACCTGGAGACCTATAAAGGATATGCGGCCAGGATTGGGCGCTCCCAGGAACACTCCTCCCCGGATCTTTTGCCCAGTTCGGTTTATGGGCTGGCAGAGTTGCACAGAAAAGAAATATCATGTTCCGACCTTGTGGGGAACCCGGGTTGTTTCGCAGTGAGCTGCATCCTTGGTCTCTCGCCTGCCATAGAATCAGGGCTTATTGATCCGGAATCTGTTATCTGCGATGCAAAAACAGGTGTCTCCGGGGCGGGCAAAACCCCAAACGCGGGCTTCCATTACCCGGCCCGCTATGAGTCCATGAACGCCTACAAGATTTCCGGGCATCAACACGTCTACGAGGTCGAAAGAGAACTAGGGCTCCTCACAGGTCAAGACATAAGGATTACCTTTACACCTCACGTGGTCCCTCTTTGTAGGGGTATCTTGACCACGATATACGCCAGGCCAAACCATGGCCTAGACCTGAAAGGAGTAGAAGAGGCATATCGATCCTTTTACAAGAATGACGCATTTGTAAGGGTATTCGGCCCAGATAGCCCACAGGCCAGCGTCAATGTCAGGGGAAGTAATTTTTGCAATATCTCTCTTAATGCGGACAATAGGACCGGCAGGCTAATTATTGTGAGCCTCATAGACAACCTGGTCAAAGGCCAGGCGGGAAGTGCTGTTCAAAACATGAATATCATGTTCAGACTGGAAGAAACCGCGGGCCTGCTGCATCCCGGCATTTATCCTTAGGCATACCTACCTGATACAGACCTTCCTCACCTGCGCGATGTCCGTAAGGCCGAGACAAACCTTCCTTATACCGTCCTGCAGTAGTGTCGTCATGCCGTCCTTGATGGCCTGTGTCCTCAAATCCTCCATCGAAGCCCCCTTCTGGATACACGACTTTATCTCGCCGGTGGCAAGCAGAAGCTCGTGAATCCCGATCCGGCCCATATATCCATTATTACTGCACTGTGGGCATCCTTTGGGTCGATAGAGGAAGAACTCATCATTGTATTCGAAACCTAAGGCATCAAAATCGCCTTTATAGGCCCTTGTCAGCGCATCATATTCCTCTCTAGTGGGATGATACCTTTCCTTGCAGTGCTTGCACAGGGTCCTTACTAATCGCTGAGCCAGGACTCCCAATAGGGCATCGGCAAAATTAAAGGGATCCATACCCATGTCCAGGAGGCGTGTTATGGTCTCAGCAGCACTATTTGTGTGGAGGGTGCTTAGAACCAGGTGGCCGGTTAGGGAGGCCTCGATGCCTGTGGATACTGTCTCATGATCTCGCATTTCACCAACCATGATTACATCAGGATCGGCCCTTAGAAAGGCCCTCATAGCCGTGGCAAAATCAAATCCTATCTTGGGCAGAACCTGAACCTGACGAAGTCCTTCCTGGGTAATCTCGACGGGATCTTCTGCCGTCCATATCTTTGTCTCAGGTCTATTGATATACCTCAGGGCGGCATGTAATGTGGTGGTCTTCCCGCTCCCCGTAGGGCCAACGACCAGGACAATGCCATAAGGCATACTTATCATGTCTGTGAATGTATTGTAATTTCGTTGGCTCAGGCCCATCTTTTCCAGCGGAATCGGCCCACCTGCACTCAAGATTCGCATGACCACGTCCTCATTCTGACCCGCCGTTGGTATAGTGGCCACCCTAAGTTCAATGTCCAGTGGTGCGAACTTCTTGAATTTGATCTTTCCGTCCTGCGGAAGTCGTTTTTCAGCTATATCCAGATCCGACATAATCTTGATACGGGAGACGATAGCCCTCTTATACGTGTAAGGAAGGGCCTTATAAAACTGGCAAATGCCATCTATCCTGAATCGCATCATAGCATTGGCAGCCCCCTGCCTAGGCTCTATGTGTATGTCAGAGGCCCCCCTATTATAGGCATCGATAATCATTTTATTGACTAACTGCACAATCACGCTGTCTTCTTCTGTCATGCCTTTGAATTCTTCTTCATAAATATCATCAGAAAAATCCAATTGATTCAAAACGTCCTCATCCTCTGTCAGATCAGACAATATTTGCATGCCTTCTACACCAAAAAAGAGATCTACCATTTTAAATATGTCTTCCTTAAGGGAAACACAGTACTCGAATCCTTTTGCCGGAATAAGCCGTTTTATGGCATCCCTTGCCGGTAGATAATTTGGATTTTCCATGGCCACAACCACCTTGTCGTCCAACTGGGCAATGGGAACGAAGACATTGCTCTTCAAGTAACTTGCCCTGAGCCCCTTCAATAGAAGGCTGGGGACGATCATCTTATGGTCATATGCCACGAAACGGACCTTATAAAATTCCGATAATGATCTGCCTATAACCTCTTTAGGGACGCCGAAATCATCGATAAGGACAGATTCCACGGCCCTTTTCTTCTTTCTTGCCCCGGTCATTGCCTCGTTCAGATCATTACGACTGATAATGTTGCTCGCTATAAGAGAATCGAATTTTGCCGGCCTGACCTTCTGCGAGACGTTCTGATTCTTGAAAAAGGCAACACCCAGGATGTTTGCAATATCAAGTACCGCAGAGCAATCTTCTTGTGTAAAGCGGTCCCCTCCCCTCTTATTAACGATTTGGATAACACCCAAGAGATACTTATTGTATGTGATTGGGACGGCGAGAATCTGATTGGTCCTATAACCGGACCTCTCATCCCAGCTCTTGTCAATTCTCAATTCGGAGTCGATGCGTTTGAGTTCATCCCCATCATATGCATCAATAATGTTCACTGCCTTCCCTGACGCAGCGCAGTACCCGGCGATACTTCTGTTATCGATCGGCACCCCAATTTCTTCAACCTCATCACCGCTCTTAAGCCTTGACACAACTCGCTTTCTGAGACCATCAACAACATAAACAGTAATCCGTTCGGCCTCAAAGAGTCCAAGGATTTTCTCCTGGAGGTTCAGCAAGATCTCATTGGTATCACCCGCGGAGTGTATACTGTTAGTGATACTATTCAGCCTCTTTTGATACTCGAGCTGCTCCTCAAGGGACTTCCCCCTAACACCTGAATCGGACCTCTTTTTTAAGAAAGCTACCATTTGACTAGAAACCGGGAATACGATCCTTAGCTCACATAAATAGTTTTGTTGCAATGGCAATTCTAAAATAATTTTAAGAATATGCAACATATTATTTGCCAAAATATGGAGCATAAAGTAAAAACTAGAATTATTTTTGCCGGAGGCACCATGCTAATAGACAGTCACGCCCATTTAGATATGCAAGAATTTGACAAGGACCGCACCGAGGTCCTTGAGAGGGCCATTGAAGGGGGCCTCTCCCAGATTATTACCATTGGGATAGACCATGATAGTTCACTCAAGGCATTGGAACTCGCTCGTGCACATGACTTTATCTATGCCTCAGTGGGTTACCACCCCCACAATGCCCGTAAGTGCAATGGGGAGAGATTAGATAACCTGGCGCAGATTTCATCCGACCCAAAGGTCGTGGCATGGGGGGAGATTGGGCTTGATTTCTATCGCAGTTACTCTTCGCCGGATGAACAGTCACAGATATTCTCACGCCAGATTGAGATGGCCAATGATTTGAACCTGCCAGTTATTATCCATGATCGCGAAGCACATGAAGACGTTCTCATAATCCTCAAGAAGATGGGAAAGGGTAAACGAAAGGGTGTTATACACTGTTTCTCAGGAGATATAGATCTGGCCGTGGCCCTAATTGGGTTGGGATATTTCATCTCTATTCCTGGAACTGTTACCTATAAAAAGGCCACCCGGATAAAGGAAGTGGCATCCAAGATCCCTCTGGAAAAAATGCTTGTTGAAACCGATGCACCATTCCTCGCGCCAGTGCCCAAGAGGGGGAAACGAAATGAGCCATTTTTTGTGACTTTCACCGCAAAAGAAATAGCACGGCTCAGGAACATTGAGTTCGACCAAGTGGCCCTGCAAACCGCCGAAAATACCAAGAGCCTGTTTGGCATCCCAGATAAACAATGACATTCCAATTCATTACAAGAGGATACCCCCTGATTCTTGCCTCGAAATCTCCCCGAAGAAAAAGTCTATTGGCCCAAATCGGCCTCCCTTTCCGCTCCGTACCAGGCCAAGTGACAGAGGAAGGTCTAAGGGGCGACCCGGTTATGACATCCCGTCTCCTTGCCGAAAGAAAAGCGGCACACGTACGCATCAAAATAGATGACCACTGGGTCCTGGGGGCTGATACCATTGTGGCTATCGATAATACGATGCTTGGAAAGCCAAGGGACAGAAAAGAAGCAAAGCGAATGCTTGGTCTTCTAAGTGGAAGAGAACACAAGGTAATCACCGGATTCTGCATCTTGAGTCCCTCAGGTAATGCAGTTCATTCTGAGGGAGTGGTCACACTGGTTCGGATCAAAAAACTCACCGGGCAAGAAATAGAAGCCTATCTTAATACTTCCGAACCCTATGGTAAGGCCGGCGGCTATGCCATTCAAGGAATCGGTTCCTTTATGATCCAAGGCATATCAGGATTATATACCAATGTCGTAGGATTGCCATTGAGTGCCTTGATCAGCGCTCTAATCTCATCAGGGGCCTTGAAGAGCTTTCCTCTGCCGAATGACCTCTGAAAGAACGACCCCTCCTGCCACAGCGACATTAAGAGACCCGTCATACCCCACCGGTGGAATACTGACGACCTGGTGGCACCGTTTCCGCACAGATGGGCTCAGACCCCGCTGCTCATTCCCCAAGACCAGCACCACATCTCTGTGCCAATCAAATCGATAGATGGACAAATCGCCATCCCCTGATGAGCCTATTATCCAAAAGCCTTTTTTTTCCAGAATATCCAGCGCCCTTCCCAGATTGACAACCCTGGCGATGGGTAGATGGGCAAAACCCCCGGAAGATTTTTTTAGTACATTGGCGCTTATGCCTGCACACCGGTCTTTCGAGATAATCATACCATGGGCGCCGAAAAATGCCGCTGTTCTGATCAGGGCTCCGAGATTCCCTTCGTCTGTGATGTGGTCCACTGCAATCAGAAGCCCCTGCCCGGAATGCTGTAAAGATATGCCGACCAGTTGGTCAATATCAGTATAGGTAAAACCGCCGGCCAGGGCCACAATTCCCTGATGAGCAACACCTGGTAAGATGCGTGATAGTTCAGCCCCTTTCTTGAAACGGATAGGGATATCTTGTTCCCTTGCAATCTGAATAATCTCTCTTATCCTGCCCGAGTCCTTCCCTTCGGCGATCCAGACCTCTTTAATCCTAATCCCTTCCCCAGTCAAGGCACGCCGTACTCCGTGAAAACCTGGTATCATTGCAGTCATTGCGTCACATCTTGCTAGAAATTAAGAATTTCCTTTTTTATCTTTTTGGCCTTGCCTTGCAGTTTCTTGTTTCGTAACATCTCCCCGACAACATGATTGCAGCTCTGGGTGATTGCAGCGCCAGACACCCCTCCAAAAAATTTACCTAGATCTTTGCACGTCAGACCACTTAGCTCTCTGGCGAGACAGATTGTGAGCTCCCGTGCCGTGTTCCTATGACGTCCCTTTTGCCTGATCCTCTGTTCGGTGCACCCAAGTTCACGGCAGACCCCTTCCACAATCCTTTCGAGGCTCACCCTTGGCCTTAGCGTCCTGAGTTGCGGAATTTCCTTTTCATCGTCTCTGTCAGACAGAAAAGTCTCCTTTACCCAGTCGACAAAACTCATATCACCAAGCATAAAACCACCTACAATGTCTTTATTTGGATTCTCAAGGGTCCTAATATCAATCTCCTCAACAAAGCCTTGATACCTTTTTGCAGCTTGTTTCTTCCTCTTTCCAAAATTTGCCAGCAGCCATTCAGTCTCTAGCCAATCGGGTGCTTCTTTTTCCCCAACATATACAGGATAACTGCTCCATTTATAGTCTAACGGGTTGGCTACCATCTTTGCCCGTACCGGGTTCAGGTGGATATAACGGGAGAGCACTTTGAGATATTCATCGGCGTCTATCAAAATGGCCTTAAATCTCCCCTGGAAAAGGTGGCCGCTTCTGCCACGTTTTCTGTTGAAGTATGCGGCATAACTGACGTTCAGCCATTGGATTGCAAGGCTCAAATTAGCCTGAGGAGTTTCAATTAGAATGTGGTAATGATTGGTCATAAGGCAGTATGTGTGGATAATTATCGAAAAACGTTCTGATGCCTTTTCCAGATATTCAAGGAATTTTTCTCTGTCCCTAACACTCAAAAATATACTCTCCCCACCATTGCCACGGCTAATCACATGGTAATACGCCCCGGGATATTCAACGCGTAAAGGCCTCGCCATTATATACACCTTGCCTTGAGAGTTTATCACATAATGATTGCAAACGTGGTAATGCCTAAGACGTTTGAAAATAGGCCAGAGCCAAAAATGTCTCCCTCAGCTGGCCGCCTGAGCTGCTTTCACGGATCACAGATATTGGGGAAATTATCGCTGTTATTAAAGAGGATACAATATTAGGTGAGATGGCCAGAAAAGTCAATGCTTAATTTTTAAGATGTGACCCCAATTTCGGCGGGTTCGGCAGCGCTCAGCCACCACAATGGATTGTGCCTTCTCCACTGCCTTTTCCAGATCGTCATTGATAATAACATAATCATACCACAAGCAGTTTTTCATATCACTCTGGGCCTTTGCCACTCTGGCATCTATAATGCTCTCATCATCCGTGCTGCGGTCCCTCAGCCTCCTTTCCAGGATCTCAAGCGAAGGAGGGAGGATGTATAAGAGTACGCTGTCTTCAAAATGCCTTCTGATATTCTTCGCCCCCTGGGCATCTACATCCAGCAGGACGTCAAGACCCAGAGAGATCTGCTCTTTGAGGCTCGAAAAGGACGTGCCATAAAAATCTTCGTACACCCTTGCCCATTCCACAAAGGCCCCTTCACGTATCATCTTACTGAATGTCTCCCTCTCCACAAAATGATACTCCATACCGTCCCTCTCCGTTCCCCTGGGTCTGCGACTGGTATGAGATATACAATACCCCAGGCCATCGACCCTCTCCTTTAAGGCATTGATGATGGTGGACTTACCGGCACCGGATGGGGCCGAAATGACAAACTGCTGACCAGCCATTATTATTCTTCGAACTCACCCTTGCTCAATGTACAATTAGGACTAAATCTCTGCGCGATAGTCTCTGACTGGATGGCCGACAATACCACGTGATTGCTGTCGGTAATAATAACCGACCTGGTACGTCTCCCCTGTGTGGCATCAATCAGCCTTTTATCCTCACGGGCTTCATCACGGAGTCTCTTGATGGGAGCGGCGCTTGGAGAAATGATGGCGACGACCCGTCTGGAAACGACCGAATTTCCAAAACCGATGTTGACAAGCTTGGGACTCATATATACATCTCCTCTCATTGTAATTGTTTAGCGCTTTGAAACAGACGTATTGCTAAGGTGGGGTGAGCGACATTTTTCAAATATCCAAACTGTTACCTGTCATTCTATATTTTGAACCTGTTCACGGAGCTTCTCCAGTTCTGCCTTCATTTCCACTGTAAACCCAGAGATCATAGAATCTGAGGCCTTTGCTCCGAGTGTATTTACTTCTCTATTGATCTCCTGAATTAAGAAGTCTAGTCTTCTACCAAGGGCCTCATCTACAGACAGATATTCACGAAATTGTTTCAGATGGCTCCTGATTCGAACGACTTCCTCTGTGATGTCCGATCTGTCGGCAAAAATGGCCACCTCCTGTGTAAGCCTGCCCTCGTCAACAGAGGCATCTTCCAATAGACTATTGATACTTTCCTTTAACCTTTTCCGGTATTCTTCGACCACATCAGGTGCCCGTTTACCCACCTCATTGACATACCCCTCCAAGAGATCGAGCCTCTTTGCAAAATCAACCGCAATTGCCTCACCCTCCCTGATTCTCATTACATCCAGAGAATCAAGGGCCTGTTGCAAGACGCCTAGGAAACCCGGCTTGACCCTATCAAGGTCAACGGATTCAGGTTTGGCAATAATCACATCCTTCATCTGGCAAAGGGTCTCAAGATGGACCTCCCGATCAAGCCCGAATCGTTCAGCCAGTTGATCAAAAACCTTAAGATAAGAATCTACCAGAGGCATGTTGAGTTCAAGATTGCAAGGGTTTTGCTCACCATTCTCATCCACCTGGATCGATGCCTCTATTCGTCCCCTCCTAATCCTGCCTAAGATAATTGACCTCAAGTCCTTTTCAAGCGTCTGGAAATTTTTAGGGATCCTAAGGATAATATCCCGATAGCGATTGTTGACCGATCTGACCTCGGCAATAAAGAGGGTGTCCCCCTGTTGATATTCCCCCCTGCCATAGGCCGTCATGCTCCTAATCAATTCTCTTCATCCTCCTCAACTGGTTCATGTATTGTGCCCTCACACCATTAAAAAATTCAATGGTCTCTGGGCTCCCATAATCCGGGTAGGTCCATTTAAGCGATCTGAATGATCCTCGCTGGAAAACCAACGTCAGATCGGCATAAATCCCCTTTGACAAATAGACCCTGTGTACATAGTTCTTTCCTGTTGCCAACACCAACCTTTCAGGGGATATATAGCCAGGATCGATGTTTACCATCCTATCGCCGTCACAAAGATATCCCTGCTCTACCTCATTGGTTCTTAGCTTTATGTCAGGCAGAAGATCCGCGGCAACCAGATGCACAAATGAGACAAAGCGGCGTTGGAGTGGCCAACCCATCTCCCTGGCATAATATCTGGTCCGATCAAAGACCAACAAAGGGCTCGTCCAGTCCACGGGGCCGTACTTATCAGAGAGCAGACCCATGGCCTTATCGATGAGTTCACTATCCGATGAAAACAAACTTGAGATCAACTTGACAGGATCGGGCTCTCTCGGATAGCTCATTTCCCGTGCCCCGTTTTTGAGTGATAATTCTGGGGAAAATCATTAAAAACTTGGGACATCGATGTCCTGCTATTTGACACTTAAGCGCTTCACTCGAATCCTTGACCCCTAGAACCCTTAGGGTATCACCAACTCTTTTGGAGAGGACCCAAAGCTTGAAATGTTATAGAGATATCTGGCTACTCCCCTATGGCCTTTTTCAGTTGTTCAGCGCTTACGGTAGAGGTCCCCACTTCTCCAACAACAATACCTGCGGCGAAATTTGATAGAATAGCAGCGAGCTTGGGGGCGAGGCCCGCCGCCAAACCCAAAGAAAAGGTGCCGATGACCGTGTCTCCAGCACCTGTAACATCAAATACGTTCTTGGCAATGGTTGGGATGTGGGTTATTTCTCCGTTATTCTCAAAAAGCGTCATGCCATCTTTACCCTGTGTGATAAGAACGGAGCGGGAATTCAGCCTGCTGAGCATCAGCCTGCCCGCTTGCAACAGCGTTTTATCATCGACAATTTCAAAGCGGCAAAATGCGCCTGCCTCATAATGGTTGGGGGTAATTACGTCAACACATTGATAATATTCGAAGTTATTGGTCTTAGGATCAACAGCAACCACAACAGATTCACCCGCAGAAAACTGTACCAGATCCCTTAAACCCTTCATAAGCTGGCCCGATATAACCCCTTTGCCATAATCGGACACAATAATACCATCAAGTTCATCTAAGTTATCCCCAATAACATCAAGAAGTTTTTGTATGGTCTCGGGCATGATATTGGACAGGCTTTCGCGGTCAAAACGAACGACCTGTTGATTCTGCGCAACAACCCTCGTTTTTATGCATGTGGGTCTCCTATTCTCCACAATGATACCTTCGGTCGAAAGCCCCATATCGTTGATCTTTTGTAGTATTTCATCACCAACGTGATCCTGTCCGATTACCCCGCAGAGTATAGGTGCCGCCCCAAGGGACGCTATGTTATGGATTACATTTGCAGCTCCCCCAAGCATCTTTGTCTCCCTTTTTACTTCCACTACAGGGACGGGGGCCTCTGGGGAAATTCGGGACACACCACCCCATACATACTTATCCATGATGATATCGCCGATCACCAGGATCCTGGCCTGGGGAAACCTGTCAACATATTTCTTAAGGAGGTCTCCTTCGTAATGCCTTCCAGCTGAGTCGGGCATGCTACAATCCGTGCTTCTCTTTTTTTCGGGCCTAAGTTTACGGCCTCGAAACGGTCAAAATCGCATCACTCCAGCAAGGCCTGTCCTCGACCCTGATCGGGGAGCGGTAATCCAGTGATTTCAAGATGTTGTAGATGCCGGATCACGTCCGGCATGACGGTTTCGTGACTTTTTACGATTCCATCAATTTTGATGATCTTAAAATAAATCGACATTTTTCATTGAATTAGCCAGCCTTATTTTTATATCATCGTATCTTATTGTTGTCCACAGGTAACTGATCGCGTATGACGACACCTCCTGCTCATTGTTAATTGGGAAACCCCCGCTATGCGGGAGTCAGAGAAATTAGGCTATGCCGTACCAGAAATCAAGGTCATATGAAGTGAATCCCGCCCGGCGGGACTAAAGTTAATGCAGAGCTTCGCTCTTCTATTCAGTAAAATGACATAAAATTCCTTAAATTTAGGCACTTTAGACATTTTAGATCACTTTAGTCACTCTGGAGACACGCAAGTAAACAAGCCCCCTCTGGGGGCAAGCCAAAGCGGGGCCCTCTAGACCCGAATTCTTTACTGTAGAACCAAGGACATAGGTCATTGCCAATGCTGTGGTTTCCGCTTTCCCTCTTGGCCGCTTTGTGCCAGGCTGTCAACGATACCATATCAAAGCGTTTTTTCAGCGACCTTACTCCATACGAAATGGGTTTGATAAGACTCCTTTACGCCCTCCCCTATCTCTTTATCGGCCGCTTTTTTATACCACAACCTTCTCTGGACAAGACCTTTTGGTCCTGCCTGGCCTTTGGCCTGCCTTTGGAGCTGGTCGCCTTCCTCTGTTATATGCGTGCCATAAAGGTCTCCCCCCTCTCCCTAACTGTCCCTTTTCTGGCCTTTACACCCGCATTTGTGATCTTGACCGGCTTCCTCATCCTGGGTGAGACCCTAAATAGTTATGGTATTATAGGCATAGCCCTGATTGTCACAGGGTCTTATGCCCTTAATCTCTCCAGCGTCAAGAATGAATTACTGGCACCATTGAAGGCGATTTTCCGGGAGCAGGGCTCTTGGCTTATGATCATAACCGCCCTGATCTATTCTCTGACAGCAACCCTTGGTAAGCTCGCCATTCAACACTCTAGTCCCCAGTTTTTTGCTGTCACCTATTTCCTCTTTTTTGCGCTCTTGGTGATGTCCCTCTTTCCCTTCATGCCAAAAGCCAGGTTCGCACACCTCCTCAGGAGGCCGTTTGTAGGAGCAAGCTCAGGGATAGTGCTTGCCGCAATGATTTTCAGTCACACCCTCGCGATCTCCCTTGTTCAGGCTGCCTACATGATATCTGTCAAGCGGAGCAGCCTTATATTCGGCGTTCTCTTTGGCTACATTATTTTCAAAGAAAAAAAGATCAAAGAGCGCCTTTTCGGGGCATCCATAATGATGTGTGGAGTCCTTATAATCGGCCTCCTCGGCTGATAACAAAAATGCCTCCAAGAGGCCCTTCCCCATCTCCCTCTTCTCATTCCCATCTTGCACAAAGTGTGTAAAATTTTACCATAAAATGGAACTGAAGTTCTTATGACAGAGAAAATGATTCTTACTAATGCCTTTAATTGTTTTCACACAACCGTTTAAATTTACAAGCAAATAATGTCTTTGCGTATTTTGGCATGATCTTCGCTAATATGATAACTGCAAGATTGATTAAGATCAGAATTCCTTGGCCAAATGAAGGAGGCTAACATGACTAGTTTTGAGACCAGATACAGGGTAAATCCACAAGGCATGATAGTAGAAGAGATCTCCATACAAGATACTGACGAATTTGATGAAGAGGACCAGTCTCCGGGCCATCCCATGTTGAAACAGCGCGGCACAACACAGAAAAAGCTTGAAGCCTAGAGGCCTTAATAAGGAAAAATTAATATGGCACCAAATTTCGAAATTGCAGTTCTCAGAAAACGCGACAATTTACACCTTAGACTAATGGGGGATTTTGATAGATCCTCTGTGCATCAATTACTCAATATATTAAGAGAGAATTGTCTCGGCACCTCAAGGATATTCATAAACACCACCTGCCTAAAAAACATTTATCCCTTCGATCTGGACGTATTCCATAAAAACCTTGAATTACTGGGCGAGGAGACCATACCCCTCGTGTTCACGGGCCTGAATGCCGCCAAAATGGTCCGCCCCAATTCAGTTTAGCCCTACCCCCCGGGGCTAATCCTCACTCCAAGCTCCCCCTCCCCTTTTTTGGAGGAGGAGCCGACGGAGTGGGGCCAAAAGGTTACCAAAAACACTTGAAATGTTATCTGCATTGCGTTAATGAACTCCTTACCCGTAAAGGCCTCTGGGGTGAACGACATTTTTTCCCTCGCCAAAAAAGTTCGTGATAGTTTCAAAGCAGGGCGCACAAAGTAATGCGGTTCTGAAGTAAACCATTTGACTATTAAGCCATGTAGGTGTTATTCTGTAGGTGTTCAGTGCGCTAAGCTTCTGGCGACATGACGTTTGAGCCAAAAAGCGAGGGAGTCAGCGACGGTTTTTGGCGCGTCAAGAACATCGATTATCCCTTCTTGCAAACACCTGTCTTAATGGGCCAACGTATCATCTTTTTTGAAGTTTCCTTCATGTATAACCCCGAAGCGGGGTGCTGGGGTCATTTAATTGAATAGAAGAGCGAAGCTCTACATTAATCCCGCCCGGGGTGGGACTCACTTCATGTGACCTTGATTTCTGATACGGCATAGCCTAATTTCTCTGACTCCCCCATAGCGAGAGTTTTAGGATTAACAATGAAAATCGCTGTCTGCCAGATAAATCCCATTGTAGGTGATTTTGAACATAATTTCTCTCTGATCGGTGATGCTGCAGATCGAGCAAAGAAATCAGACTGTGCGCTCGCCATTTTTCCAGAGATGTCTCTTTCTGGTTACCCCCCCAAGGACCTTCTGGAAAAACCCGCCTTTATCAGAGAAAACCTGAACCAACTCAAGAAACTTTCATCAGAAATAAAGGGAATTTCCATACTTTGTGGGTATATAGATATAAACCCCTCAACTCTGGGCAAACCACTGATCAATAGCGTTGCCATCATAATGGATGGAAAAATTACTAAGAGAGGAGGAAAAAAATTACTGCCCACCTATGATGTCTTTGACGAAACCAGGTATTTTGAACCGTCTCCAGAGAGCCTGATCTTCGAACTAGGAGGTATGAAATGGGGGGTTACCATATGCGAAGACATATGGAATCTTGGCGATATTCCAGGGATACCCAGATATGAAGAGGACCCCGTTTCTGAACTCGCCGGCCTGGGTATCGACAACCTTGTTAATATATCCGCATCGCCGTACAGTTTGAATAAGGGCGCCTTACGGCTACGCCTGTTAAAGAAGTTATGTAGGAGGCACGAAATTCCTGCCATCTATTGCAATCAGGTGGGAGGCAACGATGAGCTCCTTTTCGATGGTTCCAGCATGGTGGTTGATCGAGATGGCAGGCTGATTTGTCTTGGCAGGCAGTTTGAGTCTGACATCTTTATCTGGGACATGTCTCAGTCATTTGAAGAGATCACGCATCCCTGGCCCCGGACCGAAGAGGCAGTATTGAAGGGGCTTATTATGGGAACCCGAGACTACACGCTCAAGTGCGGCTTTGAAAAGTTACTGGTAGGATTGAGTGGAGGCATTGACTCATCCCTGGTCGCATTCATAGCATCAGAGGCCATGGGCCCAGGAAACGTCACGGGGATCAGTATGCCCTCGCCATACACCTCAGACATGAGCATAGAAGACGCCAGAGAACTCACAGAGAACCTTGGTATTCGCCTCGAAGAAATTGCAATTGGCGAACTATTTCAAACATATAAGCGAGTGCTGGGGCCCATTTTCAGGGGTCTCAATGAAGACGAAACAGAGGAAAATATCCAGGCCCGAATACGAGGCAATCTGTTAATGGCGCTTTCCAATAAATTTAATGCCCTCCTCCTTACCACGGGGAATAAATCAGAATTGGCAATGGGATACTGTACACTTTACGGGGATCTCAGCGGTGGACTCGCCGTAATCTCTGACATTCCCAAGACCCTTTGTTATCGCCTGGCGGAGCATATCAACCAAAAAGGTGAAATAATTCCCCATCGCATTATTTCAAGGCCTCCTTCAGCGGAACTGAAGCCAAACCAGACAGACCAAGACACCCTTCCTCCTTATGAAATCCTGGATGATATCCTAGAGTCAGCGGTAGAGAATAATCTCAGCCTTGACGAAATCGTGGCCCGGGGCCATAATCCCGTAGTCGTAGAAGATGTGTTGCACCGCCTGGTATCTAATGAATACAAACGCCGTCAGGCACCACCAGGCCTGAAGATAACAAGCAAGGCATTTGGATATGGGAGGTGGTACCCCATTGCAAGAGGCAAAAAAGTGTATTAAAATTTGTCAAATTCAATGGCACTGATTCTTAAATCCACGATTTAACTACTCAGGTAGATTGGCTAAAGGCATTTAGGCTGTAGTATCGCAGAGTGAACCGTGCGTAACCAAACAAAAGTCAGGCCGAGTATCTCCGTTTTCCGAAATCCCGTTTGGTCCGTTCAGGGAATTATATTACGAGGTCGGTCTGTCAAGACGGTTTAGGTATTCCGTAGAATATGACATTTCCGGATGCGAATCAAAAATTCCGGAGGCCGAGAAGATTTTATGCGCCCTGGGGGAACAATGCGCAAGAACTAATAGCCTTCAGGCTACAGCCTAAGTAATCTAAACAGTTACTCCATGATAAGGATTTCACATGAAAAGGAGGATAAAAAAAATTATTTTCTGGGGCTGTCTTGGGGCCATCTTTTATGTCCTCTTGAGTAACCATTTCATCTTCTTCGGACGCACCGTTAAGGTCCTGAAAAAATCAAGGCTTAGCCTCAACTACACATTCTTCAGCACCCAGGGAAGGACAAACCAATCTATCCTATCGATAGACGATTTGCGAGAGGACGGCATAGCTGACCTATTGGTAGATATGGGCAGGATGACGGAGACGCAAAGGGCCACGCTTATGGAAAGGTATAAAGAAGAATCAGAGGAATCCTATTAAACCTCAAAATCGACCTTGATCTTGAACATCTTGACGGCAGGCAAATTTAGTATTTCCCATATCCCTGTCTCCTCAGAGATCTCTTTGAGGGCACCATCTATCTCATTCATATCCTGAGCAATAAAGGTGAACCAGATATTATAGGCGTGATTTCTCAGGTAGTTATGAGTGACACCTGGATGGCGATTTACCGCGTTGACAAAACTCTCAATCTTTTCATAGGGCACCTTTGCGGCACAAAGAGTACTCGTAAAATTGAGCCGGCTGGAGTCGAAATTGCCCCCAATTCGTCTGATAACACCCTCCTCTTTTAGTCTTCCTACTCTTTCAATAATCTCTTCTTCGGTGAGGTTGAAGCGCCTTCCCAGTTCGCGGTAAGGACGGGAGGTAATGGGGAAATCCGACTGGATACCATTCAAGATGCTCTTGTCTATCTCATCCATTTTAGTAAATCACAACCTGCACTACTTCACTTAAAAACCCCGGGAATAGCTTTTGACAGCCCAAACTATTCCCGGCCGTGAAACGTTTGCGACGGTTGATAGACACAAAGCGGTTCTTCGGCCAGAAAATCGCCACTGGCCTCAAATGCCCTGGCCCTACATCCGCCACAAAACCTTAGGTACTCACATCTACCACATTTTCCCTTGTATGCCGAGAAGTCCCTAAGCCGATCAAAGACCCCTGAGCCCTCCCATATTGATTCAAAGGTCGAGGTCTTCAGGTCACCGCAATCCAGCTCCAGGTAACCACAAGGCTGCACGATCCCCTGATTCGAAATAAAGCAGAACGAGGTCCCACCCAAACACCCACGTGTCACAGCGTCCAGGCCATAGGTCTTGTAATCAACGTTTTCGCCCCTGGCCTGGGCCTCCTGCCGCAGGACCCTATAATAATGAGGGGCGCATGTGGCCTTGAGGTGAATTGGGACCCGATCTCTCATGCGGTAGAACCACCTCAGCAGTCTTTCGTATTCCAGCGCATCGATCTCCTGGTTTACCATTTCTCTGGCGCGGCCTGTTGGGACAAGCAAAAAGAGGTGATGTGCCACTGCACCAATACGTACGGCCATATCCAGGATATCTTCGATGTCCTCTATATTATGTCTTGTTACAGTCGTATTTATCTGGAACTCTATGCCCGCCTCTCTGAGCAAACGTATACCATCCATGGCCTTATTAAAGGCCCCCGGCACCTTTCTAAACTGGTCATGCTTATCCTCATCGGCCCCATCCAGAGATATGCTGATCCTCTTTATGCCCGATGCCCCTATTTTTTTCAAGACACTGGGGCCCAGAAGGGTACCGTTTGTGGCCATAACCATACGAAGTCCCATTTTTGTGCCATGCCCGGCCAGCTCAAAGATATCGCCTCTCAACAAGGGTTCTCCGCCGGTCAGGATAACAATCGGCTTCCCTACACGCCCAATCTGGGCCAGGACTTCCAGGCACTTATTAGTATCCAGTTCTCCTTCATAGGGACCGCCCTCAGAACCGGCTCTGCAATGCACACAACTCAGATTACATCTCCTGGTAACCTCCCAGGCCACAAGTCTAAGCTGGGCATTCTGCTCGGGTATCACTTCTGTCAACATTTTATGGCTTTCTCCCAACCACATCGATATGAGCGAAGTCTCCCCCCCGCCTGGGGTCGGACCGCCACGGACAAACCTTTAAATTGATGCCGCTTAGTAACTACCCAAGGGGATTGGGGATGAGGGGTTAAAAGAAGTCGTGCCGTCGAGAAATTATTGTCTGAATTCTGTGAACAGCCCCAAGTCAACTCAGCAGACGGGCCGCGTCCTTTGCAAAATAAGTCAGGATCAGATCCGCTCCCGCCCTCTTAATGCAGGTCAGCATCTCCATCATCACCCTATTCCCGTCAATCCAGCCCTTCATGTCCGCCGCCTTTACCATTGCATATTCCCCGCTTACATTATATGCAGCCAGGGGGAGCAGAGATACCTCTCGCACCTGTCTGATAACGTCCAGATAGGGCATTGCGGGCTTAACCATTATCATGTCCGCCCCCTCATCCATGTCTAATTCGGCCTCTTTCAATGCCTCCAGGGAATTGGCAGGATCCATCTGGTAGGAAGAGCGATCTCCGAACTGGGGGGCCGAATCAGCGGCCTCCCTAAACGGGCCATAAAATGCAGAGGCGTACTTCACGGCGTAAGAAAGGATGGCGGTATTATAATAATTTTCTGCATCCAGGGCCTTTCTGATGGCGGCCACCCTACCGTCCATCATATCAGAGGGCGCAACAAAATCCGCCCCGGCCCTGGCATACGATACCGCCTGCCTTGCTAGGAGATCCAGGGTGGCGTCATTGTCCACCTCACCGTCTCGGATTACTCCACAGTGGCCGTGGTCCGTGTACTCACAGAGGCAGACATCCGTAATCACCACCATCTCTGGTATGCGCTCCTTGATTGCAGAAATCGCCCTCTGCACGATGCCGTCATCTGCCCATGATCTGCTGCCATTTGCGTCCTTTTTATCTGGGAGGCCAAAGAGTATTACAGACAAAACTCCCATGAACCATAGCTCTTCTACTTCTTTGACAATAGTATCTACTGAAAAGTGGTACTGGCCGGGCATCGAAGAAATTGGGTCCTTGTTGCCATGACCATGTTTCACAAAAAGTGGAGATATAAGGTCCTTGACAGACAGGGATGTCTCCCTGACCATCTCTCTGATTGCGGGAGTCCTTCTGAGTCTACGAGGGCGTATAATCATTGGCCTTTACCTCTAAGTGTTTTCATCTGTATTCAACAACAGTCCTCATTCTACCACTCACAGCTCAAAACAATTCCTAACTATCTCTGCCCAATGCCGACCCTCTCCTCTTCCGTCAGATAACACGCAGGGTCCGGGGCCCAAATGTCACCCGTTACCGCCTCCGCCCTTACCCTGAAATTACCCGCACAAACGTCCAGCCACCGGCATGCCTCGCAGTGTCCCTTTACATAGTCTTTTTTATTTTTCAATCTTTTCATCAGGGGGTTGGAGATATCCGGCCAGATCTCACTAAAGGGCCTTTCCAGCACATTGCCGAAGCTGTAATGCCGCCAGAATTGATCTGCATGCACTGAACCGTCCCAACTGATACAACCAATGCCCCTGCCCGAATTATTCCCCTCATTCATCTCAAGGAGGCTAAGGGCCTCATCTGCCCTGGGATTTTTCTCCCTTACCATCCTGAGGTATAGATACGGACCATCCGCATGGTTGTCCACGGTCAGGACCTCTTTGGGCATACCACGGTCGTATAAATCCTTGGTCCTGTCAATGATAAGATCGACCGCTCTCCTGGTCTCTTTATGATCCAGGTCTTGCTCAACCAGATCGGAACCCCGCCCGGCATAGACCAGATGGTAAAAACACACCCGGGGTATATCGTATTCTTCAAGCAGATCAAAAATGTGTGGGATCTCATGCACGTTCAATCGATTAATTGTAAAACGGAGTCCCACCTTGAGACCGAATTCCTGGCAATTTACTATGCCTGCCATAGCCTCTCGGAATGAGCCTCCTTTACCTCGGAATCGGTCATTCACGTCTTCCATGCCATCGAGACTAACCCCAACATAGGAGAGACCGATGCTCTTTAGCGCCTTGGCTTTATCTCTAGTAATCATGGTGCCGTTAGTCGAGATTACTGCCCGCATTCCCCTGTCAACGGCATGGCTGGCGAGCTCCAGCAGGTCTGAACGCATGAGGGGTTCCCCCCCTGAAAAGAGGATTACGGGAACTCCAAAGGAGGCCAGGTCATCTATCAGGGCCAGACCCTGATCGTGATTTAATTCTTTTTCATGGCTGTGCTTTACCGCCCTGGCATAGCAATGAAGGCACTTTAGATTACAAGCACGAGTGACATTCCAGACCACCACCGGCTTCTTGTCCATGGAAAACTGAAGCAGATGGGAAGGAAGGTCTTTAGACATTCTCCCATAGCGAAGGGCATCGGATGGTTCTACAGTACCACAATAGAGCTTCGAGATACCGATCATGGGTGACCTTTCAAAACAATCCATGCCCGAGAACGTGGTGTTTTAAGTCATTTTCTTGAGTAGTCCTGACGATAGAAGTCTTTGATCAAGTTATTAATGAACTTCTCCATGTCAGTAACCGCCTCATCATTAATGGTAAAGTTCTTGATACCAGAACGGTCCTTTACAAGATTGAGGCCATATTCAAGCCTTTTGGCCAATTTAACGGTCAACTCCCCAGCCTCCTGACCTGTTTTAATTGACTGGTTCATGATTTCATCCACTGCACTCTCATCAAACGCAATATCCACGTCAAGCTTTTCAGAAAGTGAAACCTCTTCTATCTTGATTTGACTATACATCTCTTGAAAATCATCGAATGCCGAATTGATATCTAATATGTTCCTCAGGTACAACTCTGCGATGATATCCATCCTCCGTTCATAGATATCAAGGCCTGATCTTTTGTGAAAATCATCGGCAATTTTCGCGATGTACCCTTTTATATTTTCAAGCTCACTTTTCTTTGCCTTTTCAAATCTTTCTATCATCTCCGGATCATCCGGCTTTTCAAGTAGCACCTCAAGCTGGGCAACCGGAGAATCAACCACATCCCTGGTTATCAAAAATCTCTTGATCTCTGTTGAGGGGAGCCTCTTCTCAAACGGGATCAGGACACTTTCTATCGCACTCACCAGCCCACGCGCCCCGGTCTTCTCGGCTGCGGCTATATCTGCAAGCTTCTTCAAGGCATCCTCTTCAAATGAGATATCGATGCCATAGGCCCTAAAATCCCAACGCTTACTCATGATAATGGGGTTGTTGGGGTTCTTTAGAATCTCAACCAGATCCTCCCTGGAAAGTTCATCAAAGACCACGATGACAGGTAATCGACCTACAAATTCTGACTCGAAACCGAATTCTATCAAGTCCTGAGCAGTAACCTCTTTCAGTATCTCCCATGGGACCTCAGTGGGTCTCACGTCCGCCTCAAAGCCAATTCCCTGACTCTGGAGCCTTTTCTTTATGATTTCGGCAAGATCACCAAAGGCGCCGCTCATGATAAATAAGATGTTCTTGGTGTTGACCAGTCTCTTTTCTCTTTTTCCTGTCTTTCTGTAATGTTCGATGGCCTGTATCTGGGATATGGGATCATGTGGGACCTTTAGATCCACCTCAGTCTCTTCCATAGGCTTTAAAAGGGTCCTCTGCACGCCCGTCCTTGAAACATCGTGACCTATCAAATTGTTGGATGAAGCGATCTTGTCTACCTCATCAATATAAATGATCCCGTTTTCGGCCATGGCAATATCGTCCTTTGCCTCATGCACAAGGTCACGGACCAGATCTTCCACATCCCCGCCCACATAGCCAGTCTCACTGAATTTGGTGGCATCTCCCTTAACAAAAGGCACCCCTAATTTTTGGGCAACGAGCTTGATGATATAAGTCTTTCCAACTCCTGTCGGCCCAATCATCAAGACATTATTCTTGATCATGCCGACGCCGGTACCTTTTCTTTTCCTGAAAGAATCCTTGGCATGCTTAATCCTGTTGAAGTGGGTGCAGATCTTGGTAGCTAACACCTCTTTGGCATCCTTCTGCTTGACAACATAGCCATCAAGATAACTCTCTAGCTCCTCTGGCAACATATCAAAGTGGGGTTCGCCCTTGGATTCCCGGCCCCTTGTGACATCATCGGTATGGGCCTCATCCGCCCTTGGAAAAACAAGCGGCGAGATGATCCTGATACGACTACCATATTTTTTGGAAAGGTATTCGCTCAATTCCTTCTCCAGCTCTTTCTGATTCGGGATCTTTCCGGTATCCCCCTTTTCATCCGTGACTATTTTTTCTATTTCCATGTCTCTCCGTCCTGTTGATTATTATTCATTTGATTCAAGGTCCCCGGTCAAGACCGGCCCTTTACCAGTGCCTAGCAAATTTGCCTATCTTCCGATGCGATTAAGTTACAACCGCTTTTTAACTCGTCCACACATTAAGAATATATTCATTGCCTTTTAGGATTTCAAGCATTATGCGCCACCGAAAGTAATCTATTGACTCCCCATGGTAATTCAATTAACGTTACCGCATCCGAATGTTAACAAATAATCTAAGTGATTATAAATGGTTGCAAGGCTAGAAATCAAGCTAAAAAAGGGGCTAATGGATGCTGAGGGTGCTGGCATCCGGCGGAAGTCCAGGGGATATTTTGGGTTTGAAGTGGATGATATGCGTGTAATCCGCGTATTGACCATCGATGTCGACCTCAATAGCGAACAACTGGAGCTAATACGAACGGAGATATTTACCAATCCTGTCACAGAAGAATCATCCTATTCCCCAATTGCTAAAAAATTTGACTGGCTGATATGGGTCGGCTTCCGTCCCGGGGTCAGGGACACGGCCGGGAGTACGGCCGCCGAGGCCATCGAAGATCTCTTGGGAACCACACTCAGATCCCACGAGGCAGTTTATACCTCAAAACTCTATGAGATCAGGGGGCACCTAACCAGACAGCAGATCCATAAGATTGCAAGTGATTTGCTAGCGAATGACATCATTCAGCAATGGAGGATATTCAATAAAGAGGAATGGAATCCGGACAAGGGTATCGGCTTCCCTGTACCGAAGGTCTCTCTGGATCACGAACCCAGGGTGAGCACAATACCAATTCAGAGCGACGATGAATTAAGAGAAATCTCCCTTGAACGTAATCTCGCCCTGCAGGAAAGGGACATCCCAATCATACGAGAGTACTTTTTAAGAAAAGACGTCCAAAAGGAGAGAAAAGAGGTCGGCCTTGATCTCCCCACAGACGTAGAGATTGAGTATATTTCTCAGGCCCGCAGTGACCATTGCAACCACAATACGTTCAGGGGACTTTTCAGGTACCACGATATCGCAACAGGTCGCAGGGAGACTCTAGATAATCTTTTCAAGACATGTATTGAGGCCCCTACCCTGAAAATCAAGGAAGAGAAAGACTGGGTCATATCGGTGCTGTGGGATAATGCCGGTGTAGGGCGTTTTGATGATCAGCACCATTACGTTATTACCGGTGAAACGCACAACAGCCCCTCCAATATGGAGGCCTACGGCGGGGCCATCACGGGCATTGTTGGCATATACAGGGATCCAATGGGCACTGGAAAGGGTTCAAAGCTCATCCTGGGGATGTATGGGTACTGTGTTGGGCATCGGCACTATAATGGAGAGTTTAGCCCACATCTTCACCCCAGGCGTTTACTTGACGGTATAATTGAAGGCGTGAGAGACGGGGGAAATAAGAGCGGCATCCCGACCCCTTATGGATTACTCCTTTTTGACGACAGCTATATGGGAAAATGTCTGGTCTTTGTGACCGCCATGGGAATCATGCCCGCCCGGATCGGTCATGAATCCTCTCACAAAAAGACTACCACCCCTGGAGACCTCATCGTTATGTCCGGGGGCAGGGTAGGCAAAGACGGCGTGCACGGAGTTACTGCGGCGTCTGAGACATTTAGTGAGCACACGCCTGCCGGCCATGTTCAAATCGGCGATCCATATACCCAGAAAAAGATGCACGATTTCCTTCTCGAGGCAAGGGACAAGGGGCTCATATCATTTATCACTGACAATGGAGGTGGCGGATTGTCATCCTCTATAGGTGAATCTGCCCGGTTCAGCAACGGCTGCCGCGTGGACCTGGATAAGGTGCCGCTGAAATACGAGGGGCTCGATCAGTGGGAGATCTGGGTCTCTGAATCCCAGGAAAGGATGACCATAGCTGTAAAGCCTGAACATCTGAATCGCTTCATGGAGCTATCGGCCAAACACTCTGTGGAAAGCACGGTCATTGGAGAATACAACGACTCAGGGTACTTGCAGTTGAACTACGGGGGGAATACCTGCGCCTATATCAGAATGGACCTCTTAGAATCCGATTTCCCCCAGTGGGAATTTGATGCAGAATGGTCCCCCCCTGAAACGAGAGGATTGACAGAACCCTTACTAGGTGAGCCCAAAGATCATAGCGCCCTTTTTTTGGAGATGCTATCGCGTCCAAACATATGTGCCCGCAACTGGATTGCAAGACAATACGATCACGAAGTCCAGGGTGGAAGCGTGATAAAACCCCTGGTGGGCAAGAACCGGGATGTCCCCAGCGATGCGTGTGTGGTAAGGCCCGTCCTGGGGTCCAACAGGGGAATTGCCGTTTGCCAGGCCCTGAATCCTTTCTATTCGCTGATTGACACCTATCATATGGCCGCTGTCACCATCGATGAGGCGGTCCGAAAAATACTGGCCGTGGGAGGAGCCCCCCATCACCTGGGTGGGGTGGACAACTTCTGCTGGCCAACAATCGAATATGACCCACAAGACAACCCGGACGGCAAGTATAAGGCCGCCCAGTTGGTGAGGGCCAACTGGGCCCTGAGGGACTATTGTCTTGGCTATGGCATACCACTGCTTTCCGGAAAAGACAGTATGTATGTGGATGGGAACCTGATCGGACCCAATGGCGAAAGACGCAAGGTCTCAGGCCTGCCTACCCTGCTTTTCACGGTGTGCAGTGTAGTAGAAGATATAACGAAGTGCATAACCATGGATGCAAAATTCCCGGGAGATCTTGTCTATATCCTGGGTGAGACCAAAAATGAGCTTGGAGCAAGTGAATATTATCAGATGATGGGTTCAACCGGCCTAAACGTACCAAGAGTTAATGTCGAAGGGCTCTGGCCACAATACCTATCCCTGCATAAGGCCATCCAAAGCGGTTTGGTTTCCTCCTGCCATGCAGTGACCAGGGGCGGGCTTGGAGTGCATCTTTCCATGGTCGCAATGGCCGGTGAGCTTGGAATGAAAATTCAGCTACCCCTGATCCCCGCCACATCCGGGCTCACCGCAAGTCAGGTCCTCTATTCCGAGTCGTGTGGTCGATTTGTCATGACCGTGGCCCCGGAGAAAAAAGAGGCCTTTGAGGAGATCCTTTCCGGCATGAAAATACAAAGGGTAGGTTTGGTAACTGAATCGCCTTCCTTTTCCATCACAGATGGCAAAGGAAGGCCTATCATCAAGGAAGATGTAATGAACCTTAAGCATACCTGGAAGGGACCGTTCGGGGGATTGGTATGATCCCAACCAGCGCAATTAGGCCTAAGGCACTTGTGCTTACCGGCTATGGCCTGAACTGTGACTACGAGACCGATTTCTCGCTAAGATTGGCTGGCGCAGAATCCCACAGGGTACATATAAACGAACTGATCTGCCCTGAAGGCTCAAAATCCGACATAAGGCTTGAAGATTTCCATATCCTGGTCTTCGGAGGAGGATTTAGCTGGGCAGACGATCACGGGGCCGGAGTTATTATGGCCTCCAAACTCAGAAATCATATGGGTGAACAAATCGAGCACTTTATCGCGAGTGGCAAGCTGGTGATAGGTATATGTAACGGCTTTCAGGCCCTGGTAAATCTTGGGCTTCTTCCCGCCTTTAATCACAAACACACACAAAGACGTGTCGCGCTCACGTACAATGACATCGGCAATTTTATTGATACCTGGGTCAATCTTAGGGTCAATCAGCAAACACCCTGCGTCTTCACAAAGGGCATCTCCTTTTTGGAACTCCCTGTCAGGCACGGGGAAGGAAAGTTCTATGCATCCGATGGTGATATTGCCCAACTCTTTGAAAACAACCAGGTAGTGCTCCAATATGCAGACAAGAATGGAAAAGAGGCCCGTGGTAAATGGCCGCTTAACCCCAACGGTTCATTGAAAGATATTGCCGGAATATGTGATCCTACCGGCCGGATCTTCGGCCTGATGCCCCATCCTGAGGCCTTTAACCATTATACCAACCACCCCGACTGGACCAGGAAAAAGGGGGCCCTTCTAAGGGAGGGTAAATCCATCATGGCCGAAGAGGGAGACGGCATCAGGATCTTCAGAAACGCCGTTGAATATATCAAACATTACTTATAGGCCGTCACCTGAAAGTGCCATCCCCGCTCCCAAATCCTCTCCCCCAATCCGCCACAATCGAAGCACTAGGGTCTTCCATTCCTTATTATTTCTTGACACAGCCCCCAAATAAGAGTAATTACACACTCTTTGAATCAATCCCTTCAAAAGGAGAATAAAAAATGGCTTCGAACGCCAAGAAGACAAGAATAATCCGGGAGAGAAAAAAGAGGCCCAATAAGCGCAACCAAAAGGCGAACAAAGAGCGCATTCAGAGAAATGCTGAAATCCTCAGCGATCTGGCGAAAACGTCTACCTGATGGGGCTATAAATGCAGATCTTATGTGTGGAATATGGGACCTTAAGTATTTAAAAAACCCTGTTGAATATATAAATTTATTTAACTATTTAAGGACTGTCCCGCAGACATAAAAGTCAAGTCTAATCCAAGTGGTCATCTCCTCAATTCTTATCCAATTAACGGGCAGCCTCCATTAAAAGGGGACAGGCGACCGGGAACCGGTCAACTCGCGCATTCCCGTGGCGCGAAGCGCCGCGGGAACGTGGCCATCACCGGCGGGATGGAGCGCAGCGGAATTCCCGTCCGAGTGCATGGCATTGTTCTGTGCCGGTCTATGCTTTATTGGCAATGACTGCAAATTCGCTCGATTTTCGATTATACGGGTTTCCCGTAACGTCGGAATAAATCCCCTTAACGAAAAAACCGGCCTCAACAAACTCGCTCTCAAGATCCTCAGGCACAAAATACTGTAGCCAGTTGTACACTTGTCTGGTTCGCTCAGACTCAATAATTGTGTACTTGTCCAGCACTACCTTCTCTTCATCGTATTTGAAGGTATTAAGAAAGCCATAATACTTGTTCGATGACCAAAATCCATTGAGTTGGTTCACCTCATATGTCGCGGCCTCTTCCCTTTGTTCAAATGCCGATAGGGAATACACATCAAGAAGGACCGAACCGCTTGGTTTCAAAATCTTATGGAATTTACTCAGAATCCCTTTTCTTTGTGTTGAGCTGAGGGCGCAGAAATCGCACATAATCATCAGCACAAGGTCGAACTGGTCTTCTGTTTCAAATTCCAGGTAGTTCTGATTCACATAGCTGATATTCAACTGCTCGCGGGCTGCAACTTCCTTTGCGTACTCGATGGACCTCTTCGAGAAATCGATGCCGGTCACATTTGCTCCGCGTTTTGCCAAACGTGTTGCGTACAATCCAGGACCACAGCCGAAATCAGCTATCTTGGTTTCCTTGCCGATGTTGAACTCAAACGCGATCCATTCCACTGATCGATTGATGAATTCCGCGTTTCGCGAAGAAACATCGATGGCCTCGTTGAGGTGGAACGAGAGCATCTGCTTTGAGGTGTGTTCATCGGTCCATAGATCGTTTGCGGTGTAAAATTGGAACGGTTCTGGCCGTTCGTTAATCTTCTCCAACTCTTCAAACATTCTCTCTCCTAATCTTATTACACAGAATGCGCGAGTTGACCGGCGGGTTCTCCTGCATAATGAGCGTGGTTTTTTACGGTCGATTATGCAGGAGGTTCTGCCGGTCGAACGACTGGTTCACGACGCGAAGCGACGGGGACCAATCGTTCGACGTAGTCAACTCGCGCATTCACGCCGCGTAGCGGCGTGAACGCCGCCACTCTGCGGCGAGGGAACCGAGTCCGCAGCAGTGGCATGTTCTGCATGATTTTTATTTTTAATGTTGTGAGATGAGGGAACGGAGTGCTTTATTTACCGATTCAGAATTGGGAAAGTGGATTCTTAGATCGGGATCGAGCATAACAGCCCCATCCTCTTCTTTAAAATACTGAATCGATTGAGTGCCATCGTCTTTATTTACAATGACTGTATGTCCATTACGATAAGCCTTGTAGTGTTTTCCCCTAACACCTTTTGAAAAATCGTACTCATCCCTCATTTTATTTTCATTCAATTCTTTATTATTCTTTTTCATACTGTTCTCTCTCAAATCGGGTCGCCTTGCGACATCCGATTATTCTAATATTACCATTTCGTTCAGTATACTACACAACCAAAATCCGTCCCTTAGAGGAGATGCCAATATCAATATACCGTTCTTCTAAATCCGAATGATCCGGATCATTAATTGTAATGGCAAAGGGATCGTTAAAAACTGTTTTTCCTTCCCTAAAATCAACCCCATGCTTTTTTAAGTTAATTTTGGATTTATTTTCGTCCCATTCAAATTTTAATGCCATTTATTATGCTCTATTATCAAACTATCTTCAAATACCCTGTTTTTCATCTAATTTCAAATGCAGAACATAATATTATCCGACAGTTTTTCCGCATAGATATTTATATTATAAGGCAAAAAACGACACAAAAACAACAAAAAACCTGTTTGTATAGGCTGCGACTGTTTGCTATCATAGGTGTAAGATCTTGATGATAGACAATATGGGGATGTAGGATATGAATGATAGCCAACAGTTGAAGCGGGGACAGGTCGCTCCGTTTAATCCCAACCCTAGGTGGCCCACAGGGTATTTCCAGGTGCTCGAAGAACTGGGGGTGGAAGAGCGACGCCGCCCTTTCTATGCGCATTGGGTGCGCCAGTTCTTCAACCATCAACAAGAGAGGAAGCAACGGCGTTACCTGGGTCGACGGGAAATCGAGGAATTTATCCAAGCCCTGGCCGCTGAAGACGTACGAACCTGGTCGCAGGACTTTGCAGCCATCGCGCAGCAGTTGACTAACGAATTGTTTGCGTTTCATATGGCTATTTCTTTGACTTCGTGTTCCCGCGGCCCACCTTGCTGGGATACAAAATCCCGCTGCGGAGCCGCCCTGGCCCCAGTCAAGCTCGGTGCTGAGCAGTGCCTTGCAGACGAGAGTTTTCACGAAACCGTCGCTCCTGTTTAACCATGGGCTATGACTTGCCACATCATCCGAGCTTCTTCACATGAGAACAGGAGCTTTGCGACACGTCCTTAAATACTTAAATGAATTTATATTCGGCAGAGTTATTTAATTAGTTAAGGTCGTTATATTCTAAGTCAGGCCAGATACTGGGCGGTCTTCAGTCTTCGTCCCGTGCGGTATTCTATGTGTCGTGTGAGCACTACACTGATTTCATGAACTACTTCTTCGGTGAGAAAAAATTCCTGCGCCCTGTCCCATGGATCAGACTGCATAATCCTCAGTCCTCTGACACCATCAGGACTTAGGCCAGGAGACAGGGCCGACTCTTTTTCACACCCAAGGCATGCAATGCGGCCCTGGTTACCCTTAAAGATCGCCTTGCCTTCCCCGGTATACGGCCTACCGCAGCAACAGCACTTATCAAAATCGATCCCATAACCCCCAAGGGCCATGGCCCTTGCCTCAAAATGGATGCGCAGAGAACCAACCCTTTGTCCCTCGCTTAGTTCAAGGAATGACTCTTTCAACAACTCAAACATACTATTGTCCACCACTCCCGGAGGGAAGAGGACTTCTGTGAGTTCAATCATGTAGCTTGCCAGTGACAAGGAGGAAAAATTCGATCTGAGCCCGGAAAAACCCTCAACCAACTTGCATGAATGGAGGAAGCATAGATCTCCCTTCCTCCTGGGCTCATACTCCAGGCTTGCCAGGCAAAACAGGTCCAGACAATTGGGAAACCTTCTGCGGCTCTTCCTTGCCCCTTTTGCCACCCCTTTCAATCTACCCCTGTCATAGGTAAAAAATGTGACCAGGAGGTCGGATTCGCCGAACTCCTTCACCCGCATGATAATGGCAGGCGACATGCAGATTTCGCCACTCACTAGATTACCTTGTCCAGAGACCAGCCAAAGACCTTGAAGGCCTTGCCACCTATCTTTTTGTGTAAAGACTTGAGGGCATCAAAAGCGACCGGTTCCAGATCCTCTTCTACCGCAATCATTACGGCACAATTGAAACCAGGCCACACGGCGTCGTCCAGCTTGGGGTCTGACCGTTCTCCTTTCCCTAAAACCCTGCCCCATTTGGTGTAGCCCGTTACACAGCAGGTAGAGAGGGTCTCCATGACTTCCTTGTCAAAATCCACATCGTATATCAGGAAAAACATCTTCATGATTTTATCACTTTTAGTAGGGTCAAGGGTCAAGGAAGTAAGACTAATTATCCTTGAGAGAATTAATCAATCCATTCAATACCCTGCCAACTTCTTCCCTTTGCTCCTCGATTTGACCATACTCCCCCTCGCCCAGGTACCCCAAGTCCTTTGCCAGAAGCAAAAAATTCTCGGTCTCAGCTAGAGATCCCCGAGCAATAGATAAAAAATGGAGATACTCCTTCTTATGCTCTCTCGAATATCCCTCC
>Ga0307425_1000297_pt1 | contig 31649 bp, 42 predicted proteins | sample SalMarWE160330MG_FD_202152 | JGI IMG/M metagenome (GOLD analysis project Ga0307425, IMG submission 202152) | Salt marsh sediment microbial communities from the Plum Island Ecosystem LTER, Massachusetts, United States - WE1603-30 | ecosystem: Environmental > Aquatic > Marine > Intertidal zone >...
ATTATTCATATGACGTAATCTTTTCTCGCTACAAACGTGGATCAATATGTTTTGGGCCTCCGCACTCCGGAGTGTAGCAGGTGACATCGATGAAATCACACTTTTCGCCACATTTAGGGCAAACGTTCGGTGGCTTTCCGGCTGTAATGAGATATCCACACTCTGAACATTTCCAGTAGGTCAAACCGCATTCAGGGCAGATATCTCCCACAAACCTACCGTCAGCCGTGTAGCCACAAAGTGCGCATGCATATTTTTCTTGTTCTTTTCCCATTTCATTTTCCTCCTGTTTCTTTAATTGTTCTTTCTAATGTGTGAATAAATCGAAAGAAACTTTTCCAATCCCATGATAATAACCAGATCTATTCTCGTGTCATGGCGGCTCCACATTTAGAACAACGCTGTTCATAGCAGGGAGTTCCCAATTGGTGAGGTACTTTTTCACCACAATCTGGGCAGATACATGATCCGCCGGGACCGGCACCAAAACCATCACCACGACCGCGGCTTCCTCTGGGCGAGCCCATGCCTTTTCCCGTGCCCGGTCCCTGGCCTTTTGGGCCTGTTCCATCGCCTCTGGGCATTTTACTCACCTCCTTTAAATCATAGATCCTATATTTTAGCTCTTTGATAACCATATAGTATTATCTTTTCTAAACCTTTCAGTAGCATGAAGTATGCCACAAATTCACAACCTCAATTTAAACTAAATTTTCAATAAGTTGTCATAATTGATTATTTCAATTAACTCTGCAACACAGCAAAATTTCGAAAAATTTCGAAATCTCATTTAGAAAAATTTCGAAATCAAACACATCATTTCAGATTGTGTGAATAGGCAAGTATAAGTATGGAAGGAGACCGTCAACAAATAAAGCTAAGATAATCGAGTGGCTTTAGTGCAATCCGGAAACTTTGTAACGGATAGTAACGGATTTTTATTTTTATGGCACACTTTATGCTCATTAATAATTGATGAATTCGAAAAAGGCGTTATTTGAATTTTTTATGAGACTATGCAGTTCCTCGTCCTAAAGGACCGGGCTTGCCGGGAGCAATCCGGTCAACAATTGACCAAATCATCAGGTGTTGTTTCAGGAAACATCTCTGGAGCTGCTATATTATTCACCATTCCATACAGAAACAGGATAAAATGACAGCAATCCTATCTCAAAAGGTCCTCCGTCAAATGGCTTCCCGATGGCTTGCCCCATCCCAGAGCTACCATCCTTTAAGAATTCATACGGATACCACGGATTTTTTTAAAATAGAATATAACGATGTCGTCGTTTTAAACAGCAAACCTTATCTTATTCGTCATAATGCCAAGGAGGGACGTTTTGGGCTGGATGATGAAGTTAAATTTTGGGTAAAACGTGCCATCGATCTTAAAACCGGTAGCCTTAAAATCATCAAGCTTGTCTTTTATGAAACGTTTAAAACACGGATCGGGGGAATCGAATTCGAGTGTTTTCGCAGTCCCAAAAAGGAGGCCCGCATATTGGATGTGATCGCCGGTCATAGGAACTTCATGCATGGATATTCAATCGAGGATAAAAAGGGTAATATCGTTCGCGTGCTTGATTATATATATGGGAAATCTATCCATGCTTATATTGGAAATTTACAGATGGATCACCGCGCCTATTTTTACAATCTTTTCCCCGCCATTCTAGGTAATTTTATGGAATGTATCGAGGCGATCCGTTTTCTCCACCAACATGCTGAAAAACATGGAGATATTCGGCGCGACCATATATTGATCGACCGTGATAGCGGGCGGTACCGTTGGATTGATTTTGATTTTAACTATCGCCATCGGGAAAACATATACGGTTACGATCTTTTTGGTCTGGGTAATGTTTTGGTATTTTTGGCAGGTATGGGGGATGTGCTGCTGCTGGATCTAAAGAATCAGAATCATCCTGCTCTGAATGGGCTACGGGAAGAAGATGTGAATATCGTGTTTAACAACCGCGTTGCCAATCTCAAAAAAATTTACCCTTACATACCCGAATCACTCAACCGGGTGTTGATGCATTTTTCTAAAGGTGCCAATTGGTTTTATGAGAACACAACACAATTGCTGGATGATTTGAGAGAATTCAAAACGTTGATCTGAATGCTTCGGTGAATATTTGCCCCAAAAAAAGTTTAGATTAAGGAGGTCAATGCATGATCGATAGGAACAAAATTTATAACAAGAACATCCTGATTGCCGTGGACGAGTCAGAAAACGCCCGAAGGGCAGTTTCATATGTAGGCCAGACCTTGAAAGGCGTAAAAGGTTTTAAAGTCTTAATCCTGCATGTCATCAGCCAACCGGAAGAGGATTACTTTCCCACATCTGCTGAAAAAGAGAAATGGCTCAGCAAGTATAAGCTGAAAGTCGATGCCATGTTGGAGAACTATCGTCAAATGTTGATACATGAAGACTTTGACCCGGGTGATGTATCGGTACGTTCCACCCTTCGTTACTGTCCTTCCATGGCAGAGTGTATTTTAGCAGAGCGGGACGAGACGGAATATAGCACCATTGTGGTTGGCAGACAGGGGATTTCACGGAGTGAAGAGTTCCTCTTTGGCAGTGTTTCCAGCAAGATTGTCAATCATGCGCGCAACTGCACGGTCTGGGTGGTGGAATAATGATTATAAAAGCCAGTTGACACTTTTGAGAGTTGAGTCGACTTATGAGTTTACCGCCGTTTTTTGGTGACATGAGTATGTGCTTATGGAAACAAGGTAAGGGGACTTCCTCGAAGGATGACGGTATGCATGTCACCCTTGCAGGAAGAATAAGAGAGTGGAATACGCGACACGAGCCCCTTCTCCGGCTCATTTTGTTATTTATTTTCCTCTATCTGTTTATTTTCAGCCTGGAATTGATGGGCGCTTCCCTGAAAATGTTCGGAAATGAATTCGCCAGGTCGCTCATTTACACTACGACAAATCCCGTTGCTGGTCTTTTTATCGGGATATTGGCAACTTCCATAATACAGTCCTCTTCATCAACCTCCTCTATTGTGGTTGGAATGGTGGCCAGCGGTGCTTTGGAAATTTCATCCGCTATTCCAATTATTATGGGTGCCAATATCGGCACATCGGTTACAAACACCCTGGTTTCCCTGCAACACATTAATCGCAGTAATGAATTCAATCGAGCATTTTCCGCTGCTATCGTTAACGACGTTTTTAATATCTTTGCAGTTTTAGTCTTATTTCCGACTCAGATTGCTACAAATTTTCTAAATATAAGTGCCACTTTCATGGGAGAAGCTTTCCAATATATCGGTGCCCTAACTTTGCTTAGTCCTGTAAAAATGTTGACGTATCCGCTGGTTGATTTTCTGAAAGAATATCTTGGAAGTTATCCCTCCATTATCTTTATATTATCACTGTTGTTGCTCCTCTTTTCGTTGAAAATGATGGTTGATGCGTTGAGAGTTCTGGTTGTAAAGAAAGCCGAAGTTTGGTTCGACAGATTTCTATTCAAAACGGCTTTCCATGCCTTTCTCGTTGGTTTACTGTTAACAGTGATGGTGCAAAGCAGTTCAATAACCACATCTTTGGTTGTACCGATGGCCGGTGCGGGCGTTCTCACGCTGAAGCAAGTTTTCCCATATACGCTGGGTAGCAATATAGGAACGACAGTAACTGCCATTCTAGCTGCCCTCGTCACTGGAAATCTGGCTGCGATCACCGTGGCCTTTTCTCATTTACTCTTTAATATTTCTGGCATGATTATCTGGTGGCCTCTAAAATGTGCTCCCATCTTTGTGGCCCGCTCATTTTCTCAATATTCGATGAGAAATAAGATTATTCCGTTTGGCTATATAATAATTATGTTTTTTATTGTTCCGTTGTTGGGTATTTATTTTTTTAGATAAAGGAGCTGGACAATGTTCAAAGAATGGCTGCATCTTTTCCGAAAAGATTCACTGATGGATCGGGCTTACCGGCGCTCCTCTATGATGTTAGATATCACTCTATCTATGTTTTTGAAAGCGAAGACTTCACTCAGATACACCGACAGTGATCAAGTAGACATTGATATTTATGATAGAGATGCCGAAGTGAACCGTTACCAGCGCGAAGTGCGACGGCATGTCTTTAAGCATCTAACAATGCGCGGAGTGGAAAGGCTGCCATCAGGATTGGTCCTGGTAAGCATCGTCATCGATATTGAAAGAATCGGTGATTATACAAAGAATATGATAGAACTGGCCATGAATCACTCACGTAGATTACATGGGGGAAAATTTGAGACAGATCTTCAACGAGTGGAAACTGCGGTGGAGGACAATTTCATTCGTACGAAAAGCTGTTTTGAATTCGCAGATGAAAAGACTGCCCTCCAACTGTTGAAAGAGTACGAATGGGTGAGTCGCGTTTGCGATGATTGTCTTTTCCGGCTGATAAAAGAAGATGATAAGAATATTGGCAGCGGCGATGCCGTTTCTTTAGCTTTGTATTTCCGGTGGCTTAAGCGGATTAATTCCCACTTGAGGAATATTTCATCCAGCGTTGTCAATCCCTTTGACAGGATTGGTTTCAAACCAAGGCACGATTGAGCAATTGGGCTTGTTTCTTAGCTGCTTTACTGAATGATTCCCTGCCAATTTCTCAACTATTGCCTTCACATCATATAGTGGCCTGCACTCACCATTCACCTCACAACTATTTAGCAATTCGGCTTATGTCATTGCCTTTTCAGAGCGAGTACGTTTACTTTATTTTCCTTCAATCATTTTTCGAGCCCGACCTAATCTCTACATATGCGATAGCTTGATTACGTCCGCCATGCTTCGCAGCGTATAGTGCCTCATCTGCACGGGCAATATTGCCGTATATAGGGATGTTGGTCGCCATTTTTGCAATACCGAAAGAAGCTGTAATGTTCAACTGTTTGTCTTTATCCAAGTCAATAGGTAGCGAGGATAACCCCATCCGCAACCGGGTTACAATTTTCTTGGCCTTGTCCAGCTTCGTACTTGGTAAACAGATAAGAAATTCTTCACCACCGTAACGACACATCGAATCATAGGGGCGCAGTTTATCGGTTAAATAGTGTGCAACGGCATGCAACACCTTATCGCCAACCAGATGGCCATAGGTGTCATTTACGGTTTTGAAATGATCAAGGTCAACCATACAAATGCAACATGGCTGACCTGTACGTGATGCTCGTGCATATTCGTAGGAGAGAATCCGAAAGAAAGCCTGGCGGTTGAAAATATCTGTCAGAGGATCAAATTCAAATAGGATTTCACGAAATTCATCTCTTAATTCAAAAATCCTTTTGGAGAAATCCTGTTCCTTAGCTATGAAAACATCGTAATCTTTGATGGAAATAGTTCCATCATGTTTTATTTTCTCAGTTAAGACAAACGCTCTATTATGCAAAGCATGGTGGAGTTGACCAATCAATATAAAAACCGAATGGTCACTCAAGATTGGGGAATACTGGCTGTAGTACCATTGACCAAAACCGCATCGCCGGTAAGAATCCTTTAAAAAATAGATCTTTGCTAATGGTTGACCGAATATCAGGCTGCGATGCCAATCATTAAGCCATCCGCGATGTTCGGTGACAGCCTGTTCCAGCGCTTGAATAATAAGCCTAATTTTTTCAGTGGTAAAACGCATACGAAAGTCTTTTATTTATTTATAGTGAAGCTCTACCTCCAACCTGAGATGCTTGATCAGAGCACGGATGCTGTTCCCATGGGGAGGGAATAGCCCCCAGCCTTTAACAACTGACCTGCTTTGCGAGCCTCCAACTTTCCATGAACGGAAAGATCCACATCGGTCCAGCCGGTAAACTTGTTCTCCAAATTCCACAGGCTCTGTCCATGCCGCAATAAAATTAACCGTTTCATGCGAATATTCCGCTATGCTTTCATATAGATTTTCATAGCTTCATTTACTGTTTCTCCATCCACGGTAATGGCATAAACGGCCTTGCACATCCTGATTGCCTCTTCAGAAGATTTTTGGTGAATGTTTCGACCAGTAGCATTTCCTGAGGCGCCACTGACAAATATTTGATCATGTAGACGTTGCAAAAACCCTTTTACATCTACACTTGATCCACCCGCACAGACGACTTTTGTGTGGCCGGCTGCCCGGATGGCCTCTTTGAATATCTCTTTTGATTCACTACCTTCCTTTTTGGGATAATTCACCTTAACAAAATCACTGCCAAGACATGCGGCCACGCCGGTGGCGCCGGCAATCAAATGAGCATCTTTCTCATCGACCACCGTCTTACCACGGGGATAGACCCATAATACGGCTATCAACCCATGTTGGTGCGCATTGTAGACAATCTGGGCTGCCTGATGTAACATTTCGGACTCATACTCACTCCCTAAATAGACCGTATAGCCCACCGCCAAGATATTTAGTCCGCTGTTATCACGAAAATCCACTACTTGCTGAATATCCAACCACTGATTATTAAATGGGTCGGACTGAGGCGTTTTAACAAGATTTGTTTTGGAATTCAGCTTTACCAGATAAGGAATGTCAGAGTAATGTATACCATATCTGGCAATCAGCCCCAGCTGCGTCGCAAAGACACCGATCTTTGCCTGGCTTGCAATCCTGAAGAGATGTTCCGGATCACTGTCATCCGGGTGAATCCCTGGGCCATAAAAATCGTTATTTAAGTGCTCAACTTTTTGATCGCCTGCAAACAGCATCAATCGTCCGCTTTTTTGGGTTATCGTCAAATAATTGTTAATATAATTTTCTCTTTCTGCCTTTGGTACATCCAACGGTACCATGATCTCATCTTCTTTAAGATTCATACCTATGCCCTCCTTTACTGTGAAGCTTGTGAAAACAACTGTTTTTTCTTTTATTGAACTGGGTAGAAGCCTAATACAGCGATCATGCTAATCTTTGGGCAATCACGTCCAAAGAAAATTTTGACATGATAAACCCTTTTTTTGCCGAAGTCCTCTTTTATACTTTTTGCAAGCGATGAATACGAGTATAAAAATCATTGCCTTCGTATCCTATGAGATATTCCACATGTTCAATTCGCTCACGGAGGATATGATAAGTTCGATTGATGATTTCCTCGTGATGAGATTGTGACCCCACTTCCGCGGGCGGCCTTGTAGGAATGAATAAATAAGCCATGGCAAACCTCAACCGAGCAAACAAGTCGGCAATTTTATTGAGGCTGTCTTCGCTGTCATTTACCGTTCTGACAAGCATCGTTTCCGTTACAAGTTGTCTCCTGTAAGCCAGCGCAAATTCGAACATACCATGCTGAGCCTCTCTCACATCATCGCGCCAGATAAGGGATAACCGCAGGAGCCTTCACTGCTTCTTTTTCCATGGGTTCAGTGGTCGGCTGCTCAAATCTCCTCCACAGTGATTGCCTCTTCTTCGCAGACCTCTATGCAGCTTTCGCATCCGAGGCATTCCTCTGCATAAACCGGCACTGATTTTTCATCTTGGAGCTCGAAGACTTCGACGGGACAAACATCGACGCACTCGCCACAGCCAACACATTTTTCCGCATTAACTTCTACGTTGTACATGAACTTAATAACCTCCTTCCGTGTAATTCGTAAGATGATTTATTAAGACCGAAGAATAACGAGTTGTAGGTAAATAAAATGGACCCTATCGACCTAAAAAGGGCAGAAGCTACATCATTAGTGTAATTCCACCACCTCCGTATAAAGCACGGGCGAGGCTTTAACTCTCTCCCAGCGCGAGAGGGCTGTGGTGAGGGGGATCGACTAACCCGGAAGAGCAGTTATCACCGTTGGCGTTCGAACCATCTCATGAAGGTCTCTTTTAGCAGTTTTGTAACGCTCAAAATAGACCTGAGCAATTTTGACCATGAGCTTGTATCCCACAACCGGGTCCTTTTCGCACAAATCAGACAGCTTGTCGGCGTCTATCGCCATTACCTCTGAATCTTCAATGCAATATGAAATTAATACTTTGATTTTGCACCGATGATGGCAAAGATTGCAGCGCACCCCGTGAATACTTACCATCTTTTTACTTGTTTTTTTCTAAGGGCTCCTTTTCCTTGCACTCCTCACACAAAAACCCATATTCAGGCTCAGTGTGACTGATGATGACGTCCTCTTCTGTCGGATAATCGGAACATCCTTTGCTCCAATGCCACCTATCGCTGTATTGCCTTCTATGAAATTCTGTCATGGTTATCCTCCTTTCATAAGTAGACGAAAGATTTCTGGTTTGCTTTGATCAACAGGAGCAGAGAATCTGCAAAAAAATATCGAACCATTATGCTGCTCTTTCTTAATTTCTTGGCTGCATAAAGTATGCCATTACATTATAGCCTAAATAACTGGCAAAAAATCAGCTGCTTAACCTTTTTCACATTTGAAGACAATTTTGCCATACAGCCAAATTTAGAAAAACTTCGAAATCTCTTTTTGTAAAATTTCGAAAATAAAAAGTTAATGTTTCCTTGATTTGATAAGAAACCGTAATAAATCGACTATGGTCAGATTAGCAATGACCCTTTTCTCCCTATCTAAAACGGGGATCTCTTGCACTTTCCTTTGGATTATTTTCTTCAGCAATGTCTCCACTAGTTCATTTTCAGTGGTGAATACAGGATTTTTTTGCATGATGTCCTTTGCGGTTTCGGCGGTGATCATGCTCATGATAAACCTCGGGTGAATCTGAGGATCATGGCTTGAAGAAAAGGCATGTCGGGCCAGTAGCCCCCAAGAAATTGTACCGGTGAGTTTCTCATTATTATCCACTACATAAAGGAGGCGGCTGTGTTCAAAGTGGATCATGACGGTAACGATTTCTTCAATGTTCGCTTTTTGGTCGATGAGCGGCAACCTTCTTTCCTTGAGAAAGGCAACCAGCTCGGCAACCTTCTTGCCGCCTAACATTTTTTCACCTTCCCTCATTTCATGTCCTTTCAGCCGAACTTCCTATCATTAGATAAATAGTCATTGTTCATTAAAATAGTCGGCTTTACCTGTGATAATTATATCTGCATTGCTTCGCCCGCCTTGTTAAGGGAAAAACGAACAAAAAATGGTGTCAGAAGTTCATTGATAATTACCGATCCTAAAACCGCGTTCACCATCACTTCTGAGATCTGGGTAGGACCAAATATTTCCTTGGCTTCCAGAACCAGGCCCACGGTGACTCCCGCTGTGGGTAAAAGCGCAAGTCCCAGATACTTCTTAACTACCTGCGGGGCATGAGAGACTTGGGCCCCAAGGCGGCTTCCCAGAAACTTTCCGGCAAATCGTCCCAAGGTAATAAGTAGCGCCAGCCAGCCAGCGGCCTTCATTACCCCGAGATCCAGGTGAGCCCCCGCTAAAGTAAAAAACATTCCGAAAATAGGCTCTTCTATTCTATCTATAACCTCAAAGAGATCTTCATGGTGGACCACAAAATTGGTCACCACAAACCCTAGCATCATATTGGCAAGCAGGGGGGATGCTTTGAGGCTGGCAGACAGCCCGCTGGTCAAAAAGATAGCTCCGACCATTACCCCGAGCATTGCTTCCTTCCTGACTACAAAACGAATCAGCAACCGGAGGCACACACCTACCGTTCCACCTACAAACAGGGAGATCAGGATAGAGATATTGGGAGTGAGCAAGAAGTGCTGCAAGGTGATGGCTTCATGATTGACGAGACTATGGGCTATAACACTGGTAAAGGCATAAAAAAGAATAGCCATCGCGTCATCCAAGGCGACTACCCCAAGCAGTATGGTCGTGAATGGCCCTTTAGATGCGTATTCATGGACGATAGATAGAATGGCGGCTGGGGCCGTTGCAGCGCAGATGCCCCCTATTACAAGTACCATAGGAAAATAAACAGTCCAGTAAGAAGGTAAAATAGTGCTTGAGCCATGAACTAGAGGAAAGAAGAGAGCGAGTATCACTGTGGTCAAAAAGAAGGCCCCTGTAGCCTCGGTAAGGTTGATCCAGACGATCTGCTTCCCAAGTTTTTTCAATTGTGCTATCCTTAGGGAACCCCCGATGGAAAAGGCAATGATCGCCAAGGCTATATCGGTGATCAGAGTCAGATCCTCTTTTACCAGCCTCTCGTGGAAAAGCCCAAGAAGTGAAGGGCTCATAAGCATCCCGATTACAAGATACCCAGTTACTCGAGGGGCTTTAAGATAGTTGGCAATTTTGCCACCCGCATAGCTCAAGAGAAGAAGGAGCCCTATGTAAATTAGCAGATGGGGCGTTTCCATCAAGTTAAATAAGTTTAAATAAATTGATCCCATAATGGCAATCTGTTCCTCGGTGAGGCCATATCTGCTTAAAGATAATATGAACTTCGGCATTGAACTTATCTGCCATGGAGATTACGTAAGGAACAATTTCTGGAGACACCTCCGAAAAATCTATCGGGAACAGGATTTTCTTAAATTTTTTCATAATATACCCTTTGGAAAGAGGTTATTTCCTAAAAAACCTATAGTAAAACATCTTAATTGGTCGATGCATTACCGCTCCAGTGAATTCGTCCAGAGCCCATGGATATTGCAGTAAGCCAGGGCATGGAAGGATTTAAAATCCGTTATCTGATTAACCTGAAAACGGACATTCGGATTGGAATACACGGGAGCCCAGGCAGCACGGCCCAAATTGACTACCTGATTATTATCCTTTTTCACCCCGTAAAGTTCGATCCATGCAATATGGTGCTCCATTGTGTTGGGATGGAGAACCTCGTGCCCTACAACCACTCGAATGATGTCCATTTCCATCTTATGCCCCCTGTCAATTTCAATATGAGGGACATGTTTCTCGTTTCCTTCATCTTTTTCTGCTTTGATGATTTCGAAAAAATTCATTTTATTCTCCTTTCCCTAACTCTTAAAAAATTAGCAATTAATTTTCTATTATTCATGATCCACCGGGGCCGGCACTAAAAAACCATCACCACGACCGCGGCCCCCTCTGCGCGAGCCAATGCCGCTTCCTGTGCCCGGTCCCTGGGCCACTTGGGCCTGTTCCATCGTCTCTTGGCATTTTATTCACCTCCTTTTGATTCTTGATTCTGCATTTTTCAATTGAGCGTAGAGCATCAAATTTCAGATAAAAATTTTCCCAAAAAAGATCTCATAACTTAGGTATCAATAATGTAATCTGGGGAGGGTCTGTAAGCATTCATTTAACTTTGACTTCAATTTCTTTCTTCTTGGCTTCCTCTACCTTGGGTAGGATTACTTTCAAAACGCCTTTATCAAAGTGCGCCTCAATCTTATCGGCTTTTACCCCGCTCGACAGCTGGAATACCCGCTGAAAAGATCCCGAATACCTCTCAACACGATGATAATGTTCGTCCTTCTCTTCTTCTTCCGCTTTTTTTTCACCTTTGATGGTCAGTATGTCCCCTGAGATACTGACGTTCACGTCTTTTGCTTCCAGACCAGGCAACTCAGCCTTTACGACAAAGTTATCCTTGGTTTCCGAAATATCGACCGAAGGCAGCCACGATTCGGTAAATGTCCTGGCAAATGGTGTCTCGCCTGAAAATCGATCCCAAAGTCTGTCCATTTCATTTCGAAATGAACTCAATCCTCCAAATGGTCTCCAGGGTACTAATTCCATAATAGCCCTCCTTTTTATGCTGTCCTCCCCAGGCTATAATAATTTCCAACCTAACAAACAGATCCTTTTAACATTCAGATAAATAAATTAGCATAAAGCATGCCATTGTGTTGGGGAATTATATCTACTTAAATTCCAGCAAGTTATTCCTGTGGCTTTTCGCAATTCATTTTGCCGGCTTCCAAAATGTAGAAAAAATTCGAAATCTGTTTTCGCAAATTTTCGAAACTCGAAGATAATTCACCCGCTATCAACCCAAAAGAATTGTTGCAGAAAAAAGAAAAAAATGAATATTTTTACTTCTTTCTTGACAAATTGGTTTAAGGAGTGATGAGTTGCAAACTGACCGAGGTAGATTAGGGTCGGACAGAGAGGGTATCGTATGGAAATCGCAAGTTTGAATAAAGAGATAAATAAGGTGCAATAAATGCAGGCTGGCTGATACCCGGATAAATGCACTTTGCGGCGAAGGGAATCTGCACGCAAAACTTATGCTTATTGCCCAGGGCCTGGAACGAATGAGGACAGAGAAGGCAGGATGTTTATCGGACCTTCGGGAAAAGTGCTCGATGAGTTATTGAGAATAGTCCACATCGATAGAAAAGAGATTTATATGACGAACCTCATTAAATGCATGCTTCCCAAATACAGGAAACCAAAGTCGGACGAAATTGCAATTTGCAGCTGGTATCTAGATCGGGAGATAGAATTCATAAATCCCAGGATATTGGCTTCGCTGGGTTACTATCCAACCCGATACCTTTTTGGGAAATATTTTATTCCATCACCGCCCAAATCGGAATTTCATGGGGTTTATGGTAAATTTTTTGAGGCTGGTAATAAAGAAATACTTCGTAGTTTCAGAAAATTAAAAGTGAAATATGCTGGCCCATGTCATTGTTCAGGAGATTTGACAAGACAAATGTTTAAAAAAGAGTTTCATAATAATTATATAAATGTAGGGGTGGGAAGGGTGATACAATTTAAATAACCGCCAGTTTTAGCTGCTGCATGGCTTCTTTGTTCATCTCAATTACAAGAATATCATTTTCTCCAGCGATAAGTAGTAGTGGCGCCTCAACCTTGGGAAGGTATTGCATTGCTAAATAAGGATTTTATAAAAAACTTTCCAGAATAAGGGTTATATTGTAAGAGTTTGTCCGCCAATAATTGCCCTGCCTCTTTTCTGTCTTTAAACATGGGGCCCCACTCAGTCGATTACTGTTTAGGTCATGCAGCTCCAATGGGCAAACAAAATATAACCCTTACCCGCCCATGATGCGCTTGGCTCCGACTATGGCCTGGAGCTTGCCGAATGCGATATGGCGCGGCAGGTGGTTCATCCCGCATGAGCTGGTGATGAGAGATTGTTCTGGCGCCAACCACTTATATTTGGTGATACGTTCAACGATCGTTTCGGGAGATTCGACGTTGAAGTCCTGAACATCGGCTGCTCCCACGGCGAGTCGTTTATTACCTAGAAGGCCCTCGTACTTTGGTGTTTGATCATGCTCAATGAGCAGCACATCGCAGTCGATCTTGCAGATCAGCTCAGCGGGATACCTCCCGGTGTCAAAATAACGATGACCGATTTGGCCATCGTATTCAGGACCCACAGCGTAGTTACCCTGGCAAATATGCACCTGCACAGACATGTTTCGCAAATCTTCGATAGCCATATTGATGGCATTGACAGCAGCTTGCACCTCGTCATCTTCCGAGATTGCAAACAGCGGCTCGTCAATCTGGATGTACTTGCAGCCAGCAGCCTCCAAATCCTTGAAGTTGCGGTTCATTACCTTGGCCAACTCTTGCATCATCTTGGAGATATCCCCATAGTATTCGTCATAGGCGACCTTAGCTAACATGTGAGGCCCGGTCATAGTGATCTTGACGTCTTTTCTCGCATACGTAGAAACCATATTATATTCACTGACCAAGCCAAGATCTGCATGTCCGATCGGGCCGGTGCAGACAGCGGCCGGATGAAAAACGTTTGGATCCTTTGTCGTGATCTGTTTGGGTCGGGTTTCCTTGGAGAATCCAGGCAGCTTCTCCCAGAAAAAGTTAAGCATGGCGTTGGGCGGCGCATGGCGATTATTTGTCCGCCTGTGCATCTCACCCCCGGTAATGATATCTATTCCTGCAGTTTCTTGATCAAGGATTGCGGCCTGCGTTGTTCGATATTGCGCATCCCCCATATCTGCTTTCGAAAGAGTGCCTGCTTCCACCTGCTTCTCCAGTGCTTCGTACCAACGCGGGACACTATAAGAGCCTACAACCGTAGTCGTGTATTTAGGATAGCTTGCCATGGTCTCCTCCTTAAGAAAGAGTTGGGTTAGGGATCCTCACAGAGAGCGCTTGAGCGCAACAAATGAAGATTCATTTTCGAAAATCTGGAACCTCCCCCGGTTATATGCGCTTCTCCCGAAGGACCTGTTCCATCCAATCCTGTCATATCAAAGCCACCTCCTTTCCATTACGAATATTCTGCTCCAATTGCCTGCCTTTCTGTGCCCCTTGCTTTCGTCATGGAAAAAGGCTACCCCTTTCATGGATCTCATGTTCTTCCCCTAGTTGACTGGTCCACCCACTGCATGATCCCGGGCTTGGTCTCTGAGGCAGGCCAACTCCATATATTACTTTAGCTGCCTCTTTAGACGAATGAGCCCGGCCTCGAGGCGTGTAAAGGTAACCGTTTTTCTGTTGAATCGGTCAAGGTCCACCCCAACCCTTTTCGCCATGTCGTAGACAATGGGTAGCGGCATAGGATCAGCCTTCCGCCAGTAAGGCCGAAGTTCGCGCAAGAAAATGTTGACCGTCACCGGACCCACACCATAAAAGGCAAGAAAACATGCTTCGAGATCTGCCTTGTCTCGCGACGTGTCGTGGATATCCTGTAGGCTTCCCTGATGTTTGTATAGAAGCATCTCACAGTCGCGCAATATCTGGGTGGATTTTCTACCGTCGTAGCGCACGTAACCGCCCTCCCTCATAATGGGGTTCACGAGAAATTTCCATCCGGCAGCCAGGATCTTCTCGGGAGCCAATAGGCCGTGCCTTTCAAAGGCCCGATAGGTCTTCTTAGCAATCCCTTCAGAAATGCGCCCGCCGAACAACAAGCTCGCCAAGAACCACTCAAAATAGCCCGCATCGTCACAACGTTTCAGCTCGATGTCAAGTTCCTCGGAATAGAGCTGGCTCCTCTTGAGTTCCTTGACGGATATTTTGGTTCGATCGGTTGTAGCCATTGCACCCTTTGAAAATGTACGCCTGCGGACCTTTCTCGCCCGCCTTCTCAACAAAGCAGACTTCACTATCGATCTCAAGCTTGTCAAACTTGCCGTTCGGTTTGGTCCATTCTAGGCGCAGTCGTTGCCATGAGTTCTTCTTTAAGCTTACATACCCATTCCATCAATTTTCGTCCCGCATTCAGAGCATTTTCCATCTTTTAAGTGATTTCGTATGAACCCAAAACCAGAGCGCTCAATGACTACGGCCCCACAGTCATAACAATAAGTATTTTCACCCGATTCGTCGGGAACGTTGCCCTCGTACACATAGCGAAGCCCTTCTTGCATGCCGATTTCACGAGCGCGGCGGAGCGTGGACAATGGCGTTGGTGGATGGTCTGTCAGCTTATAGGCAGGAAAAAACGCGGTAACGTGCCACGGCACCTCGGGGCCTATGGTTTTCACAAACCGCGCGATGTCCCGCAGTTCTCCCTCATCATCATTTAAACCGGGAATAATGAGTGTTGTCGTTTCAACCCACACGCCCAATTTTTTCATCAACTGTGTTGTTTCTAAAACAGGCTTGAGGCGAGCACCGCAGATCTGTTTGTAAAACTTGTCCGTAAATGCCTTTAAGTCAATATTGATCGCATCTAAATACGGCGCAATTTGACGCGCGGCTTCAGCGCTCATATATCCATTGCTGACAAATATGTTTTTGATCCTTTCCTTTTGAGCCAGAACAGCCGTGTCATAAGCAAATTCGTAAAATATAGTCGGCTCGGTGTATGTGTAGGCGATGGTTTCGCAACCGGCAGCTTTTGCAGCGGTGACAATCTGATCGGGTGTACGATCCTGGCCGATGATCTTACCCTTATGTTCATGGGGGTATTGAGAGATATCAAAGTTCTGGCAATGCTTGCAGTGGAAATTGCAACCCACGGTTCCAATGGAAAACGCCTTTGAACCAGGCAAAAAGTTGAATAATGGCTTTTTCTCTATGGGATCGATATGCTCGGCAATGATCTTGCCGTATACGGTGCTGTAAAGCTTTCCGCTCTGGTTTTCTTTCACACCACAAATACCCCTCTTCCCCTCTTTGATCTTGCACTGATGGTTGCAAAGATTGCAGCGCACCCTGTTTTCAGTCATGGATTCATAAAACATGGCCTCCTTCATAACATCCCTCCTTTAAAGGATTCCAGGTAACGGGACCCTGAAAGATTCTTCTCAAAGATCATTCGGCAACCATCTTTGGTGAGAGACTCATCACAGATCTCAGGAACTATTTCGGAAAAGAATTCTCTTTTCTCCGCATCCGTCAATTCTTCAACAGCCTTTCTGATCTCTCCAAGTTCCATAATCAACCTCCAATAAACTGTATCCTTAGGCAGGTACTTCACTCCAGATATGCTCCCTGGATTTAAGTCTCCAGGGTACTAATTCCATAACTACACCTCCTTTTTATGCTGTCCTCCCCAGGCTATAAAAAATACTTATTCTGAATGCTTAACATGGGACATATAATTTTTTTAACGAGCTTCGATCAACCGGGATAGCGAGGCTTCAATTATTTTAGATGTGAATGGCTTCTCAATAATTTCCTTAACTCTCATATTCCAAAGAGTTCCGAAAAGTAGGCGGCTTCATGACGGCTGAACCACGCCTCATAGCGCCGGTGGTGAGAGTTGAAAGAAGAAATCATGGGAACGAACTTATGCCTTGGAAAAAATAATAACTGCGGCCACCAAAATGCCGCCGCCCAGAGCGAAAAGGCTGTATCTCTTATGCTCCCTTTCAGCCTGAGGCAGAAGGTGAGTAGCCCCCACGTAAACAAGAGCTCCTGCAGAAAATGCCAGTAGGGCACCCAGGAGAGGTTTGTCAATTTTGCTGATCAAGGGATACGACACGAGCATGCCCAGGGGCGTGGTCAGGGCTGCAGCCAAGAAGGCAAAGAGCAGCGACGTCCTCTCCCTGAACCCGCCCCGTTTCAGCAGCAGGTACGTTATGATCCCCTCTGGGAATTCGTGAAGAACCATACCGGTGGCTGCCAGTAACCCGGTAAAGATACTGACGGTGAAGGTAATGGAATAGATGAACCCGTCAATAAATGAGTGGAACCCGATTCCAAGCATGGGTACAAGGCCAATCCCGTACTGCACATCCGATCCTTTATCGCACACAAAAGCGTTGATGAACCGATTAAATAAGTGCAGGCCGAGGTACCCGGCCAACAGATAGAATGGGGCATTTGAATTCATTGAAAATGCTTTCGGGATGATATGCAAAAATGATACTGATATCAGGACACCGGCAGCAAAACAGATGAAGTAGATGGTATTCTTACGGCCCCATTGCTCGAAGCGACGTATGACATAAATGCCCGCCGAGGTCACTAATGCGGCCATAGAACTGGCTCCCAAGGCCGTCCAGAACGTGTTTTCCATGGTGTCCTCATATGAATACTATGTGACGTAACCGAGGTGTTCCGCTATATATTATATCTAAGCGGGGGTTACCATCACAGCACATGGCGCGTGGCCAACGACTCTCTCAGCAACGCTGCCTATTAAAAGTTTATCAAGCCCGGTCCTTCCATGGGTTCCCATCACGATGAGGTCAATATTTTTTTCCTTTGCTTCATGAATGATAAACTCATAGGGCTGTCCGCCTACATGCATAATCGTTTCACATGGTATATTTTCTTTTGCGGCTCTATCCTTGACTCCTTCAAGGAATGCCATTGTCCCCATTAACATCTTTTCCTCATGAGTAGGTGCAATCTCCATCACTTCCGGAAACAGGTTAACGACGCTAATTACAAAAAGGGTACTTTTGCATATCTTTGCGATGCTTATCGCCTGATCAAAAGCCTTCTCGCTATATTTTGATCTATCCATCGCAACAAGTATTCTCTTACCTTTAGTCAAAGGACATACCGGCTGTGCCTGTTCCATTTTAATTCCCTCCTTTAAAGAATTAAAAAGGTATTGCGAATTTCATGTATATATCCAGTTTCCTCGCCTCACAAAATTTCTTTCATTCTGTGTAATTCGTAAGTGTAATCCCCCCGCCTCCGAATAAAGTACGGATCAGACCTTTGCTCTCTCCAAAGGGGAGAGGGCTGTGGTGAGGTGGATCGACTAACCTGGAAGAGCAGTTATCAACGTTGGCGTTCTAACCATCTCATGAAGGTTTCTTTTGGCACTTTTGTAGCGCTCAAAATAAATTTGGGCGACTTCTTTTATAAATTTATACCCCAGTTCAGGATCACGTTCGCAAATTTCGAACAAGTTGTCGGCATCAAGCACCATAACCTCAGAGTCTGCCATGCAAACAGCAGTCAATGTATATTCCTGCGGCTCCATGAAACAGGCAGCACCGAAAAGTTCACCCTGCTCCCTCTTCTCAAAAGAAATACCAACCTTTTCACCAGGTTCAAGTCTATTCAGACTGATCAATCCGTTGATTACTATATAGATGTGATCGGCCTCATAGCCCCTTTGGTAAACCAGCGCACCTTTCTCATAAATTCTTTTCTCCGTGATTTTTGAAAGTTCTTCCAACTGCTCTTCTGAAAATACGCTAAAAAAATCTAATTGTTTAATTTCGTCGACTTCTACCATAATTTTCCTCCTTTCTCTCGTTATGCTCATGAAGATTTATAAAATTGCTAACCACATCAGCAGAACTATTATCTTTAAGCAGCGATGTGATCAATTTATGAGTGATCTTGTCCATGATACCAATACCCCATCCTAAATCCTCAAGTTCCTGGTCAATGCTGGTAATTGTGGAATACCCACTGGTGCCGACTATGTTTAAAACATCTTTAACAAGTCCCGGGAGTTCAATGGCCATGAATCCTTTTGTTTTAAACCTCTCAAGCAAATTATTTAATTTTAAATCCATCAATTACCCTCCTCAACAAGTCCTTCCTGTAAGCCATTATTTTTGCCCATGGCAGATTGCAACCATCCAATTTCTTATGTATTCTTAACAGCATAAAACGTGCCATCAACATACATTCCTGATAATTGTTATAATTTCAAACAGTTCGAATTGACAAAGCTTCTAAGCTTCTCTGAGACACAGCCAGATTTAGAAAAATTTCGAAATCGCTTTTCGCAAAATTTCGAAATCAAAAAGATACGTCATACAAGATTGGCACAATTCTCAAACATACATATGGAATTTCGTTCTCATCCAGGGGGAATCTTATTACAACATTTAGAGCTCTAAAACAAAAGTGACCGCTTGTCGATGCTTCATCTTTGGCAAAAAATCTTTAGTGGATTTAGTTGCTATATTGACATGGTTGCCAAAAGGTCTATAATTATCAAATAGTAGCTCGGCGATTTAATATCTTGTTGGAATTAGAACTGCTTAAAACCTAAGGAGCGGAAAATGGCAAATGATACGTGTGTTTCCTTAACAGTCAGGAAAGGAATATGGGACGCTTTCACAGAGATAGCATCTGAAAGGAAAGTTGATATCTTAAATCTCATTGAGGAGATCCTGATCGATTTTATCATCAATAACGTAGATGATTGTCACAGATTCTCCGACTTGCTCGATGATCAGGAATACATCAAACCTAGACCGCCTTGTTAGTGGAAAGATTCAATCAAAGGCTTTGTTCTATCTGCATTGTCACATTCTCTTACTGTCATCTTTTCCACAGGAAATCTTTCCATTTATCTTAAAAGTCCGATTCACTGCGGTTTTTATTTTAGTAATCTTGAAGTTTTGCGAAAAAGAGTTCTAAATGTTTCGAAATTTTTCTATCCTGCGGGATCATTTGTGAGCGTTGACAGAGATAACTTAATGAATTTATGATTTTTTCTCCCTTTGCAATTTGCGGCATGTTTTTTGCTTTTAAAAATACATAAGCCTGAAAACACTTCTCAGCAGAAAGCTTTTCATCATTCTCACAACACTTAAACTACGGAGCAATTCCGTAAAACAGAGTCTTTTGATGGAGGTAGAAGTCAATGGATGTAGACAAAAAACTATTGTTCGGCGTAGATGATTCAGATTTTTCCCGGCGAGCCTTGGCCGTTGTAGGAAATCTGCAAAAAAATAATCCAAATCTCAAGATTACAATATTTCATGGGGATAGAGACTCCAACTTTTCCTTCATGGCGAAAATGCTTAAGCTAAGTCCCGATGAACTGGAAAATTATCACCAGCTTTGGAACCTGGAAGAAAAGAGCATCTTGAAAAAAGCCAAAGAGGCTTTAACCGAATCCGGATTTGATTCAAAGAGGGTTACAACCTTTTTCGAGCAAGGTTGCAACGATCCTTCTGAATCCATGATGAAGCTGGCAGGTTCTCAAGGTTTTGAAACGGTTGCAGTTGCTCGATGGGGAGCAAAAACACTGTCGCGTCAGATCATGGGGTCTGTCACATGCCGGCTGGCCAACATGGCGAATATCCCTGCCGTTTGGATAATGGATCCGCGTGTTCGTTCCCATGACGTGCTGGTAACGCTGGTCGGAGCACCTATCAGTCAAAGGGTTATGGAATACACATTGCAATATTTCGCTCATCTCAAAGAGAGCCGATTCACGTTTTTTCACGTGATTCCAGATCCACCCTCTCAAATTTGGAACTATGAGTCCATTAGAGACAAGGACAATTTTGAAGAACAGAAGAAGAAAATAAGACAGTGGCTGGAAAAAAAGACAGCCAAGGTTACACAAATCGCAAATGAAGGCAGGCAAAGGCTTATCCAGGCAGGAATTCCGGAGCAAAATATCACCATCAAACTTAAACCCAAAGAACAGGGCATTGCCAGGGATATTCTCAAAGAACTTGAAACAGACAATTACGGCATTATCTTGATTGGCCGTAAGGGTTCAAAAAATATCAGGGAATTCCAGCTTGGAAGTAAAGCCAACAAGCTGGTTTATACCTCACACACACTTATAACCTGTATTCTCAAATGATACATAAAATGTAAACTCACCTCATTCTATAAGGATTAATAACCAATACAGGAACGGGTGATTTCTTCATAACATTTTCGGCGACACTCCCAAATATCGTGTGATCCAATCCTTTACGACCATGTGTACCCATGACCACCAGATCTATCTCCTCTGAATCAATGGTTTTTAAGATTTCTGTGGCCGGATCTCCCAAGACTCTCCTTTTTTGAAAGTTGGGACAGTTTTGTAACTGCTCTTTACAAAGTTTGTCCATGCACGCTTCGGCTCTTTTCAGAGCGTTATTTTGATACAAATCCATAGAAGAACGGGAATCATAGAACCCACTATACCATTTAGGAAGGTCCTCCAGCACATGGAGCAAATAAATCATGCTGTCATACTTCTCAGAAACGGATAACACATAGAGCAAAATCTTCGACGCGTTTTTCGTCAAGTCACAAGGAAAAAGAATCTTTTTTATTTCTACCATAACTTTAACCGCCTTTTTTTTATTGACTGAGTAGAAGCCTAATACAGCGATCATGCCAATCTTTGAGCATCACGCCCAAAGAATATTTTGACATGGTGAACCCCCTGTAAACCGAAGGCCTCTTTTATTCTTTTGGCAGGCGATGAACACACGTATAGAAATCATTGTCCGTACCCCGAGTCAGTGAAGACCTATCCCGTATATCTTGCAGACAGTCTTCTCATATAGAACTTCCGTCCTTTGTACTTCGTCTCGATGAGCTGACCCCGATCGATCAATCTGTGTATGACAGACCAATCACCTCCGGCACGCGCCAGAAGGTCGCTTACTGCCTCTTCCCGCATTGGATGCACGGCGGTGATACTTAGAAGGTCTTCTTCGACGTTGCCTGTAAAGGCGAAATCATTGCCTTCGTATCCAATCAGATATTCCACCTGATCAATCCGTTCATCAAGGATGTGATAAGCTTGATTGATAATTTCCTCGGGAGGCGGTTTTGCCCATTCCTCAGCAGGCGGCCGTGTAGGAATAGATAAATAAGCCCTGTCAGGCCTCAACCGAGCCAACAAGTCGGCAATATTGCTGAGGCCATTTTCGCTGTCATTGACCGTTCTAACAAGCATTGTTTCCGTTACAAGTTCTCCCCTGTAAGTCCTCGCAAATTCGAACATTCCTCGCTGAATCGAAGAGAGTTGCAGGGTTCCATAAGGCCGATTAATCCTGCGCCAAAATTCTTCTTGTACAGAGTCTATCTTCAATGAAACCCAATCTGCTTTCATCAGCGCCTCTCTCACATCCTCGCGCCAGATAAGGGAACCGTTGGTAATCACGGCAATCTTAATTCCCAAAAATTTCAATAAATCGATCTCATATTCGAGATTGATGTCCAGCGTAGGTTCCCCATCGGGCACGAATGTCAGGTAGTCAATGGGGACTCCCGTCTCTTTCACCTTTTTCACCTTGTCCCGGACATCCTGTAAGATTTCTTGCGGATCATAAAACATACGGCGCTCAACCTGCATTTTATTAGTACGGCCCAACTGGCAGTATACACAGGAATAGGTGCATGTCTTGGGCGGGATATTATTTATCCCGAGGCTGTTCCCCAAACGCCTGGATGGGACAGGGCCAAAAGCAATCATACTACTCATTTTTCCCTCTTAGATGTCTGATAAATCTTCACTTCCGAGACCAATCCATATACCTTCCTATAATGCTCAAATTAAAAGGGACATCCTTACCGGTTTCGAGAAAGGTGCTGTTGAACCAGTTCATCAGGGCTTGTACTGGAGGAGCCGGTGATGACGGTGGTTCCCTTTGCTCTAAAATTCTCCATGGCCTTAAGGCCCATGCCCCCTGCGATGATAACGCTAACCCCCAAATCATGAAGCCAACCGGGGAACACACCCGGCCCATGGGAAGGTGGGTGTAAGATTTCCTTTTTTATTATTTGCTGATTTTGTATATGGAAAATGGCAAATTCGGTTGCCTTACCAAAAGATGGAAAAAGCCGACCTTCGGATATTGGAATGGCAATCTTTGTGATCACAGATTTTTGTAAATGGCTGTCTTCAATAATTTTATCGACAATTAATTCGTATCCATGTGTTGCTTCGGAATTCGGATATTTCTCCAAATAGGATTGCCCTGCTGCAGCGCAATACGGCATGTGAGGATCAGTGGGAATCCGACCTAAGTATTTGACATTCATGATAATTGATTCTCTGAACACTTTATCACCGGTTTTGCCGCAATTTTCACAAAATAAACCGCTCATATTTTCTACGAAACCCATAATAGGATTTTGGGCGTTTTCGTATAAATCCATCAATTCTCTAACTTGTTTTCTGGCATGAGCCAGATGTTCCTTCTCGGGGGCTGAAACGAAAATGACTTTGGCATCCTGGATCGCATTGGCCACGGCGATTGGTTCATCATCCACACCTGATATGGAATCGATGATAAGATAATCCAAGTCTCCCCAACTTACGTCAGCAATGAACTGGTGAATGACATGGCTTTTCAAGTCTCCTCGCCAGATCACGGTCTGGTTCACATCCTTCAAAATGGATTTAATAGATATCACTTTCAGATAATCTGAATAGGATTCGGGGACAAATTGCTTATTTTCATCGGTTTCATAAACTCCTTGGAGCCCGAGTATATTGGATATATTTGTGCCATGCAGATCAAGATCAATCAAACCGACTTTCACCTTTCTTTTTGAAAGGGCAACTGCTAAATTGGCGGCAAGACTTGTTTTCCCGACACCGCGTTTGTTACTCGTAACTATGTACTTATGCTGGATTAAGGTCAGGGAATCGTCAACGACCTTGTCTTGTTCAGCCGGCCCGGAACCCCTATTCTTTCGATATGGAGGATCGAAATCCTTGGATGAATTACTCATAATACACCTCCTACATAAAATAACCCTTGTGACTTCTCTTTCTACCTAACTAAATGCATGAAATGTGCCACCCGAAAACAGGATATGGATATAACAATGATAACCCTTGTGTCTTCTGCTTTTGGGCCCCGCGCCCATCCCCTTTGTTGGCGTAAAACCTATAAACATTTCCAGATAGCTGACGCCAAAAACATCACCTTAAAAGTCATATTTCCACTGATATTATCCGTGATAGTCCATTTGATTTAGAAAAATTGCGAAAAGAAATTTCGCAATTTTTCTAAATTTGACTGCCCAGAAGAATTAATTACCGGCGGCAATGATATTAACTGTTTGGATTTTTATTGTTTTCCCAGATCATGATTTGGTGGCATGATCCATGCAAATCAGGAAGTTAGGTCATGGGAAACCAGTAAAAACAATTAATATCTTTTAAAGAATCTTTTTTAAATTTTATCACGGGTCAAATATAAAATAATTTTTTTCGTGAGGGGAGCAAAAAATATTAACATGCCATTAAGAGTTAAAAGGAGGTGATCTTCATGACGGATCAAGACATATATCCGAAAATAGATATTAACACGTATCAAAAAGAGACAAAACTCAAAAACGGGACTAAGGTTCTTCTGCGCCCTATGGTTCCGGAGGACCAGGATGCACTGTATGAGTTTTTCAAAGCGGTTCCCAGAGAAGACGCAAGGTATTTGCGCGATGATGTATCCAGCAGACTCCTTGTAGAAAAATGGGCGAAAAACCTTAACTATGAAAAGACCTTACCCATCTTGGCGCTAAAAGATGATGTCGTTATTGGTGATGCCACTATCAATCGCCGCCGGTTCGGCTGGAAATGGCACCTGGGTACCGTACGGGTTTTTGTGCACAAAGAATATCGGGATATTGGTCTGGGACATCTCATGGTTGATGAGCTCGTGGATATCGCGTACAAACTCGGGATCGAAAAACTCATTGTCGAAATTCCCGACCTCGTCACTGCTGCAATCAATGCGTTTACCAGAGCGGGATTCTATCGTGTTGCAGTAATTCCGAACATGGTCAAGGACAGGGAAAATATGCCTGTGGATGTTGTGGTTATGATGAAAGACGTCAGACCAGCCCACGACGATGCCTATGATTATGATTTTTAAAGCCGTTTTTGAGCCATAACTATGGCCACGACAGAAGATTTTGTTTCTCCTCACGGATAATTTTTTGGCGAATTTTACAAGACCTTAGTTCTTTATTTAAAGAGTCTCTGCTTGGTTGATAAAAAACATAAATAAAAGAGTGAAATAATGTGTAAGGAATTAAAATACGGTGAGTAGTATATGATATAGGTTGGTATAATGAATACCAAGGCATATAATACCGTAAAGGAGGATGTTACCAATGGAAAAAAAAATATTATTGGCAATTGATGATTCTGAAAACGCTAGGCGAGCAGTTGAATTTGTAGCAAATTTTTTTGCACCGGAAAATAAAATTACGCTATTTAATGTAATTCCCGACACAGCAACCTTGTGCGCAATGAACAGTCCGGGGTTAACCCCTTATTTTATATCCCAACAGAGTTCTTTTTGCTTGCTGGAAGAGGAAAAAAAGAAGCTGGTTAATGAGGCCATGCAAAAAGCTAAAAGGATACTTTTAGATGCAAAATTCGAAGAAAAGAATATCACAATAAAATCAGAAATAAAAAAAAGGGGAATTGCAAGGGATATTATAAGAGAAGCCAAGGCCGGTTATAATGTCGTCGTTATGGGAAAGAGGGGACTGTCCGGAATTAAGGATTTTATTCTAGGGAGTGTTTCACAAAAAGTATTCAATACAGCAAAGGATATTTCGGTTTTAGTTGTGGATTAGCCTAAGCTAACAACAATTAGATTTATATCAAAAAGGAGGAAGGTGCTCATGAAAAAGATAATGATAGCAGTTGACGATTCGTTGCATTCTAAAAATGCCGTACGTTACGCTGCGCGCATTTCGATTTGGGTAAAAAATATGAGTTATGTTCTTTTTAACGTACAACCGATGCTTTCCCAGTACCTCGAGGATGGAGCCAGAACAGACTTTAAATCCCTCAAGCAATTAAACCAGATCAAGGCAAAAAATATAGAAGCATCTCACCAGCTGCTCGAGCAATATAAGTCGCAAATGGTCCAAACGGGCATCGAAGAAAGCCAAATACAAATAGTCACTCATCCGACAAACCTTGGCATCGCAAAGGATATTATTGAATATGCAGCAAAGGGACAATATGATGCACTTGTTCTGGGTAGACGGGGTGTTTCAATCTTAATAGAATATTATATGGGGAGTGTTTCATCCAATATCGCACAAAATTCCAGAGTTACTCCAATTTGGGTTGTCGGCAGCGATGTGACCCCCGACAAAATTTTGGTGCCTATTGATGGATCGGAATATAGTCTTCGTGCGATTGATCATTTGGCTTATATCGTCAGCGATCATTCCGATATTAGCCTGACCTTTTTGCACGTCCAACCCAAACTCAAAGACTTCTGTAAAATTGATTTTGAAACAAAAGAAGCGGATGCTTTTGAAGACCTGATCATAAAAGGCAATCAAAACTGCATCGACAACTTTTATGCCTTAGCTCTAAAGAAATTAAAAGAATTCGGAATAAAAAAAGATCGGATAGAAATCAAAACGGTCACTCGCCTCTTTACTATAGGCAGCGCTATCGTGGATGAAGTGAAAACCAGAAACTTCGATACGGTTGTGATGGGACGCAGCGGTATTAACAAGAGCTTTTTTACGGGAAGCGTTACAAACTATGTATTGAATAACCTATCAAATGCCGCCATCTGGATTGTCCCATAATAGAGGCTGTCGCAAAAACTAAAGAGACATATCAAAGAAAGTTGAGGTAGATTGATGGATAACCAGCAATTGCGAATTGGTTTTATTTCGACCCGATTGTCTGGAACGGACGGTGTTTCCCTTGAAACCAATAAGTGGGTGAATATCTTGCAAGAGTTGGGACATGAATGTTTTTGTTTCTGCGGAGAATCTGACTGGCCGGAAGAGCGCGTGCAAATGGTTCCGGAGGCGCATATGAGACATCCAGAGATCTTAAAAATCGATGAAACGCTTTTCAAATATAAAAATCGCTCCGGAGATACTAGCCGAGTCATTCACAAACTTAAGGAACATTTAAAGGCTGGCTTGTATATGTTTGTGAAGAGGTTTGATTTGAATCTTCTTATAGTAGAAAATGCATTGTCTTTGCCCATGAATGTGCCTTTGGGAATTGCACTTGCTGAATTTATAGGTCAGACATCGATGCATACGATAGCCCATCATCATGATTTCTGGTGGGAACGCACCCGATATATACAAAGCCCGGCAGATGACTATTTACGTTCGGCATTTCCCTGCACCATGAGTTCTGTCTACCATGTTGTTATTAACAGTATAGCCGCTCGTGAACTTGCTTTCCGGACAGGCATTGGTTCCGTCCTTGTACCAAACGTGATGGATTTTGATTCACCGCCTTCTTTGCCAGATGGTTATGCAAATGATATGCGGCAGAAGCTGGGAATTAAAAAAGGAACGACTATCCTGCTTCAACCAACGCGTATAGTACCTCGAAAAAAGATAGAAAGAGCTATCGCATTGGCACGGCGTATCAACACAGAATGTGTATTGGTCGTGACCCATAAAGCAGGTGACGAGGGCATTAATTATCAGATATACCTTGAAGAATTTGCCAATCTTATCGGGGTGAATTTTTTGTGTGCAGCCGACCGGTTTGCCTACCGTCGCCAGACAACTTCTGACGGACGAAAAGTTTATTCAATAGCAGATGCATATTCACAGACAGATCTTGTGACGTATCCCTCGGTGATCGAAGGATTCGGAAATGCATTTTTGGAAACGATCTACTACCGCCGTCCCATTATAATGGAAGCCTATGAAATCTTCAAATGTGATATCCAACCCAAGGGGTTTAAGGTAATATGGTTTGAAGATTTTATAAGTCGGAAAATCGTTGAAGACGTCCAAAATATACTCTGTAATCATGAGCTGGTTATTGAATGGACAGAGAGGAACTATCAACTCGGACGCCGTTACTATTCTTATCAGACGTTGGAGAAGAGACTGGTCGCGTTATTGGACCACTGTATTGGCAACTGGTAAAGTTCGATACTGTTTCATTATATATATAGCAAATAAACAAATCAAACTTGGGGAATATACGGGCTAATCATCACTCCGTGAACGAATGAGGAGCAGGGGACGGTCTATACGTTGCAACACCCCGGCTGCGACGCTCCCATAAAATGTCCTGAACAAACCGCTGCGGCCGTGACTGGCCATCGCCACCAGGTCCGCATTTTCGTGTTCAGCAGCATCAATAATCGCTTTCACAACCAGCCCATGACCGATGAGAGTTTGAACTTTGATACCCTTTGCGCGAAACTCTTCTTGGAGAGAAGCAAGATAAGTTTCTGTTTCCTTCTTCTGATGATCACGTTTTTCAAGGTACTTTGACATATCAATCACTTCATCATATTCCAACATAAGCGACGGTTCCGCAACTATAAAGAAAATCACTTTGGCGTTGAAACATAGTGACAGATTCTTAACATGAGGCAATATCGCCTCAGCTCGTTTCGAACCGTCCAATGGAACCAATATAGTTTTATACATGTCTCCCTCCTTTATCCATATATGGCATCGTCCACAGCCGCCTTCAGATCATCCATTGCTTTTTCCACTTCTTCTTTGAGATTTTCCTTCGTCCTCTCGCTGGCATATTTCAAGTCGTTCAATGTTTTTAGCACTTCATCTGTTTTTTGCTTCAGCGTCTGGAAATGTTTGATAATCTCAGCGTTGACTTCCGTTTTCGAGCTCTTTTTCTCAGCTTGAATTTCATCAATTTGGTAGCCTAAATCCTTGGCCATTTTTCTTCTCATCTTCCAATAAGCGTCGCTATGCTGCATTGCTTTATCCTCTTTTTTCGTTAACACTCAGTTGAGCGATTGTCGAGTTTGCCGGAGATGCAAGGCGCAGGGTGCGCTGCTGCAGTCAGCTATTCATCACATAAAATTGCGTTCACCTTTCTTTTGAGTTCTTTTACCGCCAAACAGCTCTTGATCACATAGCCCTCGGCTAATTCGAGTTGCGGTTCATATAGATATTTGTCATATTCGGCAAGAATAATCACCGGGAGGACTGGGTCTAGCTTTTTGATGTGCTGTAAAACTTCCCATACGTAGGAACCATGCTGTAGATAAAGACTTAAAAGCACCAGATCGAACTTGCCTGACATAATGTGTTCCTGAATTATTTCAGCATCTGGTGCAACTGAAACTGTATACCTCTCACGGAGCAATTCGTTATGAAAAAGATCTATTATCCATTTTTGATTATCGATGATCAGAATTTTTTTCATTTTAATACACTTTAATCTTCCGCAACGCCTGGGATAAGTCCCTGTTTGTTAAAGAGACTTATCCGGTGGCATTACCCGAAATTTTATTCCAAACTAGCCCACGAAAATCGATGAAACTCCTCCTAATTTAGTGTAATTTTATGTCCATTTTCCCCAATAAAGATAAGGTTGCTTAATTGCTGTTTGAAAGTACCGAGTTTCTTTTGAAACACTTCCTTACCGAATGGATAGATGGTTTTAAGGTCATTAGTGTCAATAAAGATCTGATAAGAACCGCTATCATATTTTTTTAGAGTTTCGAGCAATTCATAGGCAGAATTTCCATCAAAATCGCCCTCCAATTTTAAATGAAGACAGCCTCTGGTTTTAAAAGAAAACATATGGAAGTTTGATGCCATTGTTAACCTCCCTAAAGGCTAGTGCGTTACGCAGTAAGGTTATGTGAAAAACACTGTTGTGAGTCCTTAAAAAAAATCGGACAGGTTTGGTCATTCTGGGAATCTTCCATCCATTCTCCGTCCATTAAAAACTTGTACTCGTGTTATTATGAGATGTTTTGAAATTACTCTAAACAAAAATAAAACCTAAAAATACAATTAATGTATAACTGCACCATACTGCCGTGAGAAATAAAGAAATTATCAGGAAAATATCCCATGTTTTCATGACATTTTCCGCCCGCAAGTTCCACCAATCTGCTTGTTTGCTCATTATGCTCTGGTTAAATGATTTACAGATGCCTGAGGTGTATTGTTGCCAAACACCTTGTCTTTTTGAGATAAGCGAACCTTTGAAAACATCATGAACGTTTCTGAATTTCTTTACCGTGAAACAATCGAGATAGAGAATCTTCAATAGTCTTGATTGTGAACGGCTTATCAATAAAATCTTGAATTCCGACACTCCTCGCTTCCGAAACAACCTCTTTACTTTTGTAGGCCGTGATGAGTATCCTTATGGCATTCGGACGAATCTCCTGACTCTTTTTAAAAAATGTCAACCCATCTATGCCCGGTAATTTATAGTCTGTGAGAATGATATCCCAATCTTCCTGTTTGAGTAATTCTAGACCTTCTTCAGCCGTTTCTACCGCCAGAATGTTGCAGCCTTCAGAATCGAAGTACACAGTCAGGGAGTCCCTGATCCACTCATCGTCGTCTACGAGTAATATTTTCTTGTTTTTTAGTTTGCTAAATAGGTTCATCTGCAGCCCCCGAAACATTTAAATTAGTCTTTTGGAGAAAATACTGTGGCTTTTACAAATTTACGGCTTGCATGAAGCGTGCCATCGAATTATACTCATATAAACCATATAATATCATATAGTTACAGTGTTGCCATTCGCCCAGCATCTTACCATAGGTCCCTAATTTAGAAGAATTTCGAAACTTGTTTTAGAAAAACTTCGAAAAATATGAAAAACAAACGCCAGGCCAAATGATATCACCTGATGCTGGTAATTACGTAGAATAGAATATTCGGGAGAAATTATGTAAGAATTGTCAAATGGTTTGATCAGATCTTTCTGGGGGAACAGGATCTATTTGTTTTGTAGTTTCTTTCTCCGGTAACGGAAGGTGTGGTGGTTCATATTAAGAAGCCTGGCAGCCTTACTTTCGTTGCCTTCGGCCATTCTAAAGGCTTCTTCAATATAATATTTTTCTAAAGATTCTATAGTGGAAACAAGGTCGATGCCTTGAGTTGGAAGCGGTGGAAAAATATTTTCATCTGTTTCTTTCTTGGGTGTGTCAATTCCGGATATTTTTCCTAAGCCGAGATCCTCGACCTCCAACATTGGTCCCTCTCCTACAAGCACTCCTTTCTCTATAAGGTTTTTCAGTTCACGAACATGGCCTGTCCAGTTGTGTGTCATAAGAGCATTCTCTGCATTTGCGGAGATGTCGGTGAATACCTTACCGAATTTATTGCTGAACTCCATAATGAAGTGTTTGGCAAGTGGCATGATATCACCGCGACGTTCATTCAACGAGGGTGCCTGTACTTTTATTACTCCGACACGGAAATAAAGGTCCTTTCGAAACAGGCCTTTTTCAATAATGCTGTCTAAATCTTTGTTGGTGGCGGAAACGATTCTTGTTTCAATTTGCAATTTCTTAGTCCCGCCAACCCTGTAAAATTCACCCGTTTCGAGAAATCTGAGAAGTTTAGCCTGGGCTTCCAGACTCAAATCCCCCACCTCATCAAGAAATAGGGTCCCATTTGCCGCCTCTTCTATTAATCCTCTTTTGCCTAATGCCCCTGCTCCGCTGAAGGCGCCTTTTTCATACCCAAAAAGTTCGCTTTCAACAAGGTCTTTTGGGATGGCAGCACAATTTACGGGAATAAAAGGGCCTTTGAAATTGGGGCTTCTATAATGAATAGCACTGGCAATCAATTCTTTACCTGTACCGGTTTCTCCGAGAATAAGAATCGGAGTATCGGGACTTTTTGCCACCATCTCTATAAAAGCCATAACATCCTGGATGGCATTGCTTTCACCTATAAAACAAGGAAGGTTCTCCCTGAGATACCTCTCTTGGAGCAACTGAACTTCTTTTCTCAGTCGGATC
>Ga0307425_1000298_pt1 | contig 31597 bp, 25 predicted proteins | sample SalMarWE160330MG_FD_202152 | JGI IMG/M metagenome (GOLD analysis project Ga0307425, IMG submission 202152) | Salt marsh sediment microbial communities from the Plum Island Ecosystem LTER, Massachusetts, United States - WE1603-30 | ecosystem: Environmental > Aquatic > Marine > Intertidal zone >...
CCGGACGGCGGACTTATCGCTGCCGAAGATACGAGACGCAGAGTGGCGGAGTTGATCCGCCGCTTCCGCCCGAGCCTGATCTTTGTCCCATACTACCTCGACCGGCATCCCGATCATGTGCATGCAAGCCAGATTGTGTACGAAGGAACGTTTCTCGCGGGGCTTCCACGATACGAAACCGGTGAAGAGAGCCACCGCCCCAGCCGGATGCTGTACTATATGGGGTGGCAGGAGTTTCGTCCGTCATTCATCGTCGATATCAGCGAACAGTTTGAGCGAAAGATGGAGGCGATCGGCGCGCATGCTTCGCAGTTTACCCTCGCGGATCCCGCGTATCCCGAGACTCGGCTTACATCTTCCGCGACCGACCATCTGATTCGCAGCCGGATGGCTTACTACGGGTCGTTGATCGGAAAGGAATACGGAGAGGGCTTCCTTATCCGAGGTGTGCTGGAAGTCGAAGATCCTTTTAGTCTCAATTTCGCATCGTTCTAGGAGGGAGTATGCGCATCGGGATATCCTGCTATCCTACTCACGGCGGCAGCGGGGTTGTGGCCACTGAACTTGGCAAGCATTTAGCGGAACGGGGTCACGAGATTGCGTTCATCAGCTATGATACTCCTCTGCGACTGGGTGAACTTCCCCCGCGCGTGAGCTTCCACGAGGTGGAGATCGAACGCTATCCGTTGTTGAAGAACTTCCCCTACACGTTGGCCCTTGCCTCAAAAATGGCCGAGGTGGTGCGGTTGAAGAATCTGGAAATACTTCACGTGCACTACGCGATCCCGTTTGGCGCCGCGGCGATTCTTGCAAGAGAAATTACATCGGAAACCGATCTGAAGGTCGTAACCACCTTGCATGGAACTGACATCACCTTGGTTGGGAACAACGCGTCATTCAAGCCGGTGACAACGCTGGCGATCGAAAGGTCGGATGCAGTGACGGCCGTATCACGCTTTTTGGAGTCGGAGACCCGGCGCCAGTTTGAAATCACGCGGAAGATAGACGTGATCTACAACTTCACCGACCCGCGGCGATACGAGCACGAAGTGCCGCCGTGCATGCCGCGCAAGCGATGCCCGGGTGTGGCCACACTGATACATATCTCGAATTTTCGTCCCGTCAAGCGAGTTGGAGACGTCATAAGAATCTTTGCCCGCGTCAGTGCACAGCTGAATGCGCGACTGATACTTGTTGGAGACGGCCCCGACGCGCCGGTAGCGGAGGCGTTGGCGGAAGAACTCGGTGTGAGAGACAAGGTGGAGTTTCTTGGGGTTGTCGACCGCGTTGCTCCAATACTCAGGAACGCCGATCTCCTTCTCCTCCCTAGCGCGACTGAGAGTTTCGGGCTCGTCGCTCTGGAGGCGATGACAAGCGGAGTTCCTGTCATTGCGAGCGACATCGGGGGAATTCCCGAGGTAGTAGAAGATGGCGTAAGCGGCTATCTTCTCCCGGTAGGGGATATCGATCTGATGGCCGAAAAGGCGGTGGAGCTTCTGAGTGATTGCGCGCAATGGGAATCTTTCTCGGCCGCAGCAAGGAATCGCGCCGTTGAGACTTTCGACTATCGGCTGATCGTCCCTCAGTACGAGGCGATTTACGAGCGGGTGCTTGATAGCTGATTGAATACACTGTCGATCAACGCTAGTGTTTATGCAGATTGCGCTCAGCCTGATATTCCGGTTTCCGCTACCCCCTTGACATCCGCTCAGTCGATATCGTAGATTAGATAGTGTCGGGGCGCGAAGGCGTCCCGCTTTTTTGTTGTTTCGTTTCTGATGCGGCCTCACATCGACGGCGAACATAGAGTTCATGTCTGCTCTTGTCTTTCTGAGACGACGCGGAGTGCAGAAATCGCGGGCGAGCCGATGAAAAAACGCGGCACGCATTGCTGCATGCCGCGTGTTCTTAACAAGTTTCAGATGAAACTTATGCGCGCTATTAGGAAACGAGGGTAACGTCGAGCGCCTGCGGGCCTTTCTGCCCTTGGCCAAGCGTGAACTCTACCTTCTGACCGTCTTCCAACGTCTTGTACCCTTCTCCCCGAATGGAGCTGAAGTGCACGAAGATGTCTTCACCTTGCTCTCGCTCGATGAAGCCGAAGCCTTTGGTTGCGTTGAACCACTTCACGGTGCCGATCTCGCGATCTGCCATAACTTTCCTACCTCCTGGATGTTGGAAACTTATCTTAACGGTCTGTTCTAGCGGAAATCCCAGGAATACTGTTCTTCACAATAAAACGAACGCAAGACTCCAACAGCGGTTGCAGTATAGCGTTCTTTTCTCCAATAGTCAACTGGGTTTGGTGACGGGTGTCTCCATATACGAGCCGAACCTTGCGGGAACGAAACGCGTGCATTGCCTTCGATTCTATCATTAGCCGCTCTCCATGCCGACGATGTAGTGCAAGGATCCGATAACCCGCCGGGTTATGCGGCGCTACGTTTCACACAATACCTACGATTATCATCCCATACCATCGCACTGGAGTGGTTGCTCGCCAATGTGCATATATAGGCGAGACAAATATCGCCTAACAGGTGTGTTTGGAGCTTTTTGACGGCACGAATAGCATATCATCTAACGCGGCAAGTGCCGATAAGTTCCGCCTTTCTGTCCTTGACAGGCCTTGCAAGGAGGGCTATTTTTTACAGATTCCTAATCTGTGGATGGCTACAAGACAGAGAGGGGGGTGGTGACTCTTGCGCTGATCCCGACATCGAATTGGGAACGACTTCGGACAACAATTTAGGAGGGAATTCGATGTATAAAACGAGTAAGTGGATCATTGGACTAAGCATACTGGCAATGCTGACATTGGCATTGGGCGTAATCACGTTTGGCGACGCTGTTCCAAATCCCGATACGCTAATCTGGGCAGCCTACGGCGGCGTAGATACGATGGATCCTTCCATCGGCTACGATGTAGAAGCGGCAAGGGTCGTCCAGAACATCTATGACCGTCTGGTTATGTACAACGGGGCGAGCACCGATCTCGTACCGAGCCTCGCCACCAAATGGGAAGTCTCACCGGATGGGACGACATACACTTTCTATCTACGCAAGGGTGTCAAGTTTCATGACGGCACCGAACTCACGGCCAAGGACGTAAAATTCAGTTTTGACCGTATGATCAAGATCAACAAGGGACCGTCGTGGATCTATACGCAGGATCTCGATCTGAACAGCGTTAAGGTGATCGATGACTATACCGTCCAGATTACCCTGACGCATGCGTATGCTCCGTTCCTCTACACCATAGCTTACGTGGGCGGATCGATCATGAACTCGACGCTCGTCATGTCACACGAGACCGACGGCGACATGGGGCAGGCATGGCTGCAGGGCCACGACGCCGGATCGGGCCCGTACGTTATGAGTCAGTGGGTGCCCAATGTTCAGGTCGTACTGAGCAAATTCGCCGACTACTGGCGCGGATGGGACGGCAAGCACGTCTCCACAGTAATCATCAAGCCGGTAACCGAGGTTTCCGACCAGAAGATGATGCTGTCTCGCGGCGACATCGATATCGCCGGTGGCATTGACGTTGACCAAATCCCATCAATGGAAGGCCAGCCTGGGATAAACGTCTTCAAAGGACAGAGTCTGTCCATCACCTATATCGGATTCAACTGCCAGAAGCAGTACACGAGCAACCCGCTCGTCCGTCAGGCGATTTCATATGCGTTTGATTACGCAGGTGTGCTGCAGGGAGTACTAAAAGGGAACGCAATACAGCTTCAGGGCCCGGTTCCTCAGGGATTGTGGGGTCATGACGACAACCTGTTCGTATATCCGACCAACCTGGAGAAGGCGAAGGCCCTCATGGCGCAGGCCGGCTATCCGAACGGCGGATTCAGTCTTACGTTTGCCTATTACACAGGTAGCGATATCAACCGAAGGCTGGGGCTTGCTCTCCAGAGCGCGCTTCAGGAGCTCGGCGTGACTCTCAACATTCAAGGCTACACCCACGCTGCTTTCTATCAGCAGGTAACAAGTGGCGCCGAGAACGCTCCCGACGTCTTTGCGTGGGGATGGGTCCCGGATTACGCAGACCCGGACGACTACGTATTCTCGATGTTCGATACCGCAAGCTGGGGTACACCGGGGAATGCGACCTACTACTCCAACCCGGTTCTGGACAAGGTTCTTGCTGCGGCACAGGTAGAGACCGACCACCAGAAACGCGTGGAGTACTATATGCAGGCGCAGGCGCTGATCGTCAGCGATGCACCGTGGATCTTTGTGTATCAGCAAGAGCGGCTGCTCGCGATGCGGAATTGGGTCAAGGGCTTCGCCGAGAACTACAATCCGATGCTCGAGCGAATGCCGAACTTCTACAACCTCTACAAAGAAGCAAGCTAGGGTTCAATATCAACGGCTACGAGGGAGATTATATCCCTCGTAGCTGTTACTCATAATATGGGCTTACAGATATACATTCTGCGACGCATCTTATTGCTGATTCCGGTCATCATTGGGATGACGCTGATTACGTTCAGCGTCTCGCACCTAATTCCGGGCGATCCCGCGGCCCTCTCTCTCGGTCCGCACGCCCACCAAGATCAGATCGACGCCTACCGGCACGAATTGGGGCTGGACAGGCCGGTTTACGATCAGTACTTCATCTACCTGAAGGATCTATTCCACGGCGATTTCGGCGTATCGTTGACTACGCACCGGCCGGTTGGACAGGACCTGAAGGAGTACTTTCCCGCGACGTTCGAACTCACGCTCGTCGCCCTCACGATAACGGTATTGCTTGGAATTCCGCTTGGCATACTCTCGGCGGTAAAAAAGGACAAGTGGCTCGACCACGCTTCCCGCATTTTCTCACTCACCGGTGTGGCGATGCCGATCTTCTGGTTGGGGCTGTTGCTGCAGATGGTCATCTCTTATCACTTGGGGTGGCTGCCGATGAACGGACGTGTGGGGGCGCAGGTGCTGGCGACGCACCCGCTACACACGATCACCGGTCTATACATCATTGATTCGCTGTTCACGGGCAACTGGCCGGTCTTGTGGAGTTGTCTTCAGCATATCATTCTTCCTGCGATTACTCTCTCGTACGCATCGCTTGCCGTCGTCACGCGCATGGTCCGTTCGAGCATGCTCGAGGTGATGGAACAAGACTACATCTGCACGGCACGTGCCAAAGGCATAAGCGAACGACTTGTTGTCTACAAACATGCGCTCAAGAACGCGCTCATCCCTGCGATTACGGTGGTCGGCCTCACATTCGGGATGCTCCTTGGGGGGGCGTTCCTGACCGAAACGATCTTCTCGTGGCCGGGTATGGGGCGATACGCGGTTGGAACGATAACGTCGCTTGACTTCCCTGCAATTATGGGAGTCGCCCTAATCGTGGCCCTCTCCTACGTGACGGCCAACCTGATCGTCGACCTGCTGTACGCCGTTATCGACACAAGGATCCGCTACACATAGGACCGAGGATGAGAAACGAAGAAAACAGTCAGAGCGAAGTCAAGCGCAAGTCCATCAAGCGCGCGATCCTGCACGAGCTTTTTCGTTCACCGCTCGTTGTGTTCGGATTGGCGGTGGTATTGAGTGTGGTCGTGGTCGCGATCTTCGCACCTGCAATCGCTCCTTATGATCCGGCGAAGATCAACTTCATGGCCGTTACGATGCCCCCTTCAGCTGCGCATCTGTTGGGCACAGACGATGTAGGCCGCGACATACTCAGCCGAATCGTTTTCGGATCGCGCATTGACCTGATGGTCGGGTTTCTCACCATCCTCGGAGCGGTCGTGATTGGCCTTCCGTTGGGGGCGATCGCCGCCTACCGCGGCGGATGGGTTGATGAGGTTATCATGAGGGTCACAGACATGTTCCTCTCGTTCCCGTCGCTCGTGCTGGCAATGGCGCTCGCAGCCGCACTGGGGCCGGGATTGATGCATGCGATGGAGGCGATGCTCATTACCTGGTGGCCTTGGTATACGCGCCTCATTCGCGGGCAGGTTCTCTCCATCAAGGAAAACACTTACGTGGAGGCGGCGAAAGCGGTTGGCGCGAACGATTTCCGCGTTGTATTGCGCCACATCCTGCCCAACTCTCTATCTCCGATCATCGTGCAAGGGACGATGGATATCGGGAATGCGATTCTCACGGCGGCATCGTTGAGTTTCATCGGTCTGGGCGCACAGCCGCCGCAGCCGGAATGGGGTGCGATGATCACTATCGGCAGGAACTACATCCAGCAATACTGGTGGATGGCTACCTTCCCGGGCCTGGCGATCCTCCTCACCGTTATTGGGTTCAACTTGTTTGGCGACGGGTTGCGCGACAGCCTTGACCCGCGCTTGCGATAGGGTCGCGATGTGACCAGCGCCCAGTGCTGAGGCCTCCGGAGACGACTCAGGGCTTGCCCCGGTCGATCATCCCGGCGCTTGGTTTTGCTCCCTACCCCTTGACACATCCGCGAACAATATCGTAAATTAGATACATCGGGGCGCGAGCCCCGTTTTGTCTTGCATCGAATTGACTTCCCTTGGCATCGCGGGCACAGTTATCAGCGCGGCAATGGCCGCGTTGTGCAATAGAAGGGAGGAAAAACGAGTGTCTTTTCGGATCATTCTCCTCGTAATCGGTGTCGCCGCGGCCGCTATCGGCTTCTTCCTCTTCCTCGGGAACGGTGGTGAAGCGCTATGGCTGATCCACGCTCAGGCGGCGCACGTGATCGGCGGATATGGAGACAACCTGTGTTACGACGGCCTTAATGTACGCCCAATCGATGGCAATCTCGTACTGCGCCTCGCGAGCGACGGAACCGGTACGCTCGATCTGAGCGCCACAACGACTTCCACCAGCGGGCCGTTGCGCATATCGGAAACGGACGAGATCTCCGGAACAATCACGCTTTCCGCTCGACTCGATGATACGTCGCAGATCAAGCAGGGAATCAAAATCCATGGGGACACGAAGAACGGCAACCCGATCCTTCCGGAGACATCTGCTCTCATTGAGGGCGATGGCTCCTTCGACGTTTACATAAACGGGATCCTTCGCTATCGAGGACTACACGGGGAATGGTCTGTTGCAGATGCGGTCCGCAAAGACGACGGGTCAATCCGCCAGAGCGGGCTCGTGTACAGCCCGTTGTTGCGCGATAAGACCGGGTTCTCAGACCCGGCGCGCAAGGAATTTACACTGCTTCTTCACTCGGACACGGCCGACGCCAATAACAAACCTGCCTACAGTATTGTGCTGCAACTGGTTTTTTCCGATGTGACGATCGACAAGCAACCGAAGCCGGCTGCGCAGTAATGGTCTATGCCGCCGGCGGATCTCCGTTTGAGTCTTCAGTTTCCAGGACGGTATCGAGTTCATCCTGAGAAAGTTCATGTTGAGGCGCCTCATCCCTGGAGCCAAACAATGAGAAGATTCCCCTGTGTGCTTCAAAGAACACAGCGACATTCTTTGCTTCTGCTGTCACTGTGGAGATGATGAGATGATCGCCGGCGTGAACCCTCTCACTTCCCTGCGGGATGACGATCTTGCCCTCGTCACTGCGAAAGATGGCGGCGACCAGACAGTGCCTTGGATAGCGGCGATCGCTTGATATTTCTCGGATTGTCTTGCCCACGCTGCGCGATTTCTCGGGTACCGTGACGCTGATGATCGATCCTATCCCTGCGCCGAAGCTTGCTACCTCGTGCACCTCCGGGCGCTCGATCTCCAATACCAACCTGTCCAAGAACAAGCCGACCACATCGATTACGGTTGTCACTCCCGCCTGTTGGTAGGCGTGCGCGTATTTCGGATTAGCCATTCGGGTGATAATCCTCTTGGCGCCGGCGCTATTCGCCAGCAGACAGAATGCCATGTTGTCAGCGCTCTGCCGCATCATGGCGACCGCCACGTCCGCCGCTCCGATCTCGGCCTCTTCCAAAGTGGCGATGTCAGTTGCATTACCGCATATGGATGATACGCCGAGCTTGGAGCTTACGAGCTCGCACACTTCATGAACCAGATCGATCGCCACGACGTCGTGACGGTCGGCCGTGAGCCTCGTGATCAAACGCCTTCCGGCCATCCCGGCGCCAGCAACTACTACACGCATATTCCCTCCTAACGCCACACCCGGCGGGAGAAGATGAGAAACAGCGGGAGAAGCTCGAGCCTCCCCGCGATCATCGCCATGATATAGAAGACCTTCAACCCCGCGGTTATGTTAACATACGCCGCCGGATCGATGTAACTCGGTCCAATGTTTCCCAGTGCGGACACGGTACCTGAGAGAGATTCCAATGGGGTGAAGCCGGAGAGTAGTCCGGTGATTAGACTTCCGACTACGACGATTGCAGTCCAGGAGAAGAAGATTGCGGCGGTCCGATAGACCTCAGGCTCGCCCACCACCTCTCCGTCGCTGATGAACGGGACGACTTCATTCGACGGTCGGGAGACTATGCGCAGCTGATGCCACACGAGCTTCCCCAGCAACCCAATCCGAAGCACCTTTACCCCGCCAGCGGTCGAACCAACACAGCCTCCCACAAACATCAGAATGAGAAACACCTGTTTGGCGATTGGCCCGAAGAGGCTGCCGGCGATGTCCTTGGTGGCGAAGCCGGTTGTGGTGGCAATTGACACTACCTGGAACAGCGACTCACGAAGACGCTCGCCCAGTCCGGCGTTCATAGCTCCTCCAAATGCGACCAGCAGCGTTGCTCCGACGATCAGCGCTATCCAGAGGCGCAGTTCCATGTTGTTGAGCAAGCTCGCGAAACGCCGGCGCATGATGTTCCAGTGAACGAGAAAGCTCGTTCCACCAAGAAACATGAATAGGATAACTGTGTACTCGATGGCCATGTAGTGATAGCCGGGGCGCTGGAAGTAGGCGATGCTGAGGTCGTGCGACGAGAAACCGCCGGTGGAGACGGTGGTGAACGCATGCACGATGGCGTCGAATGGGGACATCCCCTCCCACCACAGAAGAAGCCCGCACGCAATGGTGAGTGTGCCGTATATCATCCACAAGATGCGAAGTGAACTGAACAATCCCGGCGAAAAGCGCTTTGACACCGCCTTGTGGGACTCTGTTCGCAGCATATAGTGAGATATTCCACTTCTGAGTGCCACGAGGAGGAAGAGAGTGAAAATGCCCAGGCCGCCGATCCATTGCGTGAACGCGCGCCAGAACAGGATGCTGTGTGGAAGACCATCGATTCCGACGAACAAGGTTGTGCCGGTCGTTGTGAAACCGCTTACGGTTTCAAACAGGGCATCCAGGTACGTAATCTTCAGAGCAAGCCAGTACGGGACGGCACCAATGAGAGAGAGTCCGAACCATCCCAGCGCGCCCACGGCCATCGCCGTCCCTTCGACAAGCGGGTATGCCTTGAACACGCCCACAAGTAGGATGCCGGCGATTGCACTGATCCCGGCAGGGATCGCGTATATGCGAACCGGAAACGTGACAGTCTCTGTGTACGTGGCGCTGATGATAAGCGGTAGTGCCTGGAGAAAGGCAAACGCGATGAGCACGATGCCGAAGTAATGGAGCACGGTGTTGAGGTTCTTCATCGTTCCTCCAAGATGTTTTTCATCTTAACTGGAAACGACTCTTCCTATCCACACGCATGTCACACGGCACTCAGCCATCCGGCGATTGTCGCAGAGGATTAGGCGGTGTGAGATAACCTACGTCTCCTGGTGAGGTGACAGCCTGGCTCGCCGCTTTGGCATACGAAGCCTAGAATCTGCCTGCTATCAGGTTTACCGCCTTTCTACAAACCTATAGTGGCGAAAAGGAGGCTGTGTCTAGCCTCCTTTTCCGTTGATCTTTGGGTTGCCACGGGGATGGTCTATTCACTTTCGTCTTCCGGAGCAAACAGGCGCGGCCTCTTGTCCAGCGGCTGGATCTCGGGAAGTTCTTTGGTGGCGGCATTCAACTCCTTGAACCGCTGTGCCGATGGAATCAGCCGCCGCTCGATCGATCCGACGGCGCTGTCATAGGCGTCGACGGCTTGGCTTAGACCCCTTCCCGTTTTCTGGAACAGCTCGAGGAAACGGATGATCCGATCGTAGAGAACCTGTCCTTGTTGCGCGATCTGGCGGGCGTTGTCCGCAATCTGCTGCTGCTGCCAACCGTAGGCGACGGCCCGCAACAGAGCGAGAAGGGTGAGGGGAGTAGAGACGAGGATATTTCTCTCAGCGGCAAACTCCAGCAAACCAGGATCCTGCGCGAACGCAGCGGACAAGCTGGGTTCGCTCGGAACGAACATAACGACCATTTCCGGCGCTTGCGGGAATTGTCGCCAATACTCCTTGCGTGCCAGCTCCTGAATTCGTTGTTTCATCGCCTGCGCGTGGGCGGCGAACTTGCTCTTCTGAGCATCGCCATCGCTCTCCAGCGCGGCGAAGTACGACGTCATCGGAGTCTTTGCGTCGATGGGCAGGATTCCCTTGTTGGGAAGGTTCACGATTACATCGGGACGCCCTTCATCTGTAGTCACCTGTTCCTCAAAATCGATGTGTGCCGTCATTCCCGCAAGTTCGAGCACTCGCCGCAACTGCAGCTCCCCCCAGCGACCGCGCACAGTGGACGACTTGAGCGCTTGTGCCAAAGTGAACGTCGTGTCCCGAAGCTGCGTCTGCGCCTGGCCGAGCTGCTGCAGATGCTTCTCCAGGCTCTGATATGCTCCGGCACGCTTCTCCTCCAGACTCCGCACCTGCTCGTCCATCTGCACGAGCGTTTTCTCGAGAGGTTGAACAAGATTCTTCAGCTGCTCTTTTTGCGTTCCCCAATCGCCCCGCAGCTGCGCGAGAAGAGAGGTCAGTTGTTCTCGGGATCGTTCGAGGAACTGATCCGCGTTCGAAGTGAGGGCTTGACTTGCCAAGGCCGCGAATGCTTCCCGCAGGTGCTCCTGTGCCTGTTCGATCCACATGAGCTTCCCTTCATCAGCTCTCCGGTCCCCCAGCATCCTTTCTAAGCGAAGCTTCAGCTCTTCGTTCTCGTCGCGCAAGGCGGTGCTTTCCTGCAGCGTTTGCTCGGCCGCGGCCAAGCGCTCTCTCTGGCTACTGTTTTCCGAGCGTAATGAAGCCAGTCGTTCGCCGCTTCTGATCCGCGCCAATAGAAGCCCGATCGCCAACCCGATTACCGCCCCGATGGCCAAATCCAACCAGTCCATTCCCTACGCCTCCTCTAGTTTCAATGACAGACCTGCGCAATACGCCGCCCGATCGCAGCGGCGATTGCGTGACTTCTCATACTAACATGTTACCTGCGTGAGTTGTGTGTACGGCCGCCCCAACCGTCGCAGTTTGCGATTGCTACTGATCGACCAGAGGTACATCTTCTGCATCACCGGTGCTCCCGTGGTAGCAGCTGCCGTGTTCCGCCACCACTTTCAGGAGAACATAGTCCGGGTCGGACGGGCCATTCGGCCAATCATCGCTCCAATCATCCTGCCACAGGCTGCGCTTTTGCTCGACGTCGGCAACAACATGTGCACTGCCGTACAAGTAGGCATAGTTGAAACGGTACGTGTCTACGAACATAACCGTAACCCTGGGATTGGCCGTAATCTGTTTGACCTTGCCCGATGATCGCGAAGTGGCGAACCACAACTCTCTTCCCTCACGAAGCAACAGGCGCATCGGTCGAGCGTGCGGGAAACCGTCGCTTCCCGTGGTCGAAAACAAGGGGAATCTGATTCCGTCGACGATCTCCCAGAATCGATCCCTCATCGGCCGCCACCTCTCAGCGTGCGCACGGTGCAACCGGCATCGACTGCAAATGCTTCGTAGCGGTCGATCGAGAACCTGTCGACGACTTGTGTGACGAACTGGGAACGTACGATGAGTATCGGCAATGCCCGCGACCGGAGAAGCGTCCGCAACGCGGGCGCATGTCCTCCGCCCGCGAGTTCGAGACGTCCGACTTCGTCGACGAGAACCACCTGCACCGTATGTGCAGCCAAGTCGATTGCGCGTTGCGCGAAATCGATTCCGCTATGCAAGATGTAATACTTGCCGATTGCCACTCCGGGCGGATCTAGCGTGGCGAACGGACTTTCCTCGCCTGATAGGAGGTTCCGAATCGAGTATCCAACGGTCTCATTCTTGTCGATTATTCTTGGGGAGACGATGCCTCCAACTGCAGTTCCTTGTTCAATAAGTGCTTTACAAACCGCAATAGCGGCCGTTGTCTTTCCCTCACCGATCCCGCCGTGGAGTATGATTGGAGGTTTCCGGCCTTCATCCCGGAGCTTCTCAATGACTATCGCTGCGATCTCAGTTGCTGTGCGACGCTCTGCCTCATGTACCATCTCGTGCCTTAGATTAGCAGTGAACACAGTCGAGAACAACAAGACGCCCCTCGTGAAGAGGGGCGTCCGGCAATGGATACAAGCTTGATTGTTCCTAGAGTTCCTTCAGAAGGCCTACTCTGTCGTTGAATGCCTCGATCAGTTCATCGATCGGTTCCACCATCCGATGAATGCGATCCCAGTAGCCGGGGTAGTCATACCACTGGGCATCCAGTTCTTCCACGGACTTGCCCATCTGCTCGATCCACGTGTAGTACTTGAGATTGTGGATTCGCTTACGATCCTGGTAGCGAAGCTCAAGAGTGTGGTCGGTCTTGATTCCCAAGAGATGAAGGTTATAGTCAATCGCTGCCTGCATCTCGTTGTACGGGCCGCGTTCCGCCGTGAGCTCGGCGAGGCGTGTTTGGTAGAGTTCCATCGAGTCGGTGAACACGGTGAGAACAATATCCTTCTCAGTCAACTCGTGATGCTTGGCAAACTTGATTGCCGAGAGCATGTTGGCCACGCTGGAGATACCCAAGTACGAAAGCTTGTCGATGAAGTCGTTCGGCACTCCTTGACTTGCGAGGAACTCGCGTCCGGTGGGCTCGTTGAACAAGCGGATGAGGCTCATGCAATCCTCATCATCGATACCGGTAACCATGTCCGTATTGCGCGCGTTGTGAATCCAAGGCACGTGCTTGTCGCCGATTCCCTCGATTCGATGTCCGCCGAAGCCGTTCTCGAGCAGTGTGGGGCACTGCAGCGCCTCCGAGACGACGAGTTTGCTTGCCGGATGGATCTCCTTCAGGTAGTCGCCGCATCCCATCGTTCCCGCGGATCCCGAAGTGAGGACGACACCGGCATAGCTTCCGCCTTTGAGTTCCTTCTGCAGCACCTCTTCCATCGCATGGCCGGTGACCTCGTAGTGCCACAGATGGTTTCCGAACTCGTCGAATTGATTGAAGATCATGATATTGTCGCGCGTCGCCTTGAGTTCGATGCATTTTTGGAAGATCTCCCACACGTTCGATTCGCATCCCGGTGTGGCGATTACCTCACCTGCGATCTTGGAGAGCCACTCGAAGCGTTCGCGCGACATCTCTTCCGGGAGAATGGCGATCGAATCACAGGCAAGGAGGTTGGAGTTGTATGCTCCGCCGCGGCAATAGTTTCCGGTTGACGGCCACACCGCCTTGTGAAAAGTCGGATCGAACTGGCCGGTGACGAGTCGGGGCACGAGGCATCCGTACGTTGCTCCCACTTTGTGTGCCCCCGTGGGGAACCACTTGCCGACTAGGGCGATGATGCGCGCATTCACCCCAGTGACCTCGGGCGGAATCTCCATATAGTTGACGCCGTCGAATCCACCACCGTGCTTCACCGGTTCGTTCTTCCATGTGATGCGGAACAGATTCAGCGGATGCAGGTCCCAAAGGCCGACGCCCTTCAGCTGCTCCTTGATCTTATCGGGCACCTTGTTGGGATCCTTCATCTGGGCGAACGTCGGGGCGATAATCCCGCGCTCGCGCGCTCGCGCCGCCGTGCGCTTTAGCTGCTCTTCATTCACCGTCAGGTCAATCATTCTCTCCTCCCTAGCCTATAATCGTATTGGATGTTTCACTTGTCTCACATTGAGACCGGTTGCCGGCCGATATTGGTAATGCTATCATACAGCTTGGCCGGATAACAAGGAAGGCGATCGATGCACGATCTAGTTATCAAGAACGGGACGCTTGTGACTCCCGGCGCTGTGAAGCAAACAGACATTGCGATCGACGAACAGAAGATTGCGGCGATCGGGACGTCCCTGAGCGGGCGACAGGAGATCGATGCCGCAGGCAGAATTGTTTTTCCTGGCGTCATCGACGCTCACACGCATATGGCACTTCCGGTCGGAGGCACGCGCTCCAGCGACGATTTCTTCACTGGTACTCGCGCCGCTACGTGCGGTGGCGTGACGACGATCGTTGACTTCACTGTGGGGAGTCGCGACACCGCTATCCCTGGAGATATTGAACACCGCAAGCAAGAGGCGCGTGACGCCGTCATTGACTATGCCCTGCACGCCGAAGTGATCGGATGGATCCCGGGAAGTGTGGATGAGTTTCGCGAAGCCATCGCGCTTGGAGTAGGCACGTTCAAGTTCTACACCGCGTACGCCGCCTCAGGGCGTGCCTCGGACAACGGCACTCTCTATCATGCCTTCCGCGCTTTGGCTCCGCTTGATGCGGCAGCCTTTGTCCATTGCGAGGATGAAGCGATTATCGAGTCGATGCTCGCGCAGATGGATGATGACGAGAGAACAGGGATGATGGCGCTTGCCCGGTCGCGCCCGCCGGTTTGCGAAGGGTCGGCGATTGAGCAAGTCGCCTATTTTGCTGGTGAAACCGGTGTCCGTAGCCATATCGTACATGTCAGTTCCGGTCTCGGGCTGGCGGCGGTCAAGCGCGCTAAGGCACGCGGTGTGCGGCTGACGGCCGAGACCTGTCCGCAATATCTTCTGCTGACGCGCGATGTATATGAGCGTGAGGATGCTCGCCTGTTCTCGGCGAGTCCTGCGCTCCGCGAGCATGCCGATCAGGAGGAATTGTGGAGTGGACTGCGCGACGGCACGCTTGATCTTGTGGCAACCGATCATTGCCCGTTCACGCGTGCGCAGAAGGTTTGGAAGGGCTCATTCCTCGATCTCCCCTACGGCCTTCCGGGAGTGGAGACCCTCCTTCCCCTTCTCTATTCCGAAGGCGTGGCGATGGGCCGTCTTGACCTGAGCGATCTTCCCCGATTGCTAAGTGAGAATCCGGCAAAGATAAACGGGATCTATCCGAAGAAAGGGAGTCTTGCGGTGGGATCGGATGCCGATATCGTGATTCTCGATCCAATGAAGGAATGGACGATACGCGCTGACGATCTACATATGAGTACCGACTTCTCTCCGTACGAAGGCCGCAAAGTGCGGGGCCGCGTAGCTGCCACGATTGCGCGTGGGAAGGTTGTGTACAGTGGCGGCGTCTTTTGCGGCGAAGGGGGATGGGGAGAGTTCGTTCCCAGTTCACGATGACCCGTTTGGCTGTTGACGGGCAGCGGCCTTGCGACGTCGGGGAGAGTTGTTGTTCGATCTTGATTATGGATGATTCGGGCGGTTTTCATCTTCCTGCCATTGTATATAGCGAGCGGTAATGCTATCATACAACTTGGCTAAATGACAGATCTAAATGGAAACGACAACGGGACACACTTCGAGAAAGTACGTCCCCGCAAGGTCTCTGCGATTGCTGCCGAGCAGATCATCAGAGCCATCAAGGGCGGCAGCTTCCCTGTGGGGAGCAAACTACCATCAGAGTTTGATCTCGCTGAGCAAATGGGCGTAAGCCGTCCTTCAATACGAGAGGCGCTCTCTGCACTGCAGGCCGTCGGGCTAATCACTTCCCGCCCGGGAAGCGGCAACTATGTAGTGAAGACACCGTCTTCGGAGGAAGAAGCTGCGGCTCCCCATCTCATCGAAAACGAAGCGGGCTGCCTGGAAGTGATGGATGCGCGCTCCATTCTGGAGCCCCCGGTCGCGGCCTATGTGGCGCTGAAGGGAACCGCCGAAGGGGTACAACAACTCCAACAAGTCACAGCCGAGATGCGAGAGCGGGCGCAGAGGGGAGAGTTTGCCGACTACTTCGAAGCCGACAAGGCCTTTCATCGAGCGCTTGTTTCCGCCACCGATAACCGCCTGATCATGGAGTCGATCTCGCCCTTGGTCAATACGATGGACCAGAAGCTCTACCGTGAGTTTACGCACCATTACTACCTGAAAAACGTGTCTGATCTCGAGCAGGTTGTCGACCTGCACTGCGAGATAGTAGATGCGATCGCTCGTCGAGAGCCGGATATCGCAGCGGAAAAGATGAGCGAGCACTGGCGAAGGATGAAGGAGATTTGGGAAGCGTGAGCGTTTCCAACGCAAACTGAACCATGGAAAGAAATTAGCGCTAGCAAACGATTACGGGGGGTGGTGTGCAAATAGAAAAGCAGCAAGCAGTTAGCGGAAAATAGTCAAAGGAGGCAGTACATGAATCTTAAATGGTCTGTTCTTAGCATTTTCGTCATTTCGCTCATATTTGTTATCGGAGCCGGTTTGACCTCCATGGCAGATGAAGGCCCGCAATACGGAGGAACACTACGTTGCGCTCTGGCGTCGGAGCCAGGGACGCTTGACATGCAGATGGATACCGGCGTTGCGGCAAGCATTCCGGCACGCCATATCCTCGAGAGCTTGTTTGCGTTCGATGCGTCGTACACGCCGCAGCCCATGCTCGCCCTCAGTTGGGAATTGGACAAAACAGGAACCGTCGCCACATTCAACCTGCGGCGTGGGGTTCTGTTCCAAAACGGGAAAGAAATGAAGGCTGACGACGTTGTCGCCTCTCTCAACAGATGGGGTGAATATGGGCTGACAGCCAAGGCATTGTGGTCGCATGTTACCAACCTCGTCGCTCTTGATGACTATACGGTCCAACTTACGCTCGATGAACCGTTTGCGCCCATGACAACGTATCTGGCGAATATCTACGGCGGGCCGAGCATCTATCCTAAGGAGATTATCGACAAGGCCGGCTCAAAGCCGCTCGCTCCAGAGGATGTTATCGGTACCGGTCCGTACAAGTTCGTGCAATGGAAGGCCGGCGACTACATTCTGCTGGAACGTTTTGCAGGATACTCCAGTTCTCCTGCCCCGGCGAGCGGTTTTGCCGGACAGAAGGTCGCCTACTTCGACAAGCTACAATTCTCGTTCGTTCCTGAAGACAACGCACGGTTGGTAGGCATTGAGTCCGGAACCTATGACTACGCAGTCAACATCCCCAATGATTTGTTGGCCAACGTGGAGGGGAATTCCAACATCGTCCCTATCATCACCGATCACCCGCCGATCTACCCGATCGCGTTGATCAACAACAAGAAGAGCCTGCTGGCCAACAACTACGCGTTGAAGAAAGCAGTCATCACCGCCCTCGACATGAACGCAATCATGCTTGCGGGTTACGGCGATCAGACATTCTGGAGCCTCAATGCCAGCTATTTCGCCCCCGGCATCCGATGGTATACCGAGGATGCGGGAACCGGGCTTTACAACGCCAACGATCCCGCCAAGGCGCGGCAGATGGCGCAGGCTGCAGGCTACAACAACGAGCCGATAAGGATAATTGTCGCGCAGGACATGACCTCGCAGTACAACCAGGCGCTCGTCGTAACAGACGAACTGAAGAACGCCGGATTCAATGTAGACCTGCAGGTCTACGATAAGGCGACATTCTTTGCTGTGCGCAACAGCGTGGATGATCCGGACAATCCGCCTTGGGAGATCGCGTTTTCTTTCTACACCACCACTCCCGATCCGTCGCTCGTGTTGATGCTAAACCAGGCCTACGCCGGCTGGTGGGACACGCCCGAAATCCAGGCGCTGCGCAATGAGCTGAACAAGATCACGGATTTCGATGCTCGTTACGCGGAGTGGCAGAAGATCATGGATCTGTGGTACGAGCAGATTCCGGCGATCAAATTCGGAGACGCATTCCAGCTGCATCTTATTCGTGCAGAGATTGGTGGCGGCTATGGTACGGCGGAAAATCCGTCCATGCTATCGCCCTACTTCTGGAATTCGTGGAGGAAGTAGTCACGAACGCATAGTTTGGTCTCCCCGGTCGTCCAATCGACCGGGGAGACCGTTGATTGTCTAGGCATGGAACGCTTGTGAAGGGGATACGGATCGTGGCATTGGCGCGGTGTCGGTCGAACAGCAAGACGGAAGGCGGAGCATAGGATGCTTTCGTTCATAATCCGCCGTGGCTTCGGTATGTTGATCAGCACGATTCTGGTAATTACTATTACATTCATTCTGATGCAACTTATTCCCGGCGACCCGGCATCGGTCCTGTTGGGGTCAAACGCCACACCGGAACAGGTAGCGCAGTTGCGTACGACCTGGGGACTTGATCAATCGATGCCGGTTCAGTTCTATCGCTATTTTGTTAACTTCGTTCAAGGCGACCTAGGACAGTCGCTCTTCTATCAGAAGCCGGTGTTGCAAATGATCGGGCAGCGAGCGGAAACCAGCATTTTCTTAGGAATAATGGCGCTGTTTGTCGTCATCGGCGTGGGCATTCCTGCCGGTGTCATATCTTCGCTGACGCAGAACAGCTGGACTGACAATGTGTTGCTGCTGGTAGCGCTTGCGGGAGCATCGATACCTAGCTTCTGGCTGGGATTGATGCTGATGATCCTGATTGCAGGGAAATGGCATCTCCTACCAAGCTCGGGATTCACGTCGGTATTCGAGACCGGGAACCTTGCCAATCTGAAGAACCTTATTCTCCCTGCATTTTCGCTTGGTTTTGTGAATGCCGCGCTCGTGGCGCGTACTGCGCGTTCGAGCATGCTCGACGTACTGCGTGCCGATTACATCACCACTGCCAGGGCCAAGGGTCTCGCCGAGCGAGTGGTGGTTGTGAAGCACGCTCTGCGTAACGCGTCGATCCCGATCATCACCGTGATCTCGTTCACCTTTGCTTCCTTGGTCTCCGGTGCGGTAGTGACGGAGAACGTATTCGCGCTCCCGGGAGTGGGAAGCCTGATCGTTCAATCGGTGTTGAAGCGAGACTATCCGATGATCCAGGGGATCATGATGGTCGTGGCGATTCTGTACGTGCTTGTCAATTTTGGCACTGACCTTGCGTACGCCTCGCTCGATCCGCGCATTCGCTATCACTAGGACAAGGAGAAAGATTGCCTATCGACGACCGGGAACAGCAAGAAATATTGACCGGAGCATCTAGACTCAAGGTCATTTTCGACGACACGATCAAGTTCGTGACCAAGCGGCGGACAACGCTGGTAGCCGTCTTGATATTGTGCGTGCTGTTGTTTATTGCCGCGGCCGGCCCGGGCATCTCTCCCTATGGTGCGAATACGTTGAATCTTACTGATCGATTGCAGGGGCCGAATGCGTCTCACCTTTTGGGAACGGACAACTTTGGCCGCGATATTCTCAGTCGCGCCTTGTCGGGAACGAGAATCACGTTGTTGCTCGGTCTCTCCATTTCGGCGTTCGCTTTGCTGATTGGATTGCCGATCGGAATGCTGTCCGGGTTCTACGACCGTTTCGGGATGATCGTAATGCGTGTGGTGGATGCGTTCATGGCATTCCCCGCAATTATTCTTGCACTGTCCTTGATGGCCATTTTCGGCAAGCCCGGAATCATGAATGTGATTATCGCCGTCGGCATAGTCTGGGCGCCTCGAATGGTGCGCGTTGTTTACAGCTCCACGCTTTCGCTGCGCGAGAACACGTATGTAGAAGCAGCGCGAGCACTGGGGATGCCGTCATTCCGCATACTCGTGCGTCATATTGCCATCAACCTGCTGTCGCCGGTGATCGTGCAAGCAACGTTCACTTTCGCCTTCTCGATCATGGAAGTGGCGGCGCTGAATTTCCTCGGCGTCGGCATCCCCCCATATGTTGCCAGTTGGGGAGGGATGATGAACGAGGGGCGCACATATATCGTTCGCGCGCCGTGGATTATCCTCTTCCCAGGCATATTCCTGGCTACCGCGGTGCTGTCGTTCAACCTGCTTGGAGATGCGCTGCGAGACCGGCTTGACCCGAAGTTGAGGAGGATCATGTGATGCTTGTTCCAGACAGCGCAGTCAAACAAGAGGCAGTGGAGCTACTGAAGACATTGGTGTCGATTCGCAGTGTCAATCCGCCGGGCGGAGAGGACGAGATTGTCAGCGTAGTCAAGAAACTGCTTGCGGAGGATGAGATCGAATCAACGATTGTCCCGCTTGAAGAGGGACGCAGTTCGCTTGTAGCCCGTGTGCGCGGTCGCGCTTCCGGGCGACGGCAAGGCTCGATCGTCCTCTGCGGCCATCTCGACACGGTTAACGCCGATGAGGAAAAGTGGACGTTGCCTCCGTTTTCGCCGCGGATGGATGGCGATCGTGTGTGGGGACTGGGCTCAGCGGACATGAAGGGCGGCGTGGCTGTGATCATGGCGCTTCTGATGCAGATTGTCCGCAGCGGACAACCACCGAAGCAGGATATCGTTCTCGCGCTCACCGCCGATGAAGAATACGCGTACCGCGGGGCGGCGTCGATTGCCCGTTCGGGGTTGATCGACGACGCGGAGTTTCTTCTCATCACAGAGCCCACGGGTGGAAAGGCATACTGCGGGCAGAAGGGAGAGTTGTGGGTGGAAGCCACGTTCTCCGGAAAGGCGGCGCACGGATCGATGCCCGAGCAAGGGATCAATAGCATCATTCCCGCGTCCGAGTTCTGTACTGATCTTGCCGAAGCGGCGCAGAGATTTGAAGAAACGCCGGGACGGGGGCGGACGTCCTTGAATATCGGGCAGATCGACGGCGGCTGGCAGGTGAACATCGTTCCAGACACAACGCGTGTACGGATCGATTCGCGCGTTACCTCCGACGAGGACAAGTCGATGGTCCTTGATCTTATCGAGCGTCTGGGGGAAAATGCCGCGAGCCACGTTGGGGCGCGGTTTGCCTATCGCGTCTACAACTACAAACCACCGATTATTAGCGATGTGGACAATCCTCACCTAAAGAGATTTCGGGCCGCCGTGGCAGGAGATGGACGGCCAGTTCCCGTGGTGGAGATCGCTCCCTATTCGACCGATGCGGTGGCTATTGTGCCTGAGATTGATGTGCCGGTGGTCATATACGGACCGGGCGACATCGCTCAGGCCCATCAGCCGGACGAGTTCATTGAGCTTGAATCGCTCTACGATTCGCTTGCTGTTATCGCGCGATTTCTGAACATGAGCGAGCGGGATGATGATATGAGCGCGAAGCGTGACTGAGAAGAAATGAGGATTTCGCGCGATTCGCGTTAATGTGGCAGAAAAGTGAATCGCTCTCAAGAAACAAAGGACAGGTGATGCAATGGTTGACGAGAAGAAGGTAGTAGTAATCGCATTGGGTGGCAACGCCATCCTTCAACCCGGACAGCGGGGGACATTTGCTGAGCAGATGACGAACGTCGAGACAACGTGCACGCAGCTTGCGCAGATGGTCGAATCCGGCAAGTACAAGATCATCATTACGCACGGGAACGGTCCGCAAGTGGGGAATATCCTGCTGCAGAATGAAACCGCCAAGGATGTTGCCGCGCCGATGCCGCTATACGCCTGCGGCGCGCAGAGCCAAGGCCTGATCGGATACATGATGCAACAGTCGCTGCACAACCTCCTTGTCGACAAAGGCAAGGGAGGCATACCCGTCGCTACAGTGGTGACGCAGGTTGTCGTAGATAAGAACGACCAGGCGTTCCAGAACCCGACCAAGCCGGTCGGTCCATTCTACTCTGAAGAAGAGGCGAAACGCCTGCAGGAGGAGAAAGGGTATCACATCAAGGAAGACGCCGGCCGCGGCTGGCGACGCGTCGTTCCTTCGCCCGACCCGATTGAAATCTTCGAAAAGGAAGCGGTGCGCCAACTGGTGGAGGCGCGTTCGATCGTCATCGCCTCCGGCGGTGGCGGTATCCCTGTTCTGAAAGACGGTGAAAAGCTCACCGGCGTGGACGCGGTTATCGACAAAGACCTGGCCGGGGAACGGCTTGCAGTTGATGTTGAGGCCAAGATCTTCCTCGTTCTTACCGATGTCGATCAGGTGAAGATCAACTACAAGACCCCGGAAGAGAAGGGGCTTTCGAACATCACCATCGCGGAGGCGAAGCGGTATCACGCCGAAGGACATTTCGCCAAAGGCTCGATGGAGCCGAAAGTGCGCGCGGCGATGCGGTTCATCGAGGCCGGCGGCGAGAAGGCAATCATCACATCACTCGACAAGGCAGTGGACGCTCTGGAAGGGCGCGCCGGGACAACGATAACGAAGTAGGCAATGGGTGAGTGGTAAGTAGTAATGGGTGATGGCAAATGCAGATCGCAGACCCAACGAACCTAAGAAAAAAGCCAATCTAGGAGGCTAATATGTCGAATACAACCTTAAGAGGTAGGGATTTTCTAACGTGGCTTGACTTTTCGCGAGACGAGATCGACGCGATGCTCGACACCGCTCACGATCTCAAGAGAAAGCAGATCAGGCGCGAGAAGCACCATGTGCTGGAAGATCAGACGCTTCACATGCTGTTCTACAACTCCTCGCTTCGTACCCGCAACTCGTTCGAGGCCGGGATGACCCAGCTTGGCGGACACGCTCACTTCTTGCAGCCTGGCGCGGTCTATACTCCCGCCCTCAAAGGCGAGGAGAAGGCCTACTCCACCGAGCGAATCTCCGACGTCGCCCGCGTGCTCGCCGAGATGGGCGATGCCATCGCCATCCGGATTTACGGAAAGCACACCGGTTGGCAGTACGGCAAAGGGCACCTGATCATTCAGGAGTTTGCCAAATGGTCGCGTATACCAGTGATCAACATGGAAGATGACATGTATCACCCGTGCCAGGCGCTGGCCGACGTGATGACGATGCAGGAGAAACTGGGACACAACCTGCAAGGAAAGAAATTCGTCATGAGCTGGGCCTACTCCGGGTCGGTGGAGAAGCCGCTTGCAGTCCCGCAAAGCGCGATCATCTCGGCGGCGATGATGGGAATGGACGTCACGCTTGCGCACCCGAAGGGCCTCGACCTCGACCCCAACGTACTCAACGCGACCAAGGGGCTTGCAAAGAAGCACGGCGGAGCGTTCAAGATCGTGCATGACATGGACGAATCGTTCAAAGGCGCCGATGTTGTATACCCGAAGGCATGGACTGTGCAGCCAACCGACGGTTCCGGCTTGATGGATCCCGAGAAGGCGAAACAGGTCTTCGAAGCGAACAAGGGCTGGATGACCACGAGCGAGAAGATGGCGCTCACTAACGATGCATACTACATGCACTGCCTCCCGGCGGATCGTGACATGGAAGTCACCGACGACGTCATCGACGGGCCGAACTCGATCATCATTGAAGAGGCGGCGAACCGCCTGCACGGCCAGAAGGGCATGATGGCCCTGATCATGGCTTGATCACAAGCATAAGGAGGAAGCATGAGTTGGTTTGACCTGAAAGGACGCAGCCTGATCAGCGAGCTTGACTGGACACGCGAGGAATACGACATCGCGATGAAGCTAACCGATCAGATGAAGGGCCTGTACTATAGTGGCAAATCGCACCCGTACCTCGAGTACAAGACATTTGCCATGCTGTTCTTCTCCGGCTCGACGCGAACGCGAATGTCGTTTGAGACCGCGATGACACAGCTTGGCGGCCACTCGCAGTTTCTAAATCCGGGCACGATGCGCCTGTCGCTCGAAGACAAGCCGGGGGCGGGCGAAACGGTAAAGGACACGGCTAGGGCGATGTCGCGTTTTTGCGACGGCATCGGAATCCGGCTCCTCGACGACCAGATCAAGTACTACGGTCACGGCGACGAGGTAATGCGCAAGTTCGAGAAAGAGGGCGATGTTCCGATCATCAACATGGCATCGGACATCAACCATCCCTGTCAGTCGCTTACCGACATCTACACGATGCATGAGAAACTGCAGGGCGACGTGAACGGCAAGAAGATTGTCATCACGTGGGCCTACACCCCATGGGTGCGCGGTCGTTGCTCGGTGCAGGGAACGGCACTCATTTCTGCGATGTACGGAATGGACGTTGTCGTAGCAAACCCGCCCGAATTCGATCTTGATCCCAACGTCATGCAGCAGTGCCGTGACCTAGCGAGTCAGTCCGGCGGTTCGTTCGAAATCGCCCACGACATGGACAAAGCGCTCGACGGCGCAACCGTCGTCTTCCCGCGCAACTGGTTTACCGGGAAGCGCTATGACATCGGCAAAGAGGAAGAGCTGAAGATCGCGCAGAAGTACCAGGATTGGCGGTACACGACAGAGCGGCAGCAGAAACTCACCAATCCCGGATATCTCCTGCAGTGCATGCCGGTCGACCGCGGCAACGAGGCCGATCCCGAGGTGTGTGACAACGAGCTTTCCTGGATCTACGATCAGGCGGAGAATCGCTTGCACACCCAGAAGGCTATCCTTACACTCACCATGGGAGGCCGACTGTAGGAGTGAAAGAAGAACGCAGGACACGAGGGCAGGGGCTTATCGGAGCCCCTGCCCTTCGGCCAGACGCAATAGACAAGGTTCGTGGAGAGGCAAGGTACATAGATGACCTCGCCTTTCCCGGCATGTTGTACGCGTGCGTCATCCGTAGCACCATTCCGCACGGGCGGATAACGGGTATCGATCTCTCCAAAGCGGAGGCCGATCCTTCGGTGTTGTGTACAGTTACGGCCGATGACGTTCCGGGCGAGAACGTGGTTCATGTTGTTTACGACGACCAACCGGCTCTCGCTGCTGGAATTGTGCGCTACATCGGGGAACCTATTGCGCTCGTTGCAGCAACGGATCGCGCCGGAGCAAGGCGTGCGGAACGGCTGGCGGAGATCGACTACGAAGCGCTTCCATTTGTTACCGATCCGATTGATGCGCTTGCCGCCGATGCGCCCGCGGTTGCCGTGCCTGAGGCTGCGGAAGGTGGGAACAATCTGTTCAACTACATGCGCATCCGCAAAGGCGATGCCGACGTCGGCTTCGCTCAGGCGGATGTGGTTGTAGAGGGAGAGTACCGTACCGGATATCAGGAGCACGCTTACCTTGAGACACAGGGAGCGATAGCGGTCCCGGATGAGAACGGCACGATGACCATATACGGCACGATGCAGTGCCCGTTTTACGTACAAGGGGCGGTGGCCCGCGTCCTCGGCCTGCCGCTTGCCAAGGTGCACGTGGTGCAGACGGCGACGGGCGGCGCGTTCGGCGGGAAAGAGGACGTGCCGTCGCTCGTTTGTTCGCTTGCCGCCCTGCTTGCGTGGAAGGCGCGACGGCCGGTGAAGCTCGTGCTCGATCGCAAGGAAGACATCCTCACCTCGAGCAAACGTCATCCGTCGATCGTCCGCTACAAGAGTGGGGCGAAGAAGGACGGCACCTTGACCGCGATCGAGGTCGATCTTGTGTACAACGCCGGCGCCTATCAAACCCTTTCCTCGGCGGTGTTGTGGCGAGGGTTGCTGCACGCTGCCGGTCCGTACCGAGTACCGAATGTAAAAATCGACGCACGCTCGGTGGCGACGAACACCGTTCCTTGCGGCGCGTTCCGCGGCTTTGGCAGCCCGCAGGTGATATTCGCTCACGAGTCGCAATTGGACAAACTGGCCGATCGCTTGGGAATCGATCGTCTGGAGATTCGGCGTCGGAACGCACTGCGTGTAGGCGATCGCACGTCGAGCGATCAGGAACTCACCGAAAGCGTGGGAGTCCTCGAGACGGTCGAAGAAGCTGGACGGTTGGCCGACTGGCCGGCACGATTAGCTAGGATCGAGCGTCTCAACGAGAGTACCGAAGATCGAAAGCGCGGTTTGGGCATCTCGACCATCATGTACGGCGTTGGTCTAGGCGGAAAGGCCCCGTTCTTGGACAAGGCGGGCGCGTACATGAAGCTCGAGGCCGACGGATCCGTGGGCTTTGCCGTGGGAACGGTAGAGATGGGGCAGGGCCTGATTACAGCGCTAACTCAGATTGCGTCCGAGGTTCTAAGGATTCCGCCGGATCGCATCCAGATGGCGCAGGTGGACAGCTCGCGCGTTCCCGACAGCGGCCCGACCGTGGCGTCGCGCGGGACGATGATGAGCGGGATCGCGGTTCATGATGCAGCGTGCAAGTTGCGCGATCGAATCGCAGCAGTGGCCGATGATCTGGGCATTGCCTCGGAGGAGATCCCCGACCAAATAGGCCGGATTGCGCAGGCATTCTGGCTGCGGAATCTCGACCCGGCTGTGGAAGGCTGGGGGCGGACCGCGCCGGTCGACTGGAATCCGAATACAGGACTGGGAAACGCCTACATGGTCTACTCATATGCCACACACATCGCTGAGGTGGAAGTGGATTTGGCGACCGGCGAGGTATCGGTCGAGGACTTCGTCGCTGTGCACGACTCAGGCACGATCATTAATCGTCTCCTTGCCGTCGGACAGGTGGAGGGAGGGATTGCGCAAGGTCTGGGCTTTGCTTTGATGGAAGAGATCCCGGAACAGGACGGGCGCCTACAGACAACCGGCTTTACAACCTATCGGATTCCGACCGTGCGCGACGTCTCTCCCAAAGTAAAGGTTGAGTTCGTGGAAGCGGCGTATTCGCACGGCCCGTTTGGAGCAAAGGGCATCGGAGAAGTGCCGCTTATGGCGTCTCACACAGCGGTGTCACGTGCCGTTGCACATGCATTGGGCGCTGACGTTGCAGCGTATCCGCTCTCTCCGGAGCGGGTGCATCGCTTGGGCAATCGACGCTAGACGTCCACAATCAGGCATTCCCAATCCGTACCCGGCGAGGCCATGAGCACTATCTGCCGATAGTCGCTTCTACATATAGTTCTGCACAATGACCAGGATCAACCGTACGAGAATCAGCACCCATCCTGCTATTACAACTATCCACACCAGCTTCTTCGCGATTGCCGCAATCGCAAGAAAAATGGTGAGAATGGCGAGCAGCCCGATCGGATCGACAAGATCTTGTGGAAACTGCATTGAGGGGAGGATCGTCACCACCAGGCGCACGACGCCCTCTCCGATCAAGTGCCCGAGGCTGTAGATGAACGACAGGATTTGGTCGATTATGTCTCGTGCGGACGTGGTCGCCGTCGATTGAGGTGTGGTTTGAGCCCACACAACCAATCGCGGTACCAATAGCATCCCGCCCGCGACGATTGCCTTCAGCGCAACAGACGGCCGGAGGAGGCCGCGCAGGCCCCCTCCGAATCTGCTACTACGAACCAAGGAGCGCAAGGAGAGCGGAGAAGTCAACGTCGCCACCCATGAGTCCGTTCAGATCGGTAACACCCAACATTCCCACCAAAGTGTTGAAGAAATTCGCAATCCCTTCGGCAGGAGCCGACATGATGATCGGCATCAGGGATTCTTGCAGCGGCATCCCGAGCGATTGCGAAACGGTAGTGAAGAAATCCTGATTGTCGAGGAAGAACTGGGCAAACGCGGCCTGCAGCAGGTCGGGATGTGCCTCGCGCATCGCAACGATTCCCTGGCTGAGGATAACACCGAATGCCTCTACGGTGGCGAAGTATGGTGTTCCCGTCGCCATTCCGCCGGACAGCCACTGAATGAGAGTCGGCTTTGCATCGGCAGGCTGCCAATCGAGTTCCACGCTGCCGCCGGCGACAAGGCTGCCGCCCGCGAAGTCGAACGTTGTTCCCGTCATCTCTCCCAGCGCCGGAAGATACCCGCCGAACTCGATCTTGTTCACCAGTGTTACTTCTTGGTCGAATTCGATATGCAGTCCGGTCACCGCGGTCCCGACCGTGTTCGTAAACATCCCTACAGTGGTTCCGGTGCCCGCATAGAACGCCGTGTCCACGCCACCGGCAAACGCCACGGTTGTGGCCAACATCAATACCAATACCCCTAGAACAGCATACTTCTTCTCCATCAATAGACCTCCTTGGTTAACAGTAGTCTTTGGTATTCTAGCGATGGGCGATCTGTTCGGCAATCTTTTGTCACAAATCATGAGCCTGAACTCCGTCGGCTAGAGCTGCTCTCTCAACCTTGCAATAAGCTCAAGCGCCTCCAACGGCGTTATTGCGTTCGGGTCAATACCGCGAAGCTTGTTTAAAATCGGATGGTCCTCCGCTCCAAACAGAGGGATCCTCTCTGCTCGCGCTTCAATCCTTCCGAGGCGGGAGAGAGGAGCCTCCTCCAGGAGCTCATTCAGGATGCGATCGGCGGCATCGGTGACACGCGCCGGCAGACCGGCAAGGCGGGCGACGTGCACCCCATAGCTTCCTTCGGCGACTCCCGGCTCGACATGGTGGAGAAAGACCACCTGTTTTCCCACTTCCTTTACCGCTACGTGTAGGTTGCCGATCGCCGGGACTTCATCCGCAAGGCGCGTCAATTCTTGATAGTGTGTAGCGAACAGAGTTTTCGCTCCAACGTGGGTGGCAAGTTCGTGCGCTACCGCCCAAGCGATCGATACACCATCGAACGTGTTGGTACCTCGCCCCATCTCATCAAGGATGATAAGGCTGTGTGGTGTGGCGCGGTTGAGTATTGTCGCCACCTCGAGCATCTCCATCATGAACGTACTCACGCCGGCGACGAGCATGTCACTTGCTCCGACGCGGGCGAAGATTCTGTCGATGATCGGAAGAATCGCCGATGTGGCAGGAACGAACGATCCGATTTGCGCCATGAGGGAGATCAGCGCGGTCTGGCGCAGATAGACCGAGTTATGACTGACAAACCCAGCCGCAACGTAAGCGTTGCCATCCGGCACACTCAAGTCGTAGACCTGTTTGCTACCTGCCGGTTCGACGGCCTCGACCGAGTCGTAGAAGTATCGGTTTCGCAGCAGTGTATCAATCTCTTCGCAGGGCACTCCGTTCTGGTGGCAGTAACTTGCTAGCTCTGCAAGCTTGCTGTAAGATGGGTTGCGACCGTTGGGCACATAAGTATAGAAAATGGAGTTGATCGGTTTAACGTGTTTCAGCGCCACTGGCTTATTGGTGATCGAAACGATCCGTTTCTGAATTTGCTTGAGTGCCGGAGCCAGATAAGGTATACCGCCGATGTTCGGCCTTCGAGTCGCAGACGCGAATCTTCTCCGAGCTTGTTTGCGCTTCAGTCGAAAGCCAACCTTCTGATAGAAGATGAGAGCCGCTTCGCCCCTGATACTCACTCGAAAAGCGGGCAGCTGAGATGTCTGCTTGACCCGGCGCGTGCTGACAATCCCCAGGTTGAGCAAGAGCATCTGAACTTGATGGGACAAAGCGGCTGAAGCTGTAGAGAGTTCAAGATTACCGTACCGCTTATCTGCTGATCCATCCGTATCAAACAGACCCTGAAGAAACGCAACAACGATATCTCTTGGGGCTTGTAGAACACTCCACGGCACAGTCTTGTTCTGTGCGCCCGCGTGCTCTAGGCCAAGTTGCGCCAGATGCGCCCGGATTTGCTGGCTGGTAACGTACCAGCCACGTGCATTGGTGCCTTCCTTGGTTGTAAATCCTGCTCGATAACCGAACTGTTCGTAGATAATGCGCCTAAATTCCTCACCAAGAAAGGTGTCGCCCGTGCTGAAGCGCACGGCATTTCTTCCCGTTAGATTACCATCACCGATCAACAGACCAAACAGATACGCAAGATCGCTCGTAAGTCGATTAGGCAATCGATACTTCTTTGCTCGCGGCGAAATATCAGGCACTGAATCCGGCACGCGCAATCTGTTTCCCCACAGGTCAGACTTCTGCTCCAACGCGACAACGTCTCCCGAAGAGATCTCGGAAATGGCCTTCCACCCCTCGGTACCATCGACATTGCGAACCCACAGCCGGTGGGCAGGTGTGCCGGTCAATTCGAAACCAAGTCGAGTACGTATCCGCAAGACAGGGGAGAAACCGCCGTCATAGAAATGCGATGCACGAGTTATTCCCGCTTGTCCCCGGACCGCGATCTTCTCCAACTCGATGAACGTATTCGCATGACTGGTAGAAGGCCGAAGTGCCGATAGAGGCTTCACTCCTTTATTGGTGAACACCAATGTATCCTCCACAAGACACTTTCCGGCCATGTTTGGTCCTGTGAGAATTACGAGGTCGTTTCCCTGCCTGAGAACGAGATCGTTGGGAACGAACTCTTCCACTTGCTCGACCACCGGATGTCTTCCCTCACGGATATTCAGCTCGTGGCCGTCCGTGAAGCGTGGGCGGGCATAGTTATTGTGGTGCGCTACAGATGCCAATGAGACCAGAAAATCAAGCTGCGACAGCGCATCTGCAACCGACTGCAGCAGCGGGATGTCCTGAGCCAATCTCTCGAGCGCCTTCTCGAACAGATCGATTTCCAGCGCGCGCGATCGCTCTTGCACGAGCGATATGCGCTCTTCGTATTCCGTGAGTGTCTCGGTGATAAATCGTTCCGCGTTGGCCAACGTCTGTCGGCGATGATAATCGTCCGGCACTTTTTCCAGGTGGGTCTTCGTTACTTCGATGTAGTATCCGAACACGCGGTTATAGCCGATCTTGAGTGAAGATATCCCCGTGCGTTTCCGCTCGGTCTCTTCGAGAGACGCGATCTGCGACCGGATCGCCCGCTCTTCATCCCGCAGGCGGTCGAGATCTTTGCTATAGCCGCTGTGGATGAGGCCACCGTCTCGTGCATCGGCGGGCGGTTCGTCGACGAGCATTCGCGAGAATTCTGCGCACAAGGGATTGAGCCTGTCGCTTGCGAGGGTGGCTTTGATCCGGTCGAGAATGGGGGATTCTTGTTCCGAAGCCGTGCCGAGCGCGTCAGAGTCGAGACCTACAGAGTCGAGACTTACAGAGTCAAGACCCACAGAGCCGAGATTCGCGGGTCCGGGTCCCACAGAGGCGAGCTTTTCCGCGATGAAGGGAACCTGGGCGAGCGTCTTTTGGAGAAGAAGCAGATCGATAGGGCGCATGCGGTGCGTACCGAGTTTTCCGATCAGGCGCTCCAGATCGTGTACTTCCTTCACCAGCTTGCGCAGCTCCTGTTGCAGCAGATCGGCGTGCACAAGAGCCTCCACCGCATCCAACCGTTCTTCTATCAGTTGCCTATCGGTCAATGGTGAAAGGATGGCGCGATGCAGCCGACGGCGGCCCATGCTCGTCACGGTGCGGTCGAGGATGTGCATCAGTGTTCCACGTTCCTGACCGTCTCGAATTGGCTTCACCAGTTCCAGGCTGCTCACGGTGAATGGGTCGAGGTCCATGTGGTCGCGCAACGAATAAGGGCGCAGGGAACGAATGTGGGCGACCGCACCTTTCTGTGTCTGCTTCACATAGGCGAGGATCGCTCCCGCTGCGCGCAGACCTTCTTCGCTCACTCCCAACGGTGCGTCCGGAACCTGATCGGCGGAAAAGGTTCGCTCAGGCACGGATGTGATGACTGTCGGTTCTATCGCATCCCGTTGCGATTCAATCTCCAAATCCGAGACGAGAATCTCACTCGGGGCAAGGCGGCTGATCTCGCCTGCAATCTCTTCCATATCATCGGCATCGGTGCAAGAGAACTCACCGGTGGAAAGATCGAGGGTGGCAAGACCATGGCGCTCGTCCACCGTGGAGAGTGCGCAAAGGTAGTTGTTCTCGCCCGTCTCCAGCGTCCCATCATCAAGCGTTGTCCCGGGTGTAATCACGCGTACCACTTCTCGCTTGACGAGTCCCGTTGCCTTGCGTGGGTCCTCCATTTGCCGGCAGACCGCCACCTTGTGGCCTCGCTT
>Ga0307425_1000300_pt1 | contig 31531 bp, 31 predicted proteins | sample SalMarWE160330MG_FD_202152 | JGI IMG/M metagenome (GOLD analysis project Ga0307425, IMG submission 202152) | Salt marsh sediment microbial communities from the Plum Island Ecosystem LTER, Massachusetts, United States - WE1603-30 | ecosystem: Environmental > Aquatic > Marine > Intertidal zone >...
CAGGGGATTGACAGAACACGTCATCACGCTGAAGAGAAATAGGCATCAAGAGCACGACAATTCCAGCGGCGTGACCGATTTTACCAGGGGAAGCGCTCGGAGCTCCTTGAGCGCCTCGGGTGGCGCAAGGGTATCTGTATGCAGGAGGATGACATTCCGGCCTCCATTCCTTTCCTGGCCCACATGCATCCGGGCAATGTTGATGTTGTGTTGTCCGAGCACGGTTCCGATGCTGCCGATCACGCCCGGCTTGTCCATATTGTGGATGAGAAGAAGGTGACCCTCGGGCACGACATCTACACGAGAGGTGTTCACCCGGACAATGCGCGGTTCGTGCTTGCCGAACAGGGTGCCGGAAACCGAGTTGGACCCTGTAGCGGTGGTGGCGTCGATCGTAATGAGATTCGTAAAATCCTCGGCTTCCACGCTGCGGGACTCTGTGACTCTAATGCCTCGTTCCTTGGCAATGACAGGGGCATTGATGAAGTTCACATCATCTTTGACAAACATGGCGAGCAGCCCCTTCAAGGCGGCTGTGGTCACAGGGGTCATGTCAAGGCCCAGGAAGTCTCCTGAATACTTGATAGTGACGGACTGCAGGGCCCCTTCAGCCAGCTGGCCCTGGAGACAACCCATGCGTTCGGCCAGGGTTAAATAAGGCTGAAGTTTGGCCAACAATTCACCGGTCACAGATGGAACGTTGACGGCATTGATGATCGTTCCGGTCCGGAGGTAACGGATGATCTGATCTGCCACAGCGGCCGCCACGTTGGTCTGGGCCTCGACCGTGGATGCCCCAAGGTGAGGGGTGCAAATGACATTGTCGAATTCGAAGAGGGGGGAGGTGCCCGGAGGCTCGCTCTCAAAGACATCCAGGGCGGCGCCGCCCACTTGTCCGGATCGAAGGGCATCGGCCAGGTCTCCTTCATTCACGATACCTCCCCGGGCGCAGTGGATAAGCATCACACCGGGTTTCATCTGGTCGAAGGCTTCTTTGTCGATGAGATTGATGGTCTCTTTCATTTTGGGCACATGAATGGTGATGTAATCGGAACGCCTGTAAAACTCTTCCAAGGAAACCAGGCCAAAACCGGCTTGTTCTACCAGGTCCTTGTTCGCATAGGGGTCGTGCACGATGACCTGCATCTTGAGTCCCCGGGCCCGGTCTGCCACAATACGGCCGATGCGGCCATAGCCGAGGACCCCCAGGGTCTTGTTAAAGACCTCTTTGCCCTGCAAATTCTTCTTTTCCCAGCGCCCGGCCTTCAAGGATGACGTACCTTGGGGGACATTCCGAGAAAGGGCGAGCATCATGGCCACCGTATGTTCTGCGGTAGTCACCACATTTCCCTCTGGTGTGTTCATGACCGCGATGCCTTGCTTGGTGGCTTGGAGGATATCCACATTATCGAGCCCGATGCCGGCTCTTCCTATGACCCTTAGTCGAGAAGCTGCCTTCAGGAGGTCCGCGGTGACCTTCGTGGCACTCCTGATGACCAATGCATCGTAGTCTTTGATGATGCCCTTTAACTCCTCAGGCGAGAGACCGACCTTGACGTGGACATCAATATCCTCGGCCTCTTCGAACATCTTGATGCCAATATCTGCCAATTTGTCGCTCACTAAGACTTTCAATGTTGTTTCTCCTTCAACGAATTTTTGGGTGCTCCAAGGGTGCTTTCTTACTGCCAACACAGACGGTTTGTCAAGAGGCTTGGGGGCAAATCGCCGGTTTTCCCCTTGACACCCGGGGCCTTTCTCTGTAGCGTCGCCACAAAATCCAGGAGGTTGAAATGAAAGGGAGAATCTATAATTTCAACGCGGGGCCGGCAGCACTTCCTCTGCCGGTGTTGGAGGAAATTCAGTCAGGATTTCTGAACTTCAGGGGCTCCGGGATGTCTATCACGGAGGTGAGCCATCGGTCCAAATGGTTTGACGAGGTCATTGAAGACGCCGTGACCCGCGTGAGACGTCTTATGAAGCTTCCAGAGGGCTTTCACGTGGTTTTCCTCCAGGGTGGCGCCAGCCTGCAGTTTTGCATGATCCCCATGAACCTGTTGCCGGAAGGCCGGTCAGCCGATTACGTCGACACCGGCACCTGGGCCACCAAGGCGATTAGAGAAGCGCAGATCCAGGGGAAGACGGTCAAGGTCATTGCCTCCTCGGAAGACAAGAAATTTTCCTATATTCCGAAAAACATCGCTTTCAGCAAAGACGCAGCCTACGTCCACTTCACTTCAAACAACACCATCAAAGGAACTCAATGGGCCTCTTTTCCTGACACTGGAGGGAGCCCCCTGATCAGTGACATGTCTTCAGACATCATGAGTAAACCCTTTGACCCAATCCCTTTTGGCTTGATTTACGCGGGAGCCCAGAAGAACCTGGGGCCTGCTGGCGCCACGCTGGTCATCATTCGCCAGGATATGCTGGAACGTGTGCCCGACAACCTTCCCACCATGCTCAAGTACACGACCTTCGTGGAAAAGAATTCTATGTTCAACACCCCCCCCTGTTTTGCCATCTACACCATTCAACTGGTGCTAAAATGGCTGGAAGAGACCATCGGCGGGCTTCACAACATGGAAAAACTGAACCGGCAAAAGGCAGATCTGCTGTACCAGACCATTGACAGAACAGACTTTTACGCGGGCACGGCCGAAAAGGAAAGCCGCTCTCTCATGAATGTGACCTTCCGCCTTCCCACAGAGGACCTGGAAAAGAAGTTTATCCAGAAGGCCTTGGAAAGTGGCATGGGCGGACTGAAAGGGCATCGCTCGGTGGGAGGGTGCCGGGCCTCCATCTATAATGCGACCCCCTTGGAGGCGGTCAAGGCCCTCGTGGATTTCATGGAAGAATTTGCCCGCCGGCAAGGCTGAGGTCACCTCTCTATCTGCTTCCAGGCACAAAGACCATCCACAGCCCCAGCGCAATAAAAAGTACCCCCGCACCGGTCTTTACATAACCGGTTGGAAGCACCCTGCTCAGTCCAGCGCCGACCAGGACAGCCAGCAAGGAGGTCACGACCAGGGCGGTCGCAGACCCGACGAACACAGCAAGCCGGGATTTGCTTTCGGCAGCAAAACAAAGGGTGGCCAGCTGGGTCTTGTCTCCGAGTTCAGCGAGAAAGATCATCCCAAAGGTGGTGACCAGTACCTTGAAGTCCATGGCTTAACTCCCATACGAAATAGTCATTTGATTAAACGGCGGTGCATCCTGAGAATGGCTAAGGGGAAAAAGACAAGAGAAAAAACCAATAAATAAGCAACACCCCACAACAAGTCAGGGCTAATCAAGCCAAAACTAAGAGACCGGGTGATCTTGACAAGATGGGTCAGGGGAAAAATGGCGGCCAACCTCTGGGCCCAAAGGGGCAGGTTCTCAAGGGGAAAGAAGGTGCCGCTGAAGACAAACATAGGCGTGACGAACAAGAAGACCGGCAAGTTGAACATTTCTATGGCCCGCACCATGCCGGTAAAGAACAGACCGATGGACCCAAAAGCAACGCCGCCTAGAAATGCCAATGGGATGATCAGGAACCCCTCTGGGTATTGGACGAGACCAAACAGACTGATGACGCCCTGCATGACTGCGGTAGCCATGACCGACTTGGTTGCCCCCCAGATGATTTCGCCCGCCATGATTTCTTCCAGGTTAAGGGGCGTGGCCATCATGGCGTCAAAGGTCTTCTGATAATACATCCTCACAAAAGAGGCATAGGTGTTCTCAAAAAAGGCGCTTTGCATGATGTTGATGGCGATCAGGGCCGGGGCGATAAACGCCATGTAGGACACGTCAGAGCCATGATAATGGATCGCTCCCACCAAGACGCTCAATCCCACCCCAAAGGCCACCAAATAGAAAATCGGCTCAAGGATCGGTGGAAGGAAAACCACCTTCCAGATCTTTTGGTAGACGGTCAGGTTGCGTTGCCAGACCCTGATGAAGCGTCTTGATATAGGAATTGAGAGCTTGAGGCTCATTCTCTTAGCCCCCTGCCGGTTAGTTTTAGGAAAACGTCTTCCAGGGTGGCCATTCGCAAGATGCAGCCTTCTTGACAATATTCATCGCTTATCTTGTGGAAGAGCTGGTCGCCCTCCTTGCCATAGATGTAGATGATGAGGCGATGACCCAGATCTTCATACGCCGCAGACTGGGACCCTACGTATGTGCGCAAGGCATCACTCGGTGTGGCCACTTCAATGACGTCTTGCCCCACATGTTTTCTGATAAGGTCCATGGGCCTTCCTTCAACCAGGATGCGCCCATGATCCATGATGACCACTCGGTCGCACAAACGAGACGCCTCATCCATATAGTGGGTGGTGAGAAGGATAGAGATTCCGTTGGCGCGGAGTTCTTCCAGCCGTTCCCAGACCTGGTGCCTGGACTGGGGATCGAGGCCTGTGGTTGGCTCATCCAGGATGAGGAGATCCGGCTCGTTGATGAGTGCCCGGGCCAAGACGAGACGACGCATCATGCCGCCTGACAGCTCCGTGACCTTAGCCTTCTTGCGGTGGCCTAGGCCCATGAATTCCAACAGTTTTTCTGCCCGTTCACGGGCCTGCCTCTTAGGAACGTCGAAATAGCGGGCAAAGACTTCCAGGTTTTGCTGGACAGACAAATCGGGATCCAGGGTGTTTTCCTGCTGGCACACCCCGATGCGAGCCTTAATCGCGCGCCACCCTTCCGATATGGAGAGGCCGAAGACCTTGAGGATGCCGCCCGTCATGGGAGAGAAACCATATATCATCCGGATGGTGGACGTCTTTCCGGCACCGTTGGGCCCCAAGATGCCAAAACATTCTCCACGCACAACATGAAACGAAATCCCATCAACTGCGACCAAATCACCAAAGGACTTCCTCAAGCCCTCTGCTTCAATAACATACGCCACGGGAGAAACCCTTCTTCGTACCCGCCTGCTCTTCGGGCTCGGACCTGCATGCACGGGTTCAGAGATTTTGCCAACGGCCCCCATGTCACCTGACCTTACTCTTTGATATGCGTAACAGCAGGGCGCGTCAACCGATTTGTAGCCACAGGCAACACACAGAAGATCATAGCCTCTGTCCTTGTAATCATCTCTCCAGGGTGGCGCAGCGACCACAAATATGCTAGTGAAAAGGCCTGTGATAACCACTGATGACATCAAGGCCTTTGCCATGGACTGTTTCTCCAATGCCCGTGGCAGCCACGACTGGGATCACACCCAGCGGGTGTACAACCTGTGCATGCATATCGGCCAAGTTGAAGGGGCGGATTTAGGTGTGTTGGAGATTGCCGCCTACCTGCATGATGTGGGACGGTCCCATGAAGACGCTGCAGAGGGTGGGATCTGCCACGCGCGGGAAGGGGCGGAGATGGCCCGTGAGCTGTTGGCAGCATACCCCGTTTCTGAAGAACAGAGGGCCAACATTGTCCACAGTATTCGATCCCACAGGTTCCGCGGAAACCACCGACCGGAGACCCTGGAGGCCAGGGTCCTCTTTGATGCGGACAAACTGGATGCCATCGGCGCCGTAGGCATTGGCAGGGCCTTTCTCTTTGCGGGCGAGGTCGGGGCCAAGCTGCACAACCCCTGCATCCAGCTGGAAGATACAAAGCCGTATACCGATGAGGACACGGGATACAGGGAGTACAAGCTAAAGCTTTCCAAGATCAAGGAGCGCATGCTCACAGAAGAAGGTCGACGCCTCGCTGAAGAGCGACATGCATTCATGGAGATTTTTTTTCAAAGATTTACTCAGGAACATGAGGGACACAAATAGTTAAGGAGGGATCATCTCCCGATTAGTTGTAGTTCATTAAGGCAAAATAAATGGGTTATCTCCAATTGAACAGGCGCTATCCCAGAGGGTGCAAGGGGTCAAGGATTCAAGGGTTCAGGTGACACGAAGTGAAGCATCAGCGCTCAATGCTAAAGAATTACAAGGAGTTGAAAGTCTGGCAAAAGTTATACGAACTCTGTTTAGCCGAAATCGAAAGAATGTTGAAAGCGCTGATAAAGTCTTCAGAAAACAAACCCTTGAATCCTTGACCCCTTGAATCCTTGGACCCTCTTCTCCAACTAAATTGGAGAAGAGTCAAATTCAATTACCTGTCGGCGGACTTCCCCGAACTTTTTGAGAAGTTACGTAAAGGACGCCCGTGACACCCACCAAGCAACAATGTTTTGAGTTGATCCGGCGATACGAGATGTTGCCCCATATCGTGCGGCACAGCGAGCTGGTGGCGGACGTGGCCTTGCTCATTGCCCGCAAGTTGAACAGCGGTGGAGAGCACCTTGACCTTGCCCTGGTCGAGGCAGGGGCCTTGCTCCACGACATTGCCAAGACCATGTGCATCAAGACCAATGAAAACCACGCACAAACCGGAGGGGAACTACTTGCCGCTTTAGGCTATCCCGCGGTGGCCGACATCGTACGACAACATATCCGTTTGGAGCCACACACCGGTGATCCAGAGGCCGTTACCGAGGCAGAGCTCGTCAACTATGCTGATAAGCGGGTCAAACACGAAGAGGTGGTGGACATCGGAGAGCGGTTCCGAGACGTGCTAAAAAGGTACGCCAAAAAGTTGCCCGGTCTTAAGCCTCGCCTGAAAGAAGTCCAACTGGAGACTGAACGCCTGGAAGAAAAAATATTTTCCAAGATTGACATTACCCCCCAGGACCTTGCGGAAAGGCTTTCCAGTTCATAGGCTTCAAGTCTCCGCCGCGTGAGTTTCCGCTGCGCCTGTAGCAAGGGTTAGTCCGCCAGAAAAATTACTTTGTCACCCGCAAAGCCATGGAACTGCTGTTGACTAATCGCGGTTCATAGGCATATGCGGGCAGCCCCATAAACTCACCCACAGAGCTGGGTACCAGGCTGTAGTACAATGTGGCCGTGATCGTTACGGAACCAGCAGCAAGATTTTCTGGCACGGTCCAGGAATAGCTTTCGAGCTTGGTCTCCTGAGGACCGATTCGATAATCCACCTTGGTATTATTCGCCGTATACCACTGGCAGATGGTCATTCTGCCCTGAGGATCAAAAAAGGGTCGGCGGAAGATCCTGACGCCGTCGGGAATGTTACCGTCCCGGCTGACGCCCCTGTACCCTCTAACTTTCATGATCTCGCCCATGGCCTGGTAGGCAATCGCCTTGGAGTCGGCAATAGTATATTCCTCACCGGTAAAACCCTTTTTATCAACTGCAAGATTACAGCTATGACCTTTGTCATCGGTGGCTTTGACCTGCAGCCAAAGCATTCTTTCTTCGGTGGAGCCTGAGGGGATGTAGTGTCCCACCTTTCCATTAAAGAGCTGGACCCTGATTCTTACCTGCGAGCCAGGGGTCACTTCACGCTTTTTCGTATAAAGCGCAAGATCAACGGAGCCGGTCAGCTTGTTGCGAAAATGCGGCCCGTGAAAGACGTGATGGGCTATATCGTCCCGTTGCTTACTGTTTCTTGCCGATTTCCCGGGGGCGCGATACATGTGACAATCCTGGCACCTGATCCCTTTCTCGCCGTAGGGACTCACCTTCCACTCCCGATAGGTCTCTTTGACCCAGGCACCATAGGGGCTTTGTTCGTCATGGCAGGTGGCGCATAATTTAGCGCTTTGGATAAAAGGGGAAACCTGACTTTCATGAAAGTTACTCTTTGCATCAGCGCGCGTCCCCATTTTCACCTTCCCAGGGTTGATCTCAAAGCTGAAATTGAACGGCTCTGTTTCCCTTGAACCGGTAATGTTATGGCAGACCTCGCAGCTAACTCCCTCATTGACCCGGGTGCCGACCTCCGGTGGTTTCGGCGGGATATCACCTGTTAAAAAGGCCAGCGGGCCGTGGCAAGCGACACAACCCGCTTTTACCCCCGCGACTTTTTCCAATGTGAGGGCATGGGGCAAAGCCAGTTTAAAATATTCTTTATCGTCCCACGGATGGGTAAAAGACTGGGACATCAGGCTCTGGTACCATTCCTGGTAAATCTCCTGGTGGCACATACCGCATTTGCTGGGCTTCTTGAAATCATCATAGGTCAACTTTCCCATGTCTGCTGCCAGCGAGGAAAGAGGTAAGACAATGCCGCCGATCAAAAGCGACGCAAGGGAAAAAACCAACTGTTTCATGGCACACCTCCTTGATGATGAGGACTTTCTCTTGACGAAGTCGTCCCAAATAACTCATTTGAACGATCATACAGAAATGGGTCTCGTCAAGAAACGTTGCTTTCTTTGCCAGCGAACCCGTCCAAGGCCTCTTTGGCCAGGTCGCCCACGGAGCGGCGGACCAGCCTGCGTTTCAAGTACAATATCAACTCTGCGTCATCGTGCAAGAGGGCTTCAAGCTGCGGCCGAGCTCCTTGACCGCCAAGCAGGCCCACCGCCCAGGCCGCGAGGCCCCTCAAAGGAGCGTCTGAAGACGCCAGATAAGAAAGAAGATGAGGTAGAGCGTCTTGCACCAGATTGGATCTTGACTGGGCTAGCCTTCCAACGCCCCACACAGCCCCCCGCTGCAAGGGTTCATACTCCAAAAAGTTTCCGTCTTCCCGAATGTAAGAGAGCAAGACCGAAACGTATTCCTTTGCCAGGCCTCCATGACAAGCCATGATCTCGCCCATGGCCTCCGGCGCACCCCAGCCGATGCCCCCGGACTCGTCATTCAAGCTCCACATGAGGCGGCGCATGATGACACGGGCTGATTCCATGTCCTTTTCGGCAAGACGTGCCACCACGGCGCCCATGGCGGTGACGGCACGCCACCTTGTCTGCTCATCGCTGCTGAGGAGGAAGGAAAAAAGAGGGTTGATCACCTGCCGGGCCGGCGATCGGTACAACTCACTTAATCTTTGATCAAACTCCTCTGATTGGAGCAGGGCCAGCACCTTGCATTTGAGGTCTCGGCCCCTTCGTCTTGACGTGGTCATGCCCTTCCTGCCAAACTTGACGGCTTCGTAAAAAGTCCATCTGCGGCGTTCCGCTTCATCTTTCGTCGTTGCGACGTACCGTAAGTACGCCTCACTCCTCAAGATTTGCGCGCCTTGCATCTGGAGCTTTTTACTGTGCCGTCCACCTCATGACTTTTCACAAAAGCGTCAAACTTAGAAAGCCAGATCCGTCTTCCACGCCTTCCATACCTTACCCACCAGGTCCGGCCCTGGCTTAAGCGTGGGCCTACCCGGCTGCCAGCCGGATGGAGTGGCCTCTGCCCCCTTGGTCTTTCGGACCAGTTGAAAGGCCTGGATCTGCCGAATCAGCTCGCTCACATTACGGGCCACTGGCGGGGCGAGTATCTCAATAGCCTGGATGACCCCATCGGGGTCAATGATGAAACGACCACGGACATTCACGCCGCCGGCCTCATCGTAGACGCCATAGACCGAACCGACCTTGCCCGCACCATCAGATACCATGGGAAAGGGGACACCCCCCTTGACCATCTTGGAAAGCTCTTCCTCCTGCCAAATCTTATGGACAAAGTGGCTGTCTACACTGACCGACAGCATCTCTACACCCAACTTTTTGAGTTCTTTGTATTTGGTGGCAACTGCCGCCAACTCCGTGGGTCAAACAAACGTAAAATCTCCGGGATAAAAACACAAAACGACCCATTTTCCCAGATAATCTGAAAGTTTCACCTGTTTGAACTTCCCTTTATGAAACGCCGGGGCCTGAAAATCCGGCGCTTTTCCTCCAATCTTTGCTAGTGTCATAACTACCTCCTTTGCCTTTTCTTCGTTTTTTCCAAGAACTTCCTCCTTTGCGGGTTCGCCAACCACCGCACCTGTGGGCTTCCCGCAACCGATCTCCACCTCTTTCATCAAACCACCTCCTTTGTTTGGTTCCCTATTCCGCTTGAGTGGCTATGCGCAACCTCCCACCGCTTGTCCATGTAATAAAGGATGGGCACCGTCATCCGGGAAAGCAAAAGGGACGCCACCTCCCCGGCCATCAGGGATATGGCCAGACCCTGAAAAATCGGATCAAAGAGGATAACCGAGGCGGCCACGACAACAGCCGCAGCCGTGAGCATCATGGGCCGGAAGCGAACCGCGCCGGCATCGATGACCGCTTTGTCCAGCGGCATGCCCTGCTTGAGGCGCAGTTCAATGAAGTCCACCAGAATAATGGAGTTTCTGACCACAATGCCGGCGCCGGCTATGAAACCGATCATCGAGGTTGCCGTAAAAAATGCGCCCATAAGCCCATGGGCTGGCAGGATACCCACCAGGGAAAACGGGATGGCGGCCATGATGACCAAGGGTGTACTCAATGACCGGAACCACCCCACAACGAGGATAAAAATGAGCACCAGGACCGCGCCAAAGGCGATCCCCAAATCGCGGAATACCTCATAGGTGATCTGCCATTCGCCGTCCCATTTCATGGCAAATTGTTTGGCGCTTTCTGGAATGTGGGCCGTATGCTGCGCTATTCGATATCCCTCCGGCAGTGAGATGGCATCGATCTTTTTGCGCATCTCTAAAATGGCATAGACGGGGCTCTCCTTGGACCCGGCCACATCCCCGGTTACGTAGACGACCGGCATCAGGTTCTTGTGATAGATACTCCGGTCCAGATCGGTTTCATAGGGAAATACCAGGTCGGAAAGCGCCACAAGGCGGCCATCGGCCGAAGAGACCTTCATGGCCTCCAATCGCTCGATTCCGGCCCGCTCTGCCAGGGGCATGCGGAGCACGATCGGCACATCCTCCTTTTCCCGCGGCTGATGGAGCAGACCCACCGGCCGCCCCTTCAAGGCCACCTCAAAGGCTTGATCGATCTGGGCAGCGCTGATTCCGTGCAGGGCCGCCTTTTCCTTATCAATGACAAAACGGACCTTGGTCTGCTCATCTTCCATGTACCAGTCAGTGTCCACCACGCCGGGGGTTTCTTCAAAGATCTTCATCACTCGTCTGGCAATCTCGCGCTGTCGGTCATAGTCCGGGCCGTAGACTTCCGCAACGAGGGTGGACAGCACCGGAGGTCCGGGGGGGACCTCGGCCACCTTCACGCGGGCACCAAACCTGTCCGCAATCCGTTTAAGCCCGGGCCGCACCCGCTTTGCGATGTCATGGCTTTTGGCCTCACGGTCGTGCTTGCTTACCAGATTCACCTGGATATCAGCAACGTTTGGGCCTCGCCGAAGATAGTAGTGGCGTACCAGGCCGTTAAAGTTAAATGGAGAGGCAACACCCACATAGATTTCATAATCGACGACCTCGTTTACCGTTTTTATGAAATTGCCCATTCCCATGGCGACCGCCGATGTCTCCTCCAAGGTAGCAGATTCAGGCATATCAATGATCACCTGGAACTCACTCTTGTTATCAAAGGGCAGCATCTTAACCCGCACCCACCCCACGGCGATCAGGCCGCAGGCGGCGATGAGCAGGACCACCACGCCAGTCAAGAAGAGCCAGCGCCAGAAAGGCGCTTCGATGAGGGGGGTCATTATTCGACGGTAGAGCCTGACCGACCAGTTCTCTTTCTCGCCATGCTCTTCATCGCTGCCGTTTTTCTCAAGTTTTAAAAGACGAATGGATGCCCAGGGCGTCACAATAAAGGCCACCAGCAGGGAAAATACCATGGCGGCAGAGGCACCCACAGGGATAGGCCGCATGTAAGGGCCCATGAGCCCTCCCACAAAGGCCATCGGAAGAATGGCGGCAATCACGGCAAGGGTTGCAAGAATCGTGGGGTTTCCCACCTCGTCCACCGCCTCAACAGCCACCTGTGATAGAGCCCGCCCCTTGTTTTCCGGCAGACGGAAGTGGCGAACCACATTTTCCACAACAACAATGGCATCGTCCACCAGAATGCCGATGGAAAAGATCAGGGCAAACAGGGTGATACGGTTCAATGTGTAGCCATAGAGATAGAAGAAGGCCAGGGTGAGGGCCAACGTCACCGGAATAGCGATGGCCACCACGCCAGACTCCCGCCTTCCAAGGGCGAACCATATGAGGAGGGTCACCGAAACAATGGCAATAAACATGTGAAGCAGAAGCTCGTTAGATTTCTCCTTGGCCGTCTCGCCGTAATCGCGGGTCACCGTCATGTGTATGTTGTCAGGAATGACCTCGCCCCGGGCCTGTTCCACCCGTCGTAAAACCCGTTCGACCACAGTGACGGCATTGGCCCCTTTACGCTTGGCAACTGTCAGAGTCGCCGCTGGATGGATGCCTTGAAGGGAGAGGGAGGCAACGCTCACTTTATCCGGGGCCGCAGGCCCTGTTCCAAGGAAGACGTATTGGTTTGGCTCTTCCGGACCATCCACGATGGTGGCCACGTCTCCCAAATAGATTGGACGGCCCCCATGGATTCCCACCACGACACGGCCCACATCCTCTGCATTCCTCAGGAAACCACCTATATCCACACGGATTTCGCCGCCCACTGATGGAAAACTCCCGATCTCTGATTCCTGGTTGGCAGCCCTGAGCATGTTAACAATGGTGCCGGGATCAAGGTGAAAAGCTGCCATGCGAACTGCATCCAGCAGGACTTGCACCTGCCGTCGGTAGCCGCCGATCATGGTCGTGGTTGAAACATTGTCCTCTTGCTTCACCAGATCTTCCACCTCGGCCAGCACCCGGCGTAACATATAATGATCAGCGTCTTCTCCCCAGAAAGTCAGGGCAAGGATGGGAACATCATCGATGTAGCGGGGTTTTACAAGAGGAGGGGAGACACCTTGGGGAATCAGGTCGTAATTGGCCATCAGTTTGGACTGGAGCCGCACGATGGCCTCTTCTTCGTCATGGCCTACATAGAAACGGACAACCGCCATGGAGACTCCCGGGCTGGAAGTGGTATAAATGTACTCCACCCCCGGGATCTCCCACAGCAGTTTTTCCATCGGTTTTGTAACACGTTCTTCCACCTCTTTTGGGCTGGCCCCCGGCATGCGAACAAATATGTCGATCATCGGGACAATGATCTGGGGCTCCTCTTCCCTGGGAAGGGCAGAAACTGCTGCCAGTCCTAAAAGGACGGAGGCTATGATGATGAGCGGGGTGAGTTTAGAGTCTATGAAAGCATGGGCGATTTTGCCCGCAGCGCCCATCTTACCGGACTTTTGTCCCATGGGCTACCTCCACACGTGCACCGTCTGAAAGTCTAGGCGGTGGCTCCACCACGTAGCGAGCCCCCTCTTTGAGCCCCGACAAGACTTCTACGGAATCACCGAAAGTCTTGCCAATGCGAATGAGGCGAAAGTGCGCTATGTTTTCCGAGTCCACCAGGTACAGGCCGGTGAGTTGCCCGCGGGTGACTACCGCCTTTTGGGCTATCCGAAGTTGCTTGCTATGGCCCACAGGAATTTGTGCACGGGCGAAGAGGCCGGATTTGACCTTTCTATCAATGGGCAGCTTAATCTTGACAATGAAAGAACGGCTTCCGACGTCTGCACTCGGTACGATGGTGCAGATATTTCCCTTTAAAAGTCCGGTCTTAAGCGCCGGGACTTCCACCGATACCTTCTGCTGCGGCTCCACATAATCGATGTGTGACTCCGGCAGTACGACATCCACACAAAACCCGCGCGTGGTTTCCAGGGTCAGTAAAGGCGTGCCAGGCTTGGCGAGGTCGCCCTTATCAACCATTTTTGCGGTGATGATCCCATCGTGGGGGGCCGTAATCACCGCATCCTTTCTGTTAACGCGGGCCGTAGCGAGGGCGGCCTCAGCCTGCTTGACTCTTGCAGTCGCTGCCTCCACCATGGCGTCTGCCTGGCTCAGCGCTGCTTTTGCCTGGCGATAGCGGGCCTCTACCTCATCAAATTCCTGAACGCTCACGGAATCGTCACTCTTGAGATTCAGGTATCGTTCATAGGTGGCCAGGGCGAGCTTTTCCGAAGCCCGGGCAGCGTCACTGTTAGATTTGGCTGCGGCCAGCCCCTCCTTGGCTTCAGACAGACCGCCCTCGGCCCCGCGGAGCCCGGCATTCACTTGGCGCTGGTCGATAAGGAGAAGGGTATCTCCCTTTTTCACGCGGTCGCCTTCCCGCACGTGAACAGCCTCTATTGTGCCTAAAAGCTTGCTGTCTAAACTGCTCTTAATGCCAGCCTGTACCGTACCCACAGCTTCATAAATGAGGGGCTGGTCGTTGATCCGCGCGGTTGTCACCGACACATCTTTTACCACCGGAGGTGATTTTGAGGTCGTTCCCGGCTCTGTCTTTTCACCACAGGCGAGCGGGAATAAGATCACAAAAATGGAGAGTAGAAATAGCAGGAATCGGTTTTGCATGATTTACTCCATTCGTAACACTTTGGCCGTTTGAAAAACAGGGATAGGGTTCAGGCCTTTTTTGGCTTTGTCTAAACCGGTTTTTCTTTTCCTTCAAACTTTGAGCTTTCAGCTTCAGTGGAAGGTCTCATCTATGATCCCAGCGGCCAAGTTTAACTGGGCCATGGCCACTTCGAAATCATGGAGTGAGAGGAAGTAATTAGTGCGGGCATGTTGTAAAGCCACCTCGGCATCAAGCAGATTGACAATGGTGAAAAGGCCGCTCTCATAGCGGTTTCGCACGATACGCAAACCTTCCTCCGCTTGGGCCACCGAGGCCTGCGCTACCCCGATGCGTTGGTATGCGCTCTGCGCCATGAAGAAGGCCTGCCTGGTCTCCACCCTGATGCCGAGCTCCAACTGCCGGGCCAAGGCCTGTGTGTGTCGCAGATTGGCCATGGCCTCATGCACTTTGGCCTGGAGGCCAAGACCACTGAACAGGTTAAAGCGCATCACTGCGCCAAGGGTGTAATTGTCGGCCGTTTCACTGAGATCTTCCGAATTGATCTCATAACTCCCCGACAGATATAAGCCGGGCAGGTGTGCTGCTTTGGCCTTTTTGACCGCTTCTTCCGCCATTATTTCCTGAAATTGCATCTGTTGTAAATCCGGGCGGTTTTCCAGTGACCTGCTAATCCAGGTCCCCAGGGAGCCTGGTGGCTCCGTCTCTCGCTCCAGGGTGGTCACCAGGTGATAAGAACGATCAATGTTAACCCCCATGGCTGCATTGAGTGCCGCACGCGCAACCTCTACCTGACTCTCGGCCTGCAACCGTTCCTGCTCCAGCTCGGCAATCCGCACCTCGGCCCGCAGGAGATCGCTTTTCACCACCAGCCCACTCCGAAATCGAGAACGTACCATATTATGGTGGGCCTTAGCCGTCTTGAGTGTCTCGTTAACGACCTTCAACTCCTCCTGGGCCAGGAGAACGCCCACATAGGAGACGACCACATCCACAATGACCTGTTGACGAATCCGATCTTCCAACTGGGAGGTAGCCTTGTGGTCCAGTTTGGCCTGCGTCAACCCGCCCCGGATCTGTCCCCTGTCGTAAACAGGCAAGGTAACAGAGAGGGTCGTGGCAAAATTGTCTATCGCTTCCGGGTCATTGAGCCTTGAAGGGTCAAAATCTGCTAAGGATATGATTTCCTGATTGAGCTTGGTGCCAAAGGCCCACATAGGGTTGGTGGTTCGATTGAAGGATTCGCTGATATCTACCTGCGGGAAGAACCCGGAACGTGCATGGGACACTCTGGCAACGGAGGCATCCACCTGGGACTGTGCTGCCCTTATTCTCGGATTATTGGCTAGCCCTTTCTCGATAGCCCCCCCCAGCGTAAGGGGAGTGTCTGTCCCCGCCCCCTGGGCGGCCATCGGCATCTGCAGCGCGCTCACAAGCAAAGAACAGGTGAGGAAAAGCAAAATTTTGATTTTGGGAATAGATTCTGCCATGGGAAAATTCCGACTAAAACGTGATGACCTCAAAGCCTTCTTGTCGGTATCGGGCCATGCTGGGATGTCCGGACATTTCGTCCAAAAGCCTTAAGCCCTCGGCCTTGACCGCTTCCAGCGCGCCCATCTTGGTGGAGCATGCCTTGCAAGCACCATCAATGAGGTCCAAACCCTTGGCCTTCTCGTAAAGGCGGTGCATAGGGTTGTCTTCCTGGGCCAGTTCGGGGACCAGCTTGGTGGCAGCACCCTCGATCACCGTTTTGACCTCATATCCCCTATCGTTCATGTCAAGGGCGTTCAACAGCACATGGATAAAACACATAAAATCACCATTAAAGGCAAACAGGGCAACCTTTTTCATCGGCACGCCTCCTCTCTCCTGGCTCAATTCTCCTCCCACATAATGCAGTCAGCCGGGCAGTTCTTGATGCACTCCTCAACTTCTTGCTCCGGGTATTCCTCAAGGTCAACGACCTCTATGTAGCCCGCATCATTGCGTCTAAATACGCCGGGGCACAGATCCAGACAGGCCTCACAGTCCACACATTCTCCAAGATCAATAGTCGGCACTTTCATGACCCTTATCCCTGTGGCAGGGCCTGGGCGATCTTCTTGCCAAGCGCATGGCAGGCCTCAATGCCCTGCTCATCCGGGATATACTTTATCTTCACACCAGGATCGATCATTTCAAGGTTCATCGCCTCCAGTTCCTTGTTGATCAATTTGACCGCCTCACCACTCCACCCATAGGAGCCAAAGGCAACGCCGATCTTGTTCTTGGGCTTGAGCCCTTTCATGTAGGTCAGAAAATCGCTCACCGTGGGGAAAAGGCCGTTGTTCAAGGTTGGAGAGCCAACGATGACGGCCCCGGCGTCCAGGACTTCGGTCATGATGTCGCTTCGGTGGCAGCTCCTCAAGTGCATGGGCCGAGCGTCCACGCCTTCCTGGCCAAGGGCATCAACGATGGCCCCTGCCATGGCTTCGGTGCTGTGCCACATGGTGTCGTAGACCACCACCGCCTTTCTCTTGGGTGTCTGTGTGCTCCATTCCACGTAGGCATTGATGATCTTTGAAGGGTCCTTGCGCCAGAGGATGCCGTGGTCAGGGCAGATCATATCGAGCACCAAGCCCATCCCTTGAACCTTATCCACGAGTTTGAGTATCAGGGGCGCATAAAGCAGCAGGATATTGGCAAAGTATTTCTTGGCATGGGGCATGATGGCATCACCCATCTGGTCGTCGAACCTTTCAAGCCCGGCGTAATGCTGTCCAAAGGCATCGCTGGAAAAGAGGATCCTGTCTTCTTGGACATACGTAAACATGCTGTCCGGCCAATGAAGCATCCTGGTTTCCATAAAAGAAAGGGTTCTCTTTCCCAGGCTCAATTCTCCGCCGTCTTCTACGGGCTGATAATTCCATTCCTGGGGAAAATGTCGCTGAAGGTTCTTGTAACCCATTTTGGAACAGTAGAGCGGTTTATCCTCTCCTATCTTGTGCATCACCCTGGCCAAACCGCCGGAGTGGTCCATTTCCGTGTGATTGCTGATCACGCAGTCTATCTTCCCGGGCTCGACGATTTGACTGATGTTTGTGATCAGTTCGTCGGCGAATTCCTTCTTGACCGTATCAACGAGAACAATTTTTTCATCCATGACCAGGAACGCATTATAGGTCGTCCCCTGGTAGATTGAATAACCGTGGAAGTCTCTATTGTTCCAGTCAACAGCTCCCACCCAATAAATATCTTTAGCAATTTCTATCGGCTTCATTTTTTCTCCCTATCTCTGATGGTAGCATTTTAGCCTTACGAAAAAATCGGGAGACCTTTGCATAACCTCGGAAAGCGACAATTATGAGGTTTTTGGGGCACCCATCCGGGCGAAACGATTTGCCCACCTCGGTGGGCAAATCGCAAACTGTTTGAGGCCATTAGGCCGAGTTTTGAGCGCTACGCTTCACTTCGTGTCCGATTTAGTAAGTGAGCACGCAGATGGGTCAAAAACCTCTTACCAAAGAGCGAAACGAGGTTATGCAAAGGTCTCAATCGGCTCTAATGTTTTCAAAAAGCCATACTATGACAGACTCGTAAAAATCGACTTTTTACGAGTTCATCAAACTGTTACCTTTGATTAATAATATAATCGTACGCTGCCAGGGCCGCCTTGGCCCCTTCGCCTGCCGCAACAATCACCTGTTTGAAGGGGACATCGGTCACATCTCCGCATGCAAAAACCCCGGCAACACCGGTGTGACACCGGGTGTCTATCACAATCTCTCCGATACGATTGGTCTCCAAGGTATCGATCACCAGCTGAGAGTTGGGCAGCAAACCGATCTCGACAAAAACACCCTGCACGTCAAGGGTCCTGGCCTCTCCCGTTTTCAGGGATTCCATCTCCAAACCCGTGATGCCTGAATCGCCGATAATGCGAAGAATCTTTTGCTCGGTAAAAATCTCGGCCTTGGCCGCACTCACGACCTGATCCTGGAGAATCGGGTCGCCGGTCAGCGGGGTCAAAGAGACGACGTATACCTTCCGCGCCACTTTGATGAGGTCGATAGCCGCCCCAAGGGCCGAATTCCCACCACCCGCCACCACCACATCAAGGTCTGCAAATAAGGGGGCATCGCACGTGGAACAGTAGGCCACCCCCTTGCCAACAAACTCCTTTTCTCCGGGCACGTTGAGGGGCCGGGGATGCTTTCCCGTAGCGATGAGGACCGTTCTGGCCAGATAGGCCTTATCGTCGGTCGTGATCACCTTCTTGGTCTTGCCGGTCAGCTCAAGGGCCTTCACCTTGGCCCCGATAAGCTTTTCCACGCCATATTTTTCCACATGTTCCTCGAACTTGGCAATCAGATCAGCCGTCTCTATCTGGCTAAAACCAAGGTAGTTGTCCACATCATACGTCCAAGTCACTTGTCCGCCGATGTCTTCGCTGACAATGAGGGTCTTGAGGACCTTTCGGGCCGCATAAATGGCAGCACTCAACCCCGCTGGCCCTGCGCCGACGATGATGACATCGTAGACGGAAGAAACCGGGCCTCCACCGGTCTCCCCCAGCTTCTCATTGAGCTCACCGGTAGCCTCCAGATGCACCAAATCCGAATATCCTCCCACCGGTTCGTCGCCGATCAGGATCTGGGGAAGGGAGCCGCTGCCGGTTTTAACCTTCATCCTTTCCCACGCCGTGGATCCCGGCTGGACTTCAACCTCTTCAAAGCTGATCCCCTTCTCTGCCAAAAACGATTTGGCCTTGGCACAAAAAGGGCATCCGTCTGTCATATAGATGGTTACAGCACCCATGGCTCCCCCTGCCCTGCTCTTAGATCTCTGAAGTGTGACTCAGGCACCGCAGTGCCATGTCAAGACGATCACGGTCCAGGCCTACCATGACCTCGTTACACACCACGATGACAGGCACCCTGAGGGCTCCACCTGAAATCTTTTTCATTTCCGCCAAAGCTTCCTTGTCCTTGGTCACGTCATAGTCCGTAAACGGCACCCCCTTTTGGGAAAGAAACTCCTTCGCCATCTTGCAATGGGGTCACGTCGGGCTCGAATAGATTTTTACCTCCTCGCTCATGGGCTCCTCCTTCTTTGAGTTCGCTGATCAAGTCTTTTTATGGACTAAGATTCCTTTTCAAACTGGTCTTTTTCTGCTCCGCACACAGGACAGGTCCAATCATCGGGCAGGTCCTCAAACTTGGTCCCCGGCTCGATACCATTATCCGGGTCTCCCTCTGCCGGGTCATACACATAGCCACAAACTGAACATACATAGCGGTCCATACGATCTTCCTCCCCTTTGCATCTCTTTCAAATAAACGACCGGTTTACAGATATAGAACCCATCGACGCACCCTGCTTCTGTTGTTATCCAACACCTCCCTTCTCAATCGTCTTCTGATCGTGAGCCATCGGCCTGGCAGATCCCTACAGTCCTGATGAATCGGCACAGGGAGCCTTCGACCTGACGGTTCAAAGCTCTCGCTCTATGTACCTGTTCACCCTTTCTTCAATGTCGTCTCTGACCTGGCGCATGAAGTCAATGGATTTTCCAGAAGGGTCCGGCAACTCCCATTCCTGGCTTAACACACCAGGAAAGAGGGGACACGCCTCTTCACAGCCCATGGTGATGATCAAATCCGGGGTCCCCAGGCGACGACCAGCCTCCTCAAGTGATTTTGGCCTACGAAAGGCCATGTCTATCCCCTTTTCTGCCATGACCTCTTCCATGACGGGATTGACCTCTTCTGCCGGTGAACTGCCGGCGCTTTCAGCTTCAATCCTGTCTCCCGCAAGGGACTGGGCGAAGGCACCGGCCATCTGGCTGCGGCAGGCGTTCTCTGTGCAGGCGAAAAGGACCTTTTTTCTCTTGAACAAGGGAGTCACAAGGGTCCTTGCTTGTTCCTTTGCATCAGAGAGGGCCGTGGGGTGCCTTGCCAGGTCCCCCTCGGCTTCGATCTGTCTATACGTAAGGCTGCCCTCAAAAGTCGCCCCCACCGCATCGAAAAAATACCTGGCCGTCAGCTTGACCCCGTCAAAGAGGTTCTTTCCCCTGGTGGCCCCCAAGGACAACAGAAACCCACGCCGCCACTTTCGGCCAGGATCGACAAGCTTGTGAACATACCTCCTCCCCCAGAGGGCTTGAGACCGATCAATGAGGGCCTTCATCTGTGCGGTAGGCCCATAGAAAAATACCGGGGTGGCCATGACAATGATATCTGCCTGCCAAAGCAACGGATAGATTCTCTGCATGTCGTCATCAACAGCGCAGAAACCGTCTTTTTCGCATGTGCCACACTCCAGGCAAGGCGATATGTTCTGGCGAGCCACATGGACTTGATGGGTGCGGGCACCCAGTCTTTGGGCCTCGGCAAGGAATGCCGAAAGCAGAAGGCTTGTGTTTCCCTTGATACGAGGACTGCCTTGTAATCCAAGGACAAACATGGGCGCGGGTCCTTTCTTGCCTGATCTTTAATCTAATACAGGAACCTCGGTAGTCAACGCAAGAAGATCGAACCCTTAGCCCACTTCTCACGGCATCGCCCGTCAAGTGCTAACCTGTATCGAACTCGGCCCCCACAAAGGTGTGATCCGAAGGCTTATGAGATGCCCTCGGTCGAACATCAATCCATGCACGAGTCGACTGGTTTGCCAGACAGGGTGTGGCCCAGATGTGATCCAGCCGCCACCCTAGGCCGCGCTCCAGCGCCCTGGGGATCCGGTAGTCCCAGAACGTATACATCTTCCCCTCAGGCTCGTGCTTCCGAAAAACATCCACAAAGCCCCATGCCCTGACTGCTGAAAGGGCCTTGTGTTCATCAGGGTGAAAGCCAATTTTTCCCAGGAGTTTGTCGGGATCGTACACGTCTATCGCCTCAGGTGCCACATTAAAATCCCCTACCCAAAGGAGAGGTTGATGGGGATGAAAATGTTGGAAAAAATAATCCAGAAGACGCCCAAACCAATGGAGCTTGTATTGAAATCTCTCCGAGCCCGGCTCGTAGCCTTGGGGAACATAAGTATTGACAATGGGAATGTCCTGAATGGTGACCACAACCAGCCTCGGTTCTTCCCTGGCTTGCCCATCGCCAAACCCAAATGAGGTTTTCTCAGGCGGGATTTTGCTCAGCGTTGCCACGCCGTTGTACGACTTCTCCCCGCGGAAGGTACAGTGGTATCCTACCTCCTCAAGGGGCTCGCGCGGGAAATCGGCATCCTGCACCTTGGTTTCCTGGAGACACAAGACGTCAGGTGACTCCTTGGCTAGCCAGTCCAAGATGATGGGCAGACGGGCTCGTATTCCGTTGGTGTTGAAGGTGACGATTTTCATCTCTTTGAACCGCTCAACATGTAATGAGAGCCGCTCAACCCAAGCAGATCCCTTTCCAGGTGTGGTGACATGTGGAGAGCTTTGAAAAACTCATTCGAACGACCATGATGAGCTTTTTGGGGTACCCATCTGGGTGAAGCGAACGTGCCAACCTCGGTGGACAAATTCTAAACTGTTTGAGGCCGTTAGGCCGAGTTTTTAGGATTTAGCGAGCAAGCCCTTAGATGGGTCAAAAAGTTCATACGAAAAAGTGAGAAGGAGCTCTCAAAGGTCTCATGTGATCGTCGCTATGTGCCTGCCTTCACGTATGTTCCCTGATGGGCGCCAATGATGTGACGAAAACCCCGAGCAGAGAAACAGCCCCAGCAAAGACGAAGGTGTTGGACAGCCCAATCATGTCTGAAAGTCCCCCTGAAAAAATGCTGCCCAAGATAAATCCACCGTCAATGACCATGGTGAGGATGCTCATCATGCCGGCCTTTTGCTCAAAGGTGCCTTGCTCCGCCCCTATAGCATTTAATGCAGGGAAAATATATCCCAGTCCCGATCCATACAGAACGATGGACAGAACATAGAAAATAACCGAATCCAGTTTATAGAAAAATATGATGCCCACGCCGAACAACGCAAAGCAAACCCGTATGATGAACAGCTTGCTGTATCGGTCAAGGAGGCTGCCACCAAAAAGCCTGATGGCCACGGCCAAGCCCAGGGCCAGACTCAGGAACAGCCCCCCTCTGATCCCTATGGTCTTTGCATAAAGGGGGAAATAATTGAGTACCGTGGCCTGAGCATCAACAAAGAGGATCATGGCCATGAGGATAGAAAAAAAGGAACGATCCTTAAAGAGCTGTGTGTAATGAACCTCAGGTCCGCCCACCGTTGCCACCTTTTCCCATTTCTTGGTCAGGAGAAGGAGACTGAAACCCAGGAATGTGACGGCCGCTCCGCCATGAAAGATGACTGGGTACCCCAGGGCATGCATGAGAGATTCGCCAGCCAGGGGGACAAATCCCAAGGCCGAAAGCATGGTCGCCCCGTTGTAACTGAAGGCACGACCCCGGATTTCCGGAGGAGTGAATTTGGCAATCGTTGAAAAAGCCCCGGCGATAAAGGCGGAAAAGCCAAGACCGTGAAAAACTCGAAGGACATATACGCCCCAGACCGTTCCAGGAATGACGTGATAAAGGATGGAGGAGAAAAAGATCAATAACAGGCCTGACAGGAGTATGGGTTTTTCCCCGAACCGGTCAATGGACTTGCCTGCAAAGGGCCTTGCCGCCAAAGAAGCCACGGAATATATGCCCATAATCAAGCCGATAGCGGTTTTGGAGACCTCTAAGGCAGACAGGTAGATGGGGTACAAAAAAAAGAACGCCGTATTACAAAATACCAGAAAGGTCAGGATGTTAATGATCGTTAGCTTACTGATTTTCATGGGTCGGTGGTCACCGCCGTGATGAAAGGGCCGTATCGTCAAGGAGTGAAAAGACTACTTTGATGGGTCTTGACAATGCTCAGGCCAGTGTTATTGTATGTAATGATTGGTTTCAATCTTATCTTTCTGCAACGTTGCTTTGAAAGCAACAAAACCTTCAGGAAAGGAGGGGATGGCCATGAAGATTCGCAAGGTGCAAAAGTCCAGAAGAGGGCTTTGTAAATGTAAGAGTTCCTGCTAGTTTCAAAATGCCAAACAGAACCAGACTCGCAGTCGCAGGTCTGGTTCTTTTTTTGTAACTGTTTGGCTTTCGAAAACATGGCCGATCTTTTCGTAAGGGTAAAATAATACTTTTTTCCCAAACCGCCCGGCGAAAATGAACCACAAGCATCCCGCAGCCGTTGAACTGGTCTGCAAACGGCATTGTCCCTATTACAAACCAGGGGCCAAGGAAAATATGGCCTGCCAGGGTGTTAAGGCCCTTCAAGGCTTTATGGAAGGCCATCCGGAGAGCATCGTTGATTTCCCCCAAGACGTCAACCACCCGTTCAAGGACCGCCACCATCACATCCTTCATCAGAGCCTTTGCGAGCATTGTGACTTCTTCATCGATGGATGCGACTTCACTGATCCTGAACACACCGGGCATCCCGTGCCCTGCGGAGGATACATCGCCGCCGACCTTTTGCTAAGCAAAGATTCCAAGGTTGTTGACCGGCTGATGGATTCATTGCTCCCCAGAGAGACCTATGTCGTCTTGAGTCCCCATTGTTCGCTTAAACACCTTGAAAAGCCGTATCTGTACGACATAGAAAACGATGAACTGTACGAGCTGGACCAGGGCGGATTTGAGTTCCTGAAACAATGCGACGGCACACATCTCTTGTCAGCCCTTTCTGTGGATAAGGATTTCCTTGAAACCTGCCTGAAGGAAAAACTCGTAGTTGTTGGGCCCCACAGGCGTCACCGAGATTTCATTCTCAGGCCCTCCCCGGTGCCGTCTTTGAGATACCTTGAGCTTCAACTGACCAGTCGGTGCAATCTGACATGCAGACATTGCTACCTTGGCGAACCGACAAAGGCGGCCTTGTCTTTGTCTCAGGTCATATCTGTGTTGGCAGAATTTGAACGGATGCAGGGCCTGAGGGTCCTCTTCTCAGGCGGCGAACCGCTCCTTTACCCCCATCTTAAAGCCTTAAACGACGCCCTGCCTCGCTTTGCCCTGCGCAAAGTCCTTCTCACCAACGGCACATTGATCCGGGAGGAAAATTTTGCTGATTGGTGTCACTTTGATGAGATTCAATTCAGCCTGGACGGCCTCCGGAAAGGTCATGAGGCCATACGAGGCAAGGGGACTTTTGAGCGGACCATGACCGGGATCAACGCGGCTCAAGATAAGGGGGTCCCCATTTCCATTGCCACTATGGTGCATCGGCATAATCTCAGAGAATTTGAGGCCTTGGCCGGATGGATTGAAGGTCTCCAGGCAGTCGAATGGAGTGTCGATGTCCCCTGCGCCACGGGTCGTCTGTCTGAAAATCCAGGGCTTCTGGTGACGCCCGACGAAGGCGCCCCTTTCATGAAATATGCCACGGGCGGAAGTTATCACGGTGCAGACGAACCCTTTGCCTGCGGGTACCATTTGTGCACCGTCACGGCTGATGGAAAGATTCTAAAATGCGGTTTTTTTGATGCCAAACCCCTGGGGTCCTTGAAGGAGGGACTTGAGGTCTCCTGGAAGCGGGCCCGGCACCTTGCCCTCAGCGAGCTTGAATGTGTTTCTTGTCCCCACCTTTCCGACTGTAAAGGCGGCTGTCGATTTCGAGCAGAAAGTCCCTTGGGCAAAGACCCGGTCATGTGCGCCCTTTACGCTTCGCAAAGCACCACATAGAAACCCAGATAACATGAGACCTTTGCAGAACCTCGAAAAGCGACAATTATGAGGTTTTTGGGGTACCCACCCCCGGGCGAAGCGAATGGCCCGCCCTAGCGGGCAAATCGCAAGCTGTTTGAGGCCGTTAGGCCGAGTTCTTGCGATTTAGTGAGCGAGCCCTCAGATGGGTCAAAAACCTCATATCAAAGAGCGAGGCGAGGTTATTCAAAGGTCTCAACATTTTAGATCATTGAAACGCCGGTGGCGTAAGCGCCTCTTCCTTGAACCTTCATTGAGCCAAGAAAGGGAATGGTCCAGAGGCCCAGCAATATACCTTGAATGGAGGAATGACATGACGATCTTTGACGTCAAGAGGCAGGTGGGAGATTCCGGCGAATACATTCTGGGTGCTGAACAGACAGGAAGCCATGCCTGTTACTTGATTTACGGCAGGATGAAACCGAATGAGAAGGGGCGGGCATTAAAACCCGGCAAAGGCCATGAAGAACTCTTCCTGGCAGTAAGGAGCCATTTCACGCTCACTGGCCACATCTCGGCAGCTATCAAAGAGGGCCAGGCTATTCACCTGAGAGGGGATGAAACTTGCTGGCTGGAAAACGCTACGGATGCAGAAGGGATATATGTCATTTCAGGTGGCCATGCAGATGCAGGGCACCACTGAGGCCTTTCGACCGAGCTTATATTCTGATTCCCTCCGCCATCATGGGTGCCCAGCAAAATATTTGAGATGCTTCAGTGGTTCAAAACACAGATGGACAAGATCGGCAGCCCGACCTTGGACTGGGTCCAAGTTGAAGTCACGACCCATTGCAATGCAGCCTGTGTCTATTGCCCCCACACCCTCCTGAAAAACCGCTGGACAACCAAACACATGCCCCTGGAGCTGTTTCATGAATTCACCCCCTTCCTCAAATATACGGACTTGGTTTACTTACAAGGGTGGGGAGAACCCTTGCTGAACAAGGACTTCTTTGACATGGTCCAACTCTGCAAGGATCGAGGAAAACGGGTGGGGTTTACCACAAACGGCATGCTGCTGAGTGAAAATACCTTGCGAAGGCTGGTTGACTTGGGGTTGGATATCCTTGGCATCAGCCTTGCGGGCACGTCCGCAGCGACCCACGACGAGATCCGCAAGGGGACCCGTTTGAATGAGATCGTCTCCCACCTTAACCGACTGCGGAAGATAAAGCGTGAAAAGAAGACCCAGGTTCCTGCCGTGCATCTTGCTTATCTCATGCTCACGTCCAATTTTCATGAACTCGAGCATATTGTGGCCTTTGCCAAATCGGTTGGGGCAAAGCAGATTGTAGCCAGCAACCTCACCCTCATTATTGATCCCAGACTCTCCACAGAGGCGATCTTCAACGATACAGGACGTATGGACCATTATCGCGTCGCGCTGGAAGAGATCAAAGACAGCGCCGCCCGTGAACATATTGTCTTTGACTATCACGGTCCCGGCCTGGATGAGAATTTTACACGCTGCCGCGAGAATGTCCGCCATGCATGCGTTATCAATGTGCAAGGCGATGTTGGGCCCTGTGTTCTTACCAATGCCGTATTGTCTGAAAATCGGGAACGTCCTGATGGCAAGTCTACGTACTATACTTTCAAGAATAGACGCCTTCCTATAAGGGCGATGTCTTTTGGCAACATAGGCAATGAAAACCTCACCCGAATATGGCACAAGGAGCAATATATCAGGTTCAGAAAGCTCTTTACCCCTCAGGGTTCGAAAAAACCTGGTGCCGTTCCGGGAGAGATGCCTGAATGCTGCGTGAACTGTTACAAGAGGTTAGGAGCATAAGTTGGTTCCCATCCATCAATGGCCTTTGTCCCTCTGAGCGGCGTTCTCCGAAAGCGTTTCGTAGCCGTCTTCAATTTAACAGCAGAAGTTTTCCCTTGAAAAAGGTCATGGTTTTGGATAAGAGTAAAAAAATATAATGATCTTGGCTGGTTGTTGTTATGGATTGTCTTCAAGCAGGGAGTTAAGACATGGCAGGCCAAAGAGATAAACAGCTATCTAAAAAAAGGAGGCCGGCATCCCCGCCAAAGCCTCGATCCCCATTGCTGACAACCGAAGACTACTGGGCTGTCTGGCTGGGGCTGGGGGTCATTGCCCTAGCCATGGGCGTTTTTTGGGCGGGAAGTACCATTAAACCGTTCGCTGTAACGCCAGGCTCCTGGTCCAAAATCAGCGCCATAGGCCAAGACCTTGTCCAGCATCTCGGAGCATATGCCGTTATATGTCTTGGATTCGGGATAGTTTTTTCCATCAGCATGTGGGCCATGGGGAGAAGCGTCAGAGAATTTGTTCCGGGCTATTTCATTGTCTTCTTGGGTTCTCTCGCCATCTTCTATCTTGCCGCATGGAAAATCATGCAGACCTGGCATCTGGGAGCGCCACTCCTTGCCCTCATCATCGGCATGATCATCGGCAACATCAAAAAAATGCCCAAGTGGTTTCACACGGCCATGCGCACAGAATACTATATCAAGACAGGCATCGTTCTCCTGGGGGCGACGTTGCCCTTGACCCTGATCTTCGAAGCAGGTGGCATTGCCTTTTTACAAGCCACCATCGTGTCAATCGGCACATGGATGACCATCTTTCTGGCAGCCACTCGCATCTTTAAACTGGACCGACGATTTGGCGCAGTATTGGGTACCGGTGGAGCGGTTTGTGGCGTTTCAGGATCTATCGCCATAGGAGGAGCCGTCAGGGCTGACAAGGATCACATTTCCATTGCCATCGGGGTTGTCTCTGTCTGGGCGATCGTTATGGTATTGACCTTGGCCATAGTCACCAAGTTTATGATTCCTCCTCCCGGTGTACCTGTCACCGATGCATCTCCTTGGTATGCCATCACGCCTGGAGAGGCTGGCGCTTGGGTTGGCACCTCAGAATATGCGGATGCCGCAGGTTTTGCTGTGGTGGCAGAGATTGCCACAGAATACGGAGATGCGCCCATACATACCTTTACGCTGATGAAGGTTATCGGCAGGGACATCTGGATAGGCATATGGGCATTTATTCTCGCCATTATCTCCTGCACCTTCTGGGAGAGGGACAAGTCAGCCACTGTTGGCACCCGCGTGATCTGGGACCGTTTTCCGAAATTCGTTTTGGGTTTCTTTGGCGCTTGTATCATCATGAGCATCATTGCCGGCTTGGCCCCACACGACCATGTGGGTAAGACCGCTGTGAAAGGCACCTTTAAATCCAAAGCACAGAAGCAGACATTTGACGCCGACTTTTCCGATTATCAGGTCCCGGAACAGCTCGCCCATAAATTCGCCTATGATCCCGAGGCGCTAGTCATCACGTTTAAAGGCAAGATGTCTTTGGACGAACTGAGCCTGCTCACATCTAAGGCGACGACATCAGATCAAGCGTGGGCATTGAAAAACCTCCACTACAAGTCGGACTGGTTCAAAAGTGAACTCTATTCAAGGGCCATCAGCCCCATCAAGACGCTTCGATCCTGGGCGTTTGTTTTCTGCTTCCTGTGTATCGGACTCTCGACCCGCTTTAAGGACCTTCTCACCTTTGGGATGAAGCCTTTCTGGGCGTTCACCATAGGGGTCATTGTGAACGTTCCTCTGGGTTTCATACTTTCCACGGTCGTGTTCAGCAACTATTGGCAGGCTATTAAATGAGCCGTCTGTGTGGACACTGCAAACACTTTGACAACGATCCCCTGATGCTTGAAGACGTCTTTAAAGGGATCAACATCTTAAGTTCTGTCCACGGTTCATCTCGAGGAGATGCAGGCATATGCTTCCTGCACGATTTGTATCTTCTTCCTTCCCATACTTGTCCTGATTTTGAAGAAATCGGCGTTGTTGTTCGGGGAACGAGTCAGGCAAGGGGTACTATAGGGCAAGAGACATCCTGAGGTTGATCCTTTCCTCTGCCCTTCCCCTGAAGCGAGAGCTTTGCATAACCCATTGGAATGACCATCATGGGCTTTTTGGGGTACCCATCTCTCCGAGCCGTCGGCTGGCCGAGCCAGAGGCCGGGCGAAGCGAATAGCCCACCCCAGTGGGCAAATTGCAAACTGTTTGAGGCCGTTAGGCTGAGTTTTGAGCGCTACGCTTCACTTCGTGTCCGATCTAGTGAGCAAGCCTGCAGAGGAAAAAGTTCGTGCGAATAAGTGACAAGGGTTATGCAAAGGTCTAGAAGCCAGATGAGCGAGTCTGTGGGAGAGTTCGCTCTCTTGGTTGAGACTTGTACTAACGTGTCGTTATTGTTCAGTCTACCACAACGACAGATGCTTTCTTGGCAAATTTCACGATTTTGTTGGAAACGCTGCCCAAGACAAACTGCTTGATTCCTGAGAGGCCTCTTCTTCCAATAACCAGGGTGTCGTATTTGCCCTGTTGGGCCTCCTTCAAGATATCTCGGGCAATACCCACCTTCTTTTTACGGATCTTGATGGCCACATTCTTTGAAGGAAAACCCGCCTTGACGAGAACCGCCTTGGCCTTTTCCATAAACGCCCTGACCGTGTCCTTCTTCGTGTCTTCGATCGCACAAAACGCCTTCCGGTTCTGTTTGAATAGCGGTATCAGCGACGGACCGTCCAGCCCACAAGCCGCCGTGGCGTCAGGCAGCACACTAAACAGCATTACCGCGCCGCTCGGGTTCATGTCCTTTGCGACATAGTTCACTGCCCTCATGGAATTCTTTGATTCATCGACCGCAACCAAAATCTTGTTTGCCATTTCTCCTCTCCTTTTGTGAGCTGTCCATCAGAAAAGATATGTGAAACTTGCCGCCCAGAAAGGCGGGAAACCCTGGCACAGGAGCAAAAAAAGTCTTGTATAGTCAAGATGTTCGTTTGTTCCTGTACCAAAATCACGGTCGGGCTGTCAAGGGCAAAGCGCACTGTTCAAAGAAAAGCAAATCGGGCTTCGGCCCGACTTGTCTGTGGGCGAGTCACAAAGCGGATACGTACGCGTGGAAAGAGGTTACGCAAGGGCCTTTCTCGTCGCTAAGCGAATGTCTTCTCAGGCGGCCTTCTCTCGGGGACGTACACGTGAGGGATCGCATCCTCGTTCCAGGCCTTTGACACATACAGGTTACAATAGCAGCTGCCGAACTCCTTCACATCAGGAGTTCGGTACGTGCACGGACACAAGATGTCTTCGTCCAGTTCCCGGTCCCCGGATGCCAGCCTGCATGGGCACGCCATATAGCCATAACGCTCTTTGTTCACCAGCAGGGCCTCAAGCAGTTCAACCACCCTGTTCCTGTCCTTATTGAAATAGTAACCTTTGGGCTCCTGAACCTTTTTTAGCATCTCATAGAGTTGTTCTGCTTCGTTCACAATCCTAACGCCTCCTTGATCTCGTCTTCCCGATATCCCACGATGACCTTGTCGCCGATGACAATCGTAGGGAAGCTGCACCGCGGGTTCCATTTTCGCACATCTTCAAGAATGGCAGTCCTTTCCTCTCCCTCAAGCAAATCGACATCCGTGAACTCGTATTTCACGGCACAATCGTCTAAGAACCTTTTCGTGGCCTTACAGTGGCTGCAGGTGCTGAGCGTAAACATCCTAACAGGTTCCCCCATGCTCTTTTCCTCTCTTTCTGAGACCATCCTGTAGATTCAGATGATCATTTTCGCCGGAAGTGTTGCATAATCGACACAGGAAGGCAATACTGTTTTGAAGGCTCCCCGCGGCAAGCCACAGGGGATCTTCACCGTAAGGAAGTTTTTCATTTTCAGATTCGCTCGCTAACCCCGCCGCAAGCAGCGGGGAATGCGCTCGCTTTCGCGGTTCAATGCGAAAACCCCGATATAGGGATATGATGTGAAGCTGTCTGTGATCATACCTGCTCTGAACGAAGCTGAAATGCTGGGGGACACCCTGAAAAGCGCCGTGGCAGGCCCTTCTGCCGAGGTCATTGTGGTAGACGGCGGCAGCAGGGACGGCACGGTTGAGGTGGCCTGTCAATATACCCCGCACGTACTCATGTCACGTCCGGGCCGCGGCGTTCAGCAGGCCGTGGGAGCCCGGTACTCACAAGGCAGCGTGCTGGTCTTTGTCCATGCAGACACCCGACTCCCCCCGGGTTATCAGGATCTCGTCCATCAGGCTCTGGCCTGTCCGGACGTGGTCTTCGGCGCCTTCTGGCTTGCCATTCAACCATCCAGCCGGGCGCTGGACGTCATCGCCTTCATGGCCAACCTGAGATCCCGATGCCTCAAGCTGCCCTATGGAGACCAGGCCATTTTTGTCCAACGAGGAGTCTACTTTCAGGTGGGTGGATTTAGAGATTGGCCCATCATGGAAGACGTGGATCTGGTTCGTCGCCTCAACCGCCATGGAGATTTCAAGCCGGCCCAAGGCTATGTGAAGACATCGGCCCGGCGGTGGCAGGAGGAGAACGTGATACGGACAACACTGAAAAATGTGGCGCGCATCGTACGCCATGGCCTGGGAGCCTCTCCGGAGGCTCTGTACCGTGACTATCCGGACATCCGATACAAACGGTCGGACGTTTGAAGATCCCTTGCAACCTGCCTCATCCATCAGCCTTTTCCCCTTTCAACAAACTGACTAAGGGCTCGCGCAAGAATAAGTTCACAGAGTTAAACGACCAAGCGCCAACAAT
>Ga0307425_1000302_pt1 | contig 31454 bp, 29 predicted proteins | sample SalMarWE160330MG_FD_202152 | JGI IMG/M metagenome (GOLD analysis project Ga0307425, IMG submission 202152) | Salt marsh sediment microbial communities from the Plum Island Ecosystem LTER, Massachusetts, United States - WE1603-30 | ecosystem: Environmental > Aquatic > Marine > Intertidal zone >...
ATTTTCTTAAAAGGTTTACCATAGCGGTGATCTCTGCCGATTCCATCAATGGTTTGGCTATGATGGCCACGAATCAGTTATTATTTACCATCCGTGAATACGACATCAATCTCATCGGTGGCTGGCATTCGGTGATGGAAACAGAGATATTCCGTCTTGGATTATTTAGAAGAAACACCACCGTCACGCTGTTTACTGCAAAAGGCTTAGAGCGTGAGACCTTTGAATCATTCCTTGACACGAGGTTCCATCCACCGCTCCATGAATTCCCGGAGAGGGAAGAGTATTTCCGCCGGGCCAAGGAGGGGAAATTATTGATGCTCTCCATTTCTCCTCCTCAAGAGGGCAGAATGAAGCGGCAAAATATCATATACAGAAACTGGCTGGCCTGCGTCCTATCTGATGTCGTCTTCGTCCCTTTTGCCGAAAGAGGAACCAAAACTCTCGCGTTAGCCAAGCAAGTCCTCGCTGCCCAAATTCCTATCTTTACAACAGATCACGAGACCAATAGCAACCTCCATCAATTAGGAATCCCTGGCTTTTCGCGTAAGTCAGTGGGGGGTTACCTGGAGCAATTGGGAGCACATCAAGCCCAACAGTCCGAAGGGAAAAATGATAAGATTATATTGGATGGCCCACCCTCTGAGCCAGAAAACAAACCCCCCAAGTTTGTCCAGGGAAAATTGAATTTTTAGAAAATCACTAGATTAAATCTCCAAAACTTTGACCAAAAAGTTATCAGGGATAATATGAATTCATTCAAAGACATTGCCTATCAAATTTTAAAAGAAACCGGTAACCCATTACATAGTAAAGACATAACGAAAATCGCAATCAAACGCGAATGGCTGAAAACAGTTGGCAAAACACCAGAAGCGACAATGAACGCCCAGCTTATTGTTGATATAAATTCAAGAAAAAATAAGTCTCGTTTCATCAAAACAGCGCCAAGCACCTTCGGACTTAACCCGGACTACAAAGAACCAAAAAAACAGCAAGACGTTGGAAAGGAAGAAAAGAAACATACTATTTCCGAAAAGGTGTCCTCAAAACAAAAGGGGGATATTGCTGAAGCGCGAATTGCTGAATTGGTTACTCTCTACGGAGATACGTCTCTTTCCTGCTATAAGCCGATGTCCGATGATGAAGGCATTGACTTGATCGTGAAAAAGAAAGACAGCCTAAAAACAATGTATATTCAGATTAAAAGCCGTTTTGGGGATAACCCCGATGCTATTTTTACCGCAACAGTAAAAGCAAGTAGCGTTGTCGATAGATATTCTATGGCATTGGTTTTTTGCTTTTTTGACACTGAGCAAGGCGATCTGTGGGACTATGTCTGGTTTGTGCCAGCGCCCGACTTTATAAAAATGTCCAATAAATTACAAGGTGGGAAAATGCTTGGATTTGTAGCCGGACGAAAGAAAAAGAAGAAAAAGAGGGGACGTCCATAAAATTATAACTTAAGCTAAACGGTGGGCGAATCTTCATTCGTGACCTTTTCCAGAAGCGGTGGTGGATACTAACAGCGGAATACCTTTGGGCACAAACAAGATCATCGCTGGAATGTTCTCGCAGATGGCTGATGCCCTTGCCACCCAGGCTGCCAACCCATTCAAGATAGCGGCCTACCGGAAGGCCGCAAAGATCCTTGCCGATTACCCCATCGATGTCGCGGAGGCCTATCAAAAAGGCGGGATCAAGGCCTTGACCGCGATCCCCGGCATTGGCGCAGCCTTGTCCAAAAAAATAGCCGAGTACATTGACACCGGGCGTATGAAGAAGTATGAAGAGATAATGTCTCAGAAGCCCCAGGGAGAATAGGGAGGAGTTCCGATGCCACCGCGCTCGATGCCGCGCGGTTGGCGAAAGGGGGGATATCTTTATTCTTGACTTTCCGTAGAGACGTACGGTAAGTCATAATGAGGTACCGCATCAATAAGAGAAAAGGAGTAGGCAATGTCTTGTCTCCAATGGTTGCTGTTACATATCCCCGGTTTTGTGCTCGTTTTCATCGTAGCAGCCTTTTACATCGTCTTATCCATAGTCGGCCTGTACGTCATCCGGGCGTTTCATTCACCGGCCAAGCTCAAGCTGCATAACGACGTGGCCGGCTTTATTTTCGCCACCATCGGCGTCACCTATGCCGTACTCCTCGCCTTTGTCGTCATTGTCACCTGGCAGAATTTCGATGAGGCGCACAAGAACGTCTCCAAAGAAGCCAACTATATCGTATCTCTCTACCACGATACACGGCCTTTGCCCGCCGCATTCCGTCAAGAGCTGAAGGGCGATCTTGTACGGTATATCAATGCCATTATCGAAGAGGAGTGGCCGATGATGATCAGGGGTGAGCAAAGCGCCGAGGCGCAGCAGGCGCAAGACGCCATATGGAAGCTCTACGGGGGGTATGTGCCCCAAAACGAGACGCAAAAAATATTTTTTACGGAGTCCCTTAATAAATTGAATGACGCGTGCGAATTGAGGAGGGCGCGCCTCCTTGAGGCCCATCTGGCCATCCACCCGGTCCTCTACTTCGTTCTGATCGTGGGCGGACTGATCACCATCGCCTTCCCGCTGTTTTTCGGAACGGAGAACTTCGTCCCGCACATAATCATGACGGCGCTGCTGGCGGCGATGATCGGCATCGCCCTGTCCACGATCATCATACTCGACTTCCCTTACACGGGGGACATCAGCGTCAAGGCGGATATCTTTAAAACGGTCCTGACAACGTTGATACATTCATGACGAGAATGAAGAGGGGTAAATCCTCATTTGCAGAATTTTACTTGAGCATTCGCGAGTGGTAGTCGAGGACGTTACCAATCCTGGACCGCCAAAAGAGGAATTGTCACTCCCCCCCCTAAATCATCAGCCCAGCAGGGAGTGTAGGGGGACACGATTGTGCGCTGAACTGCTGCTCTTCTCCCCCCTTGCTCCACAACACCGTCACTTCCTCATCTTTGGGGGCGTCGCTGTACCTGACACAGATCGAGGCAGTCCGTGTGATGTCCTCCGCTGCACCGCCATACGGGATAAGGCACAGGGGACCGGGGTATCCGTCTACCTTCAGGAGATCATCCCCTGGAGCAATAAGCTGTAAAATTTTTTCGTTATCCTGTGCATTGCGCCCCACAATTGCCTTCAGCGCCGGGGCGAGACGGAGGTGTCTCCCGATCTTCAAGAGCTCTATATCCCTGATCTGAAAGTGTTTTTGATTGCGAAAGAGATCACGCAGGCGACGGGAGAAGATAGGGTCAGTGAGGAGACACCCTCCGGCTGGGGAGAGATACTCCGTAATGTGATATCTCCGGGCCAATGCCAATTGCTCCTTCCGGGAGCGACCTTTGATCCCCAAAAGTTTTTCCCTGTCGACCTTCCCCTCCTGCTCCGGGATGGTCTCAGGAAGCAGTTGAGCGCTGAGCGGGCGCAGGACCAATCCTTCATACCCAGATTCCCGCTCCACGACCAGCAGGGCACCCTTGTTCTGGGACATGGGGCGTTGTCCCAAGACCTCGCCGGTAAAGAGGAAGTCTCCCCCCTCTTCCTCCATCACCCTCCCCGCCTCTCTGAGCATGAGGATATGGCAGTCTATGCATGGGTTCATGTTGTTGCCGTATCCATGTTTAGGATTGCACAGCATCGCAAGGTGGGGCTCAGTGATATCCACGATCTTCAGGGGAATACCCAATGCCGCAGTTGCCCGCTGTGCTCCCTCGGAGCCGAAAAAGGGGGTGACAAAGGAAATACCGACCACCGCTACCCCCTGTTCGAACATAAGCCTGGCCGCCAGGATGCTGTCAAGTCCCCCTGAGAGGAGCCCCATCGCCTTGGTCATTGCCCATTCCCCATAAATCGGGTGCAGCGCTCCTCGAATCTCCTGTTCAACCCCTCAGAGCTCCCCGGGCTGCTGCCGAAGACCTCCTGCCAGACATCCCCGCGCTCCATACAGAGATAGACAAAGAGATCCTCGCTCCAGTTCTGCAGCCACGATACAAGTTTCCGGTACATCTGGATCCTGATAGGCTTGAGATATCGTAATTTGCCATCCTCACCCAAAATCAGCTCGCCGGAGAATATCCGCGAGTCAGGGAACCGCTCCCCTGCCACCTGTTTCAAAGCAGGCGGACAGCGGAGCGCACCAAGACTCACCCAAATGACCCGGCGGGGATCGATGTGCTCGGACAGGAGGTCTACCAACCTGCGGTATTCATCCTCCCATCCCGGATAATGGATGAGAGGGTCAAAGTGCAATCCCAGGGGATAACCCGCCTCGAGGCAGCTCCGTGCCGCACCCAACCGCTCGTCCAGGGTGGCGGCTAGATGCTCTTCTCCCTCAATAATCTTTTGTGGGTTGAGGGACCAGGAGCAAACGGTCTTTCCGCCGTGGTCCAGGTTAAAGAGATGATGCACGTTGCTGGCCTTGGTCTTGAGCTCCAGGATTCCATTGCGCTTGGCGGCAAAAAGGGGGACGGCCTCGTTTGCAAAGCCGACGATCCCATCGAGGGTCAGGCTGTCCCCCAGCTCCCCCGTGCCAAACCTGAAGGTGCGATGAGGATGGGCGTCCAACGCCTCCTCGATCTCCCGGAAGATTTGTGTGAACTCCGGATAGAGGGTCACGCAGGGGTTGTTCAAATAGACCTGAAGGATACAATAAGAACAATCCATGGGGCAATTGGTCATAACGTTAATGACCTTATAGCCGCAACAGATGTGACCCATGGTCCCGGGACAGCTCTTTACCAACCTCCCCTCATACGGACGGATCATGAGGATTCGCTTTCCGTCGTCCCAGGGGTCGTGCCTGTAGGCAATCAGTTCATGCGTCACCGCATCGAGGTCCGCCCGCGAGGTCCACGGCAGATGGTTGAGGGCGTGCCGGATCCGCTGGACAACGGGATGGTCCTCCAGAGCGGGATCCACATAGACCTCTTTAAATGTCATCATATCCGTGCCCCCTGCAAGCGCGTGATGATCTGGGAGGGGAGAACATCGCGATTGGCATGGTTCACTGCCATAACCTCCACTGCTCCCCGACGCTTGACAGACGCCGCAAAGGGCTCCTTGCCCTGGTGGATAACCCCGAGGACGTGTCGCTCATCCTGATCGAGAACCCTCATGACCATCTCCTGAAATGCCTGAGAGAACAATTCCATCTTGCCAATTTCATCAATAACGATGAGCTCCTTCTCCCCCAAGGCCCTCTCCAGGACCGGAAGGACCAGGGCCTCAAAACGGTCAAGATCCACCCCATATCTCCCTACCCGATACCCCCCGTGATGATCGATGTGGGCCAGAACCCCCTCCTCCCCTTCCAGGGTCTTCAGGGAGAATCCGACCCTGTACCCTCCCCTTCTGATCTCGTGGGTGTAGAACCCCCCTGCACTGAACTCAATTCCCGCGAGTATCTTTTGGATAACCGTGGTCTTCCCGATGCCGGGCGGGCCCGTAAACAGGAGTTTCATTGATCAGCGTCAGCGGGGAATGCCTTTCGTGCAAATGAGGAGGGGTTCAGGGCCGGGGTTGATCACGTGCTCCCTTTTCATTCCACATAACGAGGCGCTCGACAAGCACCCCTTAGAAATACCCCCTGAGCTCCTCGCACAGCCGCTCCGGTTTCTTGTATCCGATCGATTCTCCGTGGAGCTTCTCAAAGTAACTGACGTCGCTGGCCCCTACCGGCGGCAGCAACCTCCTCGTCACCATCCTGGCGTTGACCCAAAAGGAATCATCCCCCCCGTATTCACCCGAGTAGAGGCTGAGATTGAAGCTGTAGTGATTGAAGTCGTTGAACCCGTGAAAGACCTTGACCAAGCCATAGGAGAAGTTCTTGAGGTCCTGATCGGAGAGATCGACAAGAGAGACCCGTTCGCTGAAGACAACCATGATGTCCGCGAATCCCAGCGGGGCATAGCTCGCCAGCCACACCGTGTTGCCGACAGCCGCTACATACCGTTGGGCCAACTCCCGCTCCGTGGCGATCAGGTCATCCCAAAAGACCTTCCCCCACCGCTGCTGATACTCCCGCCCCCCCTGAATCATCTCCCCTTGATAGTGCGTGGGCAGCTCACCCGCAATGATCTGAAGGTGGGGGTGGATAACGCTCCCCCCCGACATGGGGAGGTAGTTCCAATTGATGGAGAAGAACCGCGCCTGGGGGTCAACCTCTACCAATCTGCGCAGAAAGACACACGCGGTGGAAAAGGCATTAAAGAGCATCTCCTCGGTAAAATCAACAAGGGGGACATAGTGTCTCTGGGTGATGACGACGACGGCACAGTACCGATCAAAGGGGAGCCTGTTGGGGATCACACACACTTCGCCGAAGCAGAGTCTCCCCCCTTCGATGAAATCATCAGCAAACCGAGGGGTGACTTCCTCCAAGGCACCAGGGCAAAAAGGACACTGGACATCCCCTGCCGTTTTTAAAAACGCTTCTATATCGAGCTTGTCCAACTTCTTAATGGGGAGGTCGAGTACCCGGACCGTCCGTTTCGTCAGCGGATCCCACCTCGTCTCCAAGGATAAGATCTTCTCCTCATATCCCGACTGGGGATCCAATATCTTTGTATGTTGAAGCCTCTTTTTAAATTCTATACTCAATGCTCAACCCCGCATGGAAGAACCAAAGTCCGGTTAAAATCTAACAGGGTTACGGCGGAGTGTCAAGGTTGCCGAATGATGAGGGGAAACAACAATCTATCACATCTGCCATTTTCACATTGACAACCCCCGCCTTCTCCCTTAGAGTTATGGTTGGGAGAGGGAAAACAGATCAACAGAATATGTTCACTGTTCGCGAGTAGCGACATCTCCATGAAAAATTACTTATCAATGAAAATCAATAAGGAGCGATATCAGTGATCCCGCGATACACGAGAGAGAAGATGGGCGCCCTCTGGAGCGAGGAGCATAAATATCAAACCTGGCTGCAGGTGGAAATCGTGGCCTGCGAGGCGTGGGCCGAGCTGGGCGAGATACCCCGCGAGGCAGTACAGCAGATCAAGGAGCGGGCTCGGATTGACCCTCACCGTATTGAGGAGATCGAGCGCGAGACCAAACACGACGTAGCCGCTTTTGTGGCCCAATTGGAAGAGACGGTGGGTGAGGCCGGTAAATATATCCACTACGGGCTCACCTCCTACGATATCGTCGACACCGCCCTCTCCCTACGACTGCGGGAGGCAGCAGGGATCATCATCGAGGACATCGATGATCTCATGGAGGCGATCCGGGAGAAGGCCCTTGAGCACCAGGAAACAATCATGATCGGGCGGACCCATGGGGTGCACGCCGAGCCCATCACCTTCGGCCTCAAGATGGCCATCTGGTACGAGGAGATGCGCCGACACCGGGACCGGATGGAACGGGCCAAAGCAATCATCAGCGTCGGCAAGTTATCAGGGGCCGTGGGCACCTTCGCCAACGCCCCCCCCGCGGTAGAAGAATATGTTTGCAAAAAACTGGGCCTTAAACCCGCCGCGGTCTCCTCGCAGATCATCCAGCGGGACAGACACGCCGAGTTCTTTACGGCTCTGGCGCTGCTCGCCTCCTCCATAGAGAAATTCGCCGTAGAGATCAGACACCTGCAACGCACTGAGGTCTTGGAGGCCGAGGAACCCTTTGTTGAAGGACAAAAGGGCTCTTCAGCCATGCCCCACAAGAGAAACCCCATCGGGACGGAGAACCTCTCAGGGCTGGCCCGGCTGGTGAGGGGCAACGCCATGGCAGCCATGGAGAACATCCCCCTCTGGCACGAACGGGACATCAGTCATTCTTCAGTGGAACGGGTCATTGCTCCGGACAGCACCATCCTTGCGGATTATATGCTGGCTCGGCTCACCCACATCGTCAAGGGACTGGTGGTGTATCCCGAGCGGATGCGGGAAAACCTCGAGCTGACCAAGGGGCTTATCTCCTCTCAACAGCTCATGCTGGCCCTCATCCGAAAGGGTATTGCCCGAGGGGATGCATACCACTGGGTGCAACGCAACGCCATGCGGGCATGGCAGGAAGGGGAGGATTTTCTGCGATTAGTTCAGAAAGACAAGGACATCGCCTCTGTCTTGAACGAGAAAGAGACCCAGTCTATTTTCGACTTGAACATCCACCTCAAATATGTTAAAGATATATATAAGAGAGTATTCACCTCACGCAAGGGGGAAGGAGGTAAGTAATTATGTCCGGGCGCGTCATCACCCTCATCGTACTCGTCGCCATTGTCCTCATATACGTCGGGTACAACACACAGCCAATAGGGGTGAAATTCCTCTTTTGGGAAACCCAGATTTCTACGGCCCTGGTCACCCTCGGAGCTTTTCTGGCGGGGATTATCCTGGGATTAATCATTGCAAAAATAGATCAGTTCACCAAACAGAGAAAGAAAAAGTCACGTAAAAAAAAGCAAAAAACAGAAGGGAGGTGAAAACCTATGGGAACCTTAGCACTCATCATCGCCATCATCGCCCTATTTATGGCCTTTATGGCTTTGCAAAAGGTAGGCGGACTCGGCGATCTGAAGAAGCAGACCGAAGTCCTCACCCAAATCGGGGATGCCATCATAAAGGCCACCAACTCCCTGCGGGAAAAGACGGCCGATGTCCTGGACAAACTGGAAACAGGCCTGAGGTCCAGAGAGCAAAAGGCCGGGGCCAAGAAGGAAACAAAAGAAGAGGGAGGGGAGAAAGATATTCCGAAGGTGTGAACGTCAACCGAGACTGGAGATTAACGAGGGCCTATTCTCACACGAAGGAATAGGCCTTTTTCTGTCCTTTTTGGAGCGAGGGGGTGATGCAATGAAAGAGGTCTTGGAGGGAATCACCAAGAGGGTCACGGAAGAACCTTTTACTCAACTCTTGGGGATTGAGTTGAAGGATATCGGCCCCGGTCACTCCGTTGTGGAGATGACCCTTCGCCCAGAGATGGAAAACATTCTGGGGATGGCCCACGGGGGGGCGATATTCGCCCTCATCGATGAGGCCTTCGAGACTGCCTCAAACTCCCATGGGACCGTAGCAGTGGCCTTGAATATGAACATCACCTATATCAGTGCCCCGCTGATGGGATCCCTCCTGCGGGCCGAAGCGAGGGAAATCAGCTTGACCCGCCGCACTGCCTCATACCTCATCAACGTGACGGATGCACAGGATCAACTGGTGGCCACCTGTCAGGCCTTGGTCTACCGCAAGGAGGAGAAACTTCCCTTCCTCGAAGGGAAGAGAGGGAATCACGCAGGATGAACGCGATAGATAGGGAGACAAAAAAAACCAAGATAGTCTGCACCATCGGGCCAGTCAGCAGCGACCCAACCATCATGGAGGAAATGATCAGGGGGGGAATGGATGTGGCCAGGCTCAACTTCTCCCATGGGGATCACCAAGGACATGGGGAAAAGATCACCCAGTTGAAGCGACTGAGTGAAAAGGTGGGCAGGCCGGTCGCCATTCTCCAAGATCTTGGGGGGGGGAAGGTGCGCGTGGGGGAAATCGAGGGGGGGGCCATAGAGCTGGAGACCGGCGCTACCATTACCGTGACCACCAAGCACACCATGGGAAATGCTCACAAGATATCGGTCACGTACGCTGGACTGGCACAAGACGTCAATGAGGGAGACATTATTCTGCTGGCAGATGGCACCCTTGAACTCACCGTCGTTGCGATTAAGCCCCCTGAGATCACATGCCAGGTGGTGGTGGGTGGAGAACTCAGCTCCCATAAGGGCGTCAATATGCCCAGTGGTAAGCTGCGGGCCAAGGCCCTGACCGACAAGGACAAAGCGGATCTCGTGTTTGGCGTGAAAGCAGGGGTGGATCTCATCGCCCTTTCTTACGTCAGGGGACGTAATGATATTATTGAGGCCAGAGAGGTCTTGACGGCTCACCAAGCCGATATCCCCATCATCGCCAAGATCGAGCGGAATGAGGCCTTAGGACATATCGAAGAGATCATGGCTGAGGCCGACGGGATCATGGTGGCCAGGGGTGATCTGGGTGTGGAGATACCGTTGGAGGAGGTCCCGCTAATACAGAAGGAACTGATCAAACGGGCCAACAGCCTCGGCAAACCCGTCATCACGGCCACCCAGATGTTGCGGTCGATGGTGGAAAGCCCCCGTCCTACCCGGGCGGAGGCATCAGATGTAGCCAATGCCATCCTCGACGGTACCGATGCCATCATGCTGTCGGAGGAAACCGCAACGGGGAGCTATCCCGTCGAGGCAGTACAGTTTATGGTGATGATCGCCCAGGCCACGGAGCGTAAGTTCCCCCATGATGCCTTCCTCCCCCTGAACCCCTATCAGAAGGGAGAGATAGCCGATTCCATGAGCCATGCCGCCTGTCGCTTAGCAGAGGAATTGGGAGTGGCCGCCATCATCACGCCGACCAGGACCGGAAGGACGGCCAGATTGGTCTCCCGGTACCGGCCCCGCAATTTCATCCTTGCCTTCAGCCCCAAATCCACAACCGTCAGGCAACTCATCCTCTCCTGGGGGGTACACCCCATACTCGTCTCCGAGTTCACCAACGTCGATGAGATCGTGGGCAAGGGGATCACCGCCGCCCTCCAGAGGGGATGGGTAGCCAAGGGGGAGCGAGTGGTGGTCACGGCGGGAACCCCAGTAGACCTGCCGGGGACCACCAATCTCATTACTGTGGAGGAACTCTAAAGATCTAAGGGAATGGACTCAACACCAGCTGTTCAGACAAAACGGGCGGTGAGGGTGGCCTTGACGGCGAATATTCTCATCGCCCTCATGAAGTTCACCGTCGCCATCTTCATCAACAGTTCAGCCCTGTTGGCCGAGGGCTTTCACTCCCTGGCCGATACGACCAACCAGGCATTCCTTCTGTTGGGGATAAAGTTGAGCACCAGGCCTCCCGACCGCAGACATCCCTTTGGCTACGGCAAGGAACGATACTTCTGGGCATTTGTCGTCTCTATCTCCATCTTCATCATCGGGGCCGTCTTCTCCGTACATGAGGGGATTACCAAGATCCTTCATCCCCAACCCCTCAGAAATCAGGAGTGGGGGTATCTGGTCATCGCCCTGTCCTTTCTCTTCGACGGTTATTCCTGGAGTATCGCCTTCCGGGCGTTGAAAGGGACCATCAAAAAGCGAGGGGTCTTCAGGACCATCCGTGAATCCAAGGTTCCTGCCATCTTCATTATCTTCTTGGAGGACTCCGCTGCCATCTTCGGACTCTCCATCGCTCTGGGGGGTATCCTCCTCACCTCCCTTACCTCAAATCCCGTCTTCGACGGGGCGGCCTCCATCATCATCGGGGTCATCCTGGCCCTGGTAGCCCTGGTGCTCTTCTATGAGACCAAGAGCTTGCTGATCGGTGAGGGGGTATCGGAGACCGACCTGAGAAAGATCAGAACCGGCATCGCCACCGTCCCCGAGGTAAAAGAAGTAGTGAATTTACTGACCATGCATCTGGGGCCCGAAGACATCCTGGTGAACCTCGACATCAACTTTGTGGACGACCTCAGCACGGATCAGGTAGAGGAGGCTATCGACAAAGTGGAGCACGCCATCCAGGAGCAACTCCCCGCGGTGAAGAAAATATTTGTCGAGGCCGAATCCATCAAACGCATCCCCAGAAGAAAGAAGGGGAGGATAAAAAGAGGTGTCTCGAAGGGTAAGTAGATTGACCACTTGAACCTGCCGCCAGCGGCCCCTTACCATTCGATTATTCTTATGGATGGGGTGTCGCTTCCGCTCTCCAATATAAAAATAATAAAGTCGGGATTTCGGAGCGGGAATGGCGACACATCCCGCTTTTTAAATAAGTCCCGCCCCACTTAGTATACAAATCTGAATGGCGGGATGTCGCAGAGCGACAGAGCGGGATCAAATCCTAGAACCCTTTCTATTGATGTACGTAAAACAGCGCTTGAGGTGAGCTTTGGGCATCTTTTGTGTAATACGGCTCACCCCCACACAGAGGGCGAAGGAAACAGGGAGGGCGATAACAAGGGGGTCTACGTACTGCAGCTTCCATATCCAGGAGGTGGAGGGGAAGTCCGCTACCAGGTTCGCCCTGCCGAAGAGGATCTGGCAGATCCCCAGGGCTGCCGATTCCTGGTGATGGAAGAAGATCATCCAGAAAAAGCTCAGGCAGAGTCCCCCTATCATGCTCACGATCCCCCCTCCCCTCGTGACCCCCTTCCAATAGAGACCCAAGCAATATAAGGGCAAAAAGGAAGCAGCACACAACCCAAAGAAGAAGGCAACGGCAACAGCAATAATACTGGACGGTAATACCAAACCCCATATGACTGCCGCGCTTATGGTCAGGACCATCCCCACCTTGGTGAAGAAAACTGCTCCTGTCCTCCCCAATCCCAGGCCCTTGCCGTAAAAATCCCTGCCAAGGGAGGTCCCGCCGACATGAAACTGGGAGCTCACGGTAGCCATGGAGGCCGCCAACATCCCCATCAGGAATAATGCACCAAACCACCAGGGCATGACCGTATCGATGTATTGGGGAATGATCTTGTCCACATTCCCCCCGGCCACAGCTATAGATATTTCGCCGAACCTCTGCACAAAGATAACGTTGGTCAAGGGGCCGACAATCAAGGGAACGCCGGTCATGACCATTATGAATACCCCTCCCACCAATACCCATCGATGCAACACGCGATCCGATGAAACCGTCAGCAGCCTCACCACGAGCTGAGGCTGCGCGAGGACCCCGATCCCCACACCGTAAATGATGCTGGAGTAGACGATCCACCAGAAGGGGCTCCCCAGTGTTAATCCCGCGGTCCACCCCTGGTGCCCATCACGGACCCACTTCTCCGGGACCAAGGGGGCGATGTCCGTCAGGGCTTGATGCGCGGGGATGATCCCGCCGAGGAGATGGTAGGTCCAGAGGCAGAGGATCGCCATCATGACGAACATAACCACACCCTGAAAAGCGTCGGTATACATCACGGCCTTGAGCCCCCCCATGATGACGTAGAAGGCCAAAAACAGGCAGAAGGCCAGAAGACCCACGGCATAGGGAATATGAAGAGAGACCTCTATGAATCGGGCGATCCCAATGAGGACCGCAGCTACGTAGATGGGGATAAAGGCAAAGATCACCAACCCGGCAAATCCCTGGATGAACCGGGACTGATACCGCTCACCCAACACCTCAGGGAAGGTATGAGCATCGAGGGCCAACCCCATCCTGCGGGTCCTTGTGCCGAAGAAAACGAAGGCGATGAATATCCCTACCATAATGTTGAAAAAGCTCAGCCACAAGAGGGAAAACCCGAACAGGGCCGCTACCCCCCCAAACCCGACGATGATTGTCGTGCCGATAAAGGTCGCCCCATAAGACAGGACCATCACACCGGGGTGCATCCCCCGCCCCGCGATCATATAGTCCGCAGTCGTCCGAGTCCGCTTCCACCCCTTGTATACGAGGTAGCACACAACCATGAGGTAGAGGATGACGATACAGATAGTAAAAATAAAACCCATTGTCTTTTCCTCAAAGGGCATAGAGCTATCGCCTCCGCCTCGAGCGCTTCTCCCCCCTGTTCCATTGGATCAGGCCGTAGATAACGCAGAGCAGAGACGCCAGCATACAGCCGAGATAGGCCCAGGCCATCTCGTTGTTGGCAAAACCCAACATACCCCCAATTTCTCGCAACAGATTTAGAATCTCTTCATCTTCAACCATGACGTCCTGCGCATCCTATGTGAAGTCTACAATCAAAAAAAGACCTGCCAGATCAGGCCCAAGAGACCTGCCCAAAAGAAATTCCCTTCGACCAGGGCCTCAAAACGCCTGCCAGGGTGAAGCCACTTCCGCTCATAGGCAAACAGACAGAGGGTCGACGAAAGGACGGTGAAGAGCAGGAGGTACGAAAATGGTCCGACCGCGCCCGAGAGGGGGGCTGCGATCAAAAACAATGCCAAAAAGAGGGCCACACCTTTCAGGAGCAAGAGGGTCCGCTCCGCTCCCAGGGTAATGGGAAGGGTTTCGGCACCGACAAAGAGATCCCCCTGCTCCTGGAAGATATCGAAGAGGGCTGATCGGATATACGTAATGGAAAATACAAAGATGAATGCTGCCAAAGAAGCCAGCAACGCTCTTGCGTGCCCCCCCAACAACGGAAGGAGTGCAATGACCACCCCCCATGCCAGGGCCTCTGAAAGGGTCTTTGAGCCAGGGAAGTCCTTAATTCTGGAGTATCGCCACAGATGCCTGATCCTCACAGGCACCAGCGGGATGCTGTAGGCGATCCCCAGAAGGTTTAAGCCTACCATGGCGAAAAAAACCCAAAGCCCCAGATACCATGAGAGGGCAAGTGCCAATATAATAGAGACGATTCCTGATACTATCAAAAAGGCCCGATATTTCCTGTAAAAGGTAGCTACCTCTGGATCATTATACGCACTGGCGCCTTTATCGAGGAAACGATTTAAAACGTGCATGGCATAAATGTAAAAAAATGCTAATGCGGGATAGATGAGGCCGGCACTCCTCCCGGCGAGGACGGCAGCAGCATAGGCAAGGGCAAAGGCCCCCGCTGCCACAACGAAATTGCTCATCAGCAAAAACCGTGAGGCCTTGATGAACCATCGACCCAGGAAGGTTTCTTGACGGCTCTGGATCGCCTCTATCTCCCTGACCACACTCTTGATCATCCAGTTGGGGGTTGAGGCCCCTGCCGTGACACCGACCACCTCCATATCCGCCAATCGCTCCTTGTTCAACTCCTGCTCGGTCTCGATATGAAAGGTCGGCATGCCGGCCTCTTGGGAGATTTGAACAAGCCGTTGGGTATTGCCGCTGTTATAGCCGCCAACCACCACGACCCCATCCACATGTCCTGCGAAGGCCCGTACCTCCTGTTGACGGTTATGGGTAGCGTCACAAATCGTGTCAAATATAATGGCCTCGGGAAAACGCTCCTTGACCGCCTTCATCACCGCTTGAAAGTTATGTTCCGACTGGGTGGTCTGGGCGACCAAGAACACTTTCTTGAGGCGCGGCAGTTTCGTGACCTCCTCCGGGCTGTTGATGGCGTAAGCCCTGCCATGGGCATACCCCATGAGGCCTCTGACCTCTGGGTGAGCCTTATCGCCCACGATAATGGCGTTATACCCTTTTTTGGTATGAGAGCTGATAATGGCCTGCACCCGGGCCACGCGGGGGCAGGTGGCATCCCGGATCCTGAGGCCCGAGGCCTTGATGGCACGACGCTCATGCGGTGGGATACCGTGAGCCCGAATGATCATGGTCCCCCCGTCCAGATTTTCTATAGTATCGGTTGTGGTAACACCTTTGTTTTCGAGCAGGGCCAAGACTTGCCTGTTGTGAATGAGCGGGCCGTACGTATAGAGTGGGTGGGTCCCCTCATTGATCTCCGATAGCACGATCTCTATGGCGCGCCGCACCCCCATACAAAACCCTGCCCGCTTTGCCAGTTTGACCTTCAAATATCCCTCCTCTTCGGGCGCTCGTCAGTAGCAAAACATTGTATGGGAGATCTGAGCGAATTACAACTCTCTTTGGGTGACATGAACGACCAGATGATATTTTTTATTGACAAAACATATAGGATATGCTGTCATCATTTTGTTTGTGTGCCACAACATTCCTGAACGCAAGAGGTACGAAATCTCTGCTCACGCTATGGTAAATCGATGGAAGAATCATTAAAGGCCATATTACTCCCCTATCAGGAGCGCATCGATCGGGAATTGCGTGAATTCGCTCCTTTTCCAAAGCTTGCTGCTTTGGGGGACCCCATCGCCTACTTCTTCAACTTGCCGGGAAAACGTCTTCGCCCGTTGATCACCCTCATTACGGCGGAACACTTCTGCACTGATTACGAAAAAGCCCTCCCCGCTGCAATAGCCATCGAGGTCTTGCACGATTTCACCCTCGTCCACGACGATATCATGGATGACGATCATTTCAGAAGGGGCTACCAGACAGTGCATACCAAATGGGATGTCGGCACCGCTTTATTATCGGGAGACGCCATGATCGCCATGGCCTATCAGAAACTGTTCACCGTTCAATCACCCCACCTCATGACCATGCTTGAGGCCTTTACCGAGGGCATGTACGTGGTGTGTGAGGGACAGGCGAGGGATAAAGAATTTGAGACCAGAGATGGCGTATCCCTGGATGACTATCTCCCCATGATCTTTCAAAAGACGGCGCGGCTTTTTGCACTGGCCTTTGAATTGGGCTATCTCTCCTGCTCATCCGATGCTGATATATTAAAACCGTTGCAGGAGATGGGCGAACATATCGGGTTGGCCTTTCAGGTCAGAGACGATCTCTTGGATTTTGTCGGGGATGAAAAAGCCCTCGGCAAAGACGTGGGGAGCGACTGGCGGCGCAAAAAAAAGACCTATATCACCATCGGGTATCAATACAAGACAAGAACAAATCCTCAGCTCCCGCACGACCTCTTTGCCCTGTCGGAATTTTCAGCGGCCAAGGACGCCGTCCTCCAGGCGGGGGTCCTGGATGAGGCCCAAGACTTTATTCAGGAGCGGCTCGATAAGGCCGAGGCCATCGCCGCCTCCATCGACTTTTCCCACCCGGTCTTACATCACCTGTTGAAATTCCTGGCCGAGCGGAGCTATTGATAGATAGCTTTTTCAGAAAAGATCTTCAGTCGAAACACAAAAAGGGTAGGCCTTAGCACTATTTAATACCTACCCCTGTTTTTTCTTAGACAATAATAGTCGAGGGATACTTCTACAATCTCTTCCCCCTCGCTGTTATGGAATGAGCCCGGTCTGCTTAAGAATCCAGATATTCCAGGCCAAGGGGATATCACCCGAGTTACCCCAGGCTTGGTATGGCTGATCCTTAATGTACCACATGCCATTTGAAGGACGCCATACCGCGATGTCCGTCGCCCCATCACCACCATAATCACCAGGTACGGGGATATCACCCGAGTTACCCCAGGCTTGGTATGGCTGATCTTTGATGTACCACATGCCATTTGAAGGACGCCATACCGCGATATCCGTTGTCCCATCCCCATCATAATCACCAGGTACGGGGATATCATCTGGATTACCCCAGGTTTGGTATGGCTGATCTTTGATGTACCACATGCCATTTGAAGGACGCCATACCGCGATGTCCGTCGCCCCATCACCACCATAATCACCAGGTACGGGGATATCACCCGAGTTACCCCAGGCTTGGTATGGCTGATCTTTGATGTACCACATGCCATTTGAAGGACGCCATACCGCGATATCCGTCGCCCCATCACCGTCAAAGTCCACCTGATATTTAAATAGCTTCCCGGTAATGACGCTGAGTCGGTTGCCGGCCTTATCGTAGGTGTACTCGATGACCCTGCCGTTGGGATAGATGGTCTTAGTCAGGCGGTAGAGGTCATCGTATTCATAGGTGACCTTGCCGGCAAAACACGGCAGGGCAATTGCCACTACAACCAGCGAAACCAAAACCAGTAGTATTTTTTTCCGTATCATCTCCCTCTTCTCCTTTTATCAAAGAAATCATTTTATGAAGAGTGGGCCCAAAAAAGGGGGACGTTGTTGAAAACTTTCACTTTCCTTCCCCTACTTCTATCGTTTGTATGGCCTTGGCCACCGCCGAGGTGCAAACTCCCACCTGTCTGGCTATCTCTGCCATCGGCACCCCTATCTCTCGATTCAAACGATACGATATTCGCGCCCTCGCTCGCGATACTCGTTTTCTCTGCCCACCGTTGCGTAGCTCTGCCTCTGTTATCCCCTCATCATGACACACTGCTTTTATCACCTGGTCGACAAGAATCCCCCGCTCTCCTGAGGAAACCTGCCGCCTGACAGTGCGATCCGCCTCCTGTAAAAGCCCCGAGACAAAATCACCGCTCCCAAGAATCCGCGCATCATATGCCATCTTTTCCTTCCTGCCCCTCAATGAAACAACGGATGACCATCCCCCCATACTGCGAACCAACCCGCCACCCACTAAATCCGTCCTGCGACCATTATGTGCTCCTTCGTGGACGAATTGACGATAGACCCGCAGCGCAGTCTTTGGCTTGCCACTAAATTGCCTTAACACGTAATCACATTCCTGCCACTCATTGTCCCGCTTCCCCACCAAGACACTATGACCACTCCATCGATACCGATCCAATTCCTCAACTCTCTTCACCACCGATGCCCGTAACGGATTCAAATGTATATAGCGCACCAACTCCAATAAATAGACATCTTCCTCACACACGATAGATTTATACCGATTCTGAAACAGATGACCACTTCTCCGATAGCGGCGATTAAACCATATTGCATAGCCGGTCAATAATCGACGCATAAAGGTGGCAATCCCTGAAGGACCACTGAACAGCAATAAATGGATATGGTTGTCCATCAAGACCCATGCTAGTATCCTCGTTCCGGTAGTATTTACAAGATGTTCTATACGGCTTAAAAACTCTTCACGATCCTGATCATCACGAAAGATCGCAACACCATCTATCCCCCGCACCATAACATGGTGAAGGGTACCGGGAGCATCTAAACGAGCCTGCCGCGGCATATCAACACCCCTTTACTCTCAGTTACTTTGAAAGTGAAAGTTTTCAACAACGTCCCCCTAATACCTCCCCGAAAGATCGCAACACCATCTATCCCCCGCACCATAACCATGATGAAGGGTACCGGGAGTATCTAATCGAGCCTGACCTGGCATCTGCGCTTCTTACCTCTTTTCAACCAAAATGTGAAAGTTTTGAACAACGTCCCCTAGTTTCCGCTGTGGAAATCACCGTATCGCTTTGGGTATTATTGGTCATGGATTGAGCATATTCCTGAAAAGTGAAAGATTTGGACAACGTCCCCTAGTTTCCCCTCGGGAGTATCTAATCGAGCCTGACGTGGCATCTGCGCTTCCTACCTCATCTCAATAAAATGTGATAATTTTGAACAACGTCCCCTAGTTCCTTCCTATGTTTTATACTTAAACTCGAACCTACCTTTAGCTTTCTCCTTGAGGGTTTCTACAAGCTTTAAGAATAAATCATATCTTTCTCCAAAACGAGGCACCCATAGATAATACCTGGTTGATTTATCTTTAGTCTTTACAATAATTGTAGACATTAGCGCAGTCCAAAAATAGTAAATTTTAATCAACCGAATTCTTGAAAATGGAAATTTTCGATATCTTTGGAACGTCCTGAATTGTATATTTTTTTCTTCAACAACAATCTCTATTGTGGTTCTAAAAAATAAATGAAAATTATATATAAGGATTAACAAAATAAAAAACCTTATTATTAATGAATCCAATTCGAATGGGATTAAAAAAAATCCTACGGTTAATAACATAATAATAAACAAATTTGAAAAACATGCTAAAGCACCTTTTCCAAAAAAAACTTCCATTAACCCTTTTTTATCACTTAGACTAAAATTAAAGGTAATTCTTTTTAAAGCCATATTATCCCTCCTAACTTACGTCTTATCTTACTGCCTGACTCTCTTGGTTAACTCTTTATACAGATCTTGGTGCAGTTTTGGAAGGTCACGTATATTACCTTTGCGAGAATAAACAGAAAAAACATACATCCCTGTAATCCCAGTTCCAAGCCCTACCGAATAACCAAGTGTGTTTCCCACACCTCCTTTGCCCAAAAAGCTTGTTGTAGTAATTTGTCCTGAAAACCCTCTAACGCCAGCAGCAAGAAAGCCAGAAACCATAAAAGAATGTTTGCTTATTTGACATGGATCTACATCTGCGAAGTATTCTCCTCCTTCTAATTGCAGTGCACCACCATATCCAAAACCTGGCCCTACAGCAAAATAATCCCACTGATGGTACTCACCAGTAGATGGATCAATTAAGTAATATGTGCCTACTTCACCCCCCACATACTTGTAACCACCGCCGATACTTTCGGTCATAAATAGCCATCTTTTGAATGCTAATCCCCACGGATCAACAAAGTTGATTGGATTACCCCCCACATACCCATACAGATTCATCCCCCCTGCATATCCAATCGGATCTTTATTGATAAATCTCCCCACTTCAGGATCATAGTACCTGGCGCGCATGTAGTAGAGGCCATTGCCTTCGGCCATGACGCCGAAACGGCCTACATACGTGAAGGGATTGGGGATGGTCTCTTGCGCGCCCACCATACCATAGGGTGAGTAGGCGTAGGCATTAACTATCTGGGCGCTGCTGTCAGTGATGGCTACGGTGCTGCCGAGGCCGTCATAATGATAAAAATAGTATTCACTGGCTGGGGTAATCTTGGCTACTAATCCCACACCATCATAGACATAAAAGGCAATGAGGTTGTTGCTTGCATCCATCTCCGCCAATACCTGCGGCAGAATTCCATTGGGATCGATCAGATAGTTCGTCTGCACGCCATCTTCGATCTTGGCCACCCGCTGCCCCAGGCCGTTGTAGATATACTGGGTCGTCTGGGTGCCATCACTTACCTGCGTGAGCCGGTTGAGGGGATCGTAGGTATAACTGGTTACAGTGGTTCCAATGGTTTTACTGGTTCTGTTCCCATTGGCGTCATGGGTATAAGTGGTGCTGTCTCCCGTGGCCAGGATGTTGCCGAGATTATAGGTATAGTTGATGGTCCCGGTCTCAAAGCCCGGAATCAGGGGCTCTGCCAGATCGACATTGGTCCTGTTCCCCACCCCGTCGAGGGTGTAGGCATATGTGGAGATCACCGTATCTCCGGGGGCGTAATTTGTAAGGTTGGTAAGCCGGTTTCTCGTATCGTAGGCAAAGACCGTGTAGGTGGCATTGGGATAATCTATCCTGGTGAGGTTGTCCGCTGCGTCATATTGATACGTTACCTGCTGGGAGTTGGGGAGGGTGATCGTGTCCAGGAGATTGTTGTCATAGTAGGCATAGTTCACCGTACCAAAGTCGGTGGCAATGCTGGTGATATTGCCTACGGCATCGTAGGTGTAATCAATGGTCTTCGCATTGGGATAGGTGATGTTCGTGAGGCGGTCGAGATTATCGTACGCATAGTCCGTAGTTCCCGTGCTGTCAATCATGGTGTCGAGGTTGCCTACCATATCATAAGTATACGCAATAGAAAGATCAGGGGCCGTGATGCTTGTTAACCGGTGCAGGTCGTCATATCCATAGGTGGTCACCACACTATTTGCATCTGTCTTTGTGTCGAGGGTCCCAACAGGATTGTAGGTATACGACTCCTCGGCGCCCTCGGGATAGGTGATCTTTTTGAGCCAGTTGTTCTCGTAGTACTCAAATCCCGTTGCCTGGTCTTTGGGATCAGTGAGGCCGGTGAGGTTGCCGTTGCCGTCATACCCAAACTCGGTCTCATACCCTGCCAGGGCGTGTATGATCTTGGTGCGCTGGTTGATATTATCGTGCTCATATTCGGTGTAGAGACTGTTTTCATCGGTAATCCCTTCGATACCCGAGCAGTAGCGGTGGATGAGGTATGCGGTGCTGTCCGGGTGGGTGATCTCGGTGAGCCTGCCTAAAGGATCGTACTCGTACTCGGTGGTATGGGACAGGGGCGCTGGGAGGGTACTTGTGTAGATCTTATCGCTGTCGGCATAGTAGGTAAAGGAGGTGATGTGGCTCAGGGGGTCGGTGACGGTCAGGAGGTTGCCGTGCGTATCATAGGTGAAGCTCGTCTCCTTATCCCGCGCGTCTATGATCTTTTCGAGCAGGCCGTTGGAAAGGTAGGCAAACTCGGTCTCATTCGTCAGGGGGTCGGTGATCTTGGTGAGATTGTCATTCGCATCGTAGTCAAAGTGGTAGGTACGTGTCAGGGGATCAGTCATGTCGGTGAGATTGTCATTGGCATCATACACAAAGGTGGTGGTCTGATTCAGGTGGTTGGTAATAGCGGTGATGTTGCCGCGATCGTCATATACAAAAGAGGTCTCTTTTTCCTCGGCGTCGATGGTTTTTTTCCGGTTACCCTTGGCATCATACTCATAGGTCGTAGTATACCCCTCGGGGTCGGTGATATAGGTGGTGTAGCCGGAGTAGTTGTACCCGTAATGGGTGGTATAGCCTTCGGGATCGGTCACTACGACTTCCTTGTTCGGAACATCAAAGTCATATTGCGTTGTGTTCCCCTCGGCATCGGTAACGGTTTTCAGGCGCGTCCCCCAATCATGATACGTAAACGAGGTCGTGCCGTTGGGGGTGACCATGCTGGTGAGTTCGTGATCAACATTGTAATTAAACGTAGTGGTGAACTCGGCCACATCGGTGGAGGTCTTCATATTGCCGTACTCGTCATAGGTGAAGGTGATTTCTTCCCCAGTAGGATCGGTGATGGTCTGTACCTTATTGCCGGAATACGCAAAGGTGATAGTCCTGCCCGAGGCGTCGGTGATGGTGTTTAACAAACCGCTGGTATAACTCAAGGTCACCGCGTTGCCGTTTCTGTCGGTAATGGAGGTAAGAACACCGTTTGTGTCGAAGGCATAGGTAAGCTTTTCATCCTTCACCCAGAGGGAAAAGGTATCATCGGGGTTTTTGGTCAGGGTATCATAGATCCCCTTGGGCGGGGTATAGGTACCGCCCCCCTGCGACACAAACCGGTCCTCAGCACCTGTGCCGCGCACCACCACCACATCGCCTGATGCCTCCTCGATAAGGTGAATACCATAGCTGAAGGTCCACCCCCTGCCGAATATACCCTCATGGGTGCTCGTGGCGTTGTAATAACGGGCGAACCTGATGGTGGGCCCAAGGGTGAAATAGTGAATGTCTTTGTCCTCAAGGATGAAATTGAGGTTGGCAAGATTAACCAGAAGCCTGGGCATGCCACCGCCAGGGTTGCCAGGGGTTCTCTTGCAACACCCCTGCGTCTCCTTGCCCTTATTATCTGTAGCTGTATTTTGAGGTAAGCCCTTGTCCTCTTGATTTGTTGGATCTTCAGGAAAAGGGTCATCAGCATCGGGGATATCATCGCCATCAAAATCATACGTCTCTGGATTATAAGTCCCGTAAATGTGAATAACATACCTGTTATAGATGCAGACATAACAACCACCATACGGAAGAAGGCAATAACCTGCATAGACATCCATCTGATTGGGATAACAATCAATAGAAGAACAACTACATGAGCTTTTACACCCGCCAGACTCAACAGGATTTAAAGGATATACATCTACCTTAAAGAGCTTAGTCGCCCAACCGGAAATACACGATACACCCCCTTCAGGACAAAAGGGGCCCGGAACTATACCAGTCCATACACCATTATCATCCAGGGTGGCAGGATGAGAAGGTAAGGGGAACGCCACGCTCCCGATAAAAAGGGCCAAGCACAGACACAACAATGTTAGCCGTTTCAAAGGACACCTCCTTCTTAAAACCAGTAGACAGTGATCAGTCTCACACCTCTTAGATAAACATAAAAAAGATGTGATGTCGCTCTGCGACATAGTCAGTGATCAGTCCCACTCCTATCGAATAAAATGTTGGGATGTGTCGTATTACGACACCCCCTCTATAAAATATCCGAATGGTAGGGGGTCGCAAAGCGACATAATCAGTGATCAGTCCCACACCTAAAATATAGTCAGTGACCAGTCTTCAGTAACCAGTGATCAGTAAAAAGTTGTAAAAATAAAAAAGCCTCCGTCGTCCCGCTTTTAATATTTTTAGTAAAGCAGAGCAGGACTGCGAAGGCTCATTAAAAACTATTTTTCCTCTACCCTTCCCCATTGCCCCATCCCCTAGAAACAGAAGGTCTCAGCTGCGATCTTGAACTATATGTAAGTAATTAGTTGGTGCCTCATACCCCTTCGTGCGGCACCGTGATTACACCCTTTCATACCCCGCATTAAATTTATTTGTCAAGCACTTTTTTCATAAAATCTTATATACAAACTGATTGAAGAATTGTTATGCTAAAGTAATCATACTGAAAGAACAGAGACCGAACATAAGCAGCTCGTACTTAAAAACGTGAATGAAGAAAGGAGAAAACACATGGGGATCATGAAGGGCAAAGTATGTATCGTTACCGGCGGGGCTGGAAGCATCGGGCTTGCGAGTGCCTCGCTCCTTCTGCAGAAAGGCGCCAAGGTTATGCTGGTCGGGCATAACGAAAATAATTTAACTCGTGCTGCCAAGACCCTCAATGTGAGCGATGATACACTGAGGATCATACAGGCGAACGTAGCTGACACACAGGAAACGCAAAACTATATTAACCAAACAGTTGCCACCTGGGGCAAGATCGACGTCTTGTTCAGCCATGCTGGGATCAGCGGCGTCATCAAACCGATTGTCGAATATCCCGAGGAGATCTTTGATAAGGTTATGGCGGTTAACATCCGTGGTTCGTTCCTCGCGTGTAAATACGGTTTGCCTCAGATGAATGACGGCGGCAGCATTATCATCACATCCAGCATCATGGGGGTGACAGCCGACCCCGGCGTCTGCGCCTACGTAGTATCCAAACATGCGCTCATCGGGCTCATGCGAACCGTGGCAAAAGAAGCCGCTCCCCGTAACATCCGCGTCAATATCCTCGCACCGGGCCCCATCGACAACACGTTTCAGACGAAGATCGAGGAGCAGCTCACCGAGGTAGTGGGGGAGGATGGCGCCGAATTTCTCAACCGGATCATCCCTTTGGGCCGCCATGGACGAGCCGAGGAGATAGCGCAATCGGTTTTGTTCCTTGCTTCTGATCAAAGCAGCTTTTCGACCGGCAGCGTCTTCATGTCCGATGGTGGAATGAACATTTAACATGGGAGCCACCAGAAGATCAGGTTTATATAGTTAACAGAGCCCCTTTCAATTCCCGTATGCCGGTGCTGTGGCCGGAATCCTCCCCCCAAAGACCGTTTTGGGCTCAGTGCGTTCATATCTAGTTTTTACCGTATAAGTAGAATACAACCATGGAAAACATTAAAGGCTTCATCATAGCGGTCATTCTTCTTATTGGAACCAACGCATTCGCAGGAACCGTGCCGATCTATACCTACAAAGTTATCAATGCCTACCCCCACGACAAGGAGGCCTTCACCCAGGGGTTGGTATTCGAGGGCGGATACCTCTATGAGGGGACCGGACAGTATGGTTCCTCTACGCTGCGCAAGGTGGAGTTAGTGACAGGAAACGTTGTGCAAATCTACAGGCTGCCGCCACATTTTTTTGGTGAGGGGATAACGATCTACAGAAACCAAATTATTCAATTAACGTGGCAATCGCAGATCGGTTTCGCTTACGACATAAAAAGCTTCGGCATCATACGGGAGTTTCATTATTCGACTGAGGGGTGGGGTATCACCCATGACGGGAAGCGCTTGATTATGAGTGATGGAACAGCTACGCTTTATTTCCTTGATCCTGAAACTTTTACACAAATAGGCACACTCCAGGTGCGCGATGCACAAGGTCCTGTAAGTATGCTCAATGAGCTTGAATACATTCAAGACGAGATATACGCGAACGTGTGGCAGAAGAATCGTATTGCTCGGATCTCACCCCAAACCGGTGAGGTGATCGGCTGGATAGATGTGGGCGGACTATGCACATGGAATGGTGTCTTGAACGGTATTGCCTATGATCATGAACATGACCGGCTCTTTGTGACTGGTAAGTTGTGGCCTTATATCTATGAAATTAAACTCATTGAAAAGTGACGACAGGAATGCCACCCTCAGGACGATATCATTTTTCTAAGACAAAAGAGTGGTGTACGTTTGGCATGAAAGAGACAAACAGAGTTAAGAACTATGCCGTGCTGGTATCTTCCGTTTTCTTTTCCGATTTTACTTCTTTTTTTTCTGCGGGTTTTTCCGCGGGTTTTGCAACTTTGTCTTTTTTACCGTTATTCTTGTAATCAGTAACGTACCAGCCAGTCCCCTTCAATTGAAACGAGCTGAGCGAGATAAGCCTGCGTAGTTTACCCTTACAAAAGGGACACTTTTGCAAAGGCTTATCCGTAATCCTCTGCATCTCCTCTACGGTGCGACCGCAATTGGTACATTGGTATTCGTAGATTGGCACTGTTCCCTCACGCAGTTTTGTGTAAAAAATATAGTGCCCCCTCCCCTCCTTGTCAAGGCTGCGGCGATTGCCATATCCTGTTGACATGATGATCCCTGATGTATAATGTGAATGCATACATAGTATGGAGGTGGCACACTAAAGGATGCAGTCCATCAGGATCGCTTTGGCCCAAATCAATGCCACGGTAGGAGACCTTGCGGGAAACGCCCGCAAGATTAACGAGGGAATCGAGCAAGCACGAGAGCTGGGGGTGGATCTTCTCGCCTTTCCTGAACTGGCCGTCACGGGCTACCCTCCGGAGGACCTCCTCCTCATGCCCCGCTTTGTCCAACAGAACCTCAAGCACGTGGCCGAGATAGCAAAGACCGCACAAGGCCTCACCGTCCTCGTCGGCTTTGTCGATAAAAAGGATGATATCTACAACGCCGCTGCTCTGATCCATGACGGTGACCTCGTAGAAGTCTACCACAAGATCTTTCTGCCCAATTACGGCGTCTTTGACGAGGACCGCTACTTCCAGGCGGGGAGAGAGGCGCTGGTCTTTGAACTCCAGGGGGTAAAGGTCGGGGTGAGCATCTGCGAAGACATCTGGCATGCCGGCGATCCCCTTAAGACCGAGACGGTGCTCGGGGACGCCGAGGTCGTGCTCAACATTTCTGCCTCCCCTTTTCACGCCGGCAAACGGGCGGCCCGCCAACACATGATCTCCAACCAGGCCTGTGATAATGCGGCCATCATCGCCTATGTCAACATGGTGGGGGGACAGGATGAACTGGTATTCGACGGCAACAGCATGATCATCGACCCCAAAGGGACTTTGATCGCCCAGGCCCACTCCTTGGCCGAGGACCTCCTCGTAGCTGATGTCGATGTGGAGGGGGTCTTCAGAACCAGGCTCCGCGACCCCCGCAGGAGAAAGGAAAAAAAGACCCTTGCCCCGGATCACATCCCCTTGAGGACCGTGCGCCTGACCGAGGCGAAAAAGAAGACGGTTGCTCCGCCCCCCCTTGAAAGCAGGGAGCCGATCCAGTACGATGACGTGGGGGAGGTTTATCAAGCCCTGGTCGTTGGTACCCGTGATTATTGCCGGAAAAACGGCTTTCAAAAGGTGATCATCGGGCTCAGCGGAGGAATTGATTCCGCCGTTGTGGCTGCCATAGCGGTCGATGCCGTGGGGGGAGAAAACGTCACCGGAGTGGCCATGCCCTCCCCCTATTCCAGCAAGGAAAGCCTGGAAGACGCCGGACAACTGGCCGATAACCTGGGGATAACACTCCTGCACATCCCCATCTCCTCCATCTTGAGCTCATATCTTGAGACCACCAAACCCCTTTTTAAGGGGATGCAAGAGGACATCACCGAGGAAAATATCCAGGCCAGGATCAGGGGGAATATCCTCATGGCCCTTTCCAACAAATTCGGCGCCTTGGTCCTCGCCACCGGGAACAAGAGTGAATTGAGCACAGGCTACTGTACCCTGTACGGGGATATGGCAGGGGGGTTTGCCGTAATCAAGGATTGCCCCAAGACCCTCGTCTACCAGCTGGCAGAACACAAAAATAAACAAGTGGGAAGGGAAATTATCCCCACCCGTATTATCGAAAAAGAACCCACTGCTGAACTGCGCCCTCATCAAAAGGACACAGACAGCCTCCCCCCCTATGAGCTGCTTGACCCCATCCTCCAGGCCTACGTGGAGGAGGACAAGGGGGCCGATGAGATCGTGGCCCAGGGGTACTCCCCGGAGATGGTCAGGGATATCATAGAGCGAGTGGATCGCAACGAATATAAACGACGACAGAGCCCGCCGGGGATCAAGATCACACCACGGGCCCTGGGAAAAGACAGGCGTCTCCCCATAACCAACCGGTACCGGAATTTTTAGGCCGCCCCTCCGGTGCCCCTATCCCAAAACCAGCGCACAAAGCGTTCAACCCCTTGCTCAATACCCACCTGGGGATCATAACCCAGGAGGCGGCGTGCCTTACTGATATCGGCGTAGGTGATCGGCACATCCCCGGGCTGCTCAGGCAGCTCCTCGATCTCGGCCTTTTTGCCCAGGGCCCCCTCGAGAAGAGAAACGAGCTCACGCAAGGGCACGGTCTGTGACTCCCCCAGGTTGAAGATGTTGTACCCCTTCAGGTTTCGCATCGCACCCATGACCCCGTTAATAATGTCATCGATGTACGTATAATCCCGGCGCGACGTGCCGTCACCATAGAGGGGGATCCGCTCTTCCTGAAGGATGAGGCGGGCGAACTTATGGATAGCCATCTCCGGGCGCTGGCGAGGACCATAAACGGTGAAGAAGCGAAGACAGAAGATGTTCATGCCGTAGAGGTGATGGTAGACAGAGCAAAAAAGCTCCCCTATCCGCTTGGTCACGGCATAGGGGGAGATCATCGCCTCCAGCCTGTCCTCCTCGGTAAAAGGGATCGTGGGGTTTCTGCCGTAGACGGATGAGGAAGAGCCGAAAATAAAATCCAACACGCCGAACTCCCGGCAAACCTCGAGGAGATTCAACGTCCCTGCGACGTTCACCTCCTCATAGAGCAGGGGCTGCTCGAGAGAAGGCCGCACCCCCGCCCTGGCTGCCAAATGGATCACCACATCAAAGGAGGACCCCCTGAACAGGTCCTCCAAAAGCCCCGCATCCCTGATATCACCTTCTACCAGATGAAATGCCCCATCCCCTGTGGTCGCTTGGATCTCTTCCAGGTTTCTCCGCTTGATCGCCGGATCATAAAAGGGGTCGAAGTTATCCAGACAAACAATTGACTCCCCCTCCTGCAGGAGGCGCTGGCAGAGATGTGAGCCGATAAAACCGGCCCCGCCGGTGACCAAGACTCGCTTCATAAATCAAAAAAACTCCTCAGGGAGGAGGTGGCGTAGGAGATACACTCTGTCCATATCCACCCCAGTTAAAGTACTGCGGTGTGGGGCGGAATACGGTCACCCGGCCATCCTTCTTTCTATCCATGGTGACATGGCTCACCCCTGTATAGATATATCCCAGCGTCTCACCTTTATAGTTGACGATGTTGAGGGCCCGGGGCTCAAAGGGTATATCCCACTCGCGACTGATGTATTGCCCATCCAGGCGATGGATGGCATAGATAACATCCTTATCGCTGAGGGGTTTTCCCCACAACGGGCTTGGCAGGTGATAATCGTCTTTGATATCTAATAGGAGCGCCGTGGGGATCTCCGTTGACGCCCCTGCAAAATAGACGTCGAATCCCTGGAAGAACGCTTGATCAAAGGCCCGTATTTTAACAGTCACCTCCGGGTTTACCGAGAGGTTTTTTCCCAAACCCCATACAGGACTCAACGCAAAAACAATACCGGCCAAGAACAAAACGAAAACCGATGTCATTAACTTTTTCATCGCATCACCCCTTTGTGGATCTCCCGCTTGCGGGACCCCGCATTCCTTGATCTGTGTTGTGGAGCGGGGCTGTATTCCCCGATTTATGCAAAGCGGTGCGGGACTTTATCCTCGCCCCCTTCGGGCAAACATACACACCGCCCTACAAAAAAATGCCAAACAAGGAGTTTTCGAAGCGTTGTTAATCTTCTACTTGATGAATCGTATACACAGCGGATAACGGTATTTCTCACCTTCATTGACCTTCACCGCAGCAATGATCACCATGACCAAATCAAAGATCATCAAAGCAACGAAAATAACATAGCCAATCAAGATTAACGTAAGCAGGAGCGCAACAAAAGCATAGATGGTTACGGATATCTGAAAATTGAGGGATTCCTTGCCTTGATCATCCACAAGGGGCGATTCAGCCTTCTTGATCAACCAGATAATCAGTGGTGCAATAATGTTGCCGAACGGAATGATGTACCCGGCAAAGGCCCCGATATGACAAAACATCGCCCATGTCCGTGCATCCTTCTCATTCATTGCCGCCATAACAATATCTCCTTTCCCTATCAATTATTCTAGATGATGCTAATCCATCGCCCCCACCGAATCATACCACCATCTCTTCTTTAGCAATTGCTATCCCTCTTTCAAGAAACTATACGTCTTTTTGCCCTTGCGTGATAGACGAAACAACTTTCCTGTGGTCATGCGGGATACGATATCCGCTTCCTTCATATGATGGTCGTTGAAGGCTAGAATCCCCTTCGGTCTCAAGACTCGATGCAACTCTTTGAGCACTCCATCGGGGTCGCTCAAACTGTGAAAGATATCAAACAACAGAACAATATCTACGCTTTTGGCCGGCAATCCAGTTTTGCGATCTGACAAAATGGTTTCCACATTTTTCAGTTGTCGCTTCGCAATGATGTGCTGAACCCTCTGAATTGCAACCGGATGGATGTCCAGGGCATAAATTCTCCCTGAAGTGCCTGCCAATGCTGCTGCAGCGATGACATAACCCCCTGGACCACAGCCATAATCGAGGACATGAAATCCTGGCTCTATCCCCACTTCTTGCAAGATATTCTTGCGAGATAGGAAGAAATCGCGCACAGTATAACCAAAAGACATGAATTTGAAATGAGCATTGGACATGGGTTTATCCATGGCTTGTTCCCCTCTAGGTTCTCATAAGAAAATGGGTCTACGCACGATTGAATATTTGCTCATTGACACGGCACAGCGGAAAGATTCACAGCAATACAGCTGACAAGGGCTCCAATGTATGGATCTACCTTAGTTCAAAACTTACCCTGACCCTGGCATTAACACTGATCTGACCGAGGGCAACGCTCTTGTCAGCCCCATCGGAGCTGCCGCCGGCACCTTGTATCACATTTGGGGCCATGCCCTTTTCGTACTGCTCTTCAACAATGGTGTAAGGCCGCCCCACCTTTTGCCCAAGCTCTTTAGCCATGCTCTTGGCCTTCTCCTTGGCAGCCTTCAGGGCCAGGGCACGCGCTTGATCGCGGTACTCGCGCAGTTTCGTCGTCCGAAATTGGACTCCATAGACATAGTTGGCACCGGCCTCGAGGACACTGTTAAGCAGATCGTCAAACTTCGATAGATTTTGCACGGTAAGAACAAGGGTCTTGCGCACACGATAACCAATGAAATCCTCCCCGTCGTTGTACCGAGGCTCAATATTGATGCGGTCTATTCGAACATGCCCTGATGCCACGCCGTCCTTTTTGGCCAGGTCAAGGACCCTCTTGACGCGCTCATCATTTGCCTGCTTGGCAATACCGAGGTCTCTATCCCACGTCTCCACCCCTATGGTCAGTATTGCTTGATTGGGAGAAACCTGGACCTCTGCCTCACCGGTGACCGTGATGAGGCGCGGCGTTGACTTTTCTAACGCCCAAAGGGGAGCAGCAAAGATCATGATACAAAAAAGAGCAAACCCAATGCTCCGTAAGGCTTTTCTCATCATCTCTTCCTCCTGTCCTCCGTACCTTTCAATATATAGTCTACCATAGTGCTCTTCCTTTTTTGCTACAATTTCT
>Ga0307425_1000303_pt1 | contig 31438 bp, 21 predicted proteins | sample SalMarWE160330MG_FD_202152 | JGI IMG/M metagenome (GOLD analysis project Ga0307425, IMG submission 202152) | Salt marsh sediment microbial communities from the Plum Island Ecosystem LTER, Massachusetts, United States - WE1603-30 | ecosystem: Environmental > Aquatic > Marine > Intertidal zone >...
GATTCAAGTCCCATCTCCATGGTAAGGATCTCAACCGGATACCCGGTCTTCTCCCCCACTACACCCAGCAGAAGCCCCTTAAAATCCACCCCCGTGGCAACAGCTTCGGGTATATCATTGGTCAAAGGAGATTCAATGGTAGCAGATTGTGGGGCCGATGAATCAGGGGAGGGAGCCGCGGGTGCATATCTCTCCATAAAAGATATAACGTCTCCCAGGGTCTGGATGTTCGCCATCTCGTTTGCATCCACCTCAGGTAGCCACGACAATTGATCCTTGATGGCAGAGAGGATCTCTACCCTCTTTATGGAATCAATCCCCAGGTCCGATTCAAGTCCCATCTCCATGGTAAGGATCTCAACCGGATACCCGGTCTTCTCCCCCACTACACCCAGCAGAAGCCCCTTAAAATCCACCCCCGTGGCAACAGCTTCGGGTATATCATTGGTCAAAGAAGATTCAATGGTAGCAGATTGTGGGACCGATGAACCAGGGGAAGGGGTCGCGGGTGCCTGTGCATGGGTAACTGGTACCGGAGATGGAGTCGGGATTGAAGGGAGCTCGACCCGGGCATGAGGCGCGTCTTTATGCTGGAATGAAATCGCCGGGAGGTCCTGCCCGTTAATCATCCCACTTAGGGCAATGGTAGAGCTCTCTGCGGCCTTTAGGAAGGCCATATGGGCCTCACCCATAGTCTTCTGGAAGGCCGAATGCCCCTCGGCGGTCTGTCTCTGGACCTCTTGAAAGGCCGTGATCCATGAGGTGAAATCACCGTTGCCTCCCCTTATTAAAGGGGCACTGTTTGAGACACACGGCCGACACGTGACAGAATCTGGCACTTTTTCCTTTTTCATTTCATTACTCCTGGCTGCATGACATATGGTCTTTCCCAGGTCCATTCTGGGTGAGTTCGGTTTTGGCAAGGCCTTTTCTCCTTCGGCCGGAGGATAGGGCCTGCCGTAATTGCAACCCATAAGGGGAACCGTCATCTTGGGCCTTTTCTTGTTCCGTGGATCACTAACCGGCGAATAGTCCTGCCACATGGGGCCAAAATCCAGCACAATGCCACCTAGCGCAAGCTGGGCTAAGGCATTCCACAGGCCTGTTATGCCGTGTTCACCCTTGCGGTCCACGCTCACGGCGAGATGATCGCGCCCTTGAAGGCATTGCTTTACAAGTTTGGTGAGCACGGAGCCTGGTCCCACCTCAATAAAGGTCCGCACGCCTTCGGCATACATGGCCTCAATCTCTTCTACAAACCGCACCGGATGATTTATCTGTTTTGTCAGCAGTTCACGTATCCCATCTGCATTATCTGGGTAGGGCTCTGCCGCCACGTTGGAATAAATGGGCAGGGTTGGGGTGTTGAATGAAATATCCTTGAGAAAGTCCAGGAAGGGTCCACATGAGCCATCCATCAGAGAGGAATGGAAGGCGTTGGATACCTGAAGCCTGTAGACATCAATTCCCTCATCTGCAAGGTGTTTTTCTACCTCTTCAATGGCCGGGACGGCGCCCGACAGGACTACCTGACTGGGGCTGTTGTTATTGGCAATTATGACATCGCTCTTCCATTCATCAAGCAACGCCTGAATCTTCTCCAGGGGCTGGGCCACGGCAGTCATGGTCCCTGGAGCGGAACCAGCATCTGACATAAGCTTTCCCCTCTTCCTGGCAACCCTTATCATACCGGCGGCATCCAGGATGCCTGCCTCAAACAGTGCGGTAATCTCTCCCAGGCTGTGACCTCCAACACAATCCGGCCTTATGCCGAGTGCCTTGAGAAGGGTAAGCATGCCGAGGCTTGTAACGGTGATAGCCGGTTGGGCCCATTCCGTGCGCTTAAGTACCCTGGCCTGTTCCTCCCTGTCTTCGTCTGTAAAGCATGGCGGCGGAAAAACTATTTCATGAAGCCTGTTACCATCCATAGGAATTGCGGCCGCCATATCCCAAACGCCCCGGACTTCGTCAATATGCATGGCGAGGTCCGCACTCATACCCAGGTACTGGCTGCCCTGGCCAGGGAATAGAAAGGCAATGGAACCGGGCCTTGTATCATGTGTGTCATAATAGATCCCGTTCGGGAAAGAGAATGGCCTGCCTGGATTCTTGGAGATAGTCTCGATTGCCTGACCTATGTTCTTTTTCAGATCATTTTCGTCCGTAGCGACAATGGCCATCCTGACACTCGATGTGGGATCAAACTCCTCCTGGCTTGTCCTGGCCACATGGGTAAGCATGCCATCTATTTCTGAATCAGCCCCCGTTTTCTTCAACAGGGCGACAAGCTCATCCTCGTTGTCAGCGCCAAAAAGCACCAGTTCACTTGGAAGGGCCCGCAGGCGCCAGGCATGATTGCCGGTACCTGAATATTCTTCCAATGCAACATGGAAATTGGTCCCGCCAAAGCCAAATGAACTCACAGCCGCCCTCCGGGGATAGGATTCATCCCTTATCCATGGCCTGGTCTGGGTGTTAAGACAAAAGGGGCTATTCGCCAGGTCCATCTTTGGATTCGGCTGATCTACCTTGATCGTTGGTGGGAGGACCTTGTGGTGCAGGGCCATAATGGCCTTGATGAGTCCGGCAACACCTGCCGCACTTTTTGTATGGCCGATCTGAGATTTAACGGAACCCAGGGCACACCACTGCCGGTCCTTACGGTCTGTCTCATTGAAGACCATACTAAGCCCTTCAAATTCCGCTATATCGCCCGCTATGGTACCGGTCCCATGCGCCTCTATCAATTCAACGGTAGCCGGGCTGTAACCCGCCACCTCATAACATCTCCGCATCGCCTTGGCCTGCCCCTCCGCGAGTGGGGAATAAACACTCGTACCAGCGCCGTCAGACGAAGTCCCAATCCCCTTTATTACTGCATAAATACGGTCTCCTTCGCGTTCTGCATCTTCCAATCGCTTGAGGGCAACCATCCCCAGACCCTCACCCAACATCATTCCGTCCGCCTTATCAGAAAAGGGACGACAGTCATCCGTGCGAGAGAGGGCCGGTGTCTTGCTGAAACAGGTGTACAAGAAAGGACCATTCGTGGTATCGACTCCGCCCGCAATCACCAGGTCTGACTGGCCCAGCCAGAGCTCATTAAGACCCATTGACATTGCAGAGAATGAGCTGGCACAGGCCGCATCGGCGGTGCAATTCGTTCCTCCCAGGTCAAAGTGATTCGCGATACGCCCTGCTACGACATTGCCCAACAATCCGGGAAAGGTGCTCTCCTTCCAGGGTGTGTAGTTACCTGCAATGCGCTCGCAGATCTCCTGGACCTGATCCTCGGGGATACTACTCTCTCTGAGGGCCTTGACCCACACTGGCCGCTGAAGCCGGCTCACCATCTCACCCAGCAGTTCAAGCCCCGCTGCAATTCCCAAAATCACACTGATTCGATCCCTGTCCATATCTTTGAACTGGCCCTGCGCAGCGTCCTCCAGGACCTGCTTGGCCACAATGAGTGCCAGGAGTTGAGAGGTATCGGTTGTGGAGATATTGGTAGGGGGAATGCCGAATTCCATGGGATCAAAATCCATCGGGGAGAGAAAGGACCCCCTCTTACTGTAGGTCTTATCAGGGGCTGACGGATCAGGATCATAGTGGTCATCTATAATCCAATGTGTGGATGGGACATCGGTAATAAGGTCCCTTCCCGCCAATATATCCCGCCAGAATCCGCCCGCATCGCTGGAGCCGGGGAACAGGGCGCCAACGCCTACTATCGCGATTGGGGTATATTGTCTTCGTACTTTATCTCCCTTACTACTTTCCTTTTCCTTCTTCATTTTTCCAGACATACTACTGTCTCCTTCTGGTACAATTTCTCAAGAAAGGTTCCTGGGTCGAAAAAAGAACGCCTGAGATGGAACAGGCACACCATAGCTGCGAAGTTGCTGTGCCCTTGTTACCACTGCTGCCCCCTCCAAGAGGTTTCTGGCAATGTTCACAACCGTTCGATTTTCAGGCCTCTCCAAAAAGGAGCCCGCTACCCAGGCGTTAAAGGACCCCATGGCCGGACCGCAGCATATCTGATAGTTGATCCTATTTGCAGAATCACCGTCAATGGCCCACTGGGCCGTCTTGCCAAGGTACCAACGAAAGACCAACGCCATTCGATGTTTTGGGTCCTTTTCCGCCTTCTCAATCTCTTTCGGCGCTCTATGAGAAAAAAAACGACGTGTTTCCGTCCAGATTTCTTCCATCGGGGCGCAAAAGATATCCTTTTCCAACTTGGCCCTTATTGGAGAGGGGATCGACTCCAAAGAGCTATAGGCGCTGTAAATCTGATAAATCTGCGAGGCCCGATTACTAAACATGGTGCCTCGTTTGAGGACCTGAACCTTTGCGCCCAGTTCAAACATGTCTGCGGCGGGTGCCATCGCCACATCCGAGACATCGGCCATGGCCAACATCTCTCTTCCCTCTGCGGACAAACCCGATTCCACAGCACCCTGATTGACAGAACCAGTCAAGACATAGGCCGCCCCCATGGCAAATGCCGCGGCCACCGCTGACGGAGTTCCAAGCCCTCCAGCGGCACCAATCCTGATGGGGCGGGCATAACCATATCGATCCACCATCTCGTCCCTTAGGGAAAGGACGGTCGGGAAAAGGGAAGTAAGGGTCTGATTATCCGTATGCCCTCCAGAATCACCTTCCACGGTGATATCTTCAGCAAGTGGGACCCGGGACGCCAATGTCGCCTCGAGTTTTGTGAGCCTGCCTTGAGAGACCAGGGATTCAAGTATCTCCTTTGGCGCGGGGCACATGAATAGTCGTGCCACCTCAGGACGGGACACCTTCGCGAAAAGATAATTGTGGCGACTTACGTGTCCTGATGAGTCGGATCTCAGGCCGGTAGCGGCATAGCGTACCACGCTGCGGGAAATGGACATATAAGCGGCCGCTGAGACCCTTTTGACCCCCCGCCTGAGATAAAGATCCACGGTTGCATCCTCCATCTCCGAATCGCTGGGGGAGTGAAGCAGATTACTGCCCCAGGATAGCCCCGAATTCCCCAGGCCCCCCTCAATCTCTTCAAGGGCCTTTTCCAGCTCATTTAGGGCCATTCCACCAGCACCGAAAAACCCGATCATGCCGGCGCGGGCCATTTCAATCACCATGGAAGATGAGGCGATCCCACGAAACATAGCCCCTGCCACATATGGGAACCGCAGGTGGTGGACTTCCAAAAATGAGCGATCCCCCAACCACTCCGGATAAAGCGCCGGAAATGTGGCCATGAGGGGGTATGCAGAGTTGCCACTTTGTTGAAGGGGAAGGACCTCCCCGGACTGGCCCAGACCCAATCTCCCTCCTGAGGACTCTCGCACGACATGAAGGGGCTGACGTACCCTGGGGATGGTCGAAAATATTTCATGAGTGGAGAACGCAGGTGGAGTCGAATCCGGTCTCCACTTGCCTATCGGCATAAGATCCTGGCCTTGCATTCTATTTCCTTGCACCCACCCTGTGAAAGGGTCTAATATTTGAAGTTGATAAATAGGTTTGTATGGAGCAATATTTAACTGCTGGCCCCAACGATTTAACGTGGCCTAATTATCTCACATTTTTACATAAATGTGTTACTGAATGATCACAGGGTAAGCACTAGTGCATTACTGGTACTGGGTATCTATGTGGATCACTCCTGTCCAATAACGGTTTTTGATGGAGAACGTTTTGTATTTGGGGATGCCTGAAAAGGTAGTAACTACTCAGGTGGATGGCCTGAAGGTAGAAGGCTGAAGGAAAATTTGAGGAATACATCTTTTTAAAAGGGCTCGACCCCTCGAATCCTTGAACCCTTAAGCCATCGGCTTCAGCCGATGGGTTATGTATGGGTATGTCTTATAAGAATCTTCTAAGGTGTTTGGATATTTGAAAGGCGTTGTGTGGGGCGTGAAGGGTGAGGAAAAAATAGGACATGAGCATCTAATTCCAATGCGGTCGTTCTCGGCAACACAATCGAAAAGGCGTATCCATTAATAATCCATGAGTGACATATATATTGCCCAAAATTTTTAAAATAACATTGAGCATCCCCATTATCTTTAAAATTAGGCCTATTAATTTCTAACACGGAAAAGGGGGTGGTTAACCCGCACCCCAGGACCTTGGATAAGGCCTCTTTCATGGTCCAGATTTGACAATAACCGGTTGCCTTATCCCCGTCCCTCTTTTCAATAAGATCTATTTCACTCCTGGTCATCTGCTTCTTTAGGACATCAAGCTTATGAAGACCCAGTTTTTCAATATCCAATGCCATGGGGTGGCCTAAAGGAAATGACAGCGCCACCGACCATTCGTGACTATGGCTAAGACTTACGCCTGGCGTGTTCCATCCGGCATATCTTACAACGGGCTGGTTAAAGACCCCGCTTTCGATTTCTATCTTGACCAAATCTGGTTCATTTAAATAGGCCCCAACAACAGATTTCGCAATATAACACCCTGTAAGATAATCCATCCTGCGTTTTTTAAATCTCCGGGACGAGAAATACCGCAATTCATTTTCATGGAGAAAAGCGGTGGCATTTTCATCGAGTTGGGGATAGCTGTCCCGTGAGACGGAGCCCAGGAAGGCAACTACTGGCCCGTCATTTCTTTCCAGTCTCAGCGAAATTATTGAAGGCCTCAATTCAGTCATAGTAAGCCCGGTCCTCTTTCAGGCGTAACCCATTCTAGTGCACGGTTATGTCGTAATTGTTCAGGTTGCTTAGGCTGTAGCCTGAAGGCTATTAGTTTTTGCGCATTGTTCCCCTCTGGGCGCATAAAATCTTCTCGGCCTCCAGAATTTTTGATTTGCATCCGGAAATGTCATGTTCGACGGAATACCTAAACCGTTTTGACAGACCAACCTCGTAATATAATTCCATGAACGAACCAAACGGGACTTCGGAAAACGGAAATAATCGGCCTGGCTTTTGTGTGGGCACCTATGGTTTACTTTGCGATACTACAGCCTAAATGCCTTCAGCCTATCTACCTGAGTAGTTACGCTGTGTCAATATAGAGTATCCTCTCTTTTGTGTCAACGGAGGGGAAATCACCAGAAAACAGTGATTCCTGTCAATCCCAAAGGCCTTCATTACTATCCCCACACACGTGACATGGCATTTGCACTCCGATTTCTCATGTGGTAGGCTTCACGCATACGAAGTGAATATGGCAGTCTCTTATAAGGGTATATGTTATACCACTCCTGTCCAAAAACGGTTTTGCAAGGTTGCAAATTTCACCGCTGAGGCGCTAAGCACGCAGAGAAGTTTGTTCTTTTAAATTGTCGTGAGAGGCGACAATTTAAAGACAACTACTCCGTCTTATGTAAATGCACTACATCTTCGACTGATAATCATAGCGCTTTTCTTTTTGTTTTCCGTCCTCTCAACGGAAAACAAAAAAACACCTTAAGCTTTGCGTTCTTTGCGCCTTGAGTGAGCAAAGCGAACGGGCGATGAATAAAAATGACAACCCCATTTTTGAAGTAAGTCTGTTTAAAATAGTTGGAATGTTAAGGATATAGACATGAAACTTAAAGATCTGGATGATAAATGGGATCTAATAATCGTAGGCGGAGGAATCACGGGTGCAGGTATCCTGAGAGAAGCGGCCCGCATGGACCTGCGAGTCTTACTTGTGGAACAGAAAGATTTTGCATGGGGAACATCAAGCCGTTCCTCCAAGCTGGTCCATGGTGGTCTTAGATATCTCAAAGAGGGCCGGATAAAACTGACATGGGCCTCTGTCCAGGAACGCGAACGTCTGCTAAAAGAGGCCCCCGGACTGGTTGAGACCCTGGCCTTCCTGGTACCTGTCTATGGCGATCAAAGTCCCGGCAAATGGATGCTCGAGGCAGGCCTTTCAATATATGACTTACTGGCGCGTGAAAAGCAGCACAAGTATTACAGTGAGGCTGAATTCTGCTCTCTGGAGCCCCATATTACGCGAGAGGGGCTAATTGGAGGATTTAGGTTTTTAGATGCACAGGTTGACGATGCGCGTCTGGTGCAGCGGGTCCTGAATGAAGCGGTCGGTGATGGTGCCTTCGCGATCAATTATACTACCCTAGTAGAAATCAGCCGCAATAGACGAGGAGCAGTTAGTGGAGTCACCGTGCAGGATACCGAGACCCATGAATCCAGGTTCCTCTCCACCCACGCAATAATCAATGCCACCGGGGCCTGGGCGGAAAAACTGCATCCATCTCCAGATCCCAAAAGGCATATCAGGCCCTTACGGGGGGGCCATTTGTTTTTTCCATTCCATGTCTTACCGCTTGAACAGGCAGTGAGCTTTGCACACCCCCGGGACAATCGCCCGATGTTTGCTCTTCCCTGGGAGGGGGCCATCCTGGTCGGCACGACAGACGTTGACCATACAACGGACCTTTCCATTGAGCCTTGCATCTCAAAACAAGAGGTCGAATATATAATGGAAGGTCTCCATACCCTCTTTCCCTCGCTCGACATATCTCTAAATGATTGCATCTCCTCCATTGCCGGCGTTAGGCCCGTCCTTAGTGAGGGAAAACTTGAGCCTTCCAAAGAAACCCGCGAGCACGTTGTCTGGGAAAACGACGGACTGGTCACGGTTACCGGAGGGAAACTCACAACCTTTCGGAGGCTCGCATGGGATGCCCTTAAGGCCATAAAACCATATCTGCCCATGCCTAAACTGTATGGCGAGTCTGAGCCCGTCTTTTCCCCGGTTCCCGACAAACCCTATGAGAAAAACGGTGTATCCGATCAGGTATGGCGGCGCCTCTATGGGCGTTATGGGGAAGGCGCAAGAGAGCTAGTCGAGATGTCAGCCCCGAAAGATCTTGAATCCATTCCCGGCACCTATACACTCTGGGCCGAACTGCCCTTTGTGGCAAGGCATGAACAGGTGAGGCACCTCTCTGACCTGCTCCTTAGGAGGGTTCGCATTGGATTGCTGACATCGAGGGGAGGAGAAGAGTATCTTGGCCGGATTCAAAAGCTCTGCCGACCTGAATTGGGATGGAAGAAAAAACATTGGAAAGAAGAAACAGACATGTACTTAAGGTTGTGGAATCACGCCCACGCATTGCCTACCTGATGAGTAGCGGTCATCCATCCTCTGATTCTGCCATCAGGCATAATGCTGCCGCGCCCCTTTCTATCTCTCTAAAAACAGGGGTGCCCATTGGTTCAACATAGTCCCGAACATCACTAAAGATTTCCGGGTCGCCTATAACCCACAGGGCAACGGGTTTTTTTGCACCACTTAGGGTCTGCAAAAAGTCTATGCCGCGGCTGAGGGCAAAGGCATCAACATGCAGGTGGAGATAAATGCCGTCCACTCCCGGGTCTTGGAGAAGGGCGTCCAGTGCGATGCCATATACAGATGACCCGTTACGCTCAACAGCGGGCCATATGTCCACTGGATTTTGTGGGGGCATCCAGCCGGGAAATATGCCTCTGAGCCTACCAACTGTCCTCGGAGAAAGATCCGCAATGCTCATCCCCTTATGGACCAAATGATCAGAGGCCACGATACCTGCCGCGCCGCTGAATGTCACCACGGCAATTCGCCTCCCACCCTTTCGGCCACGCCAAAGCACGAGTGCCTTTGTAAAATCCATTAACTCCAGAAAGCCCCGCGCCCTATGGATGCCTAATTGACGAAAAAGGCCCTCGGCTACCTGGCTATCCCCTGCCAGACTCGCAGTATGACTTTCCGCCGCATGAGATCCCTCAGGACTGATACCCCCTTTGAGGAGGACCACAGGACGATTTAGGGCCGATACCACCGAGCGGAATCGTGGCGCATCCACAATGGATTCCAGATAAAGGGCCACCACCTTGGTCGTTGCGTCTTTCACCATATATTCAAGGAGATCACACTCGTTTACATCGCATCGATTCCCAATGGAACAGGCCTTGCTCAGTCCAAAATAGTTTTCGCCAAGGATCTGCATAAGAAAGCCCGCAGAGAGCATCCCGCTCTGAACGATAAGAGACACACCTCCAGCCCTCAGTTTTTCTCCCCATATATCCGGTCTCATAAAAGAGGCCACTATACCACTTTGCCCATTTACCACCCCCATACAGTTCGGACCCCATAGTCGCATCCCGCTTTCCCTGGCAATTGCAACGCACCGCTCCTGGAGCATGCGGCCTTCAGCCCCTGTTTCAGCAAACCCGGCGCTCTGAATCATCACCCTGTAGATGCCCTTGCTCACGCAATCCTCAAGGACCTTGGGTACCGCAGGGGCCGGCACAAAAACAATGGCCAGATCCACACTCTCAGGTAGTTCATTTGCGGATTTGAAACATGGCAGACCACAGACTTCTTGGTGCTTGGGGTTTACAGGATAAAGCCGTTTGCCGAACTTCTCTTTCAGATTCATCACCAGGGCGTGTCCTCCCCTTCCTGGATGGGTAGAGGCCCCAATCACAGCTACACTGTTTGGCTCCAGAAATCGCTCCATTCTTGAGATCGCTCCTTCTTTCAGAAATACGCTTTATTTTCATTATCTTCATGTGTGAATCGTATCAGCTCAGTATTTAGGGTAAGCACAGTGGCTTCAGCAACTAGCCACGGGATAGAAGGGCTTTTCTTCCGCTCCAGGTCTTCGGGCTGGTCTTTTCAATGACTTATCTGCGGGGGATACTTGCCCCCCCTCCGCATTCTCCCGACGGGTCGGGGGCTGCGGTTTCCCCCACTAATAAGTCAGAAAAAGACGGCGCCCTCTCGACAGTCGCATCGGAAAAACCCTTCTACCCCTTTTTATTAAGCTGTTACGTTTCCACCCGTAAATGGCCCTTTTTCACAATCTCTGTATCAATCTGCGTGATTCCTTGTGCCACGTATTAGAGTAGGTCTCCGCGTAATCCCTTGTGGGTGGGCACTAGACAGACAGCTAGGACCTGTTTGGCCATGCGGGGAGAATAGGCGAGAGACCTATTTCTGTCAATACATTCTACCGACATTATCTGCCACAACCCCTACAAATGCGGTACTGCTGGCCATTGCCCACTTCCATCATAGTTGCACCCGATTGTTGAACCCCTCAGAACTTTTCGCACTAAAATGTGTAAATATTTACCATAACCATAGCCGAATTCCTATGCCTATAGGTAATTTTTTACGCATTCTCAAAAACAGTGCCAGGGCCTTGCTTCGTTAAGTAGCTGTTTTTCAAGTAAATCTTTTTGGGGCTCATTTGGTATCAATTTTGCCAATTAGCACATAAAGACAATCGGCCAAAGAAAAGGTGTGGACCGCAATGAGTGCATTTGTCCTTGCAATGAAGGAGTACGGAATGGAACAGTCCGATATCGGGCACGATTCTCGAACACTTATATCAATTTTTTTAATTGTTCTTCTCACCATCTTGGATGCCCTCTTTACATTGGACCTGGTAAGAAAGGGGGCCACGGAATTAAACCCGGTGATGGCCTTTTACCTAAACTATAGTCCGGTTGCGTTCTTTGGTGTGAAATATCTGCTGACCAGCGCGTCTATTTTTCTGATCCTAGCCAATAAAAATGTCTATTTGTTTAACACCAGAATTCAGGCGAAAAGTTTGTGTGTTCTATTTGCAGTGTTTTTGACTCTTACCGTCCAGTGGGAAATTTACCTGATCATAACATCCTAGCAAGAAGACTCTTTTAAACGTTAGATCGCCAGAACTCAAGCGCACGCCACACGCCGTGCAGTAGACTTGGGTATCGACCTTCATCGTATTCGCCGGATGGTCTCTGAGACCAAGCGCTTCGTCACCGAATCCTGCCAGAAGGCGGTACGCCATACCATGCAGGTCATGGGTGGAATCGGTTATACAAACATTTTTCCAATTGAAAGGATCTCACGTGATCTGCGGCTTGCGTCGATTTGGACCGGCACCAACGAGGTTATGTCCATGATCATCGCCCATGAGTGATACAGGGAACACTTTAAGATGAAAGAAGCCGGTCTTACGCGAGACTTTGAATCAGATGCCCAGGGGCCCTTTGATTTGGAGGAAAAGGTTTATGAGTGACTCAAAGCAAGAGCTCAATAATTTGATAAAAATACCTACCCCGGATAAAGCAAGAAAGTGCCTAAATTGAACTAAAGTTCGAAGTGACTAAAGTTAAGGAGTCGCTTCGCTCCGTATATCATATCAGAAAAACCTTCTGCCCATTTTGAATCCACATCTATATTATAAGCTACTAAATTGACATAAATATACTGCAAGATTATACTCCTTCCCGGCTAGCGAAGCTTCACCATGCTGGTTGCCCGATGCTCGATAAAAAAATCCTTCAAAATCCAGCATCTAGCATCATTCACCTATTTGCACAACAATATGTTGAAACTCGGCTCACTTTCCATTCATAAGGAGGCAGCGCATGCCAAAAAAAGAAGAATATGATCTTATTGTTGTAGGCGCGGGAAGCGGCGGATGTGCTGTCGCAAAGGTAGCATCTGAAAAGGGGCTCCACGTCTTATTAATTGACAGACGCAAGAAGGATGACATTGGCAGTAAGCTGACATTTGACACCATACCATCTTATGCCTTTAAGGCATTCGAAATACCCGTTCCCGAAGGAGAAGAGCTTGATTTCAGAATGCGAAAGTTGAAGGTCTTTTCTCCCAGCAAGAAATCTCATTTTGAAGCAGAGATTGATGCATACCTTACCCACAGGCATCGCCTTGGTCAGCGCCTCTTGAAATATGCCGAAGACGCGGGTTGTGATCTTCTCACGGAAACCGAAGTCATCGAACCACTCATCGATAATAATTTCATTGTTGGTGTGAAGGCAAAATCAGCAGACGGATCAATAAAAGACTTCCGTTCAAAGGTGACATGCGACGCCAGTGGTTTTAGGGCCATTATTCGTGATAGGCTACCCACCGATGTTTATCATAACGAAAAAATCTCGCCGGAAGATACCGTAATCTGCTATCGAGAAGTGAGGGATCTTGTGGATAATTCCGAGTACATACCTGCGTCTGATTATCCAGGTTGGTATTGCTATCTGCAACACAGAGGCTATTTTTGGGTTGTCCCGGAAGAAAAAGGTAAAGCAAACATCGGATGTGGAATCCCCCTCTTTCCTGACCATTTGGATCCAGAAAAGGTTACCACCGAATTCTGCAAGTCTAATCGCCACCTCTTTGGAGACAAGATATATGCAAAGGGGACAGGGCCGACACCCCTTCTCCCCATGCGAGCCGACCAACCTGAGCTTGTCGGGAATGGTTTTGTGCTTGTCGGAGATTCCGGTTACCAGGTTTCGACGAATTCCGGATTTGGAGTCCCCGGCTCACTTGTTGCCGGAAAGATGGCGGCTGAGGTCGTGGCCAGAGGAATAAAAGAAGGGGATGTCAGCAGGGAAAGGCTCTGGGAATACAACGTCTTGTGGAAACGGGACCTTGGCTCCATCCGTGCCTTTACGGATGGTATAAGGCTGTTGGTGCAAAACATAACGCATGAAGATATAGAGGCACTGATAAAGGCCAAAATGCTGGGGCCTAAGGAATTCAGTGCACTCTGGAGTGACCGTACGTTCGATTACGGCATTTTTGAGATGATCTGCAAATTTTTTAACGGCTTCCGGCACCTCGGACTTCTTTTAAAGGTATACTCCGTCTTCCTGATATGCAAGAGACTCAAGCGGTTATACAAAAACTTCCCTGAAGATATACAAGGCTTTGATTCATGGAGAGGCGAACGGGAACGAATTTATAACAGGTTATTTCAGATACTGAAGGTCAAAAGGAGTTTATGACAGGCACAATAGTATGTCAGGCCCGCTCTAGGCCCTCTCCTCGCGCTATGGCTGGATTGGGGCGTCAGGATTTATCGCTTTGCCAGTCGGGCCATCCATAAATCTCCGTAACACTTCAGAAAGGGCCTTCATCTTGACCGGCCTTGAGATGTACTCGTCCATTCCGGCGGCCAGGAATCGTTCTCGGTCTCCCTCCATCGCATGTGTCACAATGCCTATGATCGGAATATGGGTAGATTTTTCCAGGTCCCTAATTGCGACCGTTGCCTCAAGACCATCCATCACTGGTATCTCCACGTCTATCAGGATAACGTCAAATCCGCCCCTCTTAAATGCAGAAACCGCATCCTCGCCATTGTTGGCAATGACTACACTGTGTCCCATCCTTTTAAGTGTCCTTGCCGCGGTCTTCTGGCTCGCAAGGTTGTCCTGGGCAAGTAAAATCCTGAGTCCGGATTGCTTGGCCTCGGCAATGGAATGCCTTGTGACCATAGGTCTTGAACCTCTATCCGTTTCCTCTGGTATTACACCCGTCACTGTTGCAAGACAATGGTAGAGGTCTGAGTGCCTTACAGGCTTGGTCAGGTATGCTGCAAAGCCTATTGCTCTCAGGCGTGCGGCATCTCCACGTTGGCCCATGGATGTCACCGTAATCAGGATGGTATCCATGATGTCAGGGGTTTTCTTGATCTTGCTCCCAAGCGCCTCCCCTTTCATTCCCGACATCTGAGTGCTGACAACAGTGATGTCAAAGGGTCTCCCCTCAACAACCGCCTCCTGAAGCCTTTCCAGGGCCTGATCATACCCTGCGGCCTCATCAACAAAGCAGTCCCACCATCTTAGTTGCTCTATCAGGACATGACGACTTGTCTTGTTTTCATCCACCACCAGGATGCGTCTCTCCCTGATGTCACCAGGGATAAGAGTTCGGAACTCATCGGCCTCAAGCACTTTATCAAAAACCGCAGTAAACCAAAACGTAGAACCCTTGCCCTCTTCGCTTACAACACCGATCTGACCGCCCATCAGCTTGCAAAGCTTCTCAGATATTGCCAGGCCCAGGCCCATTCCTCCATATTTGCAGGCCTTAGTGACGTCCGCCTGTGAAAATGACCGAAAGATACTTCCGATTTTATCTTGGGGAACTCCAGTGCCGGTATCCGTCACTTCAAAACGGACCGTAGCATGGGTATCGTCCTCATTTTCCAGGGTGACACGGATAATCACCTCTCCCTTTTCAGTGAATTTGATGGCATTTCCCGTCAGATTGATAAGGATCTGACGTAGGCGCCCGGGATCACCGCGTACGAGCGGGGGAACGTCATGGTGGATCAGGCAGGCAAATTCCAGACCCTTCCTTTCCGCGGTGCGGGCGAGGAGACCCCCAATGTCTTCCAAACTCGTCCTCAAATCAAAATCATAGGCCTCAAGCTCAATCTTGCCAGACTCCATTTTGCAAAAATCAAGGATGTCATTTAGGATTGTAAGCATAGAATCGGCGCTTGAGCGCAACATCTCGACATACTCGCGCTGTTCATGTGTCAGGTCGGTATCCATCAAGAGTTCTGTCATACCGACCACGCCGTTCATGGGTGTGCGGATCTCTTGGCTCATATTAGCGAGAAAGTAGCTCTTCGCCCTGCTGGACGCCTGGGCCTCCAGGGTCAATATGTTGGCGCGTTCGACGGCAAGTTCCAGTTCTTTTTTTGACTTTTCGGCTGCGTCTTTGGCCTGCCGGAGTCCTTCCTCGGTCTGCCGCTCTTCGGTCAGCAGGTGCTGTTTTTCAAACGCATCACTGACCGTGTTCATCAGCTCATCTATGTTCAAGGGCTTGGTTAAGTAAGACGACGCGCCCTCGTTTAGGGAGCGCACAGCACTCTCTATAGAACCATGTGCTGTGATCATGATTTGCACCATGTCAGGAAGCATCTCCTTTAATGGAGCCACCAGCTCAACCCCTTGCATATCGGGCAGCCTAATATCCAAAAGGGCCAGATCAAAGAAACTCTCTCTCGCCTTCTCCAGGGCCTCTTGACCTGAGAAAACGGTCTGTACCTTGTAGCCCTCCTTACCAAATATGAATGCCAGTGTTTTGCAGGTGCCCATATCATCATCCACGATCAAGACACTCTCTTTACCATCCATTGTTATTTTCCCCTATCAAGTTTTTTCTTTATGATATCGGCAGCCCCACCGTGAAGGTAGTCCCGTTTCTTGGTTCACTCTGAACCCCAATGGTGCCACCGTGTCCCTCCACATGGGCCTTGGTTATTGCCAGGCCCAGACCTATCCCCTTGGCTTTGGTCGTAAAGAGTGGCTTAAAGACATTCTCTATGTCTTCCTCCGGAATACCCGTGCCAGTATCCGCGAGAGAGATTGTAATCCACCCTGATTTTTGGATTCCACTCTTTATCAGCAACCTACCGCCTTCAGGCATCGCTTGCAGTGCATTGCGGATGATATTTCCAAATACCTGGCCGAGTTGAACAGGATCGCCCGAGATACCAGGTATGCCTTTGTCCAGCTCAGTCACTATCTCAACGGTCTCGGGCACAGGAACCCGATCCAGTGTCTCCTCCACAAGCCTATTGACATCAACCTTTTGCCTGGCAGGAGGCCTTTTGCGCGAAAAATCAAAGAGTGCGTCTATGATGTTCTCTGATGTTACGACCTCATTGTCCATGATTTTTAAACATTCCTTGATGTCCGGCTCAGGATTTTCCAAAGCCATATTGAGGAAGTAGGCCACATTCTTGATTGCTCCCAAGGGGTTACGTAATTCATGGGCCACGCCACCGGCCACCTGACCCAGTGCGGCGAGCTTCTCGTGATTGATCAGTTCGTCGTGGGTCCTCCTCAAGTCGTTCGTGCGTTCCTCTACCAGTTTCTCAAGATGCTGCTGATGTTCCAAAAGCTCATATTCAGCGCTCTTTCTATCGGTGATGTCCTCTCCAGAACTAAGAGTGCCCATAATATTGCCTGGATCATCTCTTAAGACGGTATTGTACCATGAAAAAAGCCTTTCTTCGCCGTTCCTGGTTAAAACAGAGTTCTCAAAGTATTCGACTGGCTCAATCTCTCCAGCCATCAATCTCCGGAAAACCCCTTTTACTCCATCCCTTACCCCGGCAGGGATAAATATATCAAACCAGTCTCTCCCAATAATCTCTCCTTTTTTATATCCCAGGACCTCACACCCTTTTCTGTTCATGAGGGTGACCTCTCCCCTGCTATTAATAGCCACGATGATGACTCCCGCAATGTCAAGATACCTCTCTGCCCTATCTCTTTGCTCCTTTACCTCTTTCTGTGCCCTGTCACGGCCCTCTTCCACTTCGATATCATGCAGGGCGAATGCAATATCCCGCGCGGCCTCTCCCAACATTACCCGCTCGACCTCCTCGTTAGCAAGATCCCTGGGGATAGATACAGTCAAAAGCCCGTAAATCTTTTCATCATGTTCCAGGCGAACGGACATTGCCGCCCTGCCGGCATAGTTGGCCATTAAACTACATCCGGGGCAGGAAGACGAGGGGTCTTCGATTACCACCACCCCTGGTTGCTTCGTCGCTCTTAATCCACAATTGATTGTTTCACCCCGCTCCAGCAACTCGGATACGGGCATAAACTCATCGCCCAGGCCGGATTCTGCAGTCTGATAACTCCTTCCCGACTCATCCATTAAGGCACTCCAGGCGGTATAATAACCACGAGTCTTAACCAGTTCGTCACAACATCTTTGAATCAGCCTGGCGCGGCTCTTTTCCCTGGTTATTAGCTGGTTGACATTTCGTACGGCGCGTAGCACAAGGTTGAAGCGTGATATCCTTTCTTCGCTCTTCTCTTGTCGCCTCCTTACAAGTCGGCCATAGAGACCAAACAGGATCAAGATGATCACAACCGTGGAACGCATCCAGATTTCATGAGGTGCAGGGGAGAGCACTTCCACAGAAAAGCTTCCTTTGTGAAACACAAGGACATCTGCAGCGGATTCCAGGAGCCAATAAAATGCGGCCAATCCGATTGCAATCAATATGAATCGATCAGGCACACTTTTTGTCCCAGTGCTTTTTCCCTTCATATCTCGCCTTACCATTCCGTCCAAAAACTGGACAAGATGTTAAGGGTTCTTGAGAATTATCATCAAGAAAAGTCCCTGCAGGAGGTAAGGTACCCTGCTAGGAGAAAGGTGGGCATGTTTTTAGACGCTCTTTCATGGGGCATACCCGGGATGGAATTAATATGAAACGCTAACGTCTCTATGAAGGCGTGTCAAGAAAAAAAGGAATAAATTATTGCGGTTATTACAATACCAACTCAGGGTATCCTATAGACCATAGAATTGATGTTCATACCAGCCCCTACAGAGGCAAATACTACTATATCTCCCGAGTGCAATCTATGGTTATCGATCTTTTCTCTCTGCAACAGGTCAAAGAGTGTTGGTAATGTGGCCACCGAACTGTTGCCAAGCCAGGAGATCGTCATGGGCATAATCTGTTCGGGAATATCTTTCTTTTTATATAGCCTGAACAATCTTTTTAATATTGCCCGGTCCATCTTTTCATTTGCCTGGTGTATCAGTATCTTCTTCACGTCAGACAGTGTAAATCCGGCCTTATCCAGGCTTTGTTTCACTACTTCAGGCACCGTCTTGACCGCATACCTGTATATGTCATGGCCATGCATCTTGATGAACCACTCATCACCATCAAGATCAGGATTATATGACTGCCCCACATTCAACAGAAAGGCATTCGCAAATGTATCTGATCTTGTGACATGTGATAAAATTCCAGACTCGTCATCTGTTGCCTCAACCAGGGTGGCCCCTGCTCCATCGGCATATATCATACTGTCTATATCGTGAGGATCCGAAACCCTTGAAAGCGTCTCTGCCCCAATGACAAGAATACTCTTTGCATCACCGGACTTTATATAATAATCGGCCAGGATCATCCCCTGCAGCCAACCTGGACAGCCAAAAGGGATGTCAAAGGCAACGGTATAAGGATTTTTTATTTTCAGTTTGTGCTTTACCCTTGCAGCAATGGTTGGAACCATATCCGATCTTTTCTTGTTTGCCCCCACGTCCCCGAAATTTTGGGCCACAATTATGTAATCAAGGCCCTCCCTATCAATACCATCCAGGGCTATTTTTGCGGACTGAAAGGCAATATCAGAGGTATTAAGCTCCTCTGTAACATACCGTCTTTCCTGGATGCACGTTATCTCCTTAAACTTATCAATGATATCTGCATTTGAACTTTCAAGCCTCACCCTATCAGCCCCGTAAAAGTCGTGAAATAGAAAATGCCTGTTTGAAATTTTTAGACTAGGGATATAGCTCCCTGTTCCGGTTATGATCGAATTAGCCATAATTAAACGTTCCAGCTTTCATACAACTTATTGATACGACATAGAGTTATTGACGCCCTTCACTTGAGCCCCATTTTAGCCATACCGCTGAAAAGGTCAATAACGTTCACAGGTGTCGTATCTCCACTGAATCCCTTATACAGCAAGTTCACATTAACAACAATTCGCTCTGTATCGGTCAAAGATGAATAATCTCCCAGAGAGATATCGGCCACTGCCTCTTCGGCGGACATCCCGGCGTCAAACCGCCTCCGGGCCTCCACCAGCATATATTCCCAGTAGCCCTTGACCTCTCTTACACCTTCCTTGTCAGTAACAGGGCCGTGGCCGGGGACGATCGTCTCCACATCCATTTCAAGCATCATGTCGCACGCCCTGATCCAATTAGTCACGGGGCCGACCCACATGATCGGCGTCCCCCCAATGAATAGAATATCGCCGGCAAAAACAATTTTATCTCCGGGAAGATAGACGATAGAGTCCCCTGCGGTATGGGCAGGTCCAACCTCGATTAGTTGGACCTCTTTTTTGCCGACCAGGAGGTCCATGCGCCCATCAAACACCCGGGTCGGAGGAAGGGGGTTAATATTGTCAAACTTGAATGGGCCGAAACATTGGAGAAAAAAGGCACCGAGGTCACCCATGCCCGGAGCCGCCTTTGCCAACTCGGCAAGCATTTGAGGTGGCGATTCGGCCATCTCCTTTGCACAGGCCCTTGTGGAAATTATCTCGGCACCCTTTATCAATTCATTCCCGTAGAAGTGGTCACCATTCCCATGGGTGATTACCAGGGTGTCGATTGAGGCCGCCGCCTTTGTGGCTGAGCTCATTGCCTGGAGCATCTCATGGGTAGAAGGCAAGTCAAAAAGGGTGTCAACCAGCAACGACTCTTCACCATCGACTATAAGCCCGGCATTGTTGAAGCCCCATGAACCGTCCGGGGTGAGATAGGCGTAGACACCGTTTCCAAGATCATGGAGTCCTTTCGTGTATTCCCAGGTGTGCATCTGCAACTCCTTCTATAGCGTCCCAGTGGAGATGCCGTCGTCCATCACGGCAGCAACGACCATGTCCGAGAGCCTCTGAAACCGCATTATACTTGCGCTCTCCTCTATGAGCCCGGCAGTAAGACACACAAAGGTAAGGTCTCGCTCGGGATCTACCCAAAAGATCGTCGATCCGGCCCCCAATCCGGCGAATGTCCCAGGTGAAGTATTGATCCCGAGTGGCGTCGGAAATATGCCCTCCCCTCGCAAGAAAAACGAGAGTCCCAAATAGGCCGGCCATTCCGGCCAACCACACATCTCTCGTGCGTAGTCAAAGAGGTGGTTGGGAAGGGGTCCGGTGTGATTGGTAATGGCAGTCCTGATGATTTCGCGGGATAGAACGCGTGCCCCATTCAGTTCGCCCCCTTGTCTCAGCATTTCGGCAAACCGAAAGACATCCAAGGCCGTCGCAATAGCTCCCCCGGCAGGAAACTCCGATTCCTCGGTAAAAAGGGCATTCATTGACTCAAGCAGCAGAGGGTCAAATAGCCCCGGTGTGGTATCACGAACCACAATGGGGACTCTGCGATCGGCAAGATCATGACGAAGACCCAGTGAAGTATCTGCCATTCCCAGCGGCCCAAACAGTTCCTCGGCCAGTATTTCACGGAATGGGCGCTTTCCGCCATCGAGGCGACAAACCATTTCTGCTAACACGGCATGGGCTGTAGTGGCATTATATGAAACCATCCTTCCTGGCAGATAATGCAGGGGTTCGTTGCTCACGGCCTCAACAAGTTCATGGATGTTTGCTATTTTATCTACAGGCAGCAAGAAAGGCAATTGGCTGTTTATCCCGCTCGTATGGGTTAGGAGGTGCCCCACTGTTATCTTCTGTTTACCCTTTACTCCAAATTCCGGTATGATTTCTTTTACCTGGGTTGTGAGAGTAAATTCACCCCGATCTATCGCAAGAAGAACAATCGCTGTTGTTAACTGCTTGGTAATAGACATGAGGTGGAATACGTCATTTTTCTTGGCTATGCGTTTGTTGGCAAGGTCGGCATGACCTATTGCTTCGTGCATCGCTATCTCTCCGTGACGTCCCACAATAAAGACGGCCCCGTCATATAGGCCCTGGGCAATATCTTTCTCCACAACTCCTCTTAGCCGACTGAGGGCATCTGGATCGAGACCCCCATTTGCGTTTTTCCCCATAATCCTGCCTCCTTTTTAGCCCATTTCAGGCGATAATTCTTCCCCATCGTGGCAAATAAATCAACGTCATTTCATCGTAACATCTAAATAAATAGGGGTTAATCACCAGAGGCTGAACAGGACAGGGGTGGTCATGGTCCTCTACTGCCGCAGTAACCCCCGATTATTGAACCCTTATATTAGATTTTCAAAAGCCATAAATATTTACCGGAGATAAAGAGTATGGCCACCCCTAAAATCAGCTTTATCACATTTGAGGGCATAATCTTTTGCAGTCTCGAACCGACATAGATGCCGGCAACCCCTCCTAATCCAAAAAGAATACCCAAGAGCCAGTCCGGACTAGCCTGAACGTTTTGGCTTAATGGGCCAGCGGCGTAAAATAAGGTGGATACTACTGAGGCAATCCAAGTGGATATCAGCGCCGCGCCGGCCACCATGTACACTGGTAATCCCAGGACAGCAATACAGTATGGGACCATTATGGCCCCGCCCCCAATTCCATAAGCTCCCCCAATCACGCCAGTAGCCAAGGAGGGCATAAAGATAGCCAGGCTGGAGAAATTGTGCGCCCTGCCCCTAAAAACGACTTCGGTCCGGAATAGCCCCAGCTTTTCCTCTCCAATCTCTAAAGATTTTCCGTCTGGTCCAAATTGTGGCCTCTTCCCCGAGAACTCCTTTATAGCGCTGTATAAGGCACGTACACCGAGGAAGGCAAGGACAAAACCGACAAAAATTTTAAATTGTCTTGGATCAGGCAAATAAAATATCCGGATATAATACCCGAGAAACACGCCCGGGATTGTTCCTGCCGTCAGCAGGGCCAACAGTGCCAATGACAATCTTCTTTCCCTCAGATATCTTGAAGCACCCAAAGGGATGGAGACTATATTATAGACAAAGTTGGTGGCGGTAACCCCGGGGTTCGTAAACCCAAGCACACTCATCTGAAAAGGCAACAGGATGAACGCACCGGATACACCGGCCGTGGAGGTTAGGGCAGATATCAGGAACATTACCAAGGGAGGTAGAAAAATATAAGTTTCTACTCCTGAAACAGGGAAATGATAAGTTAGCAATTCAAGCAAAAATATCCCTCCAAGGCCATATGATCAACGCAGCATTCCAGGTATTCCGGCCTTATTATACGATAGTAGATACCCACGGGCTTACGCCCCTCAATTTTCGGTAGCTCCTGCCATGCTATTCAATCCACGTCAGTGTATGATCGCAGTAGCTATCACCAGAAAGCAATGTCTTTGTTCGGGAAAACTTTATATTTGGATGGTAATCCTCCCAGAAGATAAAATCACCAAAACATATCCTATCGCCAACGGGCAACAGGCCTAGATCTCGAGCCACTTCATTGATAAAACATCTATGGACGTGCAATGATACCGAATTTCCCTTGGGTGGCGATACCTCCGCCACAACGTTGTAATCCTTTTTTATCAGCTCCTGCCAGGCATGGTGTAATGTGAAATCCTTGGTGAAAGACCGTGAGGGGGGCATAACATTACTTATGAATTTTATGGTGGGGCCCCTGATGATTGAATCAAAGCATTCAAGGGCCTTCTTCTCGTCCTGTTTTTTTAGGTACTCAAAGACATTCTTGAGATAATTCAACTTGAACCAGACCCGCTGTTTGCCCTTTTCGGGGTAAAATCCCTCCCCTCTCATAATATCAGCCAGATGTTTGCCGGTTGCAATAATAAAGGCCTTTGAAGCATTCACCAACCCCAAGGTTCTTACAATAGAGACAAAACCCGCCAGCATTTCCTTCAGATCGGCATACCGTAGCGATAAAAATATCCTCAAAATCCTTCCTCTTTGGTATTTCCCAATGAAGCCCTCACATCTTCTTAAGAATTTGATTCGCGGCCGTCAGCATGGGGTCCCATACCGGGCTAAAGGGTGGTGCATAGGCAAGGTCGCACTGGCTAAATGCCTTGACACTCATTTTCTGGTGCAAGGCGACGGCGGCAGCATTGATCCTGTGTGCCACTCCCTCCTTCCCAACTAACTGCGTTCCAAGAAGCCTGCCAGATTTTCTGTCTCCCACCATCTGGACAAAAATAGGGTGAGACCCGGGATGGGCATGGGCCCTTGATCGGCTCTTAATAACCACCTCCACGGGATCGAACCCAAACCGAGCAGCTTCAGGCAAACTTAAGCCCGTCCTGGCCACCTGCAAATCAAAAACCTTAAATACTGCAGTACCTGCAAGGCCTTGGAGCTCGACTTTTTTCCCGGATAGATTATCTGCCACTGCCCATCCCGCCCTGTTGGCCCTTAAGGCCAAGGGTATCCAGGTCTTTTCGCCCGTTACCACATGGTAGGCATCCGCACAATCGCCGGCGGCATAAATATCCTCGTCAGAGGTCATGAGAGTCCTGTCAACGGCAATAGCACCTTGTAGACCCAGTTCCAGGCCTGCATTAGCGGCAATTTGGCTGTTTGGCCTTACGCCGACTGCCGTGATGACCATCTGGCAATCAATATCCATGCCCTCACAGATCACCCCCAGATAATTGTCACCATTTTTCTCGATCCCTTTGATTTGCTGTCCCAAGTGAAGTGTCACGCCGTGACTATTGACTTCTTCCTTCACTATCTCAGAAAGTTGCGCATTCATCCAAGGGAGAAAAACGGGTCTAGGCTTTACCATGCTGACCTCAATGTTCCTTGCGCGGAGTGACTCGCTCATTTCCAGCGCGATATAACCCATGCCTATAATAACCGCCTTTTTCACATCTCTTGAGCTAATGAAATCCTTGATTCTACGACCACTCTCTAAGCTCTTAAGGGCCATTACACCTTCCAAATCGAAACCAGGTAAGTCTGGCATGATGGGTGAGGCGCCCGTTGCAATCAAGAGTTTGTCATAAGTGATTCTAAATTCTGTTCCCTGAAGATCCTTTCCTGTGACGGTTTTCCCTTGGCGGTCGATGAATTCGACACAATGGCCTGTCCTAAGATCGATGCCTTGTTTTTCCCTGAACACATGTGCCTGACGGACTACCAGATCGTCCAATTCTCGGCCAGGATCAGCAATATTATACGGCATCCCGCAGGCGCTATAAGAGACGTCCCCACTCTGCTCGAGGACGGTTATGTTCCAATCCTGCAAATTTCTCTTTGCACGACTTGCAGCGCTCATCCCTGCCGCGTCACCGCCAATAACGACAAAATTCATGTTCATTCCTTTCCCTCAGGGGCCGTAACCGCCCCTCAACTCTACCAAGACCCTAAACCGTGAACTCCTGAACCTTGAACCTGAATAGTTACATTTGGCGTGGAGAAAAATGTCCCCCACCCCTGCCATTTTCAAACAGCTAAACTGTCACCATTTAGCTTATACAAGATACCCGGGAAAAGTCAAACCCCGCCATGATTCGAGCCATACTTTCCCTCACCTGCTCAACGGCCCAGATGGTAATAAAAACGCTTGACACGAAATATAGATATAAGTTATGTTTTGGGCACCTGCTCATAATAGGGTAGTTGAGCATCCGGCGTCTGCCAAAAAATATTACCTTGGGGGATTTACGGGGGTAAACACATATGCCAATCTATGAGTACAGGTGCAAACAGTGCGGTGCTATATCTGAATTCTTAACTGGTTTACATAAGGACGAGACAATCTCTTGCCGTTCTTGCGGGAGTCTTGAGATGGAAAAGATAATGTCTACTGCCTCTTTTCTTGATCGAACCACCGAACGCGCTCCTGGCCATACCTGTTGTGGTCGCGAGGAACGCTGTGAAACGCCTCCCTGTTCTACCGGCGGTGCATGCAGGAGGGGCTAGAAACGCCTATGGGCTTGAGGACAGCTCACCTGTCTGCTAAATAAGATAGATACCTGGGATCAGCAGGATATTGATAACAGAGATATTATTCGCGTCTACTGATATGGGAGATGAAATGGAAAAGGTTGCTATAGTTGGTTGTGGTGCCTATATGGACAGTGGTTATGGCTGCCCTGGTGAATGGCGATGTCTTAAGGCAGCGGCAGTTGGGGAAGGTAATTTCAAGGAGCCCTCCCAGGTGATAGCATTTGTCAAATGTGAATGCCCGGGTCGACCGCTCGCTTCTAACATGGGTATGGCAATAAAATTGTCAGAAATGAAACCAGACGTGATACACTTGAGTTCATGTCTTGTGAGTGCAAAGCCTGGTTGTCCTTATGCAGATGCATCAGAGTTGGCAAAGATCCTGGAGGAGAACACGGGGATCAAGGTAGTACTGGGAACACACGATTACCATTGAGCGGCAATCGCTTGCATGGGCAACCCCTTCTCGATTACTCTTTGACTCTCCTGAGCTCGACCTTTACCCTATTTTGTGGATTAGGGCATTCCCATACCTGCACATCAGGGTCCTCAAAAAGTGATAAGGATTCAGTTGTTTCCAAAAACTGTTTTTGTTGGACAGCAATGATAAGGACTTACTGATGAGGGACTATAGTGAAATGAAATCAGGTGGCAAGGAAAAAGGCATTAGGAAGATCAATTCCAGGTCACTCCTCCATCGGTACTGGTTATGATGGAGAGTGTACCGGCTGCATTTACGCGAACCCCCATATATTTATTATTCGAGTTTTTAAGGTGAACCTCATATGGTCCCGTCAAAGGGGTTTGCGGAAGGCCCATGGCGTTATATCCATACGTATTTGGCGGAATTGATCCCACCCCGTTTAATGTCGAACCGTACATATCAATTCCATCGCCCATTGAACCTGTAGCAATAATGGTTTCAGTTGCATCAAGCGCCCAGTTTCCGGCCGCGGCTCCTGGCCCATTGTCCAAGAATACCGTGTAGGTGTCATTTGGCAGGCTAAATGTCATTACAGCGACGGTATTTTGCCTTGCTGCACTTGACCTTGCCTTGGACATGGCCCCATATATATCCCTTGACGAACCCTTTAGTCTATAATCGGGGAGCCATGAGATAAAGGCAGGCACTGCAACAGCGGACAATATGGCAAGAATTGCCAATACAACGACTGTTTCGATTAGAGTAAAGCCTTTTCTATTCATCACTATCACCCATAAACAATGCGATATGTGTTTTGCCACTATCCCTCGTCGTCGATGTGTCAATCATCAAGCCGGTATTTTCTTTAAACAGGGCCAGAAATGTTTCTTCCCTGGGGTCGTCATTAACCTTGGATGTGGAAACTCTCTCAACCTTTATCGACCACCCCGCCCCGCTCATGTAATCTTTGTAATATCTTGCTACTTTCTTCCCTGTATCACTGGTCTCAAGTTCCGCGTAACATCCATCTTCCAGGCACATCGACTTTACAATCTTGGAATTGGGGTAAGGTGGAATCTTACCATTGAAACAGCCTGGCATTTCGTCTACGCAACCAGCAAGAAAAGAAAAAGATATCAAAAAAATGACCAATGTTATGAAAGATTTGGGTTTCATGACGTAGCCCCCATTTCTATTTTTTTTGCTTGTTCATCCATTTGCTGTGCGGAAATTTATGTTTGCAAGAAGAAGGCCACAGATAACTGCAATAATTTTGCTTTATTTTCAATTACTTATTCGCCCATTTGGAGTTGAACATAAAAATTTATCTCCTTAAAGGCAAAACAGGGCCCTGAGTGTTCAAAATACAACTATTATGTGAGGAGTATTGTCAGATCAATTAGGACTAATATATTGAAGTCTAATGGCATTTTTAAAAATGGCCATGCGTCCAGAAAACGACATACCCTGCTCGATCTTGGTCGTGGACTTTGCTTATCGGGTGTGATCTTGCTGGTTGCCTGGGCGGGAAGAGATCAGACCTTCTTAGGTCCCCTGTTACCAAGGACTAACGTATTGCGAACATTCGAGTTTCGGAGCGCTAAGGTTTCTGGCCTCAAAAAGGTCCCACTGCCGGTCCTGTCCTATTCACCCTTTGCTGATTAAGCCCCGTTTATTGAGCGGTTACCAGAAATTTTTTAGATAACTTTAGTCACTTCGGGCTTTAGTTCAATTTAGGCACTTTTCCGGTTCATCCGGGTTAAGACACAAGACTATCGTATGTGCGGGGATAAAAGGCCACCACGGGAAATAGAAAGGCCAAACAAAGGGGCATTCATCCGGCAGGAACAATCCTCATAAGATAATAGACTCCTTCCCCATTTCACGGAGAACCTCATTATAAGCCACGGCAAACCTCCGTTGGAGGGGGATGAGCTTCAAAATCTTTGTTGCATTGCCGGTCACCACTATCTTTTTTCGGGTAATGCCCAACATGACATTGAACTTGTTGGACCAAGTCCTGTGCGCATCGTCTGAGCTCAGGCTCATCTGCACATCAGCTTCGCCTGGAGGATCTCCTGCTCCATACTTCATTTCTTCTCCCCGCGAATCTACCCATATCTTTACATCCGGATCATGATAATTGAAGACGACAAGGTTTTTGATCCCTTCGCCTTTGGCCCTAATTACGGGGTCTTCAAAGGTCTTGTCAAACATGCCAATAATTGCCTTTGTCACTTCTTCCGCATTGTTCCAGAATTCTGACATAATTTTTGCCTCCTCATGTCGGGGTTGTTTTGAAAATCAGTCTCCTGTATTGCCCAGGAGCATTTGGAACCAGAAGCTCTCCTCTCGGGTACGTTTGATGTTTATATGCACGGTTTTTATTTCAGTAAACTCGTAAAGGCCTTCGAGCCCGCTCTCCCTCCCGATTCCACTTTGTTTATAACCGCCAAAAGGGAAGTTTGGATTCAGCGTATGCCAGTCATTAATAAAGACTGTACCTGCGCGGAGATCTTGAGCAATCTTGTTGGCGTGATCAATATCGGCCCCCCAGATGCCGGCGGTGAGCCCATAAGGGGTATCATTGGCCATCAGGACCGCCTCTTTTTCACTATCATAAGGGATCATGGCCAATACAGGGCCAAATATCTCCTCTCTGGAGATTACCATCTCATGACTTGCGTCCCCGAATAGGGTAGGTTCCAGCCAGAAGCCTTTTTCAAATTGCCTTCCATTGGGAACATTTCCTCCCAGAAGTAGATTCGCACCCTCGTTTCTGCCCTTTTCGATATATCCCATTACTCTCTCCCATTGTCTCCGGGAAATCAAAGGCCCCATATCAGAATCGCCGTCCATTGGATCTCCCAAGACAAGGGTTGTAGCCCGTTCCACAATAAGCCCAACGAATTCCTTATAGATCTTCCGAGGAATATAAACCCGGCTCCCAGACATGCATACTTGTCCCTGATGGACGAGTCCCCCGAAAAGGACACCATCTACGGCCATCTCCAGATCCACATCCTCGAGAACGATTGCCGGATTCTTGCCGCCCAACTCAAGGGTGACACGCTTAAGATCTCGAGCGGCCTTCCCCATAACCTCCTTGCCGACTTCTGTGGAACCTGTCATGCTGATCTTGTCCACCAAAGGGTGTTCTACCAAGGCGTCTCCTGCCTCAGCCCCGGGGCCTGTCACGAGATTAAATACTCCTTCGGGAAGACCCAGAGAATCGATCAGCTTGGTTAATTCCAGTAGGCTCAAAGGTGCCCATGAGGAAGGCTTGAGCACAACCGTATTTCCTGCGACCATTGCCGGAATGATCTTCCAGGTGGCCAAAAATAGAGGAAAATTCCATGGCACAATACAACCTACCACACCAATCGGCTCCCTGACCGTATAATCCCAGCAAAGGGCGGGAAAGGTGGATTGCGCCCTGGATTTGGGCTCCGCAAGATACTCGGCCATTTCAGCATATCTCTGGCAGAACAAACCCACCATGGGGACAACCATCCCAGAGGAAATCCGAATGACCATGCCCGTATCCTGCGTCTCGATCTCTGAAAGTTCGGAACTGTTAGCCGCCACATGCTTCTCCAGCTCGAAAAAAAATGAGGCCCGCTCCCTCGGGTGCATGCGGCTCCATTCTCCCTTGTCAAATGCCTTACGTGCTGCTCCGACCGCTTCATCGACGTCTTTTTTCCCCGCCTCACTTATTTCTGCAATAATCTCCTCATTGGCGGGATTTATCACGGATAAGGTACGGCCCGTCTTTGCATCTTCCCATTTACCATTGATATACAAGCCATATGTATTCATGAAAACGGCCTCACAGCAATCTTGATAGCCTTGCCTTTAGGGTCCTTTGACATCTCGTATCCGTCCAGGATATCCACCAGTGGAAGAGAATGCGTCCACAGGGGTGAAAAATCAAGCCTTCCATACTGCATGAGGTCCATGAGTCTTTGGAGACGGTACCGTCCTGAAGGACAGAGTGTGGTTACAAAACGACGATGGTAGAAGGAATCGGGCACAATCGAGCTATGCTCCGAGGGAATCGATAGGTTATCAAACTCAAGACCATAGACTCCGAGGCTCGAAATCGCCCCCCCTATACGGGCGGTCCCAAAAGCCGACTGAAGTGTCACCTGCTTTCCCACCGCCTCCACTGCAATATTCACCCCGTAACCATCGGTTAGGTCCAGGATTTCCGATACCACATCCCTTTCCCCGGGATCCAGGACAATGTTCGCCCCCATCTTCTTCGCCACATCTCGTCTGTAAGGGTTCGGTTCCACCGCAATAACAAGGCCCGCCCCCAGTGCCCTGGCCGCTGCCGTCACGCACAGGCCCAAAGGCCCCTGGGCAAATATGGCCACTGAATCGCCGACACGCAACGAGGCTCTCTCTAGGACGCCTATACCGGTTGAAAAGATGTCCGTCGCCAGAATAGCCTGTTCGTCGCTTAAGGTGTCGGGTACCTTACAGAGATTATACGGGGCAAAAGGGATCCGGACATATTGTGCCTGATACCCATCCATCACAGTTCCGTGCTGGACACGGCCTTGAGGATGAAGACATGCGCTTTGATCCCCCTGCTGACAACTGGCGCAGGTCCCGCAAGCGAGCATACAGGATGCCACAACGCGTTCCCCTTCTAAGAAATCTTCCACCGCCGCGCCCAGTTCCACGATTTCCCCTACGCCTTCATGCCCCATGATCACATCAGGCAAGGGAAGTTCTGCCATATGGATATCTGTACCACAGATAGTACACAATCTGACCTTGAGGATCACATCCGTTGGATCTTCAATAGAAGGAATTTTTCTTTCTTCTACTACGAGTTCTCCGGGCCCCTTACGGACACACCCAATCATCTTCTCGCTCATGATCCTCCTCTCTCTCATTCTCTTCAGTATCCCCGGTCATTGTACTCCCAGAATTTATCCAGGCCGAAATCCTCGGCAATTACCTTGTAGGCACAATATCCAGGACCGCCGCTTACACCGCCCGCAGGATGCATATAGGGACCGCACAAAAAAAGGTTTTCAATTTCGGTCTTATACATGGATGCCTCAGGAAATGGCCGCATATATCCCATCTGATCTGGTCGAACTGCGCCGTTGAAGAAATCACCCTCCATCAAACGCATCTCATCCTGCATGTCAAGCGGTGTATAAAAATAATCGTCAATAACGTTTTCACGGGTCATGTTGGGCGCCCAATGCTGAAAACGTTCGATGAACCTATCATTATAGGTTGCTCGAACTTCCTCCCATTCTTCCCTGGTATGGGTGCTCGCCTTGGGAAAGAAAAACCATCCACAGAGGCTGTGTTTTCCCGGAGGGGCATAATTCGGGTCCCAGAGGCTGTTGACCCAGGTGCCCGCACCAGGAATACTTGGAATTATATCGTTCTCTGCTTCGCGGCAATATTTTAGGACCTCCTCAGGGCTATCAAAACCGACAACCGTATAGAATGTCTTGTTGATGTCCGGGTTATGTTTTGCACTCTTGTAGACAGGGGCTTCATGCAACGCCAGGCCGGTGGAGGCAAGCACGCACGAGGGGCCCACTTTGAAATCCTTTACGCGTTTGGCCCAAAGGGCGCTCAAATTCTCTTCGCCGACCATACCCAGCATGGTTTGTTTGAGGTCCGCGTTTGAAGCGACAAGTTTTCGTGCTTCCACCTCAGTTCCGTCGGCAAGTTTGACGCCAATGGCCCTGCCGTTTTTTAGCAATATCTTTTTGACTTCACTGCTCTCATAGAAGTGCATGCCCTCTTTGACACCCGCCATGACCATGGCATGCGCCAGCATATGCGTCCCACCGACGCTCAGGCGCCAA